>Ga0306920_100006015_pt1 | contig 15755 bp, 18 predicted proteins | sample flu12Cox44000170_FD_204666 | JGI IMG/M metagenome (GOLD analysis project Ga0306920, IMG submission 204666) | Lab enrichment of tropical soil microbial communities from Luquillo Experimental Forest, Puerto Rico - flux4day.12C.oxic.44.000.170 (v2)... | ecosystem: Environmental > Terrestrial >... | reverse complement strand
GTCGACCACATGGCATCCTGGAGCTGCGTCGTTTTCGCGTTGATCCCGGCAACGTCGTCCTGACGCGCGGTGTAGTAGCGGATGCGCTGTTCGACGTAGCGCACCAGTTGCTCCCGCACCTTGTCGCGATCGGGCACGTCCAGGAGATCGGCGCGCAGATATTCCGTGCCGATGGCGTTGGCTTCCGCTTCCTCGAGGTTCTTGCGCTGGTCGTAGCGCGAGGCCGCCATCGAGAAGCTGAAGCCGATCAACAGGCCGAGCAGGGTCAGCGTGGACGCGAGGATGAGCCCGAAGTCCTGGCGCTGCTCCTGGGCGAAGTGCCGCCCGCGCCGGTAGCGGGCGCCGAGCCACGCCGCCAGCCACAGTCCGACGAAGGTAAGGACGAAGACGACCGAGGGATGCAGGCTGATATAGCCCGATTGCGCGCTCATCCAGGCAGCACCCGCTTCATCCAGTTCGCGGTCGCCTGCGCGTCCTGGCTGTCGCTCGCGGCGAGCTTGGCGATCACGCGATGGCGATCCTCGAGCTCGCGGTTCTGGCTGAGCTTGAGCTTGGTCTCGACCCGCTCGAGCTTCATGCGGAACGCGACGATGTGCTTGGTCTGCTCGGCCGCGTTGCCGGGCGGCAGGCGGCCCAGCCCCCAGGCGTCGGCGCCGCTGCCTTCATAGATCGCGGCAAGCTTGGTCAGCACCATCAGCACCGCCGGCGTCGGCGCGATGATCTCGGGCCGGCCGTAGGAGTGCACCGTGACGTAGTTCCAGGTCGGCACCTTGGGACCCGGCGTGTACCAGGTCGGCGAGACATAGGCATGCGGTCCCCAGAACAGCGCGAGCGATTGAACCGGACGCTCGAACAGCTTCCAGTGGTCGTTGGCGCGCGCCATGTGGCCGAGCAGGCTGCCGTGCGGGCTGCCGTCGTCCTCCCAGACCAGCGCGAGATGCGTGCAGACCGGTGCGCCGGTGTCGTCGGCGGTGATCAGCAGCGCCCAGCCATGGGCCTGCATGATCTCGCGGCCTCGGGCCTCGTCGCCTTCGAAGTGCTTGGGAATGTACATTCTGCTCTCGCTCTGCGGGTCCCGCGGTTGAACGGGGGCCCATTACCATGTCCAATGCGCCCCGCAACCGGGAGGTTTTTCATGGCTGAAGATATCCTTCTTAAGTCCCAGGCGGGCGACATCGCCGCCTATCTCGCCACCCCCAAGGGCACCGCCAAAGGCGGCGTAGTGGTGATCCAGGAGATTTTCGGCGTCAACCACCACATCCGGGCGGTGACCGACAAGTTCGCGGCCGGCGGCTACATCGCGCTCGCCCCGCGCTTCTTCGACCACATCAAGAAGAACATCGAGCTCGGCTACACACCCGACACCATCGCCGAGGGCCGTGGCTACGTGATGACGCCGGGCTTCACCGACAAGGCGGTGCAGGACACCGAGGCGGCGATCGCCGAGCTTAGGAAGCGCGGCGCCAAGAAGGTGGCGGTCACCGGCTATTGCTGGGGCGGCACCATCTGCTGGCTGGCGGCGACGCGGCTCAAGCCCGACGCGGTGTCGGGTTACTACGGCGGCGGCATCCACGGGCTGAAGAGCGAGAAGCCGACCGTGCCGACCCAGCTGCATTTCGGCGACAAGGACATGCACATCCCAATGGCGCATGTGAACGAGATCCGCCAACTCCATCCCGAGGTCGAGGTCTACGACTATCCCGCCGACCACGGCTTCCATTGCGACGAGCGCGGCAGCTATGACGCCGCCGCCTCGACAAAGGCGATGGAACGCACGCTGGCGCACTTCAAGAAATATGTGGGGTAACGCCCACCCCGTCATCCCGACCGAAGCGCCACAGGCGCGGAGCGGAGGGACCTCTTTTTGATCTGATAGGGACAGAGGAGGCCCCTCGACTTCGCTTCGCTCCGCTCGGGGTGACGGTAAACTGCTGCATGGCCAAGAAACCCGCCAAGAAGACCTTCACTCCCGCCGCGCGCGGGCCCCTGAACGGGGTCCGCGTGGTCGACCTGTCGCGCCTGGTGGCGGGCAACATCCTCACCCTGCAACTCGCCGATTTCGGCGCCGAGGTGATCAAGGTCGAGCCACCCGAGGGCGACACCTTGCGCTCGTGGCGCGTCAAAGGCGTCGAGACGGCGTGGAAGGTCTATAGCCGCAACAAGAAGAGCGTGGCGCTCGACCTGCGCTCCGATGCCGGCCGGGCGATCGTCAGGCAGCTCGCTAAGTCGGCGGCAATCGTGGTCGAGAGTTTCCGGCCGGGCGTGATGGAGGACATGGGGTTGTCGCCCGCCGAGCTGCACGCCATCAACCCCAAGCTGGTGATCGTGCGCATCTCGGGCTGGGGCCAGGACGGCCGCTACCGCCACAAGCCGGGCTTCGGCACCCTGATCGAAGGCTATTCCGGCTTCGCCTCGATGAACGGCTTTGGCGACCGCGAGCCGGTGCTGCCGCCGATGTATCTCGCCGACTGCATAGCGGCACTGACCGGTTATGGAGCGGTATTGGTCGCTCTCCGCGAGGTCGAGATGAACGGCGGCACCGGCCAGGTGATGGACCTGCCGCTGTTCGATCCGCTGTTTTCGGTGCTGGGGCCGCAGGCCGCCAACTACAAACTCACCGGCGAAGTGAAGGTGCGTACCGGCAGCCGCTCGACCAATGCCGCGCCGCGTAATGTCTACGAGACCAAGGACGGCCACTGGGTGTGCCTGTCAGCCTCGACCCAGGGCATGGCCATGCGTGTGCTGACCAAGATCGGCCGGCCCGAGCTGACCACCGATCCGCGCTTTTCCACCAACATCGAGCGGGTGAAGAACGGCATCGAGCTCGACGGCATCATCGGCGGTTTCATCAAGCAGCGCGACCTGGCCGAGAACCTGAAATTCTTCGACGAGGCCGGCGTCACCATCGGCCCGGTCTACGACATCGCCCAGATCGTCGCCGACGACTATGTGCTGGAGCGCGAGGCGCTGATCGAGATCCCCGACGCCGAAATGGGCGAGCTGCCCACGCACCCGGTGGTGCCGCGCATGTCGGGCACGCCGGGCGCGCTCAAGATGGCGGCGCCCAAGGTCGGCGAGCACAACGAGGCGCTGCTGAAGCCGCTGCTCGGCGCCGACGAATACGAGAAGCTCCGGGCTGAAGGTGTTATCGCTTTGCCGCCGCGACGAGACTCTCGATGAAGGTGCTCAGCTTCATGCCGACGCGACCGCCGCGCAGGGAAGCCGGGCCGTTGACGTAGGACAGGATGCCGTCGCGGTAGAGCGCGCGGGAATCGCCGATGGGTGCGCTGTCCGCCGACGTGGCGCCGGCGACGATTCCCCGTCGTTCGAGATCGGCGAGGCGCGCCACGCCCGACCCGTCCATGCCGCCGCCGGCATCGCTGAAGAAGATCGCGTGGATGCCCTGCGGCACCACATTGTCCGGCCGCCCGCCGGACGGCGCACCGTGCGACGCCGTCACGACAATCCGGCCCACATCGTCGGGCTGCAGCATGCCGATGGAATCGGCGCAGATCAGGGCCGGCTCGCCCGGAACGTCGCGCATGACGAAGCGGGCGCCGTCGGTGATGGAGGGCGGCGCGATTGTCGGCACGGCTGCCGCGCGCAGGCGCTCGGCGCAGTCGCGGACGCTCTGGCCCGGCGCGCAGCCCAGCGCCGCAGCGGCGCGATTGACGTGGCTGATGACGCCGTGCGCCAGCATGTGGTCGCCGTCGCCGATGTGGCAGGTCCGCGTATCCGCGGTCGCGGCGGCCATGCCGATCCGGTCGAGAAAATCCAGACCGACAATGCCGGCATTATCCTTGCCGATGCCGGCATCGTTCATGATCACGGCCCGCACCGGCCACTTGGCGGCATTGAAGGCGTTATAGCGGCCGCCATAGGACCCGGAGACGACGACATGCGAGCGGTGCTCGTCGCGGACGTTCGAACAACTGGCGACCGTCAGGATTTTCACCGTTTCGCTTGCGGCGCTCATCGATTCACCCCTGCCCCAGAGACCAGGCCCATGCGGTTCGTGTATCGTCCCTGACATGGTTCGTTCAAACAATAGCCGCCCAACCCCGCCGGTCTGGCGCTCGATCCTCTATGTGCCGGGCAATGTGCCGAAGTTCATCGACAAGGCGCACGAGCGCGGCGCCGACTGTGTGCTGATCGATCTGGAGGACAGCGTCCAGCCGGCCCAGAAGCCCGAGGCGCGGGCCATGCTGCCGGAGGCGATGAAGAAGGTGGCGCGGGCGGGCGCCGACGTGGCAGTGCGCATCAACCGGCCGATGCGGCTGGCCATCCCCGACCTCGAGGCAGCGGTGCGGCCGGGCCTGTCGGCCCTGTTCATCACCAAGACCGAGAGCGTGCAGCACCTGCGCCTGCTCGACGAGGCGGTCAGCGAGCTCGAGAAGGAGCGCGGCATGCCGATGGGCGGTGTCGGCTTCGGTGCCATGATCGAGCACCCGCGCGCGCTCGCCCAGATCCACGACATCGCCGAGCACGCCCCGCGCCTGATCGCCATGATGCTGGGCGGCGAGGACTTCGCGCTCGAGACCGGCTCGGTGCCGGGCGACGAGACCTTGGAGCTGCCCAAGCGCCTGGTGGCGTTCGCCGCCCAGGCGCACGAGGTTCCGATGATCGGCATCCTGGGTACGGTGGCCGACTATTCCGACCCGGCGGCCTACCAGAAGAGCGCCGAGCGGGCGCGCCGCTTCGGCTTCTCGGGCGGCACCTGCATCCATCCCGGCCTGGTGACGGCCCTGAACGAGGCGTTCACGCCCAAGCCGGACGAAGTCGCCTATGCGCGCAAATTGATCGACGCCGACAAGACGGCGCAGGCCGAGGGGCGCGGCTCGTTCTCGGTCGACGGCAAGATGATCGATATCCCGGTGATCGACCGCGCGCGCAAGCTTTTGGCGCGGCACGAGGCGATCGAAAAGCGGCTGGAACAATCCGGCGCAAAGCGGCGTTAGCCTTCACACCAACTGTGGAGGATCACGTGGGCATGGGTCGCGGCATTCTGCTTTGGCTGCTGGGCATTCCGATTCCGATCATCATCCTGCTCGCCACCTTCTGGCGATGAAATCGAGGCTGGTGTGGCAGGCGGCGGGCGAGCGGACCTACGTGCTCGTGCTCGACGCCGGCGAGGAAGCCTTTTCCGCTATCACCGAGTTCGCCGGCAAGAACGGCTTGGGCGGCGCCTCGCTGACGGCGATCGGCGCCTTCGAACGCGCCACTGTCGGCTGGTTCGACCTTGCGGCAAAGACCTACCGGCCGATCGAGATCGCCGAGCAGTGCGAAGGGCTGAGCCTGCTGGGCGACATCGCCACCGGCGACGACGGCAAGCCCAGCCTGCACCTGCATGCCGTCCTGGGCTTGCGCGACGGCACGACGCGCGGCGGTCATTTCCTCAAGGGCATGGTACGGCCGACGCTCGAAGTGACGATCGTCGAGATGCCCGCGCATCTGCGCCGCCGCAAGCGGCCTGAGCTCGGCATCGCCCTGATCGACCCCGGTTGACGGTCGTGCTATAGGCGCCGCGGGTTTGGGTGGGGAACTAGATGCGTCACGTGCTCGTCGGAGCAACCCTGTTGTTGCTCGCGCTGGCCGCCACTTTCGGCGTCGCCACTGTCCTGGAAAGCCGCGCCACGGCGCCGCTGCGCACCGCGCCGACGCCGGTCGCCGGCGAGCCGGCCAAGCCTGACAAGCTGTCACCCGGCGAGCCGGGCCGCAGCCCGAGCATCCACCGGGTCGGTTTCCAGCGCTAGTGCGTGTCGGCCCACACCTGGCGCTTTAGCGCGTACATCAGGCCGGCAAAGGCCAGCAGGAACAGCACGACACGGATGCCGGTGCGGTTGCGCGCCTCGAGGTGCGGCTCCGATGCCCAGGCGAGGAACTCGGTGACGTCGCGCGCTTCCTGGTCGAGCGTGGCCTTGGTGCCATCGACATACTGCACCTTGTCGTCCGCCAGCGGCGGCGGCATGGCGATCTTGTGCGCGCCCTGCACGAAGTAGGTATTGTAATTATCATCTTTGGTGACGCCGAATTCTTTGATCTGCGCCGGCGTCAGCTTGTCGAACGGGACGTAGCCGGTGAGCAGGGAGTAGACGTAGTCCGGGCCGCCGTCGCGCGCCTTGACGATGACGCTGAGGTCGGGCGGCGCCTTGCCGCCGTTGGCGGCGGCGGCGGCGAGCTCGTTGGGGAACGGCTTCTTGAAGTGGTCGGACGGGCGGGCCGGCCGCTCGATCGGCTGGCCGTCGTCGCTGAGGTCAGGGACCTGCACCTCGGCGGCGATGCCCTTCACCTGGTCCTCGGTCAGCCCGAGCTCGGTGAGGTTGCGGTAGTACAGCAGGTTCAGCGTATGGCAGGCCGAGCAGACTTCCTTGTAGACCTGGAAGCCGCGCTGGGCGGCGGCGCGGTCGTAGGTGCCGAACGGGCCCTTGAAGTGCCAGTGCTGGTGCTTGAGCTCGGGCTCGGTTTCGGCGGCGACGGCGATGGCGCCGGCCGAGAAGGCGGCGAGCGCGATGGCGCCGGAGACGATTAGCTTACGCGTTGGCAGCTTACGCATGGCGCTTACCCCGCCTTCTTGGTGAGGACGGCGTCGGCGATGCTGGGGGGCAACGGCAGCGGCCGCTCGATCTTGCCCAGGACGGGCAAGAGGATCAGGAAATGGAAGAAGTAATAGAACGTCGTTACGCGGGCGAGCGGCACGAAGTAGCCCTCCGGCGGATGCGCGCCGCAGTAACCCAGCACCAGCACGTCGATCACCAGCACCGGCACGAACCACTTGTAGATCGGCCGGAAGGTGCAGGAGCGCACGCGGCTGGTGTCGAGCCAGGGCAGCAGGAACAGCAGCCCGATCGAGGAGAACATGGCGATGACGCCCGACAGCTTGTCGGGAATGGCGCGCAGGATGGCGTAGAACGGCAGCAGGTACCATTCCGGCACGATCTCGTTGGGCGTCGCCAGCGGATTGGCCGGCACGTAGTTGACCGGCTCACCCAGCGCGTTGGGCATGAAGAACACGAAGATCGCATAAATGATCAGGAACACCGTCAGACCGAAGCCGTCCTTGATCGTGTAGTAGGGATGGAACGGCACGGTGTCCTGCGGGCCCTTGGGGTCGATGCCGAGCGGGTTGTTCGAGCCGTGCACGTGCAGCGCCACGACGTGCAGCGCCACCACCGCGACGATGACGAACGGCAACAGGTAGTGCAGCGCGAAGAACCGGTTGAGCGTCGGGTTGTCGACGGCGAAGCCGCCCCACAGCCAGGTCACGACCGATTCGCCGACCACCGGGATGGCGGAGAACAGGTTGGTGATGACGGTGGCGCCCCAGAAGCTCATCTGGCCCCACGGCAGCACGTAGCCCATGAACGCCGTCGCCATCATCAGCAGCAGGATGACCACGCCCAGCATCCACAGCAGCTCGCGCGGCGCTTTGTAGGAGCCGTAGTACAGCCCGCGGATGATGTGGATATAGACGGCGGCGAAGAAGAACGACGCGCCGGTCATGTGCATGTAGCGCATCAGCCAGCCCGACGGCACGTCGCGCATGATGCGCTCGACCGAGTCGAAGGCGAGCGCGGCGTTGGGCTGGTAGTTCATCGCCAGCACGATGCCGGTGACGATCATCAGCACCAGCATCACCGTGGCGATCGCGCCGAAATTCCAGAAGTAGTTGAAATTCCGCGGCGTCGGGAAGGTGTGATACTCCTTCTCGATGTAGCTGAAGATCGGCAGGCGGTGATCGATCCAGGCGATCACCTTGTTGTTGAAGACCGGCGGAGCGCCGTGCTGCGAAGCCATTTCTAGTTATCTCCCCGGGGTCCGATCAGCCGATTTTGACGAGGCTGTCGGAAGAAAAGAGGTAGTCCGGCACGGCCATGTTCTTGGGCGCCGGGCCTTTGCGGATGCGCCCCGACGTGTCGTACTGCGAGCCGTGGCACGGGCAGAACCAGCCGCCATACTCGCCCTTCGGATCGCCTGGCTTGTTGCCGAGCGGCACGCAGCCGAGATGGGTGCACACGCCGACGATGATCAGCCATTCCGGCCGCACCTTCTTGGCGGTGTCGGTGACGCGCTTGTTGTCGGTCTCCGGATCGGGCAGCTCGGAGAGCTTCACGTCCTCGGCCGCCTTGATCTCCTCCGGCGTGCGGTGGCGGATGAAGACCGGCTTGCCGCGCCACTTCACGGTGATGGCCGAGCCGACGGCGATCGGCTTCACATTCACCTCGACCTGACTCAGCGCCAGCGTATCGGCGGCCGGATTGAGGTTGTTGATGAACGGCCAGGCCACGGCGATTCCGCCGACCGCCGCCATCGCACCGGATGCGACCATGAGGAAGTCGCGCCGTGTCGGATCGCCGTGGGCGCCGGCGCCGGCCGGAATGCTGGAAGAAGCCATCTGTGTTTTTGCCCCCTTGGGTCGCCGCAATAGACTGAAAAGCCACGCTTTATTCAAGGCTTCTTCGGTCGCAGGAAGCGTATTAATCCGGGACCCACTGGCCGCGCCGGAACTGTGACACCCTGCCGCAACCGGCTTTCGCGAAGCGGACAACCGAGAAGGGACAAACGAGAAGGACCATGCGGCTAGCCCTGTTCGAGCCCGATATCCCGCAAAATCTCGGCGCCTTCATCCGGCTCTCGGCCTGCCTCGGCGCGCCGCTCGACGTGATCGAGCCGTGCGGCTTTCCGATCGACGACAAGCGCATCCGGCGTGCGGCCATGGACTACTACGATCTCGCCAACATGACGCGGCATGCATCGTGGACTGCGTTCCGGCGCGACCGCACGCCCGGCCGGCTGGTGCTGCTGACGACCGCGGGCGCGGCGCGTTTCCCCGACGTCGAGTTCAGGTCCGACGACACGCTGCTGCTGGGCCGCGAAAGCGCCGGCGTGCCGGCCGAAGTGCATGCCGCGGCCGACCTGCGCCTGCGCATTCCGCTGCAGAAATCTTTGCGCTCCCTCAATGTCGCGACGGCCGCGGCGATGGTATTGGGCGAGGCATTGCGCCAAACCAACGGATACGCCGCACTGACATGAGCCTCGCCCACCGCACCGCCACCGGCCCCGACGGCCCCTCGCCGCTGCCCGACGCGCCGACCGTCGCCAAGCGCAAGGACGACGCGCGCCTGTGGTTCGAATCCCTGCGCGATCGCATCTGCGCCGAGTTCGAGAAGATCGAGGGCGAGCTCGCCGGAACGCATCGCGAGCGGCCGCCCGGAAAATTCGAGCGCAAGAACTGGCGGCGCGAGGCCGGACCCGGCGGCGAGGATCGCGGCGGCGGCACCATGTCGATCATGCGCGGCCGCGTGTTCGAGAAAGTCGGCGTCAACGTCTCGACGGTATTCGGCGAGTTCAGTCCGGAGTTTCGCAGCCAGATCCCCGGCGCCGCACAGGATCCGAGCTTCTTCGCCTCGGGCATCTCGCTGGTCGCTCATATGCGCTCGCCGCGCGTGCCGGCCGTGCACATGAACACCCGCTTCATCGTCACCACGCGTGCCTGGTTCGGTGGCGGCGCCGACCTCACGCCGATGGTGCCCAACACGCAGGACACGCAGGCGTTCCACACCGCGCTCCAGACGGCCTGCGACCGGCACGACTTGACCTACTATCCGCGCTTCAAGGAATGGTGCGACGAATACTTCCACCTGCCCCATCGCGGCGAGCCACGCGGCGTCGGCGGCATCTTCTACGACTATCTCGACAGCAGCGATTACGCCCGCGACTTCGCCTTCACCCGTGCCGTGGGCACTGCCTTCCTCGACATCTATCCCCGGCTGGTGCGCGGCCACATGAACGAGCCGTGGACCGACGCCGAGCGCGAGCACCAGCTGGTGCGCCGCGGCCGCTACGTCGAATTCAATCTGCTGCACGATCGCGGCACCAAGTTCGGCCTGATGACCGGCGGCAATGTCGAGGCGATCCTGATGTCGCTGCCCCCCGAGGCGAAGTGGCCCTAGGCGTTACTTGCTGCAGCTGACCGAGCGACGCTTGACGTCGAAGGCCGGCAGCTTCTCCTCGGCGATGTTGCGGGGCCACGCGCCGCTCGCCAGGTGCTGCTCAATCAGCGGCAAGAGCTCGCGAAAGAACGCCCAGGCTTTCACGCGAACGCCGGATTCCGTCATGTGCACGCCGTCGGCGAATAGCATGGGTTCCTCGGGTATCAATGGGGCGACATCGAGAAAAGCCAGCCCATGCTCCTTCGCGAACTTGCGATAGACGCGGTTCTCGAAGTCGACACCGCGCCGGATGTCGCGATAGGTCCACGGCCAGTAGCCGTTGTTGTTGACCTCCCAGATGTAGCGGCCCTTGACGGGATCGACGGTCAGGCCGTCATACACCAGCCAGGCGAATGAACTCAGGACAAAATCGGAGCCTACCTTGGCGAGCTCCGTGCGGACCTGGTCGAGATCGCCCATGATCTGGGTCAGGTTCAGCGGCAGGTCCTTGCGCGAGACGTCGGGATCGGATTCGTCGAGGCCCTTCGGCCAATCGATCTCGTACTTGGGTTTCGGGGCTTCCTTTACGTTGCCCAGCCGGAGGCCGGCCCCGTTCAGCGCGGCCAGGATGTGAGCGAACAGCGACGACTGCTGCGCCAGGTCCGCCACCCAGCCGGCATTGGCAAGATACTGCGGCCGGGGAAGCGCCCACAGCTTGTCTGCGTCCTTCACCACCGAGCTCCAGCTGAACTGCAACGCGCCCTCGTAGAAGATCACTAGATCGGGCCGCAAGGGAACGACCTCGTCCCGCACAATCGCCGCGACCTCCGGCGTGGTGGCTGCATCGCGGCCGGCATTCAGGACTTGAAAGCGCACGCGCAGCCCGCGGTCCTTGGCCCACGTGTTCAGCCATCCCTCGATCAGCTCCGGCGCCGACCACGGGATGACACTAGCCTCCGCGATCGTGCTGGCGCCCACGAACACGATCCGCACGGTGTCGCGCGAGCGCGGCTCGACCGATTTTCCCCGCCAGCCGATCTGATTGGTCACCAATCCGGTCGGCAGCGTCGTGTCGGGACGATAGCGGTAGCGCGGCCTGACATCGCCGCTGGGCGATTCGAAGGTGTCGAACGGCCATTTGGTCAGGTGCTTGAGCACGTCGTGGGTGCAGGCTTCGTCGACGAGCTTGGAGTTCCAGACCTTGAACAGCTCCGACGGCATCACCTGTCCGGAGAATTCGGTGTCGATGTTCTTGTCGCCGAATTCCTTGAGGCGCTGCTGGTCCTCCGCCTTGACCCCCCGCCTCTCGAGCGCCGGCGGCATCTGCTTCCACAACTCGCCGACGCTCTGTCGGCCCGACTCGATCTTGGCGATGTAGTTGTCGATCGGCTTGGTCGGGTGCGTGCCGAAATACTTCGCCCAGCTGAACGCGCCATGATCGTCGATGATGCGCGCGAAGACTTCTCCGGCCACGACGCTGAAGATGATCGCGCCCAGGATCAGGGCGACCGCGCTCCACATCTCCGATTTTTTTCGTGCCATCCGCGAGTCCACCCCCTGCCCGACAGTTACTGGGCACGATAAGCCCGTCAACCGACGGCCGCGTCGCTACGATGGGGTTATCGCGTCGGCCAGTTCCAGGCCAGCCGCTCCTCGCCGTCGGCGATCGTCTCGCCCAGCTCCTTGGCAAGCACGATCTGCTTGGCGCCGGCAGCACGCAGCCCGTCGACCAGGCTCGTGGCATGGCTGACCACGACGATCTGCGAGCGCTCGGACGCCTTGGCGATCAGGCGCGCGAGCGGCGGCAGCAGGTCGGGATGCAGGCTGGTCTCGGGCTCGTTCAGGATCATCAGCATGGGCGGCCGCGGCGACAGCAGCGCCGCGACCAGCAGCAGGTAGCGCAAGGTGCCGTCCGACAGCTCGGCCGTGCCGAGCGGCCGCAGCAGCCCGTGCTGGCGCATCTCGACCTCGAAGTATCCGTCCGAGATCGCGACCTCGAGCGTGGCGCCGGGAAAGGCATCGCCGACCGCGCGCTCGAGCTCACCCTCGATGCCGATCTCCTGGATGGTGGCGATAGCCGCGGCCAGATCGGCGCCGTCGGAGGCCAGCACCGGCGTGCGCGTGCCGACCTGGCGGCGGCGCGCCGGTGCCTCGCCGTCGGTGCGGAAATGGTCGTAGAAACGCCAGTCGCGCAGCCGTTCCCGCAACAGCAGCAGCTCCATGCCGTCTTCGGGATTGGCGCAATGGGTCAGCATGCTGTCGAACGATTCGAGCCGCGTGTAGGCCTGCCGCCGTTCTCCGTTCCTGTCGCGCAAGGTGACCGACGGTCCGCGCCGTTCGGCGAAGCAGTTGGCGCGCTTGAGCAGCGGCCCGGTCCACAGGCTCTCGGTCTTGATCTGCGGATCGCGCCCGAACACGCCGCCCGGAATCGGCAGCCCAAGATCGATCGCGTAGCCATAGTCGTCGGACGAGAAGCCGAGCTTCAAGCTGACGCGATCCTGGCGCAGCGTGCCCTGCACCGGCTGCTCGCCGCGCTTCATCGCGCGCGAGATCGTCTCCGGCCCGGCCCACAGCACCGACGACAGCCCGCCCTCGAGCGCGAGCGACTGGATCACCCGGCCCTGCGCCACGTCGGCCAGCAGGCGAAGCGCGCGGTACAGGCTCGACTTTCCGGTGCCGTTGGCGCCGGTGACGACGGTGACCTGGGCGAGCTCCAGCCGCACGTCGCGCGGCGAGCGGTAGCCGGCGATGCAGAGGCGGGAGATCATGCTCACCTCGCCGCGACCAGTCGTCCCGCCACCAGCGGCGCGGCGAACAGCGCGATCACCAGCAAGAGATAAGGCGCGCCCCACCAGAAGGCGAAGCGGCTGAGGAATGCCGACGGGTCCTCGCCGAAAGTGATGCGCTCGTAGAGGAAATCAGCCAGCACGGTCGAGGGCGGCCACAGCAGCGCCGCGAGCAGCGCGGCTTCGAACCAGCGCGGGCCTTGCGTGCGCCGCGCATGGATCATGGCGAGCAGCGCCAGGTAGGGCAGCGGCACCAGCACCTTGTACCATTGCACGGCGATCACCGGCAGCCGCGCGGCGATCCAGGTGTCGCCGATCATGTTGTTGACGATGACGAGGACGGCGAACGCAAGCCACAACGCCAGAGTCACGCCGGGTCGGATCATCAGCGCGCGAGCTTCTTGAGTTGGGCGAGACAGGCGCGCCGCTCGGCGGTGAAGTCGCCGTCGATCCACCAGCGCTCGACGGCGCCGATCAGCTTGCCGACCTTGGGACCGGGTGCGAGTCCGAGCTTCAGCGCGTCGGCGCCGCCGACCGGCAATTCGGGCGGCGTCCAGCGCCGGGCGTAGGCGAACGCCGCGCGCCAGTCGCCCGCGGCATCGACGGCGAGCAGCAGGCGATCGGTGTAGAGCGCGTTACCCAGCGTGTAGATCTGCCGGCGCCATGCCCGTTCCGCCCCGGCGATGTCGATCGCGGGTTCCGGCGCCAGCATGACGTCGAGCCGCAGGACCTCCTGGGTCGAGAGCTTCAGCCGCTTGCCGATCGCCGTGGCGTTCGCGCCGCCCGGGAGGATAGCCGCCAGGCGGCGCAGGCTGTCGACCCTTTCCTGTGCCTTGCCCTCGCGGTCGATCAGCGCCCGCAAGCGCGCGGTGCCGGCAAATTCCGGCAGCCAGTGATCGAGCGCGCCGGCCTCGGCCATCGCGTCGACGGCGTCGGGCGCCCGCGATGCCTCGAGCGTGCGCAGCAGCTCCTTGCGCACCCGCTCAGCCGACAGGCCGGCAAGGGTTCCGGCATGGCGCCGACAGGCGGCGAAACCCAGGCCATCGACCGGCGGCCGGCCGTACCAGGCGTGGAAGCGGAAGAAGCGCAGCACGCGCAGCCGATCCTCGGCGATGCGCTGATCGGGATCGCCGATGAAGCGCACCCGCCCCGCCGCGAGATCGGATCGGCCCTCGAACGGATCGTAGAGCGTGCCGTCGGTGTCGGCGTAGAGCGCGTTGAAGGTGAAGTCGCGGCGGCCGGCATCGGCCAGCCAGTCGTCGGTGAAGGCGACGACGGCGCGACGGCCGTCGGTCTCGACGTCGCGCCGCAAGGTCGTGAGCTCGAAGGTGCGGTCGTCGGCGACCGCCGTCACCGTGCCGTGACTGAGCCCGGTCGGAATGACCTTGATGTTCGCCGCCTCGAGCGCACGCATCACCGTCTCGGGCGGCTTGTCGACCGCGAGATCGAGCTCGTTCTTCACGGGGCGGCTGAGCACGGCGTCGCGCACTGAGCCGCCGACGAAGCGCGCGGCGATGCCTTGCGTGGCGAGCGCAGCGAACAGCCGCCGCGACGGCTGGTCGTTCATCCAGGCCGGCGGATCGATGCGGCCGGCAGGTTTCATGACGGGGTCATGTCGCAAACAGCCCGCCGTAGCCCTGGCTTTGCGTGAAGAACATCACCACGAAGCCGACGATGGTGCAGGCGAGGCCGGCGATGGCGAGCCAGGTGATGGGCAGGTCCTGCCATTGCGGCAGGGTGCCGGCGAGCTTGCGCTCCTGCTTGATCTTGACCGCCCAGGCCCACAGGAAAAAGGCGGCCGCCGGCGCCAGCACCAGGATGATCACCAGCAGAGCAATGCGGATCATCGCTATCCAGCCGTCAGGATGAACTGCAGGTTCTTCAGCATACCGGCCGTTGCCCCCCAGATGTAGCGCTCACCGTAGGGCATGGCGTAGAAGCGGCGCTCGCGGCCCTCGGCGACCTTGCGGCTGTCGATGCGATGGTTCTTTTCGTCGAGAAAGTGGTCGAGCGGCACCTCGAACACGTCGGCCACCTCGCGCGGATCCGCACGGGTGGTGAATCCCGGCGTGACGATGCCGACCACCGGCGTGATCTCGAAGCCGGTGCCGGTGCGGTAGAGGTCGACCGCGCCGACCACCTCGACAAAATGCCGCGCCAGGCCGACCTCTTCCTCGGTCTCGCGCAGCGCGGTGTCGGCCGCATCGATGTCGCTGTCCTGACGACGGCCACCCGGGAAGGAGACCTGGCCGGCGTGGCTTGGCATGTCCTCGGTCCGTTGCGTGAGGAGAACCGTCACGCCGGAGGGGCGATTCACCAGCGGAATCAGCACGGCCGCGGGCCGCCACTTCTCCGGCACCGGCATCACGCCATTCAGCGAGAAGTCGGTGTCGGCCGGCAGGGGGGAGACCGGCAATCCGGATGCCAAACGGGTGCTGCGCTCCCGCACTCGACCCACAATTTCGTCAACGGTCATGCCCTTGTTCCGGCCTCAATTCTGGGCTTCCCTCGTTATAATCCCATCAATCACAGGAGCGCCTGGTGGCCCCCGATACCTCGACCGCGACCGACGCCGATGCCCGTGCCGCCCTGGCCGATATCGAGCGCCTGGGTGGCCAGTTGCGCGCCGCCCGTGCCGCCATCGGCAAGGTGATCTATGGCCAGCAGGATGTCATTGATCAAACCCTGGTTGCACTCCTTTCCGGTGGCCATCTGCTGCTGATCGGCGTTCCCGGCCTCGCCAAGACCAAGCTGGTCGAGACGCTGGGCGTGGTGCTGGGCATGGATGCCAAGCGCATCCAGTTCACGCCCGACCTGATGCCGGCCGACATCCTGGGCTCGGAAGTGCTGGAGGAGAGCGACATCGGCCGCCGCTCCTTCCGCTTCATCCAGGGACCGGTATTCGCCCAGCTCTTGATGGCCGACGAGATCAACCGCGCCAGCCCGCGCACCCAGTCGGCCCTGCTGCAGAGCATGCAGGAGAAGCACGTCACCGTGGCCGGCAAGTGCTACGACCTGCCGGCGCCCTTCCACGTGCTGG
>Ga0306920_100006011_pt1 | contig 15758 bp, 14 predicted proteins | sample flu12Cox44000170_FD_204666 | JGI IMG/M metagenome (GOLD analysis project Ga0306920, IMG submission 204666) | Lab enrichment of tropical soil microbial communities from Luquillo Experimental Forest, Puerto Rico - flux4day.12C.oxic.44.000.170 (v2)... | ecosystem: Environmental > Terrestrial >... | reverse complement strand
GGTCGTGCTTGCCTGCAACGTCCATCTCGGCTCCTTGCTGCCGCGCATCACCGGCACGCTCATCCCGATCTGGAGCTATGTCATCGTCACAAAACCGCTGGGCTCGCGTCTGGGCGAAGCGCTGACCTATCGCGGCGCCGTGACGGACACCGATCTCGCCGATAACCATTATCGCATTGTCGACGGCGATCGGCTGTTATGGGGCGGGCGATCAAGGACCTGGGAGGTGGACCCACGCCGGTTCGCGCCGAGCCTCGCCGGCGATATTGCAGAAGTCTATCCGCAGCTGGGGCAAGTCGAGGTCGACTATGTGTGGTCGGGGATGCTTGGAAATGCGCTCCACCGCATGCCCCAGATCGGCGAGCTTTCGCCCGGGCTTTGGCTCGCGAGCGGCTTTGGAGGACACGGGCTCAACACGACAGCGATGGCGGGCAACATCGTTGCGCAGGCCATTGCAGAGGGGGACGACACCTGGCGTCTGTTTTCGCCCTACGATCTGGTTTGGGGGGGCGGCAAAGCCGGCCGCGCGGCGATGCAGGCCTACTACTGGTGGTTTCACGCCCGCGAACGCTGGGCCGCGCGGCAGGCGCGCGAACGCGAGGACGAGCTGCGTCGCGCGCGAGATCGCGCCGCTTTGCGCGCGGGCGAGCAGCTGCCCAGGGTCGAAGCCAGGCTCGGCGCCGTGGTGCCCTCGGAACAATTGCCCCAGGAGCCTTCTCTCGCGCAGTTGCCCGTCGATCCGCTGTTTGCCGGCGAGGAAGTGCACAGTCTCCAACCGGCTGAGGAGGATACGCGAGGTTAGCGGTTCGCTTAGCGCCCCTCGCGCTTGGCCATGAATGCGAGCCGCTCGAAGAGGTGCACATCCTGCTCGTTCTTGAGCAGCGCGCCATGCAGCGGCGGGATGAGCTTGCGCGGATCCCGTTCGCGCAGAGTTTCGGGGCCAACATCCTCCGCCATCAAGAGTTTCAGCCAGTCCAGCAGCTCGGATGTTGAAGGCTTCTTCTTCATTCCCGGCACCTCGCGGATCTCATAGAACAATTTGAGCGCCTCCGAGATCAGGCGTTGCTTGATGCCGGGGAAGTGCACTTCGACGATGGCACGCATGGTGTCTGCGTCGGGAAAGCGGATGTAGTGGAAGAAACAGCGGCGCAAAAACGCGTCAGGCAATTCTTTCTCGTTGTTGGAGGTGACGATAACGATCGGCCGCCGGCGCGCCTTGATGGTTTCTCCGGTCTCGTAGACGAAGAATTCCATCCGATCGAGCTCCTGCAGCAGGTCATTGGGGAACTCGATATCGGCCTTGTCGACCTCATCGATGAGCAGGACCGGGCGCGCGTCCGAGACGAATGCGTCCCACAGTTTGCCGCGCTTGATGTAATTGCGGATGTCCTGCACCCGCGGGTCGCCCAACTGGCTGTCGCGCAGCCGTGAGACCGCGTCATACTCATACAGCCCCTGCAGGGCTTTGGTGGTGGACTTGATGTGCCACTCAATCAGGGGCGCGCCGAGGCTCTTGGCGATTTCGAGCGCGAGCACGGTCTTGCCGGTGCCAGGTTCTCCTTTCACCAGCAAAGGCCGTTCCAGCGTGATTGCCGCGTTCACCGCAACCTTGAGATCATCGGTGGCGACGTAGGAACTGGTTCCCTCGAATCGCATTATTTTTCCCTTGGCTTTGACGCGCACGCTCCGATCGCAGCAGCTGCGGAAAATGGAGCAGCGGGCGTTGTAGGCAGGCAGGACCGCTCAGCGGGTCCGGATCGTTATCGCAATTATCGCATGAACGTGAGGCAAGTTGTAGTCACTGTTGTTCGTCAATGTCCTATGATGCGACCCAGAAAAGCTCTTCCGGAGGACACTATGCAGACGCTCAGGCGCGGCCTGTGGTTCGGTTTGCCGCTGTGGCTTTTCTTCGCTGCAAGCGTGGTCGCGCAACAGAACGAGCCGCCGAAAACCGCAATCGCCACTTTCGCCGGCGGATGCTTCTGGTGCGTCGAGGCCGACTTCGACAAGGTGGGAGGCGTGCTCAGCACCACCTCAGGCTATACCGGCGGCCACACCTCCAATCCGACCTATGAAGAGGTTTCGCACGGCGGAACAGGGCATGCCGAGTCGGTCGAGATCGCCTATGACCCGGCCAAGGTCAGCTATGAGAAGCTTCTCGATGTGTTCTGGCACAATATCGATCCATTGGCGAAGAACAGCCAGTTCTGTGATCACGGGGACCAGTACCGCACCGCGATCTTCTATCATGACGAAGACCAGCGCAGGCTCGCGGAAGCGTCGAAGACCGCAGTTCAGGCCCGCTTCAAACAACCCATTCAGACGCAGATTACGGCAGCCGGCCCATTCTACCGGGCCGAGGACTATCACCAGGATTACTACTTGAAGAATCCGATCCGCTACAAATTCTACCGCTTCAATTGTGGTCGTGACGCTCGGCTCGAGGAGTTGTGGGGCAAGAAGGATTAGCGATGCTCAACCGACGTCTTGTACTTTGCGGAATCAGCGGCGTGACCTTGCTCGTGGCCTGGAAATGGCTGGAAGGACGTAAAGCCGCCGGGGGATCGGGTGCATTCGAGATCGAGAAAACCGACGAGGAGTGGCGCAGAATCCTGACCAAAGGGCAATACGAGGTGCTGCGTCTGCATCAAACCGAACGGCCTGGTTCCAGCAGCCTGGATCATGAGGCTCGTGCGGGCATCTATGCCTGTGCGGGCTGCGATTTGCCCGTGTTCGCCTCGCGGACGAAATTCGACAGCAGGACGGGTTGGCCTAGCTTTTACGAGCCGCTGGCAAATGCCATTGGCACCGCGGTCGATCGTTCCCTGCTCTTCGCCCGCACCGAGGTGCATTGCCGCCGCTGCGGCGGGCATTTGGGTCACGTCTTCGAGGATGGTCCCCCTCCGACGGGGTTGCGCTACTGCATCAACGGGGTCGCCCTCAAGTTCCTGCCGGAGACTTGATTCCGCCTTCTTCTATCGCAGTGCAGCGAACGTTTTGCTGCCATCAATTCCCGTATTGTCCGCCGCCGCGGAGGTCGATATAAGCTCGCCGCGCGAGCGGGGGTTCGCACGTTTCCGCAGGGGGTTGTAATGCCTTCCCACAAAAATGGCGCATCCGTCCTGGACAAGGCCAAAGGTTATCGGCCTTCCGACAAAGAGCCATTTATGAACGAGCGCCAGCGGGAATATTTCAGGCAAAAGCTGCTCACCTGGAAGGAGGAAATACTCAAGGAGGCGAAGGGAACGCTCGCCCATCTTCAGGCTGAAAGCGAGAATCATCCCGATCTGGCAGACCGCGCCTCCTCCGAAACCGACCGCGCCATCGAGCTGCGTGCCCGCGATCGCCAGCGCAAACTGATTGCCAAGATCGATTCAGCCCTCGCGCGCCTGGAGGACGGCACCTATGGCTATTGTGAGGAAACGGGCGAGCCGATTGCTCTCAAACGGCTCGAGGCGCGGCCGATCGCCACGCTTTCGGTGGAAGCACAGGAACGCCACGAGCGGCGCGAGCGCATCTACCGCGACGAGTAAGCCCGGAAACTACTTGTTGTTCGGGCGGCCCAGCAGGCTTGCCATTTCCTGTTCAAGGCTGTCGTAAAGCGATCTTTGCGGCGCAGAATTGGTATCGCTTCGCGGTGCCGGCTTGGCGTCGCTGCGCGCGGACCTCGCGACATCGACGGGCTCGGCTGCGCGCTCCGGCTCAGCGGCCGTGCTCGCTTCCTCAGTCTCGTCCGCCGCCTCGATCACCGGTTCAGGCCTTGGTGCGGGTGCGGCCGGTCGAATCTCACGAATCTCACTCGCTTTGGCCGGCCGGCGCAGTGCCGCCTCCAGGCGCTGCGCCATTTCTGCAAGGTTGGTTTCGCTGGGCGCCCTTATCTGCCCACCGGATGATGGCGTTCCCGCGGATGCGACAGGCGCGGGACGCGAGCGCAGATCCCGCCGCGGCGATTGCCGGCGGGGCTGTAGTGCCGGCTCGCGCTCTGTTGGGGATGGTTGTCGTGCAAGCTCTTCGGCCAGGCCGGCAAGCTGATCGTTATTCACGCTGCGTTCGCGCGAGGGAAGGGGCGGCACAGGTGGCGGTGTTCGAGCTTCAGGTAGCGGCCAAGGCGGTAGAGCTTCCTCGGCCGGGGCCGGTGCAGCACGTGGAGCGCGCGGCAGTGGCTCTGAGCGTGGCATGGGCTCCGGTCGCGGCCCGGCTTCCGCGCGGGGCAGGGGCTCCAATCGAGACGCCGGCTCCGGTTGAAGTGGCCACGTGTTCCCTTCGCCGAGCGGTACTGCCCGGGGCAGCGTATCAGCCGAGGATACCGGCCGCGGTATGGCGGGTTCGCGCGCCCCTGCCGCTCCCCGCACGATGTTCGGCTCCACCACCACATCGCTCGGCCCACCGACCATCAGCAGATGCTCGACATTGTCACGGCGCACGAGGATCAGACGGCGTCGACTATCGACGTTGGCTTGATCGATTACCGCCAGCCGGGGTTGGCGCCCGCGGGCCGCGGCATTTCCCAATCGCTCGCCGCCGAACCGGCGCAGGAGCCACAGCGCGAGCGCAAGGACGCCAAAAATAATAACAAAGGCCAACAGCAGCTTGATCGCATACTGTCCCTCGCCGAATAACGCGTTAAACATCAGTCTTCCCCATGCCCTCCCAGGGTTTTGGCCCCCCACTGCGGTCGCCCAAAAGGTTAACGCCACGGTCCTGACCGCAACAAAGAATTAAATAGGATAGGGGGCGCCTCGTCCATCCCCATGGCAAAAGACTTGGGGCTGATGAGCCAGACTTGGGGCTGATAAGCCGGTGCGCGGCGCGACGCGTCCTCGTGGGCGGCCGGCCCTGAGCCCGTGCCCCAACCCCCCCAATGGATCCCCCACGACTGCGGGGCTCCGTGCTCGACATTCGCGTCCCATCGCGCCGTTGTTGGCGGGACTGATGCACACTCTTGCATGGACTCACCGGCTGGGGCAGTGAGTCGAGTCCATGGCAGCCGATTCAAATCCGCTCACAATGGAATTGCCAAAGGAGGAGGCGCCGGCAGGCGGAAGCGCGCTCAAGGAGCCCAGCGGCAGTATCGGTCTTGTCCTCCTGCTTGCACTTGCTCTGATCGCTGCGGCGGGCGGGTTCTTGTACATCGGCCGGGCAAATGCGGAGCCGTACATCCTGGTGGTGCTGGCGCTGTTGGCAACCATCGGCGTATTCCTGCTGTTTGCCCTTGCTGCCGGCGTGTTGCGTGTGCCTGCGCGCGAGGCCGCAAGCCCGCTCCTGCGAACCGTTGTCGAAGGCGCCAATGATGGAATTCTGGTCACCGACTGGAATGGGCGAGTCCTCTACGCCAACCCTGCTTACCGCGCTCTCATCGGCGCATCCGATCGCGATGATATTCGGCCCGTCGAGCGCGTTTTCATGGGTGATCCGGGGGTTTCCGAATCGGTCTATCGGCTGCTCAAAGCCGCCCGCGAAGGTCGCCGTGCTCAGGAAGAGGTACGGGTCGGCTCGCATAAGGGCGAGGAGGGGCGTTGGCTGCGAATCCGGGTTCGACCGCTCGGCGCGGGAAAACGGGAAGCTCGCATGGCAGTCTGGTCGCTCGCAGACGTGACCCGTGAGCTCGAGCGCCATGAGAACGTGTTCCAGGAACTCCAACACGCCATAGACTATCTCGATCATGCGCCTGCTGGTTTTTTCTCAGCCGAGGCGAACGGCAACATCGTCTATCTCAATGCCACGCTTGCCAATTGGCTCGACCATGACCTTGCGCAGGTCGGGTCCGGAGGGCTCAAGCTCGACGACATCGTGGCTGGAGAAGGCGCTGCCTTGCTCACCACGGCAGCAAGAGCGCCGGGCGACGTGCGCACCGACGTTCTCGACATCGATTTGAAGACGCGCAGCGGTCACCCGCTTCCGGCGCGCTTGTTTCACAAAGTGGCATTCGGCGCCGACGGCGCTCCGGGCACCTCACGCACGCTCGTTCTCAATCGAGCGCGCGACGATGGCAACGACCCGCAGCGCGCTGCCGAGGTGCGCTTCATGCGCTTTTTTCAGAACACGCCGATGGCGATCGCAACCGTCGACAAGCAAGGCAGGATCGCGGACTCAAACGCGAGATTCGCCCGCTTGTTTCCATCCGTGTTCAAGGCCGAAGCGTCGGCCGATCGCTCCATTCTCGCGGTCATCAGCGGACGGGATCGCGCTGCGCTTGAAGCGGCCATCCGCAAGGCCGCGGAAGGACAGGGCGAGATCGCTCCCGTCGACGCCGCCCTCGTCGGCTCGAGCGAGCGCTTTGCCACCTTCTTTGTCACCGCGATTGAAGATGACGAGGAGCGTGATCAGGAAGCTGCGATCGTTTACGCGCTGGAGACAACCCAGCAGCGTACCCTGGAAAATCAGGTTAACCAGCAGCAGAAGATGGAGACCATCGGCCGGCTCGCCGGCAACATCGCACACGATTTTAATAATCTGCTTGGTGTGATCATGATGGCGACCGACTTCCTGGTCAATGCCCACCGCCCGACCGATCCGTCGTTCCAGAACATCATGCTGATCAAGCAGAACGCCAATCGGGCAGCGAGCCTGGTGCGGCAGCTGCTCGCATTCTCGCGCAAGCAGACCTTGCGACCCCAGGTCATCGATCTGGGTGAGGCGCTCTCGGATCTCACGGTGTTGCTGCATCGACTCATCGGCGACAATGTGACGCTCGATGTTCCACAGGTGCGCGGGTTGTGGCCGGTCAAGGCCGACGTCGGACAATTCGAGCAGGTCATCATCAATCTGGCGGTGAACGCGCGCGACGCCATGCCGCTTGGCGGCAAGCTCACGCTGCGGACGTCGAATGTGGGCGCCGAGGAGAGTGCGCGGCTGCAAGGCAAGGGGATGCCGCTCGGAGAATATGTGCTGGTGGAGGTGGAAGACACCGGCAGCGGAATCGCGCCCGAAATCATCGATAAGATCTTCGATCCTTTTTACACCACCAAGGACATCGGAAAGGGGACCGGGCTCGGACTCTCGACCGTTTACGGCATTGTCAAACAAACGGGCGGCTTCATTTATGTGGATTCGGAAGTCGGCCAGGGAACGACTTTTCGCATTTTTCTGCCGCGCTACATCCCGGGCGCGGACGACATTGAGGCGCCGCAACTGCCTGAGACCACGGCTCCGGCGCTCGCCGGCGCGATCTCCGCTGCTGACGACGTTGTTCGCACGGCCGCCACCGACCTTACCGGGCAAGGTACCATTCTGTTGGTGGAAGACGAGGAAGGGCTGCGGGCGCTCAACGCGCGTGGATTGCAATCGCGCGGCTATACCGTGATCCAGGCCGGCAACGGCGTCGAAGCGTTGGACGAAATGGAGCGGGCGGGCGGCCACGTCGATCTCGTGGTCTCCGACGTGGTGATGCCGGAAATGGATGGGCCCACCCTCATGAAGGAGCTTCGTAAGCGCAATCCCGACATAAAGATTATTTTTGTGTCCGGCTATGCCGAAGACGCGTTCGACAAGAGCTTGTCCGACCACAAGGAATTCAACTTCCTGTCGAAGCCGTTCACGCTCAAGCAGCTCGTTACCGCCGTCAAGGAGACGATGGGGGCCTGAAAGCGCCGAGCAGGATGGACGAGCGTAAACCCGAGGGCGAGGGCATCGAGACGGAGCGCGAGCGCCGGATCGCCAACATCGTGCTGCTGTTGTTCGTCGTAGGACTCGTGGGCGGCGGCATTTGGCTCGCCAATGCCATGTTCAACCAGCGCGTGCTCGACGATTGCATCGCGCAGGGCCGGCGCAACTGCGCGCCAATCGACGCGCCGCGGCGGTGACTGGGGGAGCGTTTCCAAAGTTCGAATCATCTTGACGTCATTCCCCGGGACCGAGCGCAGCGAGGGAGCCGGGGAACCTAGAGCGGGACAGCTGTGGTTACTGGATTCCGGGTGCGTCCCTTCGGGACGCCCCGGAATGACGGCATCGGATAGGCGTCACATCGGTCGCTGGAATTTGAGCACGAATTCGTCCACCGCTTTCCCCGGCGGCGGCTGGATCGAGAAGTCACGCGTGTCCTCGGGATGGCGCCAGAAATCACCCTGCGCAATAAGCTTGAAACCGGCGGCCTCGACCTCGCGCCGAAGCGCGCTTTCCGCGATCCGATGAAGCGTCTTCCCGACGGAAGTGCCGTCGCCTTCTCGCGCGGAATGGTCCGCGATCAGGAGCACGGCACCGGGCTTGAGCCCGGCATAGAGCCGCCGGTTCATCTCGGAGCGGTCGACCGCCATGTAGGTCGTGTCGTGATAGATGAAGAGGAAGGTGATGGCATCGAGCGTGCCCAGATCGGCGGGTACCGGATCATCGAACGTTCGCACCAGGCTCACAATATTGCGGCCGGCCGGACTCTTTAGGCGCGCCTCGAAGCGCGCCTTGGGGCGCTCGCCGAGATCGGCGGGGTTCTGGCCGTAGACGATACCGGTCGGCGCCACCACGCGGGCGATGAGCTCCGTGCTGTAGCCGCCGCCGGCTCCCATATCGAGCACATCATGCCGGGCCGCAGCTGCGCGAAAGCGAGGAACTTCAGCGGATCACGGCGCGCGTCGATTTGCCGGTCCGCATCGCTGCGATCGGGCGAGGCAACGATCGCCGCGTAATCGGGCGCGCTGGTCTGCGCGGACGCGCAGGTACAGGCCGCCAGGGCGGCAATGGCTGTGCCGGCGGCGACCACGGCACGAATGTTTGCGGCCATGTTGCTCTTTCCTTTGCTCGACGTTGAATGACAAACTCCTGCGGGGGCGCCAAGACGGCCTCTGCGTGTCCCGCCCGACAGGAAAGGTCGCCTATCATGCTTCTGACAGGCAAGGAATATCTCCAGAGCATCCGCGACGGGCGCGCGCTTTACATCGGCAGAGAGCGCGTGAAAGATCAGACCACGCATCCAGCCTTTGCCGCCGGCGCGCGCACCTACGCCGCAATGTTCGATATGAAATCGGACCCTGCGCTGCGCGACGTGATGACCTTTGAGGAAGGCGGCGAGCGTTACAGCATGTATTATCTGCAGCCGCGCTCCCAGGAGGACCTGCGGCGCCGCAATCGCGTCCATCGCAAAATCGCCGATTTCTGCTTCGGTCTGATGGGTCGCACTCCCGATGCGTTTGCCGGCAATCTCACCGGCCTGGCGATGAAACCGCAGGTGTTCGACAGCGAGCCCGGGGGCTGTCGCGACAATCTCCTCGCCATCTACCAGCATGTGCGACGCAACGATCTGTTTGCCACTTACGCGATCGTTCCGCCGCAGGGCGCACGCAACAAGGACTATTATCTGTCCAAAGGACTGCCGCAGCCCGCGCTGCGCGTCACCGCCGAGGACGACAAAGGTGTCACGCTCAACGGCATGAAGATGCTGGCGAGCGGTGCGGCCTATGCGCACGAAGTGCTGGTCGGCAATGTCATGCCGCTTGCGCCCGATCAGCTCAAGGAGTCCATCACTTGCGTGATCCCGCTCAATCTGCCCGGCCTGATGCTGTGGTCGCGCGAGCCGTTCAATCGGCTTGGCATGCGTCCATTCGATCGCCCCCTGACCACGCGTTTCGATGAATCCGACTGCATGCTGGTATTCAAGGACGCCAAAGTGCCCTGGGAAAAGGTGATCGTGCACGACAATCCCGCCCTGTCGCGCAACATCTATATTCAGACCGCTGCGCATGTGATCTCGAACCACCAGTCGAATGTGCGGTTCGCCTCGAAGCTGCGTTTTCTCGTTGGCGTCGCCAGTCTTGTGACCCGTTTCACCGGTGCCCGCGACATTCCATCCGTGCGCGATACGCTTGCGCGCCTTGCCGCAATGGAAGCAGGGTATAATGCAATGATCGATGGCCAGATCGAAGCCTGTCAACCCTTCGACAACGGGTTTGTCATATTCAACCGCCGCTATCTCTATGCCGCCATCAATTGGGCGATGGAGCATCATTCCGAGCTGATCGACATCCTGCGCGAGCTGATGGGAGGCGGCCAGTTCCAGTTTCCGGCCAGCATCGATGTGCTGGAGGATGCGCAGCTGCGCGATCTGTTCGAGACCTTCTGGACCGCCGGTGAATTTGCCGCCGTCGACCGCATGAAGCTGTTCAAGCTCGCCTGGGATCTTGTTGGCTCGGAGCACGCGAGCCGCGCCAGCTCGTACGAGAAATTTTTCGTCGGTCCGGCATTTGCGGTCCGCAACTATAACTTCATCAATACGCCATGGGACGAGCTGCACGGCCTGGTGGAGGATTTCATGGCTACGTATGGCACGGAAAGCATGGTGCAAACGGAGATGCTGCATGGGTGAATATGCCAAAGGGGTTGTGATCGTGCTTGGCCCGGAGGACGGCGAGTCCCTGTGGCAACCCCTCCCGTCGCGTGGTTATGTCACAAACAAGATCAATCCCTATAACTCGCCGTACGATTCCTTCTCCACCGGGGTTCAGGTGCTCGAGCCGGGCGCACATATCCGCCGTCACGCGCATGAGCGCAGCCATGAGCTCCTGTTCTGTTATCGCGGTACCGGGGAAGCTGATATCGAGGGCAAGCGCTACGATGTCTGCCCGGAGACCATGATCCTCATCGGTCGCGGGCTGCAGCACAAAGTGACGAACACCGGAACGGAGCAGATGCGCCTGCTTTGGTTGATCGCTCCCGCGGGCCTGGAAGACTGGTTTCGCGCAATCGGCCGTCCGCGACGGCCTGGCGAACCGCTCCCGAGCGCGTTCGAACGTCCTGCCAACATAGAGTTCATCCAGGCGCAGCAGCGCTTCATCCGGCCGGAGCAGGAATAGCGCTCGTACCCATGAATTGAACCTGCAAAACGCGTTCACGGTTCATTAAGCATGTTCTCGGCAGGATGATCGCCACGCTTGCGGATACGACCTCGGATAGGAGTGCGCCGCGGGTGCAGGCACAGGTCCTATCCGGCCGGCCAATGAAGGCCGCTCAGGGATGAGCGGCCTTTTCATTTATACGACGGTCTAGGCCGCGCCCACGCGGCAGCGAGAGGAGAGCAGGTTCGATGCCCTACGAGCTCTACTACTGGCCGACCATCCAAGGGCGCGGCGAATTCATCCGGCTCGCATTCGAAGAGGCCGGCGCCGCCTATGTCGACGTCGCCCGCGAGCGCGGGACGTCCTCAATGATCAAGCTGATGAACGGGAAGGGCATTGAGCGGCCGCCTTACGCACCGCCGTTCATCAGAGACGGCCGGCGGATCGTCGCGCAGACAGCAAATATCCTGCTCTATCTCGGGCCCCGGCTTGGCCTTTCGCCGGCGAACGAGGCAGGCCGCCTGTGGCTGCATCAGCTCCAGCTCACGATCAGCGATCTCGTGGTCGAGATCCATGACACCCACCATCCCGTCACCACGTACCTCTATTACGAGGAGCAGCGGCCCGCCGCCAAGCGCCGGACCGCCGATTTCTGGCGCTATCGCATCCCGAAAATGCTGGGCTATTTCGAACGCATATTGGCCAAGAGCCGCGGTCCTTATCTGCTCGGGCGCAGGCTTTGCTATGTCGATCTCTCGCTCTTCGAGATCGTTGAAGGCTTGCGCTATGCCTTCCCCAAGCGCATGCGCCGGTTCGAGAAGAAGGTGCCGCGCGTCGTGGCGCTGCACGATCGGGTGGCAAAACGCCCGCGCGTCGCAGCCTATCTTGCCTCCGAGCGGCGGATCCCGTTTAGCCAATGGGGCATTTACCGCTATTTCAAGGAGCTCGACGCGTAGCCGATTGGGTGCGCTTTTTTCGCCGCTGTGCGCGCGCCTTCGCCGCGCGTTGGGTGCGCCGTGCGACTGCCCGCTTCTGCCTGCATTTGGCGCATTTGCAACCCCGCGGCGTAATGACATTGCGATAATAATCGTCCCCGTAATCGTAGGTGATCTCATCTCCGGGACGGATGGTTTTGATCGCACGCAGGATGATCTTGCCCTTGGTGAGATGGGATTCTGCATTTGGCCGGCATGAATGGTTGGCGTAGCGGCCGAGATTGTTTCGGCCCGATCCGTCTATGGTCCAGCGGCTGTTGATTTCGTACAAGTAGCGGCTGCCACGCGCCTCCATCTTCTCGGCCAGGTCATTGGCAAGCCGCCGGCCCTTATATTCGACGATGAAAGCGTGCTTCTCGATCAGGTCCGTTGCGAACAGGCCAAGTCCTGTACGCGAACGTCCAATCCGGAAGGGTTTCTTGCGAGCCATTCGCGCGATATAGGCACATTCGGCGACAGGTATGAACAGCCGCCTGTCGGCCTGCAACAGGTATCAGCCATGAACGCCCCGGTCAGCCTTACGCCGCCATACAAGCACACCCCCCTATTCCCGCTGGGCAAGGACAAGACGCCATATCGCAAGCTCACGGGGACGGGCGTGCGTGTTGAGAAGGTCGCGGGCCACGAAATGCTCCTTGTCGAGCGCGAGGCTTTGCGCGCGCTCGCGGAAGCCGCTTTTACCGATATCAACCATCTTCTTCGCCCCGGGCATCTCAAGCAACTGCGCGCGATTCTTGATGACCCGGAGGCGAGCGATAACGACAAGTTCGTTGCCTATGATTTTCTCAAGAACGCGAACATTGCCGCAGGCGGCGTGCTGCCGATGTGCCAGGACACCGGCACCGCCATCATCATGGCCAAGCGGGGTAGGCTCATCTTCACGGATGGGGACGACGAGGCGGCGCTCGCCGAGGGGGCGCGCGACGCCTATCTCAAGCGCAATCTGCGCTATTCACAGCTTGCCCCCATCTCCATGTTCGAGGAGAAGAATACCAAGTCGAACATGCCGGCGCAGGTCGAGATCTATGCCGGCGAAAAAGATGACGACGAGGCCTACAAGTTCCTGTTCATCGCCAAGGGCGGCGGCTCGGCGAACAAGGCATTTCTGTTTCAGGCCACACCATCGATTCTCACCCACGATCGCATGATCTCCTTCCTCAAGGAGAAAGTGCTTACCCTCGGAACGGCCGCCTGTCCGCCCTACCACCTCGCGATCGTGATCGGCGGCACCTCAGCCGAGCTTACGATGAAGACGGTCAAGCTCGCATCGTGCCGCTATCTGGACGATCTGCCGGACCATGGCTCCGAGGACGGCCATGCATTCCGCGATATCGAAATGGAAAAGGAAGTGCACCGGTTGACGCAGTCCCTCGGTGTGGGCGCGCAATTCGGCGGCAAATATTTCTGCCATGACGTACGCGTCATCCGCCTGCCGCGCCACGGCGCCTCGTTGCCGATCGGGCTTGGGGTCTCATGCTCGGCGGATCGCCAGGCGCTGGGCAAGATCACGCGCGAGGGGATCCATCTCGAAGAGCTCGAGCACAACCCGGCGCAATATCTGCCCGAAATCGACAGCTCGAAACTCGGTGGTGAAGTCGTTCACATCGATCTGCGCAGGCCGATGAGGGAGATCCTTGCGGCATTGTCCAGGCACCCGATCAAGACCCGACTCTCGCTCTGCGGTCCGATGATCGTCGCGCGCGACCTCGCGCATGCCAAGCTGCGCGAGCGGTTGGAGAAGGGGCAAGGATTGCCTGATTATTTCCGCAACCATCCGGTCTACTACGCGGGACCCGCGAAGACGCCGGCTGGTTATGCCTCGGGCGCGTTTGGTCCCACGACCGCGGGACGCATGGATTCATTCGTGCACGATTTCCAGGCGGCGGGCGGCTCGATGGTCATGCTGGCCAAGGGCAATCGCTCACCGGCGGTGCGCGAAGCCTGCAAGAAGCACGGAGGCTTTTATCTCGCCTCGATCGGAGGCGCAGCCGCCAATCTCGCAGAGCATTGCATCAAGAAGGTGGAGACCGTGGAGTTTCCCGAGCTCGGCATGGAGGCGATCTGGAGAATCGAAGTGGAGAATTTTCCCGCCTTCATCGTCATCGACGACAAGGGCAATGACTTTTTCAAGGAATTGAATCTGGGATAACATCGCCGGCATATAGTGTCCCGGTTCCGAAGTTCGCATTATTATTCGACACGCTGGTTTACGAACTTCGCGGACTTCTGAACCGCCACACTGGCGTAAACGGGAGAGAAACGATCATGGCCCTGATCAAGGTCACAGACATGGCATACGGCCGCCTGCGCGCGCCCGATCTCGATCTCATGGAAGAGTTTCTCGTCCGCTTCGGAATGCAGCGCGCCGATCGCACGCCAAGTGCGCTTTATATGCGCGGGACGGATCCCGCCCATCACATTCACGTCACGGAGAAAGGCGATCCGAAATTCGTTGGTTTTGCCTATTACGCCGCGAGCGAGGATGACCTCAAGCGCGTTGCGAGCGCACCGGGAGCTTCCGGGATCGAATCCATAGACGAGCCGGGAGGCGGCAAAAGAGTACGGTTGACCGAGCCCAACGGCTATCAGATCGAGGTCGTTTACGGCATTGCGCCGGCCCCGCCAATTGCAACCAAGCGGCAAAAGCTAAATACCGGCGAGGATCCACTCATGCGCGCGGGCGAGCTGATGCGGCTTCCGAAGGGACCCTCGCATGTGAAGCGGATCGGCCATGGCGTGATGATGACTCCGAGGTTTCGCGAGACCGTGACGTGGTTCCGCGACAATTTGGGGTTTATTTGCTCGGACGACGTCTATGCAGGTGCACCGGATAACCTGATCGGTTCCTTCAATCGGTGCGATCGCGGGACCACCTATGTCGATCATCACGTGTTCTTCTGTCTCAACCACGAGAAGACCGGACTGAACCATCTGTCCTTCGAGGTCCAGGACATCGACGACGTCGCCATGGGGCACGACTACCTGGCACAGTTCGGCAAATACGAGCACATGTGGGGCATCGGCCGCCACGTGCTCGGCAGCCAGGTGTATGACTATTGGGCCGATCCATGGGGCCGGGTGCACGAGCATTGGGCCGACAGCGATCGTCTCAACCTGGCGAACGGCTCCAATCTCGTGCCGGCCGAGGAAGCTCTCGTCTCGCAATGGGGCGAGGCGCCGCCGGATAAGTTCATTAATCACGCCAGCGTCTGAACTGGCATCCGGCAAATCGTAGGGTGTGCAACGGCGCCAATCGACAGGCTGACAGCGTGCGCAAAATCGCTCAGGCGCCGTTGCGCACGCTGATATACCGTGCGATGCGATTTTGCACACCCTACGAGATCGCGTTTATGACGCAATAGAGTTATTCGAAGGCAGCTCTCATGCAATACGATCCCAGTAGTGCACAATCGGCTCGGGTTTCTGCGGCGGCGTCCACGCTGGCGGTGAGCGCACCCTCTCGACCGCCACGCGTGAAAGGTCCGCTGGTATGGCTCGACATGGACCAGCAGGAGCTCGACGACGCCTACGACCAGATCGTCTATGCGCCTAACCGTGATCAGGTCGGCAAGCGCCGTTTCGCCAACAGCGAAAAAGCCCGCGCCGTGCTTGGGCTTCCGGAGCGCGTGGCTTATGGGCCGAGCGAAATCGAGAAGCTCGACATCTACCGCACCAAAGCCGCGAATGCGCCGGTCAACATCTTCATCCACGGCGGCGCGTGGCGAGCCAATCGCGGCGCCGATTATGCGTTTCTGGCCGAACCGTTCGTGAAAGCGGGCGCCCATTACGTCATTCTCGACTTTACGAATGTCGACGACGCGGGCGGAAGCCTGTTTCCCATGGTCGAGCAGGTGCGCCGCGCGGTCGCCTGGGTCTACCGCAATGCCTCGCGCTTTGGCGGCGATCCCGGGCGGCTTTATCTCACGTCCCATTCTTCTGGCTCACACCTCGGCGGCTGCGTGGTGACGCACGATTGGCGCAAGGAAGATTTGCCGATCGACAT
>Ga0306920_100006009_pt1 | contig 15759 bp, 18 predicted proteins | sample flu12Cox44000170_FD_204666 | JGI IMG/M metagenome (GOLD analysis project Ga0306920, IMG submission 204666) | Lab enrichment of tropical soil microbial communities from Luquillo Experimental Forest, Puerto Rico - flux4day.12C.oxic.44.000.170 (v2)... | ecosystem: Environmental > Terrestrial >... | reverse complement strand
CGGGTTGGTCGCGACGAACTGCCGTCGGGCTGCAAACTTCAAGACGAGCCCGAGCACGTGTCGGATCGACGACAGCGTGTTGTCGGAGAGCCCGCGCGTCGTAAAGCGCGTCGAGCCGCGGGCTGGCGCAAGGCGCCGAGAAAGCGCTCGATCGCCTCGGTCGAGATCTCACCGAGCGGCATCGCGCCGAACGCCGGCAACACATGCTGGTGCAGGTGACTCGTGTACGTGAGGCGCGTACTGCCACGAATCGCGCGCGTCTCCTCGTGATGCGCCAACCATAACTCCGCGACGGCGGCGAAGGTCGCCGGCGCCTCGCGACGCGGCAACACGAGGTCGCGTCCGTCGCCAGCCGCGCGGCGATCTGCGTCGCGGCCAACTGTGCGGCCTTCTTGGCGACCGCCCCCTTGCCGAAGCACTTCGCCCGACGCACGCCTCGGTGATCGATGAACACGAACCAGCTCGCCCCTCTCGCTCGAACTTTGACGCCCACGGTTCATGACCCTCCTTGCGGCCCGCCGTCGCGGCCGCGGTTGAGATTTCGTGAGGAGGGTAGGGGTGCCTGCGGGGTGGTCAACGTCCTCGGGCGGGGCATGCGTCCACCGTGCAGGACCGCGTTGACCGCGTCGTCGACCAGTGCGGCGACGTCGCGCTGCTCGCGTGCCCGACGTCGCGCCGCCCATGCATCGAATTCGCTGCGCTTCACGCGACATCGACGGCCGAACGGGAACGACGGCAACGCATCGATCGCGTTGTGCAGTCGCTCCTCCAGCCACCGCCGGGACATGCCGGAGTAGGTCGCGAGCTCCGCCATCGACAGGTACTCGCGCTCGACGGCCGGCGGGGTGCGCGGCTCGCTCACCGGGCGTCCTCGAGCGCCCCGAGACGCTGATTGATGCGATCCGCCCAGTCCTGGCTGGTCACGCAGGGTGCGACGCGGCGTCGGGCGAGCACGTCGCTCACGACGCGCGCTCCTGGTCGCCCAGCTGCGCGCGCAAGGCCGACGTCGACGCGGCGAGCGCGCCGGTGGTGTGCGTCGCGTCGTAGGCGGCCAGGCGGCGGACGAGTTCGTCGTCGGAGAGTTGGCTGAGCGCGCGGCCGTAGCACTTCAAGAGCCGCGCGAGGCGCACGGGCAGCCCGTGCGTGCCGGCTTCGACGTAAAAGACTCTCTGGCACTCGCCAACGAGCGCGACCGGCACCGCGTGGGAGAGGACGCCGTCGCATGGTAGCTCAGGAACCACCCGTCGCCGAACAAGGCGACGTTGGTTTCCCCGGCCGCGTCGAAGGCGCCGCCGCCGCTCGTGATTTCGAGCGTCGTCGCCGCCGCGGGCGCGGCCAGGAGCAAGAGTGCGAGCGTCAGACCGAAGATCCTCATGTCCCACCTCACTTGGGGCGTCGGGCGATCATCGTGTCGCGCGCAATCTTGCGTTGCACGTTGACATGATGCAACTAAGTTTCGCGACCAGACGTGGCGGCGCATGGGTGACCCTCCCGGCAGGGAGTCTAGCGTGAGCGCCCCGTCCTAGTCGACGGCCGACTCCAGCGACGGGCGCTGACGTGCGGAGCGCGATTTCTGGCGCATGGGGTACGCATTTAGCAGCGGAACGCTCGCTACGCTACAGGCGAGCATGCTCGCTCCTAATCTGCGTCTGGTTGACACCTTACTGCAGCAGCGCGCCCGCGACATGCTCGATGCGCGATACCCGCGCGGGTTTCTAGAACTCGTTCCCGAGATGGAGCAAATCGAGCTCGTCTCGGACAACCTCGCCATGCTGCGCAGTCGCGGCATCTATGAAGAGGCGTTACTCCTCGCATTGACGGCGCCCGAACGATCTTTGCGTCATGTCCCGCTGTCGAGACTCCGGAAGCTCCTTCGTGTAGCTGATCGTCGGAGACTCCGTGCTGCAGGGATGCCGATTCCGGGACGTGGGCCGTACGTCCTCTATCGAGGAGTCGCCGGCGAACCTGAGTGGGTTCGGCGAGAGCGTGGCATCTCGTGGACCAGTAAGCGTGAGATCGCCGCGTGGTTTGCTCGGCGATCTCCCGACCTCAAGGATCCGGCCGTCTACCAAGTGACCGTCGAGAAGAAAAGTGTACTGGCCTACTGGAATGAACGTGGTGAGGACGAATACCTGGTCGACCTCCCACGGAACCTCACGCTGCATCGTCTCCCATGGGGGCCCGTCCAACTCAAGAGCTTGGCTGGGCTCTACAAACCGGACACGTTTGACCACGACGCAAAGGTTTGACCGGCGGGGCTTGCAGCCTCGACCTCCGCGAGCGCCGCCACAAGCTCCTCACGTTCACGCTCGAGGTCGGCGATCATGCGCCGATTAGTTTTGATGGCGTCGATCGCGTCGATCCGGCCCTCGACATGGCGTTGGTACGCGGCACGCTGCCAGAACTTCGTGGCGGTGGCGAGCTTGCCGTCGAGCTCGGCCAGGCGGGATTCGAGCGTCGGTTTCGTGCCGTTGACCACGTTCATGGGCAACACCTCCTGCGACCGGGCGCGGCGGTGATCGCGCGCGACCGCTGATCACGGGTGTCGGTTGCGCCCAAGTCGCGTCGGGTGCGCAGCCCTGCGCGTCTGTGCGCACAGAATCGTGCAACTTTGCGTGAAACCAGACGTCGATTATGATCCGCGTCATAACGGAGCGGCGGCGTGGGGCTCGATCCTGGGAGCGAGGAGGAGCCATCATGCGCACGTCTCACGCGTCGCTCGCGAGGGGATTTGCAGCGCTGCTGTTCCTGCTCGCTCTGATCGTCGCGGCTCCGGGGTTTGCTCAGTCGCGCCATCAGCACGCCCAGGCCAAGCCGGCCGCCGCGCCGGGCGTCTCCAGGAAGAGCCCGGCCGCCGAATACACGCCGACCGTCCGGTTCCGCCTCCGCACAGAGCTGGCGGAGGGCAAGATGGCGTTCGTGGGCGCCGGAGGCGACATCGAGGGCGTGGTCAATCCGGTGCTTCGCGTGGCCGTTGGCGACATCGTGCAGGTCACGCTCGTCAACAACGACGGGATCGAGCACGACGTGGCCTTTCCCGACTTCAAGGCCGCGACGGATCGGGTCAATCGCAAGGGCGCCAGCAGCGTCACGGTGTTTCGCGCCGACAAGGGCGGCGAGTTCGCCTACTTCTGCTCGCTACCCGGCCACCGTCAAGCCGGCATGGAGGGCAAGATCAACGTCGGCGGTGCGAAGGCGCCGGTGGCGGCCCTGCCGCCGTCGGTGAGCATCACGCGCGCCGCGACGGACCTGCCGGGACCGCCGGCCTCCGGCGCACCGCGCACGGTCAAGGTCGAGCTCGAGGCGGTCGAGCTCGTGGGCAAGCTGGCCAGCGAGACGACGTACGCCTACTGGACCTTCAACGGCAAGGTGCCGGGCCCGTTCCTGCGCGTGCGCGTGGGCGACACGGTCGAGCTGGGCTTCAAGAACCGTGCAGACAGCCGCATGATCCACTCGATCGACCTGCACGCGGTGACCGGGCCAGGAGGCGGCGCGGTCATGACGCAGACGCCGCCGGGCGAATCGAAGACGTTCCGGTTCAAGGCGCTGAACCCGGGCCTCTACGTGTATCACTGCGCCACGCCGATGGTGGCGAACCACATCTCGAGCGGGATGTACGGCCTCATCCTGGTGGAGCCGCCCGGCGGGCTACCCAAGGTCGATCACGAGTTCTACGTGATGCAGGGTGAGATCTACACCGACCGCCCGTACGGGCAGCGCGGCCACGACGAGTTCAGCGTCGAGAAGCTGCTGGGCGAGCGCGCCGAGTACTTCGTGTTCAACGGCGCGGTCGGTGCGCTGACGACCGAATATCCGCTGAAGGCCAGGGTGGGCGAGACGGTGCGCATCTTCTTCGGCGTCGGTGGGCCGAACGCGACGTCGTCGTTCCACGTCATCGGCGAAATCTTCGACCGTGTGTACGACCAGGCGTCGATGGGATCGCCGGTGGCGACGAACGTCCAGACCACGATGGTGCCGGCCGGCGGCGCGACCATCGTCGAGTTCAAGCTGGAGGTGCCGGGCCGCTACATCCTCGTCGACCACTCGCTCTCGCGGCTCGAGCGCGGGCTGGCCGGATTCCTCCTCGTCGAGGGGCCCGAGAACGAGGAGGTGTTCTGGAGCCCCGAGGGCCCGGCCGGCATGCGCGGGCACTAGCTCAGCGCGAGAACCGCTGCGCCGCCCGCGCCCGCGCCTTGGCGGCCTCAGCCTCGCGGGTGCGCGGCGGCGCCGTCGTCTCGAGCGCGCTCAGAAGATTCCTCGAGACCGCGGCGATCTGGTCGATCGCCGCGACGAAGACCGCTTCGTTGGCCTTCGAGGGTTTGTTGAAGCCGCTGACCTTCCGCACGAACTGCAGCGAGGCTGCGCGGATCTCCTCGTCCGTGACGGGCGGCTCGAAGTTGAACAGGATCTTGATGTTGCGGCACACGGGCGCTCGTTCTCACACGGCTAGTGCCGCGTGAGCTCCTCGCGCAGCCGCGCCGCCACGATCAGCTCCTCGCCGGGCGAGAGGTTGATCGGGTCGACGGCGATCTCGTCGAAGTAGCCGCCCTGGTGCGCGCCCTGCTGCACGTAGATGTGGGGTTCGCCCTTGGCCAGCGCCACCTGCACGGCGTTGCCCGAGGGCCCCGCCCAGTCCGGCGTGAAGTAGACGACGGCGTGGGGGATCACGCGGTTCATCGGGTCGTGCTCGACCACGCAGCGCAGGCCCGGGATGTCGGCGAGCTTCTCGACGATGATCGTGCACACGTCGGTGTAGCGCTTCATCTCGGCCGCCTCGTCCTCGGCGATGAAGAGCTCGAGCGCTGTCACCAGGCCGCAGATCTCTTCCTTCGACGTCTTCGCCGCGCGGCCCAGCGCCTGGTTCGGGCTTGCGTTGAGCGTAACCGCGCGGATGAGATCGCGGCGGCCGGCGAGGATGCCGGTGGACTGCGGCCCGCGGATGCCCTTGCCGCCGCTGAAGCTCACGAGGTCGGCGCCGAGCCGCAGGAACTTGGTTAGATTCTCCCGCGGCGGCAGCATCGACGCGGCGTCGACGATGACCGGCACGGAGCGGCGATGCGCGATCTGGATCACCTGCGGCAAGGTCAGCACGCCCGGCGGGCTCGTGAAGGGCGAGATCAGGTACGCGACCGCTGCGGTCTTCTCGGTGATCGCGTCCTCGAGCTCGAACGGCTGGGTGCGGCGCGCCAGGCCGATCTCGACCAGCACGCCGCCGGCGACCCGGTAGGCCTGGTCGTAGGCGAACCGATGGGCGCGCTGGATCACGATCTCGTTGCGCATCCCGCGGGTGTCCGGCAGGCGCGTGATCTTCGCCGGATCGTCGCCGGCGATGCACGCGGCGGCCTGCAAGATGAGCCCCGAGCTGGCGCCGGCGGTGACGAACGCCGCCTCCGCGCCGAGCATCCTGGCGATCGCGGCGCCCGCGGCCTCGTTGAGCTCGTCGATGTTCACGAGCGTGGTCGACGCCTGGCGCATCGACTCGAGCGCCTCCGGACGCAGCCGCGAGCCGCCGTACCGGGTGGTCGTCCCCGAGCCATGGATGACGGGACGGACGCCGAGCTTCTTGTAGACCTCGGGGGTCATACGAGACCCTCTTCTTTCATGTCGCGGATCGCCGCCTCGAAGGCGGTCAGGGTCTCGCCGACGATCTCGTCGGTGTGGCAGGTGCCGACCAGCGCCCGCCCGCCGTTGAAGTCGACGCCGTGCAGGATGAGCGCCTGGCGGAGGGCGCGGCTCTGCTCGGCGTTCTTCGCGTCGAGCCGCCGCCACTCGACGTCCTGGACCGACTGATCCGAGCCGTCGCGCGGCGGCGCGCCCGCCCCGAAGAAGATCTTCCAGTCGCTGTGATCGCCGTAGATCTTCCACGGCACGCGCTCGCGCGCGAGGATCTCGTTCATGCCGTGGCGCAGCTTGGCCGCCTGCTGATTGGCCAGACGGATCGCCTGGCCGTCGGCCACCGACGCGAGCATCGCGACCCCGGCGGCGGCCGACAGCGGATTCGCGTTGAAGGTGCCCGCGTGAGCGATCTTGGCGCGGCGGTTCTCTTCCGCGTTCGGCTTGGTGGCCAGATAGCTCATGACGTCCTCGCGGCCGGCACACGCGCCCCCGGGCAGCCCGCCGGAGAGGATCTTCGCCATCGTCGTGAGGTCAGGGCGGATGCCGAGCTTTTCCTGCGCGCCGCCCGGCGCGACGCGGAAGCCGGTGACCACCTCGTCGAAGATGAGCAGCACGTTCGCCCGCCGGGTTTCTTCTCGAAGCGCGGCGACGAACGAGGCGGGTGCCGGCACCGTACCGAAGTGGCCGCCCGTCGGCTCGATGATCACCGCGGCCACGTCGCCCTTCGCGAGGCGCGCGCGCACCGCCGCGATGTCGTTCGGCGGCAGCACCGAGACTAGATCGACGACCTCCGGCAGCTGACCGGCCTCGGGCTCGGCCTCGTACGGCGGCCGCACGCCGATCTCGAGCCCTTCGTGCCAGCCGTGGAAGTGGCCCGCGAACTTGACGACGTGGCGCTTGCCGGTGAACGCGCGCGCCAGGCGCACGGCCATGTGCGTCGCCTCGGTGCCCGTCCCGGTGAAGCGTACGCGCTCTGCGCTCGGAACCAGCCGGCAGACCCACTCGCCCCACTCGACTTCCTTCTCGTGGCAGGCGCCGTAGTGCGTGCCGCGCAGCGCCTGCTCGCTCACGGCCTCGGCGATCTGACCCGGGCTGTGCCCGTAGAGCAAGGCGCCGTGGCCCATCCAGTAGTCGACGTAGCGGTTGCCGTCGACGTCCCACTTGTAGGCGCCCTCGGCGCGGGCCACATAGAGCGGGAACGGCTGCATCCGGCGGTTGTCGTGCGTCACCGCGTCCGGGAAGAGCCGCCGGGCGCGCTCGTAGAGCGCGCGCGAGGCGGGCAGGGCGTCGGTGTAGCGGTCCTGGAGCTTGGACGAAGCGGCGACGCGGGCCATCAGGATCTCCTCTCGCGCACGCGGTGAATGTCGGCGACGTCGGTACGTTACGCCCGTCGTCCGGCGCGGGTCAAGGAAGCCATCCGCGGCCGTCGCGCTCGCGCTAGTATGTCCGCTCGCGGAGGGTCATCATGTCCAGCGCGCGTGTCGTCCGGCGTGTCCTCGTGCTCTCGACGGTCGTCGCGGCGGTTCTCGTGGCTCCGAGCTCGCGCGGTCCCGGCGCGCAGCCCGCGGCGCTCACGCCGCACCAGCAGCTCCTCCGCGAGATCTACCAGGAGCTGATCGAGATCAACACGACCAACTCGGTCGGCGACAACACGAAGGCGGCCGAGGCGATGGCGCGGCGCCTGATCGCCGCCGGCCTTCCGGCCGTCGACGTCCGGGTGCTGGCGCCGGCGCCGCACAAGGGCAACATCGTGGCGCGCCTGCGCGGGATCGGGGCCCGGCGACCGCTCTTGCTGCTGGCCCATCTCGACGTCGTCGAGGCCAATCGCGAGGACTGGTCCGTCGATCCGTTCAAGCTCCTCGAGCGGGACGGCTACTTCTACGGTCGCGGTACGACCGACGACAAGGCGATGGCCGCGGCGTTCGTCGCCAACCTGATCCGTTATCGCCAGGAGGGCTACGTGCCCGATCGCGACCTGATCGTCGCGCTGACCGCCGATGAGGAAGGCGGCGGGCACAACGGCGTGGCGTGGCTCCTCAAGGAGCACCGCAGCTTGATCGACGCCGAGCTGGCCCTCAACGAGGGCGGCGGCGGCGCCCTGAGCCACGGGCGGCGCGTGGCCAACAGCATCCAGGCCAGCGAGAAGATCTTCCAGACCTACCGGCTCGAGGTGACGAACCGCGGCGGGCACAGCTCGCTGCCCGTGAAGGACAACGCGATCTGGCACCTGGCCGGCGGGCTGGCGCGGCTGGCCGAGTTCGACTTTCCCGTGAACCTCGACGACGTGAATCGACAGTTCTTCGAGCGCTCGGCGGCACAGTTCGGCGGCTCGTTCGCCGAGGACTTCCGTGCGGTCGCGAGCGGCAATCGCGATCCGGCGGTCGTGGCACGGGTCGCCGCGATAGGGCCGGTCTTCAACTCGCGCATGCGCACGACGTGCGTGCCGACACGGCTCGAGGGCGGCCACGCCGACAACGCGCTGCCGCAGACGGCGCGCGCCGTGGTGAACTGCCGCGTGCTACCGCACGAGACGGAGGAAGACGTGCGCCAGACCTTGATCCGGGTCCTCGCGAACGATCAGATCAAGGTGACACCGGTGAACAGGTTCTTTCCGAGCCCGCCATCGCCGCTCACCCAGGAGATCATGAGCGCCGTGGAGAGCGTGACGCGAGCGCTGTGGCCCGGCGTCCCGGTCGTGCCGATGATGTCGACCGGCGCGACCGATTCGCGCTATCTCCGCGCGGCCGGCATCCCCGCCTACGGCACTTCCGGGATGTTCGGCGACGTCGACGACATCCGGGCCCACGGGCGCGACGAGCGGATGCTCGTGCAGTCGCTCTACGAAGGCCAGGAGTACCTCTATCGGCTCGTGAAGGCGCTCTCGTCCAGGCCGTAGACAGAACGACGCCGATCGGCGCGCCCGGCGCCGACCGGCGTCGTGAAGCTTTGAGGTAGGGCTAGTCGAGGTCCAGCGGATCGCGCTTGGGCCCCACCGTCTTCATGGTCTCGAAGCCGTTCTCGACCATGTCGCAGTAGAGCTCGACGCGGTTACCGTCCGGATCGAAGAAGTACACGCTGCGCGTCACGTTGTGCTCGGCGGTGCTGTCGAGCGGGATGCCCATCCGCTTGAGCTCTTGGTAGGCGGCCTTGAGCTCCTCGAAGTTGTCCAGGCGCCAGGCGACGTGATGCAGGCCGGGCTGGGTCTTCGCCGGCGGCTCGCCGGTCGCCTGCTGGAACAGGGCCAGGTCGTGATGCTCCTTGCCGAAGCTGAGGAACACCGCGCCGCGTTCCAGATTTTCGTGGGCCACCTTCAGGCCCAGGGTCTGCGTGTAAAAGTCCCGCGATTTCTCGGCGTTCCGGACGTTCAGTACGACGTGACCGAGCCGTTTCGCCTGGATCATGGTGTCCCTCCCCGGAGCACCGATAGGGCGCCCGCTGCCATACTTTACCGCGCTTTTGTCGTCGGCGCGTAGCCACCGCGCGGGTCAGGCGCCGGGCGAGCCGGCGGCCACGGCCGGCCGCTCGCGGCGGGCGACCCCGGCCCGGACCAGCGGAACCAGGTCGCGCCCGAACTCGATGGCGTCGTGGAACGGGTCGAAGCCGCGGATCAGCACGGTGGTGGCGCCGGCGTCGTAGTAGTCGAGGAGCGACTCGGCGACCTGCTCCGCGGTACCGACCAGCGCCGTGGTGCTGCCGGACGCGCCAGTGGCGGCGGCGATCGCGGTCCAGAGCCGCTTGTCGTGGACCTCGCCGCGCGCGGCGAGGTCGAGCAGCCGCTGGGAGCCGACGTTCTGCGGCGGCCGCGCCGGGACATTCGCGCCGCTTCGTATTTCGACGATGCGCGCGAGGATCGCGCGCGCGCGGGCCCAGGCCTTGTCCTCGGTCGCGCCGAGGATCGGCCGCACCGACACGCTGAAGCGCGGCACGCGCCCGGGCGGCGCGGCGGCGCGAACCTCGGCGATCGAGCGGCGGACGGCCGCGACCGGCTCGCCCCAGAGCGCGTACACGTCGCAGTGCCGCGCCCCGACCACGAGCGCCGGTCCGGAGGCGCCGCCGAAGTAGATCGGGATCGCCGGCCGCTGGAGCGGCTTGACCTCCGAGAATGCGCCGCGCATCCGGTAGAACTCGCCGTCGAAGTCGAACGGGCGCTCGCTCGTCCAGGTCCGGCGCAGGACCTCGAGGTACTCGTCGGTGCGCCGATAGCGGGCGTCGTGATCCAGGAAGTCGCCGTCGCGCTGCTGCTCGACGTCGTTGCCACCCGTGATGATGTGGAGCGCGATGCGGCCGCCGGTCACGTGGTCGAGTGTGGCGGCCTTGCGCGCGGCAAGCGTGGGCGCCACGAATCCGGGCCGGTGGGCGATGAGAAAGCCCAGGCGCGTCGTCGCCGCCGCGGCGTGGGCGGTGACCACGAAGCCGTCGGCGCCGGTCGAGCCGTAGCCGACCAGCACCCGGTCGAAGCCGCCCTCCTCGTGGGCGCGGGCGAACTCGGCGATGAAGCGCGGATCGACGGCGCCGGTGATGATCGACTTGCCGTAGATCTCCGACGCCAGGGTCGTCGAGATCATCCCGATGATCTCGATCATCGAAGCGTCTCGAGGATCCTCACCGTGTCGGCTGGCTCCGGCCGGCGCGTGTAGTCGGGATCGGCGTCGACCGCACGGACGATGTCCTGGCGATCGATCACGAACCGTGCCGGGACCGGGAGCCGCCAGGTGCCGTCACCATTGCCCTGCCCGAGGTCGATGCCGAACTTCGTGTAGATCGCGCGCAGCTCGTCGGGCAGGGTGAAGACCAGGCCGTACGAGTCGGCGACGCGATTGCCGAAGTCGCGCAACATCTCGAACGAAAATGCCTCGGGCTCCTGGGTCTCGCGCGGCGTCCTCGCCACCTGCGGCGAGATGACGGCGAGGCTCGCCCCGGCGGCGGTGATCTCGGGGAGAGCGCGCTGCAGAGCTGCCAGCTCTGCGTTGCAGTAGGGTCACCAGCGGCCGCGGTAGAACGACAGGACGACCGAGCCCCGGGCCCGGAGGTCGGAGAGACTCACCTTGTCTCCGGCGGCGTTGGGGAGCGTGAAGTCCGGCGCCGGCTGCCCCACCTTCGTGATGCGGCTCATGATCCCGGACGCGCGCAGATCCTCCACGCTTCGCTCCATGACCGCCCGCGCCTCCGCGGGAATCCGCGTCTTGGCCGCCTCGCGAAGCCGGTCGAGCTGTTCCTTCAATGTCATCGCGTCCTCCTGACTAGAGGCGCGTCGCGGCCGGGGGGGATCGGGCCCCGCGACGGTCTGCAGCGCGCACGACAAAAGAAGTGCCCCGCCGCTCGCGCGAGCCGGCGGGGCAGCGACGTCGAGCTCCGAACGGGTGCTACGCGATCACGCGATTGAGGAACCGCTCCGGCGGGCGCTCGCCCCACTGCGAGATGAGGCCGTCGTCCGCCGAGATCAGGTTGGAGCCGTTCTTCACGTTCAGCCGGTCCGTGTCGGACCAGTGCTCGTGCACACGGCCCCACGGATCCGACCAGTAGTCGTAGATCTGGCTGCCGAGGAGATGGCGCCCGATGCCCCACATGTGCTCGTACTTGCCGAGCTTTCTCATGTGCTCGTGGCCCGTGAACACGTCGTCGATGTCGGCGACCTCGAACGAGAAGTGGTTCAGGCCCGCGCGCTCGTTCCTGACGCAGAAGAACACGTGGTGGTCGACGAACGTCGCGCCGCGGTCGAGCCGGTTGAACGAGCCGATGATGTTGTCCTTGCTCCCGGCGTAGACGTCGTCCGAGCAGATGAAGCCCAGGGTGTCGCGGAACCAGCGGGCCGTCTCGACGACCTTGGGCGACGCCATCACGGCGTGGCCGATCCGCTTGACCCGCGAGGCGCCCATGTGGATCCGCATCACCTTGCCGGCGCGCTTGAGCCCTTCCGATCCGAGGTTGAGCGGCTGGCGCTTCACCACGATCGGCTTGAGCTTCTTGATGCCGTAGACGACCTCGATCTGGTAGCCGTTCGGCTCTTTCAGCCGCACGCGCTTGCCGCCGCCCGGCTCGTCGATCTCCTCGACCTCCGAGGCGCCAGGAGCCTTGGACACCTTCTTGAGATCGCCCAGGCTCGCCGCGTAGTAGGCGATGCCGATGAAGCCGGGATCGCCCTTCTCCGTGACGTGGATGTGATGCGGCGCGTCGGTCCCCCGCATGTAGAGCGCGGTATTGGTCCGGGCCGCCCGTACCATGCCGAAATTGGTGAGGAACTCCTCGGCCACGTCGAGGTCCGGTGAGCGAAGCCGCCCGTACGCCAGGTCTGTCACCTTGATCAGTGCCATCGCCCTGTCCTCCTGTTGTGGGACGCTCGACATGCTAGACCACGGTCAATCCCAGAGCAAGAAGCGCGCGAATGCGTATCGTCGCCATCCTGCTCATGAGCTACGGACCGGACCTCAACGAGCTGTTCCGACAGGCCGCCGTCTGCGTGGACGAGATCCTGAATGACATGAGGCCTGGAGAGCTGCCAGTGCAGCGACCGACGCGGTTCGAGCGGACAGCCCCAGCGCTCGACCTCACGATCCCGCCGGCGATGCGGCTACGGACGGATCGGGTGATCGAGTGACCAGCCGCGGAGAACGCCGGAGGCGTCAGCGCCCCATCAGCCGGTCGTAGCCGCTGGAGATGCGCTCGATCAGCTGCGGATCGACGGTCGTCGCCCCGACCGTCCTGAACTCGACGCGAACGCTGCCGTCCGCCTGCGTGCGCAACAGGGCGAGCACGCCGATCCCGTTGCGGTCACCCCGTATAGTGCCGGTCCCGCGCTCTTCCTCCACGATCCGCACGCCCTCCTCGAGCATCGCGTTGCGGGCGGCGGACCACGAACGGTCGAAGGTGGTCGTCGGCGCCGTCGTGTACGTGCCCGGCGCGACCTGGTAGTAGGTGCAGCCGGCGAGCAGGCTCGTGCCGAGCCCCGCCGCAAGGAGCGCTCGGAGTATCGTCATCGGGGGCTCGCGTCGGACGCGATCTTGGTCCACGTCTTGTCGGGGTTGAACGTCTTCATCGCGTTGGCGATCTGCGCCGTTCTGGGTCCGAGGTCCTTCTGGTACACGGTGCCGTCGTGGCTGACGATGAAGGTCGTGACGCCCGAGACCGAATAAGTGGCCGGGTATGCGACGAGGGCGAACCCCCCGATCATGTGGCCCTTGACGACGTAGTCGTACGCGCCACCGGGCGCGTCAGCGCCCTGGGCGAATAGCGGGCGATAGAGATAGCCGTGATACGGCATGCGCTTGCCGGGCTCGGGCTTCGTGTAGCCGGCCGCGCGCGCCTCGGCGACGAGCGGCCCGAGCGGGCTCGGGCGCTCTCCGGGCTTCGTCTCCCAGTAGAGACCGTCTCGCTTGCCCCGGGTACTCTCGAGGCGCTGCGCGTACTCGAGCATCCCGGCACCGCGATCCCTCGCGTAGTACTCACGCTGGGCGTCCACGTAGGCGAGGCACACCTCGATCGTCGAGAGCTCATTCCGCCCGACCCTGCGAAAGAGGATCTCGTCGTCGCCGGCGTCGGTGTCCCAGTACCACCGCGGGCCGTCGGGCACCAGCGGGATGGGGACGGGGTAGTTGTCGTCACCGACGTAGAGCACTACCTTGCCGCCGCCCCCCTCGAGCCGGTGAGCACGGTCGTAGGACGCCACGAACCTCTCGTATGCCGCACGATCGGCCACTTTGTCGCCTGATGAGATCACCGGTCCCCCTTTTGGACCGAGGATCTCCATGAGCGCCTTTCGGTCGTCCGCTCGGAACGCACCGATCAGCGCGTTGACGGCGTCGTCGAGCGACTCGAAGCTCTTCTGGCCCGGAGGAGCCGCGAGTGCGGCGCCTTGAAGCCCGATCGCGAGAGCCAGCGCGATAGTCAGGGCCCTCATCGCCGGCCTCCGCCGCCGCCTCTGCCACCACCGCCGCCACCGCCGCCCCGTGAGCCGCCCCCACCACCGCCGCCGCCTCGGCTAGCGCCGCCACCGCCACCGCTGAAGCCGCCGCTGCTGCCTCCGCGACTAGCACTGGCACCGCCGCCGCTGTAACCGCTCGCGCGCGACGCGCCGACGCTCGACTGACCGCGCTCGCTGTTGGCGCGCTGCTGGCCACCTTGCCCCATGCCCTCGAAGGCGCCGGCCTCACGCCCACCGCCGCCGCCGCGCTGTTGCCCTCCGCCTCCGGATCCAGGCCCACCAGCGTCGCGAGTGCTTGCCGATGGACCGCCACTACGTTGCCCGCCTCCTGCCTCGCGGGTGCCCGCCGACGGACCGCCACCACGCTGCCCGCCTCCAGCCTCGCGAGTGCCCGCCGACGGACCGCCGCCTCGGCCACCCCCTTGATCGCCCCGGCCGCGGTCGCGCGAACCGGCCTGGGGACTGTCGCCGCGGCCGTACTTCTGCTGAGTGCCCTTGTCGCGATACTGCGCGCCCTTGCGGTGCGATGGATCGTGGTTGAACGATTGCTTGCCGCCCTGGGTCTGGCGAGTGTTCCGCTCGTTCTTGATCTGGGTGGCCTTGTCGCCGCGGTTGACGTTGTTGGTGAAGTTGTTGTTCTTGTTCACGTCGATGTCGACGTCACCGCCGCCCCAGTTGCAGCCGCCCCACACGGCCGCGCCGACTGCCATGCCCACGCCGAACGAGATCGCCGCCGCGCCCCAAGGGTAGGCTGGCGGGTACGGGTAGTAATAGGGGGGATAGGCTGGCGGAGGGGGACCGTAGGCGACCGTCGGGTTGTACTGCGGCACGTAGACCACCTGTGGATTCGCCGGCTCGATCTTGATGATGGTCTGCTCCGCAGGCGCAGCCGGGGCCGGCTGTCCCGCCGCCGGCGGCGGCGCCGGCTGAGCCGCTGCCGCCTCGACGATCACTTTCTGCTGCTCGTTCGACTGCAGATTGCCCTGCGCCTGAGCCTTCGCCCGCATGCGCTGGATGGCGTCCATCGTGTCCTTGCGCTGGTCGAGGAAGGCGTCGCCAAGCTTCTGCATCCAGTCGATCTTCTCGTTCAAGACGTCGAGAGTCTGCGGGAAGCTGCACAGCGACTTCACGCTGTCGTCCCAGTCGTGTTTCTTAAGCTCTTCGTTGAGCGCGTCGCCCTTGAGGTTCGGGTTGGACTTCATGAGCCGTGCCGCCTGGATCACCTCGAGCGGGTACGTGGACGCCATCAGTACCTGCGCGACCAGCGGATCCGGATAGAGCGCGATCGGCGCGACGATCGCCTCGAGCTCCTCCGGCTTGAACGGCTGAACGTCGTTGTCGCCGGGCTCAGCCGCTGGGGCCGGCTGCTGAGCGGCCGTCGGCGCGGCCTGCTGGGCCGGCACGGCCTGCTGAGGCGCCGCGGGCTGCTGGGCCCGCGGAAGCGGTGGCGCGGCCAGGAAGATCGCAAGCGCGGTCGGTAGGCTTCGGGCCGCGATGGTCCGGATGCGGCGTGTCATGAATCCTCCGTGAACGAGACTTATCTGCCGTACGCGAGGCGCCGGGTGCCCGCGTCCTTCAAACCCTTGAGCCGGAAACCGAGGGCGATCATCACGATCCCGACGACGATCGCGAACGAGCCGATCAGCCACAATACCGCGAGCGCTCCGGCTCCGGGAGCGACGATGAGAATAACGCCGAACAGGATGCTCAGTATACCGTTCAGCGCAAGGAGCCATTCGTTGCGCAGCTCCCGCCGCAGGTGGAACGCCGCCAGGATCTCGAAGATCCCCCGGATGATCGCCCACACGGCGATCAGGTACAGCAGCGCGATCGCGGTGACACCGGGCCAGAGGAGGGTCAGGACGCCGGCGGCGAGGCTTGCCAGGCCGATCAGGAAGACTTCCCATGAGAACGAGCCCTCGTTCCGCTTCGCGAGCGCCCAGAGGACGGCGAAGATGCCGTCGACGAAGAGATAGGCTCCATAGAGGAGGACCAGCACCGCCAGGGTGAGCCCGGGCCAGAAGAAGGCGCCGAGGCCGAAGAGCACCGCGAAGATACCGCGTAGCACGATCGCCCACCAGTTCCGTGCCAGTGTCTGCAGCATAATCGTGCCTTTCCGCCCGCCATGTCGGGCGTGTCCCGGGCCGGTTGTCGGTCGAGCCCCAGCAGCAACGCCGATGAATACCCCCCAGCGGGTCGGACGGTTTGATCCGTGGCGGTATTCT
>Ga0306920_100006007_pt1 | contig 15763 bp, 15 predicted proteins | sample flu12Cox44000170_FD_204666 | JGI IMG/M metagenome (GOLD analysis project Ga0306920, IMG submission 204666) | Lab enrichment of tropical soil microbial communities from Luquillo Experimental Forest, Puerto Rico - flux4day.12C.oxic.44.000.170 (v2)... | ecosystem: Environmental > Terrestrial >... | reverse complement strand
CGCGGTCAGCATCGTCCCCGAGCTGAAGAACGGACAGGCCACGGCCGAGGTGACCCTCCTGGCAGGGAACACCTTCAAGAAAGTGACCGAGAAGCTCGATTGAGTCGCCACGCTGGCCGAGCGTTCATCGTCCAACTTGTGGCCGCGCCTTGCCAGTAAGAGCATCGGGGGGCTGAATAGAGTCCCCGTGAGCGGCCACTTCCCATTCTAGGTCTTCCCGGGCTCGCTATGCGAGTAGCGCTCATTCATGAATGGCAGAGGTCGTTTCTGTTCCCGGCTCAGACACTTTGCTCCGGCGCAAGCTGAAGGAGATCCTCTCAACGGGGGTGGCAACGATGCTGGCTAATGAATTGGGTCGCTCCGCTTTTCACGCCGGCTCGCCCATCCTCCAAATTCGCGATCTTCGAACGAACCTCCTCAAACCCGCCTCGCTCTCGTTGTCGGCGGGGGAGTGTATCGCCATATGAGGCTCCTCCGGGGCCGGCAAAACCTTGCTGCTGCGCGCCATCACAGACCTTGACCCCAATGAAGGTCTGGTGTGCTTCGACGGTCGGGACCGCTCGTCAATCGCCGGACCCGAATGGCGCCGCTTGGTCGGCTATGTGCCGGCCGAACCCGGCTGGTGGGCGGATACGGTCGGCGAGCATTTTAGCGAATGGACGACGGCCCTCCCTGTTGTCAGAGAGCTAGGATTTCCCGAGGACGCCAAGGCGTGGCCGATCAGCCGCTTGTCGACCGGCGAGCGGCTCCGGCTCGCGCTTGTCCGTGCGCTGATGGTGCGGCCCAAGATATTACTGCTCGATGAACCCACAGCGGCCCTTGATACCGTTTCCGTGGCAGCCGTCGAGGCGCTGATTGCCACTCGAGTACAGTCCGGTCTCGCCGTGCTGTGGGTTACCCATGATGCCGATCAAGCCAGCGTATCGCCCATCGGCTCCTCCTGGTCAACGGCGGACAGGTCCGGCAAGAGGTCCCTGAATGGCAAGCTACATCGCCCTAAACTACTGGGAACTTGCGGCGGCAAGTGTTTTTGTTTTTATCGATGCCGGCCTCCCGGTAATATTTAGATTAAACCTTCATCGCAGCCTGCTGGTCGCCGCAATCCGCATGGCGGTGCAACTGGCGCTGGTGGGCCTGGTGTTGACGACGCTCTTCTCGTTCGTCTCGCCGCTCTGGACCGGCATTGCTGCGTTTGCGATGGTACTTTTTGCCGGGCACGAGGCGGCACAGCGACGGGTTGGGCACCGGCTGCATGATGATGTCGTCGGTTCTGGTGACGGTCTTCGCCTTAACAGCCGCGCTGCGGCCGAACCCCTGGTACGATCCACGCTATGCGATACCGCTGCTCGGCATGATTTTGGGCAACTGCATGACCGGCATTGGCCTGGGTCTCAATACCCTGACGACGAGCCTCGTCAACCGCCGCGCCAGCGTCGAAGCACAGCTGATGCTCGGCGCTACCAGACAGGTCGCCGCAGCTCCAGTAACGCGTGAGGCGCTCCGCAGCGCGCTGATGCCGGTCATCAATTCCATGTCCCTAACCGGCGTCGTTTCTTTGCCGGGCATGATGACCGGGCAGATCCTCGGCGGCGTGCCGCCGGCCGAGGCGGTCAAATACCAGATCCTCGTGATGTTCCTGATTGCAGGGGGCACAGGCTTGGGGGCAGTAGCGGCGGTGCTCGGCGGCGTTTACCGCCTTACCGACGGCCGTCACCGCCTTCGGCTCGATCGGCTCACTGTGCCGGAGCCTCACCTGACCGGGCAGCATCCGGCCAGACAATAGGCTTACCCCGCTCGGCTACAGATCGCTACGTTCTGAGAGATGCGCGGATAAACCCTCGCGTTGATCTTCGGTCGCTCGCCGTTATTACGGCAGTCTCCGAATCTCAAACCGCTCGAGCCAGGTCGCATAGTTGACACCTCCTCCCGCCTGTATGATGATCTCCCTAGGTCGTCGGCAACCACCCCTTAGCCGTAACTGGCCAAGCGTTGCCCTATCCCCGCGGTGCGTATGCGCGCCGCGGAAGCGATGGGGTTGTACAATGGACGGCCCGCAGGCTCTCGATCTCGCATTATTCTCGGCCGGCACGTTCGCCGCGGCCTTTGTGACCGGTCTTGCCGGCTTCGCGTTCGGCATTGTTGCCGCCGCGATATGGCTCCATTTCCTGGCGCCGGCTCAAGTCGCGCCGCTGATCGCCGCCTTCGCGCTGATCGTGCAGGGCGCATCCGTGTGGAAGCTGCGTCGTGCGGTCAGGTTCGGGCGCATCTGGCCGTTTGTGCTCGGTAGCGCGATCGGGGTGCCGCTCGGCGCCGAGTTGCTACGATGGGCTCCTGCCGTGGAGATGCGGATGGCCGTCGGCGGCCTGCTGATCGCCTTTGCGCTTTACAACTGGTTCCGCCCTGACTCGACAGTCGCTGCTCGGGCCGGTGCGATGGCCGACGGTACGATCGGCGTCGTCAATGGCGTGGTTGGCGGCGCCACCGGATTGGCCGGCATCGCCGCCGTCGTGTGGTGCAATTTGCGCGGCTGGCCTTCGGCGGAGCAGCGCGCCGTTTTCCAGCCGGTTGGGGTCGCTACTTTCGTGATGATCGCGCTATGGCTCGGCGGCAGCGGCATGATCAGTTCCGCAACGGCGATGCTGTTCTTGCTTGGATTGCCGGCATTGGCGCTCGGCACCTGGGCCGGCCTGAAATCCTTCGGCCGGCTGGACGAGGCCGGGTTTCGCCGTGTCGTACTCGGCCTGTTGCTCCTGTCCGGCGTCAGCCTGCTCTTCCTGGGCGGCTAGGCCGCATAACAAACGCAAGCTTTGCCGAAAGGAGTCGAAAATGCCCCGCAAGAGAACCTTCAAGGTCGCGATCCTCTGGCGTGGCGATGCCGGAAGCCCGGCAAGCCGCCACCCCACAGAACAATCGGTTCTACGGGATCTTCGAAGAGCTTGCCGCCGTCAACATCCATGCCGAGCCTGCGGTCTACGACGAGGCGTTCGCCGAGGAGGTACGCGAGCAGCTCCTGACCGCAGATGGAGTGCTCGTGTGGGTCGATCCGATCCATCAAGGCAAGACCCGAGCGGCACTCGACGCGTTGTTGCGCGACGTCGCCGCGCGGGGCCCCTGGGTCAGCGCGCACCCCGACGTGATCCTCACGATGGGGGTCAAAGAAATCCTGTACCGCACAAAGCATCTTGGCTGGGGAAGCGATACCCACCTCTATCACACGATCGCCGAGTTCGGCGCCGCGTTCCCCGTGCGGCTGCAATCGTCAGGCCCGCGCGTCATCAAGCAGAACCGGGGCAATGGCGGCCTGGGGGTTTGGAAGGTCGAGCAAATCGCTGCGCGCACCGGCTCAGCGGACTCCGTGCGCGTCCTGCATGCGCAACGGGGGAGCATCCCAGAGGACCTGCCGCTCCAGGAATTCATGGCGCGCTGCGAGCCCTACTTCGCCTGGGGCGGATGCATCATCGATCAGCCGTTTCAGCCGCGCCTGCCCGACGGCATGATCCGGTGCTACATGGGTACCGACAAGGTCGTCGGGTTCGGACGCCAGTTGATCAAGGCGCTGATCTCGCCGCCCTCGGAGGGGCCGGACTCACCGGCCGCGCAGCCCGGCCCGCGCATTATGCATGGTCCGGACGCCAAGGCGTTTCAGGCGCTGCGGGCAAAGATGGAGACCGAGTGGACGCCGCAAATGATGGAGGTGCTGGGCATCGACAGCGCCTCGCTCCCGATCATCTGGGACGCCGACTTTCTCTACGGCCCCCAGACCGCATCAGGCGAAGACAGCTATGTGTTGTGCGAGATCAATGTCAGTTCGTGCTTTGCCATCCCGGATCAGGCCGCGTGCCATCGCGCGTCTTGCATTGAATAGGATGGGAATGCAGGAGTGATGTGCTGGCTGTGTGAAACGGACTCATGGAGCTCGTCCGCGCAAAACACATGCCGATCAGGCCGAACGCCGCAATGACCCAGCGGTTGCCGCGCTCCGCACGCACCCGGAGGTCAGATTTCCACCGGCGACGAAGGCGTTCATGACACGCGTCAACAGCACCATTCCGATCGCGCGTGCCATCACTTACCGGTTCTGCGCGTGGCGCGCCCGGTTGTCAAAGCCCTTACCCTGCCCTTACGAACCACGGCTGAGACGCCGCATACCGCAGATGATCGAACCGCTCGACAGTCCGGGTCGCGCAGTGCTGCGCCTCAATCCGGTTCGACCCGATCGGCTCCATGAGAACGCCAGTGAGCTCCGGTCAAACCAGAGCTCACTGCGGGCCGGGTATCGCGGCTGTTACGCGTTCCGCACTGCCGAGGGGGTCACTGAACCAGCTCCCCCTCGTGATCGATATAGCTACCTTGGCCGATAGCCTCAGCGGTGCCGGTCAGTCTGAGAATGTCAGCGCCGCTGCCGACGCGATCGACGATGTACACGAGATTGCGTGTATCGAGCTCCACATTGTTGGTCATGACATCCGTTCCGCAAACCTGCTGCCCATTAATCGTGGCGCAGCTCGGCTGGGTGTTGGCGTTGACGGGCGGAATGTAGTGAGCAATCTCGATCGGGTTGACCGGGTCGCGGATGTCCCAAACCCGCACGCCGGCATCGAAATAGGAAATGAAGGTCAGCCGACCATAGTAGGGTGGATAAAAGTTTTCGTTCGTCGCATGGGTACCGAACCGTGGACCCCGCGTGCAAAATGGCGGGTTGCCCGAGGTGTCCTGGACACGCAGGGTCGAGAGCGGCCATGGCTTGCTGTCGATCGTGATGTCCAGAAGGAAGCCAAAATGCGGCGCTTCCTGGCAGAAATTCGCCGTCGCTTCGGAAGTGACCACCAGCACGTCGCGGGTGTTCCCGCTTGCGAAATTGCCGTACCAGGGCTGCGGTATGCCATACACCGGGAAGGTCGTGTGACCGCCCTGATCTGGTGACATATCGATCCGGCCAATCTGGGCATCCAGGAGTTCGGCATCGGTCGGGCTCACCGGATTAGCATATTTATCGTTCAGCAGCTTGGTGCGATCGACGATCTGCACCACCCCGTCCGCGCCGACACCGTAAGGGATGTAGACGCGGTTCCTTTCGGGAACCGAAATCGGCCCATGCACGCCCGGGGGCGCCGGGGAAACCGATGAGTTCGGGTTCTGGCCGGGCAATCCGTAATCCTTCATGTAGACGGGATTTGCCGGGTTGCTCAAATCGTAAATCTTGATGTGCTGGTTGACGTGCCAGCCTTCCGACGCCTTGTCGGCGACGAGGTAAGCGATCCCTGTGTCGCATTCCCACCAGTTTTTATGGGTTGCATCGAGCCCGCTGACGATCGTCGTCACGAATACAGGCTTCGATGGATTGGTCGTGTCCCAGATTTCATGGGCCTGCGAGCCGAACACCCGCAGCATGTAGAAATGCCCCGGCGTTGCGTTGGGCAATCCGTGCGGCCCATCGGTCGTGTAGTACGGCCCGGGGCAGACGCGCACCATCGAATTATCCTGATTGCCGCCAGGCGGACCCGGGATGTGAAAAAGCTGTCTTGGATTTGCCGGATTTGTAACGTCGACGATCGACGTGCCGTCCGGTTCGATGGCTTGCGTCAGAGGGTTCAAAAAATTCCCTTGGTGGTGGCCCACGTAGAGGATGAAACGGTTCCCTTGCTGAATCGCCGTGGGCTCGTATGCAGGGCGGCCTTGCAGGTCGGCATGGCCGATCCGCACCATATTGAGCGCATCCTCGCTTCCCGCCGCTTGGGCGACCTCCGCCGCAAGTGTCAGGGCTCCAAGCGCTCCGGCACACCAGATCATGCCGTCCCGCAAATAGCCGATACGTCCTTTCATTATCCTACTTCCCCCCAATTAGGATCCCCTAGCCGATCATCAGGTGATGCTGCGTAGACCTCAACGCGAATTTCTCCCGTCGTCTCGCGCACGCTTATCTTTGTTGCAAGCCAATGTTTTGCAGCATGCGAGACAGTGTTCCCCGGTTGGATCTTGGTGAAGACCACAACCACGATCGGGCGAATCGCCAGCGCAAGTGATCTTGAGTCCCGTCTCCGCTTGATCCTTGACCTTCCCTTTAACAGCAATCTTTATCCCTGATTGCGTCACTTCGGCTTCAGGAAAAGCAGCCATGAATATCGGCGAGGCTGCGCGCGCCTCGGGGGTTTCGGCCAAGACCATCCGCTATTACGAGGCAGCGGGTCTGATCGCAACGGCGGGGCGGACGGGCGGCGGCTATCGCGTCTACACGCAAGCGGACGTGCATATGCTGCGGTTCATCAAACGGGCGCGCGATCTCGGCTTCTCGATCGACCGCATCCGCCGGCATTCGGCGATCGCCTCGCGCTCCTCCAGACGCGCCAGCCGCACATACAAGACGACGAGCACCGGGAACATCAGCAGGGTCAGCAGTGTCGGCCACTGCATCAGAAAGCCGAGCATGATGACAATGAAGCCGACATATTGGGGGTGCCGGAGATATTCATAAACGCCGGTCGTCGCCAGCGTGTGCCGGCTCTGCGCATCGTAGAGAAACTTCCACGCGGCCGACAGCAGAATGAAACCGCCGAAGATGGCGACGATGCTCAAAATGTGCAGGACACTCGTGTGCGGATTACCGTGCAGACCCAAGAGCGTTGACCACAGATGTCCCGCATCGTGCGAGAACGGATCGATGCCCGGATAGGTTCGCGTAAGCCAGACTGAAAGCAGATAGATCGTCAGCGGGAAGCCATACATCTCGGTGAACAGCGCGACGATGAACGCCGAAAAAGCTCCGAAGGAGCGCCAGTCGCGGCGTGTCTTGGGCTTCGTAAAGCTGAAGGCGAAATCACGAACACGGCGGTGTTGATGATCACCAGCCCCCAGAGGCCATAGGTCGGCATTGCGTCGTGCGTCATCGGCTATTCCCTTCATCATCCGGGTTCGACCGCGGCGCCTGGCCATGACCGCCGTGATGGCCGTGATGCATGAAGAGATGCATGAGCGGACAGGCCAGTACGAGCAGCCACGGCAGCACGCCCAAAACATGCGCGGTGTGCTCCGTCAGTAAAAAGAACCCCGCCACGATCAGGAAACCGCAGGTCACAATCCCGATCGGGCTCCGCCACCAAAGGCGTTCGTGCTGCTCGCGATCCATGGCATCAGCTCAGTGCGCTCCGCGGCGGCCGAAAAAATTGTAAAGGGGCGCGAACACTGCGGCGATGTACCAACCCCAGGCAAAGCTTTCGATGAGACCAAGGAAGTAGCTTTGCCAACTCAGAAGTTTGAAGCCCGGTAAAAAGAGCGACAGCGCCTCATGCTTTACGGGGAAATCCGGCATCAACAGGTACCCCAGAATGCAAATCACGTAAGAGATCGCGAAAAACGTACTGAGGCTGAGACCCAGCCTCTTGATGCTCAAAGAGGACATCCCTCCTTCGCCGCTCGGCGCCCTCGCCGCGAACGTGCTCTGGATCTGAGTCATGATCACTCCTCCCGGCTACATCATCATTCCCATTCCCATGGGCCCCATCAGCAGCTCGTCGGCTGTCTTTTTCTGCTCCTCGCTGAGTGCTGCGTAGAGAGGGTCGACCGCCGTCTTGAGCCGACGCAGCGCCTCGAGATGCGCCGTCATCATCTTTTCCCGCAGCGCCAGCTTCTCCGGCAGCGTCGCCGTCGTCTGGGAGCTCCCCATCTTCGCGCCCGACATCATCTCGCTTGTGCTCTTGGCATTGGCGCGGATTGCGTCGGCCACCGCGTTCCAGAGAGGCAGCTGCGCGTCGGTGATTTTGAGCTCGGTCTTAAGAAAAGCCAGCCGGCCTTCGACATGCCCGGCCATCATCGCCATGCCGCCCATGCCGTCCTGGCCCATCATCATCCGCATCATGCCCATCATGGGCATGCCGCCAGCCATGGCGCCGCCTTGCATTCCCGAACCTCGCATTCCCGCGGTCGGCGGCGTTTCGCCCGGATGATGCTGCTCGTGCTCTCGCTGTTGGGCGAGCGCAGGGGCCCCCATCAAAGCCAGGATGAGCGCCAATGAGGCACAAAGTTTTGATGGACGCATACCACTGCCCTTTCCAATCTCAAGTATTCTACCTGATGCCGCTGGCCGGTTAATTGACCCAGATCAATTGATCGAGATTGTTTCTAACTTTCCAGCGTGGGAAGGTTTCGCCAAGTAACCTTCCAGCGCAGGAAGCTGTTGCGTGAAGGATAACCATGACCGCGGCCGAGGCCTTATCCCGCCACCATCATCATCCGGAGCCGGGCATGGTGCATGATCCCGTCTGCGGCATGACCATCGATCCGGCCAAGGCAAGGCACCGCGCCGAGCATGCCGGGCAGAGCTATTTTTTCTGCGGCGCCAAGTGTCAGGAAAAATTCACAGCCGATCCCGCGCGCTACATCATCACGTCCCCACGCCCCCGACCGCCTCTCACGGCCGCGGCCGGCGAGGTCCTGTGGACCTGCCCGATGCATCCGCAGATCGTGCGCAAGGAGCCCGGCAATTGCCCGACCTGCGGCATGGCCCTGGAACCAATGACGCCGGCGGCCGGCGAGGCGGTGAGCCCGGAATTGCGCGATATGACGCGGCGCTTCTGGGTCGGTGTCGCGCTCTCGGTGCCGCTGCTCGCCATTGCCATGGCCGAGCATTTCAACAAAGCGGCGCTTGATGCCCTGATCGCCCCGCGCCCGCTCGTCTGGGTGCAATTGATCCTCGGCACGCCAGCGGTGCTGTGGGGCGGCTGGCCATTCTTTACGCGCGGCTGGGCCTCGATCGTCAGCCTGCGCCTTAACATGTTCACGCTGATCGCGCTCGGCACCGGCGTCGCTTATCTCTACAGCCTTGTTGCTGCCCTCGTGCCCGGGATCTTTCCCGCCTCGTTCCGCGACGTTGATGGGCAGGTACCGCTTTATTTCGAGGCGGCAGCTGTGATCGTGACTCTCGTCCTGCTCGGCCAAGTGCTCGAGCTGCGCGCGCGCTCGCAGACCAGCAGCGCCATCCGCGCCCTTCTTGATCTGGCGCCCAAGCGCGCGCGCCGGCTGCGGGCGGATGGCGCCGACGAGGACATCCCGCTCGAAGAAGTGATCCCTGGCGACCGCCTGCGCGTGCGGCCGGGCGAGAAAGTCCCGGTCGACGGCGTGGTGCTCGAAGGCCGCAGCGCGGTCGATGAATCCATGATCACCGGCGAGCCGGTGCCCGCCGAGAAGAACCCCGGCGACAAGGTCACCGGCGCCACGGTCAACACCACCGGCAGTTTTGTGATGCGCGCGGAACGCGTCGGCAGCGACACATTGCTGGCCCAGATCGTGGCCATGGTGGCGGAAGCGCAGCGGTCGCGCGCGCCGATCCAAAGACTGGTGGACACGATCTCGGCCTGGTTCGTGCCTTCAGTGGTCATTATTGCCGTGGCGACATTCATCATCTGGTCGATCTTCGGCCCGGCGCACGCCATGGGCTTTGCGCTCGTCAACGCCGTTGCCGTGCTGATCATCGCCTGCCCCTGCGCTTTGGGCCTGGCGACGCCGATGTCGATTATGGTCGGCACCGGCCGAGGCGCCCGCGCCGGCGTCCTGGTCAAGAACGCCGAAGCGCTTGAACTCATGGAAAAGATCGACACGCTCGTTGTCGACAAGACCGGAACCCTCACCGAGGGCAAGCCGCGCCTCGTCGGCGTCACTTCAATCGGCAGCTTTGGCGAAGACGACCTTCTGCAGCTTGCCGCCAGCCTCGAGCTCGGCAGCGAGCATCCGCTGGCCGCGGCGATCGTCACCGGCGCCGAAGCGCGCGGCCTCAAGGTCTCTCCGGCGACCGAATTTGACACCCTACCCGGCAAAGGTGTGACAGGTACGGTTGACAGCCGGCGAGTGCTGGTCGGCAACAGCGCGCTGCTGACATCGCTCGACATTGAGCCTGGCGATCTGCCGGCCCGTGCCGATGCGCTGCGTCAAGAAGGCCAGGGCGTCATGCTGGTTGCGATCGATGGCAAGGCGGCCGGCCTCATCGCCGTCGCCGATCCGATCAAGGAGAGCGCGATTACTGCGCTCAAGGCACTGCATGCCGAGCATATTCACGTCGTGATGCTGACCGGCGACAGCCGCACGACAGCCCTTGCGGTCGGACGCAAGCTCGGCATCGACGATGTCGTGGCCGAAGTGCTGCCGGATCAGAAGGCCGCGGCGGTCAAGAGATTCCAGGAGCAGCGCCGCTTCGTCGCCATGGCCGGCGACGGGATCAACGATGCGCCGGCCCTCGCGCAGGCCCAGGTCGGCATCGCCATGGGCACCGGCGCCGATGTCGCGATGGAAAGTGCTGCCGTCACCCTCATCAAGGGCGATCTCCAAGGCATTGCGCGCGCACGGCGCCTCAGCCGCGCCACCATGCGGAACATCCGGCAAAACCTGTTCTTTGCCTTCATCTTTAATGCGCTCGCGGTGCCGATTGCAGCCGGCGTGCTTTATCCGGCGCTTGGGCTCTTGCTCAATCCCATGATCGCCAGTGCGGCCATGAGCATGAGCTCGGTGCTCGTCGTCACCAATGCGCTCCGCTTGCGTACCATCAGTTTGTAATTCCGTCACTCGCCCGCTTGCTTCGGGTCGCGCTCTATATAGGCCTTGCGACCGCCGGCCATTTTGTCTGGGAGGCGGCCCAACTGCCGCTTTACACCCTGTGGCACACCGGTACCCCGCGCGAGATTCTTAGCGCTCTCCTCCACTGCACCGGCGGCGATATTCTGATCACGGCCGTGACACTCGCCATCGCCGGCGCGCTCGCGCGGCATTTTCACTGGCTCTCTTTTGGCTGGCGCATGGTCTTCACCGCCATCGTGCTTGGGCCGCCTATACCGTGTTCAGTGAGTGGCTCAATGTCGAAATCCGGCGAAGCTGGTCCTATACCGCGGCGATGCCGGTGCTTCCCCTCCTCGGGACCGGCCTCACGCCGTTGCTGCAGTGGGTGGTCGTCCCAGGCCTGGCTTTTGCCATCATTGCCGGCTGGGACCTGCGCCGGCAGAGACGGTGAGGGACGCCTTCACCTTCAAACCTCCTTGTGCTATCCGGGGACCATAGACGGTTCAAAACCCTTCGGAGTTAACTGCTCCTGCCGTGAAGCGACCCCTGCTTTTGCGCTGCCTGATCGTGCTGCTGTCGCTCGCACTTGCGAGCGGCAACGCTCATGCTGCGCTTCATCTGGATGCCGCTCACGGCCGGCCGTGCCCTGAAGATCATCAAGGCGGAAGCACAAAGCCTCTCCACGAGCATCCGCACGACAAGGGACTTGCCTGCTGCTGCGACTGCCTCGGCTGCAGCTCGGCCGTCTATCTTCCGCCCGGGCTCGGCATCACGACGGCCGAACTGACGGCGCAGATCCGTTATGACGCGCTCACCGCGTCCCTTTCCGGCCGAGCGCTTCGGCCCGAGCCCGATCCTCCCAGACCCGGCACGCTGAGCTAACCCGGCGCGCCAGCCGCCCCGGGTTGCGGGGCCGTTTGTCTAGAGGCCGGCACTGCCGGCCACAGACACCCATTCCCTTAAACAGCCGTCCGGCCCGCGGGCGATTAGGGCCTATGCGGTGCCGATGCCCGCAAGGAGAGTTTCAATGATCGCGCGTCTTTATCGTCCTTTGCTGATGAGCCTGGTGCCGCTCGGTCTCATCGCCTGCGCCACTTCCCCACCCACTCACGCCGAACAGGATGCAACCGTGCCGCTCGGCATCGATCTCGGCGGCTCGGGTCCGGTGATCGCAACAGCGCAATCCGAGGCCGCTGCCGAAGCCGCCCCCGTCGGCCATGAGGTTCCCCCGCACGGTGACGAGATGCAAATGGCGCATGCCGGTCAGAACGACGCCCATGGTACCGGTACCGTCAATTCGGTCGACCCCACCCAGCACAAGATCAATCTCAGCCATCAGCCGATCCCGGAGATCGGCTGGCCGGCGATGACCATGGAGTTTCCGGTCGCCCCTTCGATTGACCTCAAGGCTATCAAGCCCGGCACCCGCGTGAATTTTACGATCGAGCAGCAGCCGGGCGGCATGTACGAGATCCGGGCGATCGCGCCGGCGGCAGGTGCCCGATGAATCCTTCCCTCCCTCCCCTCACCCGCCGCCGCTTCATCGAGGGTGCGGCCGCGCTCGGCGTGCTTTCGTTTGTTCCCCTGCCGCTGCGCGCTGCATTTGCTGCACCAGAACGCGCACCGGTCTTGAGCGGCACTGAGTTTCAGCTCGAGATCGGGCCGGTGCCGATGAACGTGACCGGAAGGCCGATGACCGCGACCGCCATCAACGGCCAGATCCCGGCCCCGACCCTGCGCTGGCGCGAAGGCGATACCGTGACCCTTGCCGTTACCAATCGCTTGAGCGAGCCGAGCTCGATCCACTGGCACGGCGTGCGCACGCCTGCGCCCATGGACGGCGTGCCGGGCCTCAGCTTCCGCGGCATTCCGCCCGGTGAAACCTTCGTCTACCGGTTCCCCGTACGTCAGAACGGTACCTACTGGTATCACAGCCATTCGGGGTTTCAGGAACAGACCGGAGTTTACGGTCCGATCGTCATCGAACCGAACGGCGGCTACGCGCAGGGTTTCGATCGCGACTATGTCCTGATGCTGTCGGACTGGACTGACGAAAGCCCGGAGACCGTCGTCAGCAATCTCAAATTCCAGAGCGACTATTACAATTACGGGCAGCGCACGCTCGGGACCTTCATTGACGATGCGCAGCGCAAGGGCCTCGCCGAGACCGTCGCCGACCGGCTCGAATGGGGCAAGATGCGCATGAGCCCGACCGACATCCTCGATGTCAGCGGCGCCGCTTATACGTATCTGATCAACGGCCAGCCGCCTGCCGCCAACTGGACGGCCCTCTTCCGTCCCGGCGAGCGCGTCAGGCTCCGTTTCATCAACGGCTCGTCGATGAGCATCTTCGATGTGCGCCTCGAGGGCCTGCCGATGACGGTGATCCAGGCCGACGGCAATGATGTCATGCCGGTCACCGCCGACCAGTTCCGCATCGGCGTTGCCGAAACCTATGACGTGATCGTGCAGCCAACTGCCGACCGGGCCTACACCATCTTTGCCCAGGCCGAGGACCGCACCGGCTATGCCCGCGGCACGCTCGCGCCGCGGGCGGGAATGGCGGCAGCCATTCCGCCGATGGATCCTCGTCCGATGCGTACCATGACCGACATGGGCATGGGCGGCATGGAGCATGGCGAGATGCCCGGCATGGAGCTGAGCCCCGAGGACAAAAAGCTTCAGGGCAGCGTCGGCGTCGACAATGTCGCGATGATGCCGACCGAGCGCTTAAACCTGGCCGGCGAGGGCTTCCCTGCCGGGCGGCGTGTCCTCACCTACGCCGATTTGCGGGCAACACGGCCCGGCACTGATCCGCGTCCGCCCTCGCGCGAGATCACTCTGCACCTCACCGGCAATATGGAGCGCTTTCTGTGGGGCTTTGACGGCAAGAAGTTCTCTGAAGCCGAGCCGATTGTCCTGCAGCGCGGCGAGCGGGTGCGCTTCGTGCTGATCAACGACACGATGATGGAGCACCCGATCCATCTGCATGGCCTCTGGAGCGAGCTCGAGAACGGGCACGGCGAATACCGCCCCTACAAGCACACGATCAACGTCAAGCCCGGGGAGCGTCTCAGTTATCTCGTCACGGCCGACGAGCCCGGGCGCTGGGCCTATCACTGCCATCTCCTTTATCACATGGAGACCGGCATGTTCCGCGAGGTGCGCGTCCTATGAGCGCCTTTCGGATCACCTGTCTTACTGCTGCGCTCGCCGTCATCGCGGCGGCCGCGCCGGCACAAACGCCCGCCGCCACGGTCCCGTCAACTCCCGGAGCGGACCTCGGCGCCATGCCTCCGGTGATGGACCAAGGCATTTATGCGCATGCGATCTTCAATCAGCTCGAGGGCCGCTGGAACGGCAGCAATACGGAGTTCCGCTGGGAAGGTCAGGGATGGGCCGGCACCGACTACGACAAGCTGTGGATCAAGTCGGAGGCTACCGTAAGCCAAGGCGCGGTCGAGGACGGCCAGGATCAGTTCCTGTACAGCCGCGCGATTACGACTTATTTTGATCTGCAGGGTGGGCTGCGGAGCGATATCGATTCACGGCCTACGCGCAATTGGGCCGCCTTCGGCATCCAGGGCCTCGCCCCTTACTTCTTCGATCTCGAGCTCACCGGCTTTGTCAGCGGCGAAGGCCATCTGGCCGCCAAGCTCGAAGCCTCCTACGACCTTCTCCTCACGCAGCGGCTGATCCTGCAGCCACAGATCGAGCTCAACATCTACAGCAAGGCGGACCCGGTACGTCTCGTCGGCGCCGGATTTTCGGACATCGATACGGGCCTGAGGTTGCGCTACGAGCTCAGCCGGAAATTCGCGCCGTATCTTGGCGTCGTCTATCAAGGGAAATTCGGGCAGACGGCGATTTTCGCGCGGCAAGCCGGCGAGACTACAGGCGACTTCCGCTTCGCGTTCGGCGTCAGGGTCTGGTTTTGAGGGCGACGGCGATGCGGACCGTTATTGCTTCGCTGCTCGTTGCCGCGCTTCTGGTTGTGCTCGGCGCCGGCGCCCTGATCTATGCCGGCGTGTATGACGTTGCTGCAACGACGCCTCATTGGCCCGTCGCTGCTGCAATCATCGAGACCGCGCGCGCACACTCGATCAAGGCGCATGCCGCGCGCATTGCGGTCCCGCCCGGGCTTGATGATCCCGCCAAGGTCCTTATTGGCGTCGAGCATTATGCGGCGCATTGCGCCGTCTGCCATGGCGCGCCCGGCGTGCCCAAGGGCGACATCGCGCGCGGCCTTTATCCGCCGCCGCCGGACCTTGCCAAAACCGCGCCGCTATACAACCCCGCGGAGCTGTTCTGGATCGTCAAGCACGGCGTCAAGATGACCGGCATGCCGGCCTGGAGCGATCACAGCGACGAGGAGTTGTGGGCGACCGTTGCGTTTCTTGAAAAGCTGCCCGGGATGTCCGAGCAGGACTACGCCCGTCTTGTCATGGCGAGCATGGCCCATGGCGGCGGGCATCATTAAGTTATCCAGTACGGCCTGTTCCGTCCACCATTATGCATCTTGCTCTTGCTGTAAGTATTGCGCTTTACAAACGGTCTCGCCCCTGTCGTTGCACCAAATTGCGGGTGCCAGGCGTGGGATCAAGGAGGTATCTGATGGAACCGAAGAAATTCACGTTATGCCCGGCCTGCACGGCTTGTCCGGAAGTCGAGATTACCGACCAGGCCGTCACGATCGGCGAACGGGAAAACACCGTCCGCTTGTCGCACGCCGAATGGAACCAGCTCGTCCGGCTCATTAAAAGCGGCGTGCTGAACGAGGTGTGAAGATCATGGTCCATGTCGGGGTACGGCTACGCCGCCGCCGCGAATAGCTCGGCCTAACGCAAATTCGTCTCGCTCAAACACGAGGTGTTACACGCTGCTCGAGGTTTAGAGGCTGCCAGGGTCCGATCAGGACTACGCCAGTCTGGTGCTGGCCCGCCTGGCCCATGGGGCAGGCGTCACTAATTTTTTCTGCGCATAGGAGTGAGCCATGCACGCCCATTCAATCGACCAATGGCGACACGAGCATCTATTTCTCGGGGCACACCACGACCGAAACGAACGCCGCAGCTGGGCCGTCGTGGCGCTCTGCGTCACGATGATGACTGCCGAAATCGTCGGCGGGATGCTCTGGGGCTCCATGGCGCTGGTTGCCGACGGTCTGCACATGTCGACCCACGCCGCTGCCCTGGTCATCGCCGCCCTCGCCTACGCCTATGCA
>Ga0306920_100006006_pt1 | contig 15765 bp, 13 predicted proteins | sample flu12Cox44000170_FD_204666 | JGI IMG/M metagenome (GOLD analysis project Ga0306920, IMG submission 204666) | Lab enrichment of tropical soil microbial communities from Luquillo Experimental Forest, Puerto Rico - flux4day.12C.oxic.44.000.170 (v2)... | ecosystem: Environmental > Terrestrial >... | reverse complement strand
CCGGACGTCGTCGTGGCGCAGCTCGGGATCGACTCGCACCGCACCGACCCGCTCACGCACCTGGCCCTCGACGTCCAGGGATTCACGCGCGCGGTCGCGCGCATCACGGAGCTCTCGCCGAAGCTCGTGTGCCTGGGCGGGGGCGGCTACGACCTGCCGAACGTGGCGCGCGCCTGGACGTCGGCGTGGGCCGTGCTGAACGGCGTCGAGCTGCCGGCCGCGCTGCCGGCCTCCTTCGCCGGCGATGTCAGGCGCTACGGGTTCCTGGCCGACTCGCTCTGGGACCCGGCCGAGGCGCTCCCCGACCACCAGCGCCTGCGGGCGCAGGAGTACGCCCAGCGGCAGGTCGACGCGGTTCGCCGGACGATCTTTCCCGTCCATTCGTTGTAGACATTCGGAGGGGCCTCGACGGCCCCCTCCGATGCCTCCCCCAGGGTGGGATTGCGCGGGCGAAGCCCGCGCTCGAACAGGCTTAGTCAGGCGCGGAAGACACGACGCCCGGCAAACGCGGCCGGCATGACGCCCGGTCAGGCGTTGCCGGTACGACGCCCGGCCAGACGCGGCGGCCAGGGCGGCCGGGCAGACGCTGCGAGGTTGAGGGGGATGCGTTACACTGAGACAGTCGTCGCGAGACCGATCGACCAGACATGAAATTCACCCTGCGGCTCGTCAGCGCGATCTGGCTCTCGGTGATGCTGGTCATCGGGGTATTCGCGTATCTCCAGATCCGGGAGGAGCGCGAGCGCCTCGCCGGCGATCTGCAGCGCCGCGCGATGCTGATCGCCGAGGGGCTGACGGACGCGATCGAGGCATCCTCGGCCAAGCAGTCGCCGGCGGCCATCGAGCGGATCGTCAAGAAGTTCGGTCAGTCGCAGCGCGGGATCGCCGTCTACGACCGGTACGCCACCCAGCGCTTCGCCACGCCCGACGTCGCGCCGATCTTGCCCCCGTCGCTGCCCGAGGTGACCGAGGCGATCTCGCGCAACGCCCCGGTGCAGGGGTACCGGACAGTGGGCGACCGCACGCGCTTCATCTACGCGACGCCGCTCGTCGCCGACGACCAGCCGGTGGGCGCCATCGCGGTGCTCCAGGACGCCTCGCACCTGGAGCGCGCGGAGTGGGACCGCTGGTCATACAACGCGGTGCGCTTCCTGGTGCTGGCCCTGGTCATCTCGATCATCATCGCCCTGGTCGTGAAGTTCAGCATCACGCGGCCGATGGCCGAGATCTCGCAATGGACGCGCGCGCTACGCAGCGGGCGGCCGGTGCCGCCGCCGCGCACCGTCGTCGACGCCAACATGTTCGGGCCGCTGGCGCTCGAGGTCTCACGGCTGGCCAGGAGCATGCAGCGGGCCCAGGCCGCCGCCGAGCAGGAAGCCGCGCTGCGCCTGGCCGGTGAGAGCGTGTGGACCGAGGAGCGCCTGAAGCAGTTCGTGCAGATGCAGCTCAACGGCCGGCTCCTCGTCGTGGTCTCGAACCGCGAGCCGGTGAGCCACGTGTGGCGGGGCGGCCAGATCCAGCCCCAGGCTCCGGCCAGCGGCCTGGTCACGGCAATGGACCCGGTCATGCGCGCCTGCGGTGGGGTCTGGGTCGCCCACGCCAGCGGCGATGCCGATCGCGAGACCGCCGACGGGCGCGGCCGGCTCGGCGTCCCGGTCGACGATCCGCGCTACACGCTTCGCCGCGTGTGGCTCTCGAAGGAAGAGGAGCAGGGCTACTACTCCGGCTTCTCCAACGAGGGGCTGTGGCCGTTGTGTCACATCGTGCACACGCGGCCGGTATTCCGGCCCGACGACTGGTCCTACTACCTCGAGGTGAACCAGAAGTTCGCCGATACGGTGCTGGACCAGATCAAGGACGCCGAGTCGCCGATGGTGTTGATCCAGGACTATCACTTCGCGCCGCTCTCGGCGCTCATCAAGGCCGAGCGCCCGGACGCGCGCGTCGCGATCTTCTGGCACATCCCGTGGCCGAACTTCGAGGCCTTCGGGATCTGCCCCTGGCAGCGCGAGCTCCTGCTGGGCATGCTCGGTGCCGACCTGATCGGCTTCCACACCCAGTACTACTGCAACAACTTCCTGGAGACGGTCGATCGCGCGCTCGAGGCGCGCATCGACTGGGAGCGCTTCGCGGTGACGCGCGGCGAGCACACGACCTACGTCAAGCCGTTCCCGATCAGCGTGGCGCCCGAGTTCGTCGACGATCCGCCGCGCGTCTCGCGCGCCGAGCTCCTGCGCCGGCTCGGCATCACCGCCGAGTTCCTGGGCGTCGGTGTCGAGCGCATCGACTATACGAAGGGCCTGCCGGAGCGGATCCGCGCCCTGCGCTTCTTCTTCGAGACCTATCCCGAATACCGCGAGCGGCTCGTGTTCGTGCAGCTGGCGGCGCCGAGCCGCGGCATGATCGATCGCTACCAGGAGATCCAGCGCGAGGTCGAGGACCGCGTGCGCGAGATCAACCAGGCGTTCCAGACCAAGTCGTGGCGGCCCATCCTGTATCTGAAGGCGCACCACGAGCACCGCGACATCTGGGCCTACTACCGTCACGCCGACTTCTGCATGGTGATCTCGCTCCACGACGGCATGAACCTGGTGGCCAAGGAATTCGTCTCGGTGCGCGACGACGAGGACGGCGCGCTCATCCTGAGCCGCTTCGCCGGCGCCTCGCACGAGCTGCGCGACGCGCTGATCGTGAATCCGTATGACCTGACCGGTATGGCCGAGGCGGTGCGCGCCGCGCTCGAGATGTCGCCCGAGGAGCGCCGGGCCCGCATGATCCGCATGCGCCATTCGGTCGTCGACCACAACATCTATCGGTGGGCGGGCCTCTTGCTGAGCGAGCTGGCGAGGATTCCCGTCGAGACCACGGGCGCGAAGGCGTCCTGAGTCTCCCCGTGCGTCTCCTCGACCGTCTCGACCGGGAGCTCGGGGATGGCGCCGGTCTCGTGGTGATCCTCGACTACGACGGAACCCTGACGCCGATCGTCTCCACGCCCGGCGCCGCCGTCCTGGCGCCGTCGGTCCGGGCCACGCTCGCGCGGATCGCCCGCGCCGAGCGCGCCCGCCTGGCCATCCTGTCGGGCCGCGGCCTCGCCGACCTCCGCGCCCGCGTGGCGCTGGACGGCGTCGTCTACGGCGGCTGTCACGGACTCGAGATCACCGGCCGGCGCCTGCACTTCCGGCATCCGCGCGCACATCGCGCCGGGGTCGCCGCGACCGAGCGGGCGCTGGCGGCGGTGCTCCCGTCCGTGCCCGGTGCGCTCGTCGAGTGCAAGGGGCTCGCGGTGAGCCTGCACTATCGCCACGTGATGCCGTCGCGGCGCCGCGCCGTGCGGGAGATCGCCGAGCAGGTCCTGAGGCGCCGCCCCGACCTGGCGATGGTCGCCGGCAATCTCGTCTACGATTTCCTGCCGCGGGTCGGCTGGCACAAGGGCACCGCGGCGCGCTGGATGGTGAGCCGCATGGTGCCCACCCTGCCGGCGCGGCGGGCCGTCATCGTCTACGCGGGCGACGACGCGACGGACGAGATGGCGTTCGCGGCGCTGCGCGACCGCGCGCTCACGATCCACGTCGGGGCCAGGCCGACCGCCGCCGAGTACCGCGTGCGGAGCGTGCGCGACGTCCAGACGCTCCTGCACCGGCTCGCCACGGCCGTCAGCTCGTGACGCGATGACCTCGCGCGCCGCGCGCCCCTTCCGCTTCACCGGGTGCGTCGAGCTGCGCCAGACGCTCGATGTCCACGCCCTGGACGAGCGGGAGCTCATGAACCGGATCGGCGAGGTGCCGGCCGACTCGATCTTCTTCCACACGTTCGGCTACTTCCTGCGCCACCGCGCGGTCACGACCGCCTACGGCAACGACTTCGCGCGGTGGGCCGCCGTCGAGATCGGCGACCAGGCGCTCGCCGAGCGGCTCGCCGTCGTCGACCCGTTCGCGTTCTCGACGCTCGAGGCGCTGCGCGAGCACCTGGTGACGATCCTGCAGGACCATCTCCGGGGCGGTGAGGTCGAGCGCCGGGTCGAGTTCGACCGCGGATTCCATTTCCAGCAGTCGCACATCGTCGAGGTGCCGCTCGGGCTCTCGGCCGAGACCCTCGTCGAGTTCCGCGCGGGTCTGGCCGCCGTCGACGAGAGCGCGATCTACCTGCACACCGTCGAGACGCGCACGCGCGAGCGGCGCGCCGACGCCTTCGCCGCGTGGCTCCGGACCGAGCTCGCGCTGGGCGAGCTCGCCGAGCAATTCGAGCGGATCGATCCCTATCTGACGAGCCTCGAGCGGATCCGCGGGCGGCTGCTCGGGCTCGTCGACGTGGCCCTCGAGGCGGCGCCCCGATGAGGATCGACGAATACCGCCGCGTCGCCATCCCCGGCGCCATCGACTTCATCCTCAAGCTGGCCGAGCAGGTGAAGGGCCGACGCCTTTTGCACGTGACCGGCGGCCGTCTCGGCGGCGGCGCGGCCGACTCCCTGCGGGCCGTGGTGCCGATCCTCAGCGAGCTGGGCGTCGACACGCGGTGGGAAGTCACCGGCGGCGACAACGCCTACTACGCGACGGCCCGGTCGCTACAGGCTGCCCTCGAGGGTGCCGAGCGGGTGCTCAGCGAGGAGGGGCTCGCGCGCTGGGTGGACATGAACGGGCTCAACGCGAAGAAGCTCGATCTCGACGCCGACGTCACGATCGTGCACGACAGTCAGCCCGCCAGTCTCGTGAGCGCGCGGGCGGCCGGCCGGTGGGTGTGGCGGTGCCACTTCGACTGCTCGTCGGCGCAGGCCCGGGCGTGGGCCTTCTTCCGGCGCTTCGCCGACCAGTACGACCTGGCCGTCTTCCCGATGCCGGGGTTCGAGGGACGGCTCGGGATCCCGATGTTCGTCGTGCCGCCGACGATCGATCCGCTCTCCGAGCGCAACCGCGACCTCACGCCGCGCGAGGTCAGCGAGATCCTCATGGCGCTCGGCGTGGCGCGCGACAAGCCCCTGCTCGTGCAGGTCGGGCGCTTCGCGCACGCGCACGACCCGCTCGGCGTCGTCAACGCGTACCGGCTCGTCAAGAAGCACCACGACGTGCGGCTCGTGCTGGCCGGGGCGGCCGACGGCGAGCCGGAGCGGCTCGAGCTCCTCTCGCACCTGCTCGAGGTCGCCCAGGAGGACCGCGACGTCGTCGTGCTCGAGCTGCCGCCCGAGGCGCACCGGCAGGTCAACGCGCTCCAGCGCGCGGCCACGATCGTGCTCCAGAAGTCGGTGCGCGCCGGCTACGACCTCGGCGCCGCGGAGGCGATGTGGAAGGGCAAGCCGATCGTCGGCGGCTACGCGGGCGGGCTCGCGCAGCAGATCATCACCAACGTGACCGGTTACACCGTGCACTCCGTCGAGGGGGCTGCCTTTCGCATTCGCCACCTGCTCAACAACCCGGAGCTCATTCCACGCATGGGCGCCGCCGGCCGCGAGCACGTGCGCCGCTCGCTCCTGATCACCCGCGAGCTCGTCGACGGGCTCGCGCTCGGGGTCCATCTGACGCGATGAGCGCCGTGGCCGTCGGCCCGGAGCTCCCGCCCGACGTCGACCGGCAGGTGGACGGCCTGGCGCCGGCCGAGCTCGCGGTGGGCGTCTTGACCTACAACAACGCTGCCACGGTCCCCGCCGTCGTGGAGGCCGTCCGCGGCGGACTCGAGAAGCACTTCACCGGTGCGCGCGCGGTCCTGATCAACGCGGACGCCGGCTCGTCGGACGCGACGGTCGACCGGCTCGCCGACAGCGGGCTGCCCTTCGTCCGCGCCCGGCACGAGGCGCCGGCGGCGCAGCTCGGCGCCGTGCCGTTCCACGGCGTCCCCGGTCGCGGGGCCGCGCTGCGCCTGGCGGTCGCGGTCGCCCGGCGCCTGGGCGCGCGCGCCCTGCTCGTGCTCGAGGCCGACGTCACGTCGATCACCGGCGACTGGCTCGAGCGGCTGCTGCGCCCCGTGCTGGAGGGCGGGGCCGACCTCGTGATGCCCATCCACGCGCGCCATCGCTACGACGGCACGATCACCAACCTCGTCCTGGCCCCGCTGGTCGGCTCGCTGTTCGGCCGCCGACTGCACCAGCCGCTGTCCGGCCCGCGCGCGCTCTCGGCGCGCGCGCTGGAACGCCTGGGGACCGAGCCGCGGTGGCCCGAGTCCGGGCGGAGCACGACGGATCTCTGGATCGCCGGCACCGCGATCGCCGAAGGCCTGTCGGTCCACGAGGCGCGGCTGGGCCGCTGGCGCGTCGAATCGAGCACGCGCTCCACCGACCTGCCGACGATGGTCGCGCAGACCCTCGGCGCCGTCTTCGCAGTGATGGAGGACTACGAGGATCTCTGGCTGCCGACGACGAACTGGCTGGCGGTCCCGGCCGACGGACCGCCGGCGCTGCCGTCGGACGAGCCGGTGCAGATCGACGTCGAGCGCATGGTGGGCGCCTTCACCCGCGGCCTGCGCGACCTCGGCACGATCTGGGAGCACGTCCTGGCCCCCGACACCCTGGGCGACGTGCTGAGCCTGGGCGCGGACGACGTCGCGCGGTTCCGCTTCCCGGACGATCTGTGGGCGCGCGTCGTCTACGACTTCGCGCTCGGGTATCACTGGAGCGTCGTGTACCGCGAGCACCTGCTGCGCTCGCTCGTGCCGCTCTATCTGGGCCGCACCGCGGCCTACGTCCTCGCCACGCGCCCGCGCGACGCGGCGGCGTCGGAGGAGGCACTCGGCGTCGTCGCCGACGCGTTCGAGCGCGAGAAGCCGTACCTGGTGGATCGCTGGCGATGAAGAACACCGCGCGCGACTGGTACAAGGACGCCGTCTTCTACGAGGTCCACGTCAAGGCGTTCCGCGACGCCAACGACGACGGCATCGGCGACTTCGCGGGGCTGACCGAGAGCCTCGACTACATCCAGGAGCTCGGTGTCGACTGCCTGTGGATCCTGCCGATGTATCCCTCGCCGCTGCGCGACGACGGCTACGACATCGCCGACTTCTACGGGATCCATCCCTCGTACGGGACGGTCGAGGACTTCCAGAAGTTCCTCGACGCTGCGCACGCGCGCGACCTGCGCGTCATCGCCGACCTGGTGATGAACCACACCTCGGACCAGCACCCGTGGTTCCAGTCCTCGCGCTCGAGCCCGGCCTCGCCGTACGCCGACTACTACGTGTGGAGCGCGTCCGATCGCCGCTTCGCGGACGCCCGGATCATCTTCGTCGACACCGAGAAGTCGAACTGGACCCTGGACCCGACGCGGCGCCAGTACTACTGGCACCGGTTCTTCAGCCACCAGCCCGACCTGAACTACGACAACTCCGCGGTGCGCCACGCGATGCTCGACGTGATGCGCTTCTGGCTCGACCGCGGCCTCGACGGCTTCCGTTGCGACGCGGTGCCGTACCTGGTCGAGCGCGAGGGCACGAGCTGCGAGAACCTGCCGGAGACGCACGCGATCCTCAAGGAGTTCCGCGCGGTCATCGACCACGAGTACGGCGGCGACCGGGTCCTGCTCGCCGAAGCCAACCAGTGGCCGGAGGACGTGCGTCCCTACTTCGGCGACGGCGACGAGTTCCACATGTCCTTCCACTTCCCGCTGATGCCGCGCCTCTATCTGGGCCTTCGGCTCGAGGACACGCGGCCGATCACCGACATCTTCACCCACACGCCGCCGATCCCGCCGACCTGCCAGTGGGGGCTCTTCCTCAGAAACCACGACGAGCTGACGCTCGAGATGGTGACGAACGAAGAGCGCGCATTCATGTACTACGCCTACGCGCACGACCCCGACATGAAGCTCAACCTCGGCATCCGCCGGCGCCTGGCGCCGCTCCTGGACGGCGACCGGCGCCGCGTGGAGCTCCTGAACTGCCTGCTGCTGACCCTGCCGGGCAGCCCCATCATCTACTACGGCGACGAGATCGGCATGGGCGACAACGTCTACCTGGGCGATCGCAACGGCGTGCGCACGCCGATGCAGTGGTCGCGCGACCGCAACGCCGGCTTCTCGTCGGTCGAGCACGGGCAGCTCTACCTGCCGGTCATCGCCGATCCCGTCTACGGCTACGAGGCGGTGAACGTCGCGGCGCAGACGCGCCAGCCCTCGTCGCTCCTCAACACGATGCGCCGGCTCCTGGCGGCGCGGCGCACGTCGTCGGTGTTCGGGCGGGGGAGCATCGAGTTCCTGCGGCCGCGCAACTCGAAGGTGCTCGCCTACCTGCGCCGGCACGCCCGCGAGACGCTCCTGATCGTCGCCAACCTCTCGGCGGCGCCGCAGCCGGTCGAGCTCGACCTGGGCGCCTTCGCCGGGGCCACGCCGATCGAGATGCTCGGCGGCACGACGTTCCCGACCATCCGCACCGCGCCCTACTTCCTGAGCCTGGGCCCTCACGGCTTCTACTGGTTCGGCCTGGAGCGGCCCGGCGACGGCGACGAGCCGTTTGGAATCGAGCGGACAGCCATCTGAGCGCGCGCGACCCGGGGATCCCGCGCGGATCACCGCCGCGCTCGGGCGGGCGGTCGTCGCCGAGCTGCCCGCGGCCCTCCCGCGCCAGCGCTGGTTTGGCGCGAAAGGCCGGACGATCACCGGCGCGCGCGTGCGCGACTGCGGCGAGCTCGGCAAGTCGGCCTGGCTGGTTCTGGTCGATGTGACCTTCGCCGAGGGACCGGACGAGACGTACGCGGTCCCCCTGATCCTCGACGACGCCGCACGCGCGCCGGCGGGCGGGCTCTCGCTCACGGTCGATCTCGACGGCGGGCGAGTTCGCGCGGCCGATGCGTTCGACAACCCCGGGTTCTGCCTCGAGCTCCTGGAGGGCTTCGAGCGCGAGTCGATCCGCGCGACCGCGCGCGGCGGCTCGGTGCGCTTCGTGCGCACGGATCGCTTTCCACGGCTCGCCGGCGCCTCCATCACGCCGCGGCGGCTCACCGGCGAGCAGTCCAACACCTCCGTGGTGTACGGCGAGCTCCTCATCGTGAAGGCGCTCAGAAAGGTGCAGCCCGGACCGAACCTCGACTACGAGGTCGGGGAGTTCCTGACCTTCCGGGCGCGGTTCCCGCACGTGCCGGCGCTGGCCGGCGCGATCGAGCACGTCTCGGCGACCGGCGAGACGACGACCCTGGCGATGCTGCAGCGCTACGTGCCGAGCCGCGGCGATGGCTGGCGCTGGGCTCTCGGCGAGCTCGGACGCCTTCCGCCCGAGCGCGCCGACGACGCATCGGAGCCCGTGTTCCACGACCTCTTCGGGCTCGGTGTCGTGACGGCGGCCTTGCACGGCGCGCTCGCGTCCGACTCGAGCGATCCCGTGTTCGCGCCCGAGCCGCTCACCGCCGCCGACGCGAACGCCGCGGGCGAGCGGGTCGCCGAGGCCGTGCGGCGGACGTGCGTCGCTCTCCGCGCGCGCCTGGTCACGCTGCCTCCGGCCATCGCCGCCGACGCGCGAACGCTCCTGGCCGGCGAGCCGACGCTGATCGAGCGCGCCCGCGATCTTCACCTGCTCGCCGCCGAGCAGTGCGCGAAGATTCGGATCCACGGCGATTATCATCTGGGCCAGACCCTCCGCACCGACGGAGGCTTCGTCATCCTCGACTTCGAGGGCGAGCCCGCACGGCCCGTGGCCGAGCGGCGCCAGAAGCAGTGCGTGCTGGTCGACGTCGCCGGGATGCTCCGGTCGCTCGACTACGCCGTCCACACGGCGCTGTCGGCGGCGGGCGCGCCCTCGCCCGGGGGCGAGCGCTGGGTACGGCGCGCGAACGCCGCGTTCGTCGAGGGCTACCTGGACGAGATCGGGCGCGTGCCGGTGCGGCTCCTGCCTGCCTCGCCCTCGGCCTTCTCGCGAGCGCTCGCGGTCTTCGAGCTCGACCGGGCGCTGTACGAAGTGCGCTACGAGCTCGACAACCGGCCGACGTGGCTCGGTATCCCGCTCGGAGGACTCGCGCGCCTGTTGGCCCGCGAGCGCGCGTCGTGAGCGTGATCGGGCGCCGTTCGGCCTGGGCCCTCGGGCTGATGGCCTGGCTTCTGGCGCTCGGCGGCTGCGGCGCCGGCCACGAGCGCGGGCCCGTCACGCTCGTCTTCAAGTACGCGCGCATCCTCGGCAACGCCGACCCGCTGCCCGAGCTCCTGCGCGCGTTCGAGGCCGCGCATCCGGACGTGCGCGTCAAGGGCGAGGCGCTGCCGTGGGCGTCCGACGATCAGCACCAGTTCTACGTCATCAATCTCGAGGGCAGGAGCCCTGGCTTCGACGTCATGATGCTCGACTGCATCTGGGTCCCGGAGTTCGCCCGGGCGGGATGGCTCCTCGACCTGACGAGCCAGCTCGCGCCGGACGAGCTCGCGCCCTATTTCCCGAGCGCGGTCGCGTCGGCGACCTACAACGGGCGCGTCTGGGCGCTGCCGTGGAACTTCAACGTGGGGCTGCTCTACTATCGCGCCGATCTCCTGACCAAGTACGGCCTGCGGCCGCCCGAGACCTTCGAGGAGATGATCGACCAGGTGCGCCGCATCCGCGCGGGCGAGCGCGACCCGGCGCTCAACGGCTACGTCTGGCAGGGCAAGCAGTACGAGGGCCTCGTCGTCAACGTGCTGGAAGCATTCTGGGCGAACGGCACGACCGTGATGGAGGACGACGGTAAGGTCTTTCCAGATCCTGCGCGCGCGGCCGACGCACTGAAATTCTTGCGCGGGCTCATCACGATGGGCGTGAGCCCGGCGTGGACGACGGCGGCCGACGAGGAGCTGTCGCGGCGCGCCTTCGGCGACGGCCACGCGATCTTCCTCCGCAACTGGCCGTACGCGATGGACCTGTTCGAGGGGCAGGGCTCGGCGGTGCGCGGCAAGGTTGCGTTCGCGTCGCTGCCCGGGCGCGCGCGCGGCGCGCCGGGTGTGGGCTCGACCGGCGGCGCGCACCTCGGCGTCTCGGCCCGGAGCCGCTACCCGGAGCTCGCGCTGGCGCTGGCGCGACACCTCACGAGCGAGCGTGCCCAGCGTGCGATCGCGCTCGGCGCCGCGCTCTCGCCGACGCGCCAGGCGCTCTACCGCGATCCCGAGCTCGTGCGGGAGCGCCCGGCGATGCCGCGGCTGGAGGCGCTCGCGCTGGCGGGGCGCCCGCGGCCGGTCATCCCGTACTACCTGCTGCTCTCGGCCACGGTCCAGCCGGAGTTCTCGGCGGCGCTCGTCGGCGTGAAGTCGCCCGAGCGCGCGATCGCCGACGCCGACGCGCGGCTCGCCTATTTTCTCCAGGCCGTGCGATGACCGGCCGCGAGGCCGCCGCCCGGCGCCGCGCGCTCGTGTGCGTGGCGCCGACCGTCGTGGCGCTGGGCGCGCTCACCGTCTATCCGGGAATCTGGGTGGTCTGGCTCTCGCTCCAGCACCGCATCCCGATCTTCGACGTGTCGCGCTTCGCCGGATTCGAGAACTATGCCTTCCTCGCCGTCGACCCGCGGTTCTGGAGCGCGGCTCGCATCACCGCCGTGTTCACGCTCGGGTCGGTGGCGCTCGAGGTCGTGCTCGGCGTGGCCGCCGCGCTCGCGATCCACGCCCAGGTGCGCGGCCGCAAGGTGTCGCTCTCCTTGCTGCTGCTCGCGTGGGCGATGCCCGCCGTCGTGGGCGCGAAGCTCTTCGAGTGGCTCTATCATCCGTCGGCCGGTGTCATCAACGTGGCGCTCGGCCGGCACGCGATCAACTGGCTCGGCGATCCCAACGTGGCGCTGCCCGCCGTGATCCTCGCCGACGTGTGGCGCACGATGCCGTTCGTCGCGATTCTCTGTTACGCGCGCTTGCTGGCGATTCCGGCCGACGTGTACGAGGCCGCGCAGGTGGACGGCGCCGGCCGGCTCGCGACCCTGACCCGGATCACCCTGCCGCTGCTCGGCCGGATCTTGCTGCTCGCCATCCTCTTCCGCACGCTCGACGCGCTGCGCGCCTTCGACATCATGTTCGTGCTCACCGGAGGCGGCCCCGCCGGCGCGACCGAGACGCTCACCATCTACGCGTACCGGGCACTCTTCCAGACGCTGCAGATCGGCTTCGGCTCGGCGGTGAGCGTCGTCGTGTTCGCGCTGGTCATGGCGGTCGCCTGGGCGTACTTGAGACTCTTGCGCACGGGCACGGTGGCGGCGTGAGAGCCAGGGTACGCGCGCTCGTTGACGCCCTCGTGGTGCTGGCGCTCGCCGCCTATGCGATCCCGTTCTTCTGGCAGCTTCTGACGTCGTTCAAGCCGGAGGCCGAGCTCCTGCGGGTCCCGCCGCTCCTGCCGAGCCGGCTGACCTTCTCGCACTACCAGGTCGTGTTCTCCCAGAGCTTGATGCCGCGGGCGCTCGGCAACAGCCTCGGCATCGCCACGCTCACCACCGTGCTCTCGCTCGCGGCCGGCGTGCCCGCGGCGTACGCCGTCGCGCGGCTGCCGCTTCCTGGCAAGCGCTGGCTGTTGCTCGCGATCGTCGCGAGCACGGCCTTTCCGCAGATCGCGACCGTGAGCCCGCTCTACCTCCTGATGCGCGCGCTCGAGCTGCGCGACACGTGGGCCGGCCTGATCCTGGTGCACGCCTCGTTCGCGCTGCCGCTGACGATCTGGCTCCTGGCCGGGTTCGTGCGCGAGATCCCGATCGAGGCCGAGGAGGCCGCGTCGGTCGACGGGGCCGGGCTCGTCGCGACGCTCCGCTGGGTCGTGGTCCCGCTGCTGGCGCCCGGCCTGGCCTCGACCGCGCTCCTGACGTTTCTCTTCAGCTGGAACGAGTTCCTCTTCGCCTACACGTTCACGGTCTCCGAGGCGAGCCGGACGATCCCGGTGGCGCTGGCGCTGTTTCCGGGTGTCTTCGAGGTGCCGTGGGGCGACATCGCCGCGGCGTCGATACTCGCGAGCCTGCCGCCGGTCGTGATCGTGATCGCCCTGCAGCGGTTCCTGGTGCGGGGCCTCGTCGCCGGCGCCGTCAAGGAGTGAGCTACTATGAGGAGGGGACGTCCATGACCGACTTCTGGCGCGACCTCGTGCTGACCGCGATGCACAACATGAGCGTCACCCTCGGCACCGTGCTGCCGAGCATCCTGGCCATGCTCACCCTGGTGGCGCTCGGCGCCCTGCTGGGCTGGCTCGCCGGAAGCCTGGTCGGGCGGCTGGCGCAGGCGCTCGACCTCGACCACCGGAGCCGCGCCTGGGGCGTCACGTCCGCGCTCGCACGCGCAGGGATCTACCGGCCGCCGTCGCAGGTGCTCCGGCTCGTCGCGTTCTGGGGCCTCTTCGTCATCTTCGCCACGATGGGCATCGACGCCCTGGCGATCCCGGGCGCGCCCGGCGCCACCAGCATGCTCCTGAGCTTCCTGCCGCGCCTCCTGTCCGCCGTTTTGATCCTGGTCGTCGGCTGGCTCGCCGCGAACTTCCTCGGGCAGGCGGTGCTGATCGCCGCCGTCAACGCCGGCATCGTCCAGGCACGGCTGCTCGCCCGAGCAACCCGCTCGATCGTGATCCTCTTCACCGTCGCCACCGCGCTGGTCGAGATCGGCATCGGGCGTGACATGGTGCTGATCGCCTTCGGCGTGCTGTTCGGCGGCCTCGTCCTGGCGCTGGCGCTCGCCTTCGGTCTCGGCGGCCGCCACCTCGCGCGCGAGATCCTCGAGCGCGGCCGGCGCCGCGAGCGCGAGCCCGCGCCGCAGGACTCCATCACGCACCTGTAGCGCTCCTGTTCGCGCCACCCGGTCGTTGGCCGGGTGCCCCGCCGGCGCTATGCTCCGCGCCACAGGGCCGGGGAGGTGCGCCTGAAGCGAAATTGAGGATCGATAGACTGCCGGGGTAGCCGCGCCGCGCGGCTACACTTTTCTCATGGCCACCTTGGCCCACGCCCATCGGTTCCCGACGGTGGTGCCGGTCATCGTCGCCAACTCGATCCCGATCGTCGGCGTCCTGGCGTTCGGCTGGGATCTCCGCTCGATCATGTTCCTCTACTGGTTCGAGACCGCCGTGGTCGTCTTCTACAGCGTCTTGAAGATCGTCACGATCGGCGGGCCGATGACCCTCTTCTGGATACCGGCGCATCTCGCGACCTTCGCCGTGTTCATGAGCTTTCATCTGATGATGATCCTGGCGCTCGGGCCATCGCACGGCGGCGGGTTCTTTCCGCGGGAGACCATCCTGGATCTCCTGCGCCGAACGTGGGGCGGCGCCGTCGGCCTTGTCGTGAGCCACGGCATCTCGTTCGTCGTGAACTTTCTCGGCAATCGCGAGTACGAGCACACGACCGTCGACGCGCAGGTGGCGGCGCCGTGGAAGCGGCTGCTCATCATGCACGTCACCACGATCGCCGGAGCCTGGTCGGTCGGGCTCCTCGACGAGCCCGTGGGAGCGCTCGTCATGCTGGCGGTGCTGAAGATCGTCGTCGATCTTCACGGGCATCTGCGAGAGCGGCCGACACCGGCCGACGCGGTGCCGGCGCCGGCGCGCCCCGCGGCGCCGCCCGCGACGAAGCTCGAGGGCCTGCTCGGTCTGTTCGGCGTTTTTCTCCTGCTCTGCAGCGTGCTGTTCGTCGTCGGAAGCTTCGGAGAGGCTCGTCGCGCCTCGCGGATCCGATCGCAATGGCCCACGGTGAGCGCGGAGATCGTCGACTGCCACGTGCGCCAGGGGGCGCGCGACAAATCCGGCAACGTCTCGCAGCACGTGCGGTGCCGCTTCCGCTACGACGCGGACGGCGCGGAGCACGTCGCGACCTTCTCCACGCGCAGCACGCACGATCCCGAGATCGTCGCGGCGATGGACCGCTGGGTGGCCGGGCATCGGCGCGGCACCATGCAGCCGATCCACTACGATCGAGCCGATCCCGACCGCGTGAGCCTCGGGGAGTACGGCGAGTCGATCGACCCGTCGCAGGTCGGTCAAACGCTGACGACGGCCGGCCTGTTCGGGGGGGCGGGCGGCCTCCTGCTCGCGATCGCCCGCTGGCGGTCGCGACGCGGGCTCCGCGCACCGCCCTCGTAGCCGGGGTCCGAAGGGCGCCCCGCGATTACCGAGGGTCTCGAGGCCGTGCTATGGTTGCTGCGGAGGTTGGCTGGAGCGTGAGCGGTGTACTGATCACGCTCGAGGGCGTCGAAGGGTCGGGCAAGACGACCCAGATGATGCGGCTCGAGCGCTGGCTTCGTCGGCAGGGTCGCAAGGTCGAGCACACGCGGGAGCCCGACGGAACACGACTCGGCGTTGCGGTGCGCGCCCTGTTCAAGCGACCGGGTGTCCAGCCCAGGCCGCTCGTCGAGGTCTTCCTCTTCATGGCCGCGCGCCAGCAGCACGTCACCGAGAAGATCCGGCCGTGGCTCGATCGCGGCCGTATCGTGCTGAGCGATCGGTACGCCGATGCGACGGTCGCGTACCAGGGGTACGGTCGCGGCGTCGATCTCGACCTGATCCGCGAGCTGAACGCGCGCGCGACCAGCGGCGTCATGCCCGATCTCACCTTGCTCTTCGACCTCGATCCGGCCGAGGGAATGCGCCGGGTGCGGACCCGCGACCGGCGCCTCGACAACTTCGAGCGGGAGGCGCTCGCCTTCCACCGCAAGGTGCGCCGCGGCTATCTCGAGATCCTCCGCGCCGAGCCCAAGCGCGTGCGCTTGATCCGCGCGGGAGCGCCGCCGGACGTCGTCGAGGCCGAGGTGCGCGCGATCGTCGAGGAATTCCTTCGTGGCGCTTGAGCGCATCCTCGACCAGCCGCGGGCGGTCGAGCTGCTCCGCCGCGCGCTGGCGAGCGACCGGGTCGCCCACGCGTACGCCTTCATCGGCCCGGCCGGGGCCGGGCGCATGACG
>Ga0306920_100006005_pt1 | contig 15765 bp, 15 predicted proteins | sample flu12Cox44000170_FD_204666 | JGI IMG/M metagenome (GOLD analysis project Ga0306920, IMG submission 204666) | Lab enrichment of tropical soil microbial communities from Luquillo Experimental Forest, Puerto Rico - flux4day.12C.oxic.44.000.170 (v2)... | ecosystem: Environmental > Terrestrial >... | reverse complement strand
CCGGCGGCAGGCTGCCAGCGAGGATCGAGAAGGTGTCCACCGAGCCGTCGTTGGTCAAGATGAACGCCTCGTAGGGCTGCCCGGCACTGGCGCCGGGCAGCACGCAGACGCCATTGACGAGGGTGGCTCCGTTGTCGCCCGGCGAGCACAGCAGGACCAGCGCCGGTGGCTCGTTCACGGTGATGGCGAAGGTTTCCTGCGCGGTCTGCCGTCGCGGGTTGACCACGCGCACGGTGAAGGTGAACGTCCCGTCCTGGGTCGGCGTGCCGATGAGGATCCCGCCTTGCGTCCCGTTGGGGACCAGCGAGATGCCCGGCGGGAGGCTGCCCGCCGTGACCGTGAAGGTGTCTGTCGTGTTGTCGTTGGTGACGATGAAGGCCTCGTACCGCTCGCCGCGGGTGGCGTCCGGGAAGACGCAGACCAAGCCGGTCACCGTGCAGTTCGAGCCCGACAGTGACAGCGGCGGCGGTCCGGGCTTGCTGGGCGCCGACGCCGGCGCGGACTGGGCCAGCGCCGGGGTCGCCGTACCGAGGCCGGCCAGCAGAGCGCCGGCCAGCAGGGATCCGGCCGCCACCACGGCGGCAACTATCTTCCTCATCAAGTCCTCCTCAGGAAATGGGGGGTGGCGGTCCGCAGCCAGCGGTCAGGTCACGGTCTCGGTGGATACGGCGCCGGCAGCGAGCATCACGGCCCGGCCGGGGACGATCTTCAGGTCGCCCAGGCTGCCGCGCGGTCCGCTCCCGGCGCCGAAGCTGGCGGCGCCGGCGCTGAAGGTAAAGGCGTTGCCGGTGCTGTCGGCGTAGACGAAGGTGCCGGCCGGGTCGGCGACGACCCGCCCGCCCGATGATCCGGACGGCAGTGCGGTGGCTGGACCCCAGCTGCCGCCGGCCAGGTCCCAGGAGTACGAGGATCCGAACACGGCGACCGCGTTCCCGGCCCCGTCGATCGCGGCGGATACCGAGCTGGAGGACGCGACGGACAATACCGTCGGGATGCTCCAGGTCCCGGCCGGGGACCGGGTCAGCGCTTCGGTATGGCCCCCCAGTACCGTCCAGGCGACCGCCGCCTGTCCGGCGTTGTTGAGCGCGACCTGCGAGGTCCCGATGAGGTTGTAATGGTTAGATCCGGCTCCGGAGGCCAGCAGGACCGGGGCGGAGAACCCGCCGGTGACGGTGCCGGAGATGGCCCACAGGTTGTTCAGGCCCCCGTTGAAGGTGATGATCGCGCCGCCGTTAGAGCTGACGGCCAGGCTCAGGCTGTGCGCCGGGCCCACGCTGCCTTCGACCGACAGTGTCGTGGCCGGCCCCCAGCTGCTGCTGCCAGCCCGGAGAACCGCGTCGGTGGTATCACCGGGGTTCACCACCCAGCCGGCGATGACGTTGCCGGAGCCATCTGTGCCGAGCTCCAGCCCGCCGGTGGACAGGTCCAGGCCGGTGCTGAGGGTCACCGGCGCACCCCAGCTCCCGCCGGCCGGGTGCACGGCCGCCTCCACGACGGCGAGGCAGGTCGAGCACGACCAGTATCCCCACAGCGCGACTGCCTGGCCGGCCGGAGTGACCGCCACGACAATGCGCTGCCCGGAACGCGGCGCGTTGCCGCCCTGGCCCAGGTCCGCCGCCTGCCAGGTCTTCCCGTCTGGGCTGGTGCACACCTGCACGTGGGTGGTGCCGCCGGCGGCCGTGAAGGTCCCGCCGGCCACCATGGCCCCGGCCTGGTTCACCGCCACCGAACTGCCACACGACCCCGGCAGCTGGACCGGCGCCGACCACGTACCCGCGAGCGCAGACAGCGCGGGCGCAAACCCGACCGCGACCAGGCCCGCCAGCCACGCCAAGGCGCCCCGGCCGATCCATCTCAGTGACCGCGTATGTGATCGAGCCTGGCACATGATGTCCTCCCTGACCCATCAGGTTGCTCACCGCATCCCGGCCCTGGCCTGGGAGGAAGGCACGGGCCAGCTGCCCGTCACCGACCGCATGGCGCCTCCCTGCTGCCCCGCCCGGGCTGTCGCGGCAGTCATCCCGGCGGCAGCGCACTGCGGGAGGTCAGTACGTATCACGCCGCCTGGCACCGGTGATACGTACCGGCCGCCCGTCCGGTTCACCCCCGCCGGTGAAAACTAGACAAACTTTCACAGATGCCGTCACTTCGGCCAACACGTCCCTTCAGCACGCAGCGAGGGCCGATACCGCACGCCGCGCGAGCCGACCGTCACCTCGGCAAACAGGCCGCGATCAGCGTCGGGCAAACCAGGCTCCGCCCCGAGACCGGCTGGCCCGCCTGCCCCTGGGCTCATCCGCACGTTCACCAGGCGGGGGGTCTAGTGCGCGGGCCACCTGGGTCCGTCACCCGCCGCTCGTGGGGACCGCAGGTGGGGCTGCGGCGGGGTGGTGGCGGGTGAGGGCGTCGGCGTAGCCGGCGGTGAGCTGCCGGGTGCGGTCGAGGAAGTCGCCAATGACCTGGAGCTGGTCGTCGGTGTAGGCCGCCAGCAGGTCGCTGGTGGCGCGGATGAGGTCGCCGAAGACTTCGGCGTCGCGGGCGGCGGTGGCCTCGGTGGTCTGCACGACCAGGCGGCGGCGGTCGGCGGGGTCGGGCCGGCGGCGGATGTAGCCGGCTCGCTCGAGGCGGTCCAGGACGGTGGTGACGCCGCCGGTGGTGAAGCCGAGCTGGCGGGCCAGGTCGGTGGGGGCCAGCGGGCCGGCCTGGCCGAGGATGTCCAGCGCGCGCATGTCGGTGCGGTTGAGGCCGTACCGGTCGGCGGCGGCCTGGTCGAGGCGGTCGATCTCCGTGCTCAGCGCGCGGAGGCGGCCGGCGACCTGGCCGGCGAGCGAGCGGTCAGCCATAACTTGCTTGCCAATCTAGTAATCAGCGGAGTAAGCTACCGGTAAGTCTAGCAGGCCTGTCGGCGGAAGGACCCCGATGCCTGACACGACACGCGGGCGAGGCAACCGCGCCCGCCGGCCCGCACTCGCTGTCCGGGTCCAGGCCGTTGCTCGGCCACGAAGCTGTCGTGCAGCGAGTCCTGCACGATCAGCCGCGCCCCGGCCGAGCACACCTGGCCCGAGTGCAGGAACGCCGCGGTCAGCGCGTTATCCACCACCGTGTCGAAGTCGGTGCCGTCGAACACGATGTTGGGGTTCTTGCCGCCTAGCTCGAGCGCGACCCGGCGCACCCCTGCGCCGCCTAGGCCATGATCTTCTCGCCGGTGGCCAGCCCGCCGGTGAACGAGATCAGGTCCACGCCGGGGTGCGCGACCAGCGCCTGGCCCGCGGTGCCGCCCTGGCCGAGCAGCAGGTTCAGCACGCCCGGCGGAATGTCCGTCTCCTCGAACAGCCCGACCAGGGCCAGCGTGGACAGCGGCGTCAGCTCGCTGGGCTTGATCACGGTCGTATTGCCCGCGGCCAGGGCGGGCGCGAGCTTTCAGGAGATCTGCAGCAGCGGGTAGTTCCACGGCGCGATGAGCGCGCAGACGCCGACCGGCTCGTGGACGATGCGGCTCACGACGCCGGACCGGCCCGGGTCCACCACCCGGCCCGCGTGCTCTCCCGCCATCCCGGCGTAGTAACGGAACACGGCCGTGGTGTCGTCTACGTCGGCGCGCGCCTCGTTCAGCGTCTTGCCGGTGTCCAGGCTCTCGGTGTGCGCCAGCTGCTCGCGGTCCCTTGATGGTCTGTGACGTGCCGCCGTCCGCGGCGTCGGTCCACTTTCCCGCGATGTACAGGTATCTCACGCTTTGCCCCCGCAGCTCGGCTGATCGTCACTATAGACGCGCCACGGAGCGGCGTTAAGAGCCAGCGATCAGCTTCCCGGCGGGCCCGCCCGGCGCAGCGGAACCGGCCCGGTATCCGTTAGTTTTACTGGGTGAGTGGCTCGCGAACCACGCTGGCAGGGTGGCTGGCGCGGATGGGGTTCGCAAATCCGGCGCGGGCCGAGTCCCTGCTGCTCACCGAGCTCGGCATGGCCGCGGCCGAGCTGAGGACCGACCCGCTGGTGACCGCGACCGCGACCGCGGCCGACCCCGACCTCGCCCTGGCCGGCCTGGCCAGGTTGTTCGGCGCCGCGGCCGCCCCGGACGCCCTGCGCGCCGCGCTCCGTGCCGAGCAGGACTTCCGCGACCGGCTGACCGCGGTGCTCGGGGTCAGCGCGGGCCTGGCCGACCACCTGGCCCGGCACCCGGAGGACGCCGAGATCCTGCGCGGCGCCATCTCCCGCCCCGAGGCCGCCGACCTGCGGGCCGACCTGCTGGGCGCGGTCGGCGCGGATCCCGGCGACGCGGGCTCCGGCGACGCGGGCTCCGGCGACGCGGGCTCCGCTGATCCGGATGGGCCGGTGGCCGCGGGCCGGGAGCCCACGGCGGCTCTGGCCGCGGCGTACCGGCGTCGGCTGCTGCACCTCACCGCGCGCGACCTGACCGGCGCCGCGACCGTGGACGAGGTGGGCGAGGAACTGGCCGACATCGCGGCCGCCGTCCTGGAGGCGGCACTCGCCGTAGCGCGGGCCGAACTTCCCGGGATGCCCGACGCGGCGCCCTGCCGCCTGGCCGTGGTGGCCATGGGCAAGTGCGGCGGGCGTGAGCTCAACTACGCCAGCGACGTCGACGTGATCTTCGTGGCCGAACCGGTCAAGGATGAGGACGAGACCGCGGCGCTGACCACCGCCAGCCGGCTCGCTGCCGGGCTGATCGGGGTCTGCGCGCGGTCCACCCCCGAAGGCAGCATCTTCCCCGTCGACCCGAACCTGCGGCCGGAAGGCCGGGCCGGCCCGCTGGTCCGCACGCTGGCCAGCCACCTGGCCTACTACGAGCGCTGGGCCAAGACCTGGGAGTTCCAGGCGCTGCTCAAGGCCAGGCCAGTGGCGGGCGACATGCCGCTCGGCCAGGCCTACGCGGACACGTTCGGCCCGCTGGTCTGGCAGGCGGCCCGCCGCGAGCACTTCGTCGAGGACGTGCAGGCCATGCGGCGCCGGGTGGAGCAGTCCCTGCCGGCCAGGCAGGCCGGACGCGAGCTCAAGCTGGGCCCCGGCGGGCTGCGCGACATCGAGTTCGCCGTCCAGCTGCTGCAGCTGGTGCACGGCCGCACCGACGAGACGCTGCGCTCGCCCGCCACGCTGCCCGCGCTGGCCGCACTGGCCGCGGGCGGCTACGTCGGCCGCGCCGACGCGGACGAACTCGGCGCCGCCTACCGGTTCCTGCGCCGCACCGAGCACCTGCTGCAGCTGAACCGGCTCAGCCGTACCCACACCCTGCCGGAGGATCCCGCCGTACTTCGCCGGCTGGGCCGGGCGATGCGGTTCAATGACGGGCCGAACGAGCCGTGGTTCCAGCCCTCGGTCAGCGGTATCCGCTCAGACCCGGCCGCCGAGTTCGACGAGGAGTGGCGCCGCCACGCTCGCCAGGTCAGGCGGCTGCACGAGAAGCTGTTCTACCGGCCGCTGCTCGACGCGGTGGCCAGGCTGCCATCCGAGGCGGCCCGGCTGACGCCGGCCGAGGCCCGGGCCAGGCTGGAGGCGCTCGGCTACGTGGACCCGGCCGGGGCGCTGCGTCACATCGACGCGCTGACCTCCGGCGTGTCCCGCCGCGCCGCCATCCAGCGCACGCTGCTGCCCGTGCTGCTCGGCTGGTTCGCCGACGCGGCGGAGCCCGACGCGGGCCTGCTGGCGTTCCGGCAGGTCAGCGAGGCACTCGGCTCGTCACCCTGGTACCTGCGGCTGCTCAGGGATGAGACCAAGGCGGCCGAGCGGATGGCGCACGTGCTGGCGTCCAGCCGGTACGCGGCGGGCCTGCTGCTGCGGGCGCCCGAGGCGGTCGCCATCTTCGGCAACGACGCTGAGCTGAAGCCCCGGAGCCTGACCGGGCTGCGCGCCGAGATGACGGCGGCCATCCAGCGGTACGAGGACGACGCCGAGGCCGCGGTGACCGCGGTACGTTCGGTCCGCCGCCGTGAGCTCCTCCGCACCTCCGCGGCGGATGTCCTGGGCGTCACCGGCCCGGTCGGGGCGGCGCTCGCGGCCACCGGGGAAGCGCTCACCGATATCACCCGGGCGTCGCTGCAGGCGGCCCTGGCGGTGGCGCTGCGGAAGGTCTCCGCCGAGCTGCGTCACCCGCCGTCGACCAGGTTCGCGGTGATCGCGATGGGCCGCTTCGGCGGGCACGAGTGCGGCTACGGCAGCGACGCCGACGTGCTGTTCGTGCACGACCCGCTGCCAGGACGGCCGGAGAAGGAAGCATCGGACGCGGCCCATGCGGTGGCGGCGGAGCTGAGGCGGCTCCTCATGCTGCCGGTGCCCGACCCGGCCCTGATCGTGGACGCGGACCTGCGGCCTGAGGGTCGTCAGGGCCCGCTGGTCCGCACCCTGGCCTCCTACCGCGCCTATTACCGGCGCTGGTCCGCGCCGTGGGAGGCGCAGGCGCTGTTGCGCGCCGAGCCGGCCGCGGGCGACGAGGACCTCGGCGCCAGGTTCACCCGGATGATCGCCGAGTTCCGCTACCCGCTGGACGGGATCAGCCCGGCGGCCCTCCGCGAAATCCGCCGGATCAAGGCGCGGATGGAAGCCGAACGCATCCCGCGAGGCGCCGACCGGGCGCTGCACGTCAAGCTGGGACCGGGCGGCCTGTCCGACGTGGAGTGGACGGTGCAGCTGCTGCAGCTGCAGCACGCCCACGCGCTGCCGGCACTGCGCACCACCCGCACCGGCGCGGCCATGGACGCCGCCGTGCAGGCCGGCCTGCTGGCCGCCGGGGACGCCCTCCAGCTGACCGCGGCGTGGGAGCTGGCCGCCCGGATCAGGAACGCGATCGTCCTGGTCGGCGGGCGCCCGGGCGACACCCTGCCGGCCAGGCACCGCGAGCTGACGGCGGTGGCCCGGCTGCTCGGCTACCTGCCCGGCGACGCCGCCCAGGCCCTGGAGCAGGACTATCGTCGCGCCGCTCGCCACGCCCGCGCCGTCATGGAGCGCCTCTTCTACGGCTGACCCACTGCCCCGAGGCGGGCCTAGGCCAGGCGGCGGCCGTTGGCGCGCAGGAGGCGGAGAGCGTCGACGGTGAGGAAACCGCGCCAGTCCCGTTCGGCCGCCGGTGACCAGGCCGGCCAGTTGAACGTCCAGCCGCCGTCGTCCTGCTGGCCTTGGGCCAGGTGGTCCAGGTGCGCCTGGACGGTCGCGTCGTCGAACAGGGCGCGCGCCAGCGAATCGGGCTCGGGCGCGAAATCGAGGACGCCGTGCACCTCGCCGGGCGCCTCGGGGTCCAGCGCCACCAGCTTCTGCTCCAGGATCAGCGGACCCACCCGGCCGAACACCTCGCGGGCCCGGTCCCGGTCCGGTACGTGCTGGAGAAAACCGAGCACGCCGAACATCTCGTAGCCCCCCGCGCCGGGCGCGAGGCCCTGACCCGCACCAAGCTTGCCGATCCGGTTCCACATGACCTCGGTGGCGCCGTCGAGCCAGGGGTGGCGGACGCCGCGGGCGTGCAGCGTGCCCGCGATCATGCCGGTGGCGACGAGCGAGGCGGGATGCCCGTCCTCGGCAACCCACCAGGGCGCGTGCGGCCAGCCCGTCAGCGTCGCCTCGACGAAGGCCGCGCCGCCCTCGGCGGGGGCCACCGCCGCCAGCCAATCACACGCCCCGTGGACCAGGTCCTGGTCCCACGCGTCGGTCTCGTCCATGATGCGCAATGCCATCGCCGCGGCGGCCGGCTGGCTGCCCGGCGCGCGGCAATCCGGTTCGAGCGCATGACCGAAGCCGCCGTCGTCGTTGCGGTAGGCGGCCACCGCGTCCCGCACCGGCGCGGCGGGCCCGTCCTGAAACAGCCGCTGGAGGCGGCGCCGGTCGAGCACCCTGGCGTTGGCGGCGACGAAGCCCGCGGCCGCGTTGAAGTCTGGAGTGTTCATCGCCCCATGACATCACGGGCCGCCGGGCCCGTATTGAACGAAACGGCCGTCGTCATGGCATGCTGGCTGGGTGGACGTCCGAGCCCTGCCGCCCGGCTACACCGAATGGCCGGCTCCCGCCGCGCTGCGGCACGCCGTCGCCTGCGCGTGGGCGCAGGTCACCGATTCCGGTGCCGAACGGGCTGGGCTCGTGCTCCCCGACGGATGCACCGACCTGGTCTGGGAGCAGGGCCGCGGCGCTTACGTGGCGGGCCCGGACACCGGGCCGGTGGCGACCACGATGGCGGCCGGCACGATCGTTCTCGGCGTCCGCTTCCGGCCCTCGGCCGGCGGTCCCGCGCTGGGGATCCCGCTCACCGAACTCCGCGACCTGCGGGCCGACCTCGCCGACCTGCGGCCCGCGCAGGCGAGGCAGCTGACCGCAGCGCTCGATCCGGAGGTCGCCACGGCCCAGATGCTGGACGTGACCGCGGCCCTGGTCGCCGACGGCGCGCCCGACCCGGAGGTGACCTGGGCGGCCCGCCTGCTGCGCGACCCGGCCGTGCGGGCCGAGGACGTCGCGGCCGAGGTGGGGCTCAGCCTGCGCCAGCTGCGCCGCCGCTGCCAGGCCGCCGTCGGCTACGGCCCGAAGACGCTGCAGCGGGTGCTGCGGTTCCGCCGGTTCCTCGCGCGCGTCGACGCCCGCCCGGACGTCCTTGACCTGGCCGCGATCGCCGCCGAGGCAGGCTATGCGGATCAGGCCCACCTGACCAGGGAATGCGGCAGGCTCGCCGGCCTGACCCCGGCCGCCCTGGCCCGGCAGCGGGCCGCATAACCGGATGCGCGGCCGGGTCAGCCCATCCGGTGCCACACCATGGCGGCCAGCCGGTCGATCGTGTCGATGCCGTACTGCTCGGACGGATTCCCGGTGGTGAGCACGGCCATCAGGTAGTCCCGGCCGCCGCCGGAGACCCACCCGACGCTGTTGATCTGCCAGTCGCTGGCGGCTCCCCGCAGCGGCAGCCAGCCGTTCTTCAGGGCCACGCTAACCTGGGCCGGAACCCCGCCGGAGACACCCCACCGCTGGGACGGCGTGACGTCCCGCATCAGCGACAAGGCGTACTCCCGGGCGGCCCCCGTGAGCAGCGAACTGGGCGTGACCAGCTGTCTGAGCAGGGCGATCTGGTCCTCCGGCGTGGTGGTGGTCAGCCCCCAGCCCGGCCAGGCGAACCCGGGACAGACGACGCACGACGACGGCGCGGTACGGGTCAGGCCGGCCCGGGCGTTGAACGAACGGATCCTGGCGGCCCCGCCGACCGCGTACCACAGGCTGGTCGCGGCGTCGTTGTCGCTGTCCTCGATCATCTGCTCGGCCAGCGTCCGCTCGCTGGCTGACAACCCGGTCCCGCCGCCCTGGCCGCGCTCGGCTAGCAGCGTCTCGAGGACGTCGAGCTTGACGATGCTCGCCTCGGCCTGCGGCTGGCCCTGGCCCAGGTGCCAGGTGCGGCCGCTGCGGAGATCGTAGACGGCGGCCAGCACGGTCCCGGCCCGGCCCGCCAGGTACGAGGCCGCGGCCGCCCCGAACGGATCCCGGCGGCTCGCCGCGCCCGCGGGCGTCGCCCGCGGCGAAGGCGCTGCCGGGGAATGCGCCTGCGCGGAACGCGCGCGGGCGGAAGGCGCCAGCGACGTCACGCTCAGCCGGGCGTCGGCCGACGGGCCGTTCGTCGCGCCGGGGGCATGGGCCTGGCTCCCCGAACCGGTGGCGGCCAGCCCCGCCACGGTGCCAGCAGCGATGACGGCGCAGGCGCCCAGCGCCACGAGCACGACCCGGATGGGCGCTCGGCGCGGCTGGGCCCCGGAGCACCCGGAACGCCCCGAGCCCGCGTGCTTGCCTTTCGCCCCGGATGCCGACGTCCTGACCACGCTCCCAGCGTAGCTAGCCCACTGCCGCCGCGGGTGCCAGCGGTGAATTCGCAGTGGACAGCCCGTTATCGCGGCCGCGATCCGCGCTGGCCCAGCTAACTCGGCGAACATGACTGGCGATCGGGGGCCCGAGGTGAGAAAATGCAGACATGGCTGATGAGGCAGGCAACCCGGGCAGGCAGTTCGCCGCGGCGTGGCAGGCCGCCACGGCCGCGCTGGGAGAGTGGCGGCAGCAGGTGTCGGCGGCGACCTCCGAGGCACTGGACAAGATAGATCCGGCGATCCGCGCCGCGGTCGAGGCCGGGCGCTCCGCGCTGACCGGCGACTGGCATGTGTGCCGATGCCAGTGCCGCACGGCGCACCCGGACGACCAGGGCGTGTGCGACAGCAGGGCCGTGCTGACCCGGCGGGTGGGTCAGCAGGACGTGCGGCTGTGCGCGCCGTGTGCGGTCGCCCAGGGTGTCGCGGAGATGCCGCACTAAACGGCCCGGTCCGGGACGTATCAGGCGCAGCCGTAGGGCCTCCGTATAGGCAAGATCAGCCAACACGGGGACCCTACCAGGAGCGTGCCGCGCGCACGGGGCGCGAAATGGCGGCATGAGGTGTGTTCAGGGTCCCCCAAGATTCGGGGGCCTGAATGCTGGAACCACAGAGTCCTGCGCTTTTCGTCCTGCTGATAGCGATATTCGGCGGACTGACGTGGTGGCTGCTGGCGACCCGCCGCGTCGCTTTCCGCGTCCTCGCCGCATGCCTGGCGTTCGTTCCAGCCATGGTGTTCGGCGTGCTGGGTGTCAACAAGTACTACGGCTACTACCAGACCTGGGGCGCGATGAGGGCGGACCTGACTCAGCAGGGCGCCGGCGCCGCGTCCGGGATCCCCGACATCAGGCTCGCCGGCGACTCGCGGTCCGGCACGCTTGACGGGAGCCGGAGCCACCTGAAGACGGCGCAGCGGCACGGATACCTGATGCGGCTGACGGTGACCGGCCAGCGCAGCCACCTCACCAGGACGGTCTACGTCTACCTGCCCCCGCAGTACTTCCAGCCGGCCTACCGGGCCTACCGGTTCCCGGCGATCGAGCTCATCCACGGCCAGCCCGGAGTGCCGCAGGCCTGGATCAACGTGCTCGAGGTGACGCACGATTTCGACCGCCTGCTGGCGGCCAGGCGCGCCCAGCCCGCCGTCCTGGTCATGCCGGACGCGAACGGCGGCCTCGCGATCTCGCTGCAGTGCCTGAACCAGGTCGGCGGCCCGCAGGACCTGACCTACCTCGCGGTGGACCTGCCCGGGGAAATCGCGCGCCAGCTGCGGGTGGCGCCGCCGGGTCGTGCCTGGGGCGTGGCCGGCTACTCCGAGGGCGGGTTCTGCGCCGCCAACATGGCCCTGCGCTACCCGCACCGGTACGGGTTCGCCGGCGTGCTCAGCGGCTACTTCGCGCCGCTCGACAACCAGCTGGCCGGGTCGGGCGTTCCGGTCAGCCCGTTCGGTGGCGATGACCGGCTGCGGGAGCAGAACACGCCGTTTGACGAGCTGCTGAACCTGCCCAGGACGACAGTCATCCCGCGTTTCTGGCTGGGCGCGGGATCGGCCGACCGCCAGGTGGTGGCCGACACGGAGCGCTTCTGGCAGGAACTACGGCCGCGGCAGCCCGATGCGCCGCTGATGCTCAACCCGGGAACCGGGCACAGCGTGAAAACGTGGCGAGCCCTGGACTCGCCGATGCTCAGCTGGGCGACCCCGCGTCTGGCCCATGCGGCCCAGCAGGCCGCCGTGCGGCCGGTGAAGACCGCCACTGTGGCGGACCGGAGGCGGGTGGCCGGCTAGCCGGTCACGTGCGCCTCGTCGGCGACCGCCTGGCGGTAGAGCTGCTCGACCTCCGGGCCCAGGTAGGAGCTGTACGAGATGGCCGCGGTACTGCCGCCCCCTTCGTAGCCGCCGATTACCCCCACGATGGTGCCGGTGTGGGTCCGCAGGTTGAAGTGCGTGATCCACGGGCTGCCGCTGGTGCCGCCGGTGAACCCGTCGCACTCGAACCGCAGCTGGGATTCGCTCTGCTTGAAGGTCGGACCGGTGCAGGTCACCGGGGCGTCCTGGTTAGATGGGTAGCCGGTGACCCGCACCTGGTTTTGGTACCCGGGGTCGATGCTCAGCTGGTTCGCGCCGAGCACTTCTTCGATGTTCTTGCCGTCGTTCGGCTTGAGCACGATGAAGCCGACGTCGTAGGCGGGATCGGAGGAGTTCTCCCACTCCGGCGCCACCAGCAGCTGGGCGGGAATCCAGACGCCGTAGGGCTCCTGGCCGTCCCGGTAGTCGGGGATGAACACGATGTCCTGGCGGTAGCCGCCGCTCTTCCCGCCGCTGATGCAGTGCGCCGCGGTGATCAGCAGGTCCCGGCCGGGGCTCGCCACCACGCTCGCCGTGCAGAAATGGTTACCGTTGGCGTCGTGCTCGAAGAGCGCCCCCACGCGCAGGCTCAGCCGGGCCAGGTGCGCGGCCTTCCCCTGTTCTGCCCGGAAGTCCAGCCCCCGGGACGGGCCAGCGGCCAGCAGCCTGGACTCGGTCCAGTAGCCGGCCGCTCCGCTGCTGGCCGCCGCGCTGCCGGTCGCACCCGGATGGCTCGCCGCGGGCGCCGAAGAGCAGCCGCCGGCCGCTACCACGACCATCACGGCCGCCAGCGTACGAAGCTTCATGCAGGCCCTCATGTACCGCCTCGCTAACCCGCGCCAAGCGCGTGCCGTCGAGACAGTTCTACCCCACCGCGGGCTCGGCGATCATCGCCGTGCCGATAACGCGGAAGCCGGTCCGGGCATAGATGCGGGCCACCGAGTCGTCGCTGGCCGACAGGAAGATCGTGTCCACTCCGCGGGCCAGCGCGTCCCCGGCCAGCAGGGCGGTGACGGCGGCGCCGAGCCCCTGACGGCGGGAAGACGGCAGCACGCCCACGCCGGTGATCTCCGCGGTACCGTCCACGGCCTGGCAGCTCCCGGCCGCGACGGGCCCGTCCGGGCCGAACGCCGCGGCCAGCACCGAATGACCGGACCGGAGCCGTTCCCGCAGCATCTCGATCGTGCCGCCGTCGTAGTCCGCCGCGATCTTGTCACGCTCGGCCGGGCCGGCTTCCCCGGCCGCGGTGCCGGGGTGCCCGAACGCGACCGCAGGCACGGCCCAGATCCGGTCGAGTTCGGGATCCTCCGGAGCGACCACGCGCACGGTCACGCCGGCCGGGCGCGGCGGCGCCAGCGGCGGCGCGGACAGCACCATCAGCGGGTGCGTCTGGACCACCAGGCTCGCCTCGGAGGCGGCCGCGGCCATCTCGGGCGCGGTCTGCTCGATCCATTCGAAGGACTCGGGGATGATCAGCTCGCGCTGCCGGGCGCGGACGGCACGGATGTCGGCGACGGTGATGCGCGGCCTCGGGCCCCGCCTGGGCCGGGCGTAGTACGGCCAGCCCGGACCGGTGGGAACGAAGAGCACGAGCGGCCCGTACTCGTCGGCTCGGGCCCGGCGCCGGGGAACGGCGTCGCAGAACGCGTCAATCCGCTCAATGACCTCGTAAGCTCTCACAACAATACTCACCCTAAGGTCCCCGGCGCGCCAGACCAACCGTGTTTACCCCCGCGGCCCTGGTCCCGGTTGGCTAGCTGGGCCGGTTGACTGGACCGGCTAACCGCGACCAGGCCGCCTCGTCACCGCCGTACCGGCTGAGCGCCCGCGGCCAGGCCAGCGCCTCGTCGTCGAGCCGGCCGGGGGGCCGCACGGTGGTCACCGGCCCGGCGGCGCTGTCCAACGTGGTCAGCCATACCTGCTCGTCATCCTCACCGGAGGGCTCGATCGCCGTCGCTTCCCTCGGCAGGCCGAGCAGCCAGTGCGCGGTCCGGGCCAGGGCCAGCTCGCGGAAGTGCGTGCCGCCGCGGGCGGACTGCCGGGCCAGCGCCTGCAGCGCCGCAGCCGCGCACAGGTAGCCGGTGCCGTGGTCGAGCAGCTGGCACGGCAGCGCACCGGGCCGCTCGCCGTCCGGGGATTCGGCCATCGCGATCCCGGACGCCGCCTGCACGATGCTGTCGAACCCCCGCCGGCCGCCCCATGGCCCGCGGCTGCCCCACGCCGACAGGCTCACCACCACCAGGCCGGGATGCCGCTCCGCCAGCTCCTGCGGGTTCAGCCCGAACCGGTCCAGCGCGTGCGGCCGGTACCCGTGCACCAGGACGTCGGCGCCGGCCAGCAGCTCGTCCAGCCGGGCCCGGCCGCCGCCGGTGCCGAAATCGAGCAGCGCGCTCCGCTTGGCGAGGAGCCCGTCATACGTCTGCATGGTCAGCTCCGGCCGGTCCGGCGGATCCAGCCGGAGCACGTCCGCGCCGAGCGCGCCGAGGTACCTGGTCGCCACCGGGCCGGCGATGACGCGGGTGAGGTCGAGCACCCGGATGCCCGAGGCGGGCAGCGGCCCGGCCGGCCGCCAGCGCGGCGGCGCGATGCCGATCGACCCGGCCACCACCAGCGGCGTCGCGGCGACCGCAAGGCCCGGCGGCTCCGCCCTCCAGCCGGCCTCGCCGCGGACGGCGGCCGCGACCCCGCCCGCGCCGGTCACCAGGTCCTCGGCCTCCCGGGCGCCCAGCTTCGCGATCGCCGCCGCCACCGGCTCCGGGTCGTTCTCCGCGTCGTCGGCGCAGCCCAGCGCCCGCAGCAGCGCCTCGCGATGCCAGGGGTAGTTCCCGTGCGTGCGGACCCAGCCGTTGGCGGCACGCCAGAACCGGGACAGCGGCGCGAAGCCGGGCCCGGCCCGCTCGCCGCCGATCCGCAGGTGGGCCTCGCTGCGGAAGGCCGCCGCGACGTGCCCGCGGTCCAGCCGCGCGACCGGTGACCCGCGGGATCCGTCGTCCCCGCCGCGCTGGGAGTGCAGGGCCGCGGCGGCCAGCAGCGCGGCCCCGGCGCACGCGATGGCCACGTCCTCGGCCGGCAGCCGGGACGGCAGGCGGCCCGGGACGCCGCTGACCCAGAACACCTCGAGCCCGGCGGGCAGCCTGACGTCGCCGTTCTCAGCGGAATCCGCGCTCAGCGCCGCCCAGGCCTCGGCCAGCAAGGCCGGCCACAGCTGGTTCGTCACCGGCTCATTCTCACCGGAGACCGGGTCCGGTGACCAGGCCGGGGGAGGCGACGGCGATCTCGCCGGGGTAGCTCCCGGCCGCGGCCCGTACCGCCTCGTCCGGGTCGGTGCCCGGCCACAGGTGGGTGAGCACGAGCCGCCCGGCCCCGGCCTCGCGGGCCACCGCGCCGGGCCAGCCTCCGCAGCCGCCGAGCACCGTCAGCCGCACGACTACGCTCCCTTCCTCATGCTGGCTTCCTGGCGATGACATGAAGCAGCGCCGCCACCTGCCGGTACGGGTCGGTGCGCCCGGCCCGCTCCTCGCAGTCCAGCAGCGCCGCCAGGTCCGGCGGCGGCTCGGCGTCACCGGGTGCGGTGTCGGTAAAGACCCGGACCCCGTACCAGGCGGTGACCCGCAGGCCGCAGTCGGCCAGCCGCCCGGTCAGGTCGTCGAGCCGGTCCGCGCGGGCGCTGACCCCGATCCGGTTCTCGTACCGGTCCGAGCCGAACGCTGCCGCGCACGCCGCCCAGTCGCCGAACAGCCCCGGCCGCATCGCCAGGGCGTCGCCGTTGCGTACCAGCAGCGACACGATACCGCCGGGTGCCGTCAGCGCCGCGATGGCCCGCAGCACCGGCCCGGGGTCGGCCAGGTACATCAGCACGCCGTGGCAGAGCACGACGGGGAAGCGTGCCGCCCCGGCCCGTTCGGCATAATCTTCGATCAGGCCCTGCTCGGTGCGCACCCGGCCGCGGACCCCGGCCGGCTCGCCGGCCAGGTCCCGCCCGAACCGGGCCAGCAGGTCGGCCGAGGCGTCCACCCCGGTCACGTCATACCCGCGGCGGGCCAGCCGGAGGGCCTGGGTCCCCTGCCCGCAGCCGAGATCGATGACCCGAACGGG
>Ga0306920_100006004_pt1 | contig 15765 bp, 12 predicted proteins | sample flu12Cox44000170_FD_204666 | JGI IMG/M metagenome (GOLD analysis project Ga0306920, IMG submission 204666) | Lab enrichment of tropical soil microbial communities from Luquillo Experimental Forest, Puerto Rico - flux4day.12C.oxic.44.000.170 (v2)... | ecosystem: Environmental > Terrestrial >... | reverse complement strand
GTCACCGGCCGCCGTGGGCGGTGCTGCCAATAGAGCTCAAGACCGGCGCGCGCCACTTCCGCGGAGATGAGCGGATCGATGACGATGATGCCGCGGTTGCCCTCGATGATCGTCATGTTGGAGATGCCAAAGCCGCGCACCTGGTAAATGCGGTCTCTCACCTGGAACAGGCCATTGTTCATGTTGAGCCGCGCCTGCCGCCACAGGCTTGGGTTTACGGTGTCGGGCGCCGTCTCCTGCGTCAGGAAGGCGTAGTCCTCGAGGCTGTACACAACCCGGCCCTCGGCGTTGCGGAACTCGACCCTGGGCAGCGTGCCGATGAAGCCACGCGCCGCGTCCTCGAAATCGCCCTGTTCGCCAAACGGCAACGCGTCGAGGACCGCGCGGTTGTGGGCACAGGTGATCAGCGTGGCGTCGTTGCTCGTCCTCATTTCGCCGGCCATGGTTCGCGCTCCCTTCTTGGGGGCTTGGGCTCGGTTCGATCATAGCGCCAGCCCAACACGGCAGCTGCAACGCATATGCCGCCAGGGCCCATGGCTGGGCCCCATTGCCCCGGGCGGCAATCTGCCCCTTTTCAAAGGTCGCAGGTGTGTTTAAGTTGAAGGCGAATCGCAACAAACGGAAAGGAGGTGATCCAATGTCTAGTGGGATCTTGCATTCGGCGATGCCGATGAAGCTCGATCGCGCACGCGTTGGAGCAGCCTCCTGCGAGGGCTGATCGGGCGCATCTAGGGCGGCCGCTAAAGCCGCCTTTCCGGCATGACGCCGCTGATCTCACGGGGGCCGCCCTTGGCGGCCCCTTTTCCGTGTGCGGCGGCAACTCTAGCGGGTGCTTGTTGGGTGCCGCACCAACTGGCGGGGATTGGTGGCAGAAATTGCCCTCACGCCGCGCCCGGCACGGGGTGTGCGCTAAAGTGCAGTCCACGCCCGGCCTCGCGAGGCTCGCCGCTACGGGCGCTGGCATACTGCATTGGTGTCGGTCTTGGGAACCGGCGCAAGGCAATGCCCGCGGCTAGCGTGTGCCGTAGGCGCGATCGCCGGCATCGCCGAGGCCCGGCAGGATATAGGCATGTCCGTCGAGGCCGTCGTCGACCGCGGCCGTCCAGATCCGCACGTCTGGATGGGTGCCGCGCAGACGCTCAAAGCCCTGCGGCGCACCGAGCAAGCAGACGAAGCGGATGTCCTTTGCGCCGCGCTCCTTGAGCCGGTCGATGGCAGCAACCGCCGTGTTGGCGGTGGCGAGCACCGGCGCGACGACGATGACCAAGCGCTCGGCGATGTCGGCCGGCGCCTTAAAGAAGTACTCGACCGCCACGAAGGTCTCAGGCTCGCGGTAGAGGCCGATGTGGGCCACCCTCGCCGTCGGCACCAGGTCGAGCATGCCCTCCACGAAGGTCATGCCGGCGCGTAGCACGGGTGCAAACACCAGCTTCTTGCCCGCGATCTGCGGCGCCGTCGTGCGCACCAATGGGGTCTCGATCTCCACGCTCGTCAGCGGCAGATCGCGGGTCACCTCATAGCACAGCAGCATGCCGATCTCCTTGAGGAGCTCGCGGAAGGACTTGGTGGAGCGGTTCTTGTCGCGGATGAGCGTCAGCTTGTGCTGGACCAGCGGGTGATCGACGACGGTGACGCCTTGCATGGCATGCCTCGAGGCTAGGGAGCTAGAAAACCGTGCCGTCGTTGGCGACCTTAATGGGCGGGGCGCCGTCGCTCCGACGCCGACGCGCGAGCTCGCGGCCGGCCGCCCAGCTGCCGCCTTGCAGCACCTTGGCCAGGGGGAAAGAGGCGGCGTCCCTCCCCAACCTGCCCCGCACCAGGTCCGCGAGGCGGTCGATCAGTGCCACGGTGAGCGCGCGCCATTCAACGATCAGGGTCGAGCCGACCTCGTGCGCGGCCGCGGCTTGGGCTTCCTCACGCAGCTGCAGCACGCCGCTATCGATGAATAGGCCGCCGTTGCGGTATTCGGCGAGGCCCGTCAAACCGTCGAGGTCGGTCACCCAAATGCCGGCCGCCTGCAGCGGCTCGATCAGTGAGTAGGCCAGCCACTGTGACAGCTTGTGCAGCGGCACCAACCCCCCGGTGGCGTCGCTCGCGCCGAGAGCCGGATGGCGCCAGCAGTCGCCGAGAGGCACACCGCCCAACTCCAGCCGCGACGGCCAGATCGTTCCCAGATGCCGCAGCAGCTCCTTGAGGATGGTGGGTGCGGCGATGCTGCGGCCGTCGGCCAGCGCCGCCAGGTGATCGAACAGGCCGCCGGCGCGGGCCGTGTCGGCCCGGGCGAAGATGTCGGGCCGTGCCGCCACGGCAGCGCCGAGCCGCCGCAGCAACCCTGCGCGGCCTTCGAGACCGGCCAGCAGGTTGGCGTCGCTCGCCTGCAAATGCCGGCCTAGCACACCGGCATCGAGCGCCTCGAGCGCCGCCGCATCGGCCCGCAGCGGCGAGCCTGGTCGCGCCGAGAAGCCGCCGGCGGCAAACATGGCGAGGCTGGCCAGCGCCAGGCCTTCCGACCGGCCGATGCGCGCGCCCGTGTCGCGATCGTGATAGGACCATGACGGCCCCGCTCCGGCATCGAGCAGGACGCTGACGATGGCAAGATCGAAGGCTGCCCTGGCGCGCTCGGCTGCATCGCGCCATGGTGCAGCCTTGTCGATCTCCGCCCAGCGGTCACGCCCACGCACCACGAAATGGCGCCAACGCGCGTGGAAGGGCACCTCGAGCGTGGGATAGGCCTTGCGCGTGGTTGCGGCGACGAGGTCCGCCGCCATGTCGAGCCGGTCGAGGTCGACGCGAAAATGCGCCAGCTGATCCTGAAGCCCAATCGCCAACAGCCGATGCGCCCGCTCCCGCACCGCCTGGGCGCTCAATAGCGAAAATGCTGCCGCCGTCTCGGGCTTCACACCCACACGTCCGAGTTCGAGGGATCAAAGCTTGTCGAGCGAACGGCCGACCGCGGCCGACAGGTCCTGCGGCTCGACCGCCGCGCCCGCGTAGTAGCCCGCCGCCTTCTTGGCCGCCATCTCGACCTGGGCGTCCGCAGGAACGAGTTCGTCTGGGATTGGGACGCGCTCGACAATCTTGATGCCCTGTCCGATCAGCGCCTCGTATTTCATGTCGCTCATGGAAACGAAGCGATCGATACGAGCGATGCCGAGCCAGTGCAGCACATCGGGCATCAGTTGCTGGAAGCGCGCATCCTGCACGCCCGCGACGCATTCCGTGCGCTCGAAATAGGCCGCAGCGGCATCGCCACCCTGCTGGCGCTTTCTCGCGTTGTACACGAGAAACTTGGTGACCTCCCCCAGCGCGCGCCCCTCCTTGCGATTGTAGACGATGATGCCGAGGCCGCCGCCTTGCGCGGCACGTGCGCACTCCTCGATGCCGTGCACAAGATAGGGCCGGCAGGTGCAGATGTCGGACCCGAACACGTCCGAGCCGTTGCATTCATCGTGCACCCGACAGGTGATCGGCGTGCCGGCGTCGATCAACTTGGCGACGTCTCCGAGGATGTAGACAGTCGTTCCGCCGATGGGGGGCAGGAAAACGCGCAGGTCGGGCCGCGTCACCAGCTCCGGGAACATCCCGGCGGTTTGCTCAAACAGGGTGCGGCGCAGGCTCGTCTCGCTGGTCTTGAAGCGTTCGGCGATGCCGGGCAAATACCAGACGGGATCGATGGCGATCTTCACCACGGACAAGCTGCCGTTGGGCTGCACCACCGCTCCATCATGGGCGAGCCGTCGCTTGGCGATCGCTTGTTCGATCTCGGGCAGATCGAGGCGCGCACGCGTGACCGCGATGCTGGGCCGGATGTCGGCGCCTTCGGCGATCGCGTCGGCGAACGCCTCCGTCACCATGTGACCCCAGGGATCGAGCGACACGATCCGGGTCACGCTGCGCCATTGCGCAAAGGGACCGATGACGACCGCCGGCCCCGTGTTGGTGAGATCCGCCCGTTGCAGCGGGCTCAGCGCTCCAGAGGAGACCGCGAGCGCACGGTAGAGCGCGTAGGAGCCCCCGTGCGTGCCGATGACATTGCGGTCGAAGGGCCTGGAAACCGTGCCGACGATGGACCCGCGCTCGCGTGCGGAGGGAGCGCCCCACGCGATCGGAAACCGGGGTTTGGCTCCCGGGGCCGGATGCGAGGTTAGCCGAATGTGGTCGGACCGGTCGGGGCGGGTCATTGCTACCCCCAAAAAGGCGACGGCCCGCCACGACGACGGGCCACCTCGTCATTGATACGCTCGATCTATGCTCGCTCTATGCTCGCCAAACGCTCGATCCCTTGCGGCCGATCGACTGCACTTGACCGATTGTGCTCGATCACCGCAGCTCGATCAATGCAGCTCGATCAGTGCCGCCGATCCCCTGCACCGGACCGCGCACCCCGCAGGGATGCCAATCGGGTGCATTTTGGCGCCATTATAGCCATGTCCTTGCCAGAAACAATGCCGCACCGTGGGTCGCCCCTGCCGGCAGCACCGCCCTCGCGCCAGGCGGGCAAGCGTGCGATGTTGAGGGCAAGAGCGCCACGCTCCCCTCGAGGCAGGCATGGGCTATCAGACCTTACGAGTCGAGATCGGCGCGGACCGGGTTGGCATCGTCACGATGCACCGGCCCGAGGTCCGCAACGCCATGAATACGCAGATGATGACGGAGCTGCGCGATTGCTTCGCCAACTTCTATGTCGACCAGGACGCGGCCCAGTGCCTGATATTGACGGGTGCGGAAGGCGCCTTTTGCAGCGGCGGCGACCTGCGCGAGCGCAAGGGCATGACCGATGCCGCCTGGCGCCGCCAGCATGCTATCGTCGAGCAGATGGTGCGGGCGATCCACGACTGCCCGATCCCGATCATCGCTGCGGTCAACGGCCCGGCTTACGCCGGCGGCATGGAGGTGGCCCTGGCCTCGGACTTCCTCTATGCGGCGCAGTCTGCCCGCTTCGCGCTGACCGAGGTGACGCTGGGCATCCTGCCCGGCGCCTGCGGCACCCAAAATCTGCCGCGCGCCGTGGGCCTGCGCCGCGCCAAGGAGCTGATCCTGACCGGCACCCCCTTCAGCGCAGAGCAGGCTTACGATTGGGGTATGGTCAACAAGGTGTGCCCCGACGACGCGCTGATGAGCGAGGTGATGGTCACGGCACGACGCATCGCCGACAATGCGCCAATTTCGGTGCGCCAGGCCAAGAAGGCCATCGATAGGGCCGCCGATCTCGACCGCACCACGGGTTATGCCTTCGAGATCGAAGCCTACAACCGCACCGTCGGCACCGAAGATCGCCAGGAAGGCATCAATGCCTTCAACGAGAAACGCAAGCCAAGGTACAAGGGCCGGTAGCCCCGTGATCTCGGCCGCCCACGCGCGCGTGGCGTTCGACCCCTATTCTTGCCGCCGATCGCGGACGACGCCTGCCCGCAAGGCAAGCCAAGGACAAGTGGGCCGATGAAAGTTGTCGTCATCGGTGCCGGGATCCTCGGGGCCAGCACCGCCTACCACCTGGTGCGCGAAGGCTGTGCGGTGACAGTGATCGATCGCGCCGATACGGGCCGCGCCACCGCGGCCGGCGCCGGCATCATCTGCCCCTGGGGCTCTGCCATGGAGGATCAGGCGAGCTACGGCCTGCTCGCCGGCGGTGCGCGGTACTATCCCGATTTCGCGGCCATGCTGGCGGCGGACGGCGAACCGGATGTGGGCTACGCCGCAGTGGGCGGCCTCTACGTGCCAGCAGATCCAGGTGAGCTCGACGCCGTGGAGCGCCGTGCCCGCGCCCGCAGCAGGGCGTGGCCGGTGGGCGCCGTCGAGCGGCTGTCGCCGACCAAGGCGCGCGCCCTCTTCCCGCCACTGCGCAGCAATCAGCCCGCGCTCTGGGTGTCGGGCGGTGCTCGCGTCGACGGGCGACGGCTCGCGCTGGCGTTGCAGCGCGCGGCCGCAAGGCGCGGGGCACAATTCACAAGCGGCTCCGCCACATTGATCCTGCACAACCACAGGGTGGGCGTTCGCGTGGCGGGGAAAGGGATCGAGGCCGACATCGTGGTGGTGGCGGCCGGCGCCTGGGCCCCCGCCCTGCTCGAGCCCATCGGCGTGCCTTTGCCTGTGGCGCCGCAGCGCGGCCAGATCCTGCACCTGCGCCTGCCCGGCACCGATACAGCGCACTGGCCGGTGCTGATGCCGCTCAATAGCTACTATCTGCTGGCATTCGAGGATTCGCGCGTGGTGGTTGGTGCGACGCGGGAGGCGGGCTCTGGCTTCGACCACCGGTTGACGGCAGCCGGCGTGGCCGAGGTCCTGAACGCGGGGCTCGCCGTGGCGCCAGGGCTCGCAGCGTGGACCCTCGACGAGCTCAGGATCGGCTTCCGGCCGGTCGCGCACGACGACCGTCCCAAGCTCGGGCCGGTCGCGGGCCTGGACAACCTGTTCGTCGGCAACGGCCTGGGCCCCAGCGGGCTGACGATGGGGCCCTATTGCGGTCGGCTGTTGGCCGAGGCAGCGCTCGGCAACCCCGTCGACTTCACGCCGTTTGCGGTTGCCGCAGGGGGCTAGCGCGCCCCCCGATGCTGGTGCGGCGGCGCGGGGCAAGAGGCTGGCCAATTCGGCCCGTGTTCGCTATCGCTTGACGTTCCAGCACATCGGACAGCCCCAATGACCGACCGCAGCGAAGCCGTTGCCATACCCATCGAGCCCGGCTGGGCCGACATCCGCGAAGGAGTGCGGCGCATCTGCGAGCAGTATCCCAACAGCTACTGGGTGGCGCTCGACCACGAGAGCGCCTACCCCCGCGAGTTCGTCAATGCGTTGACCGAAGCGGGCTATCTGGCCGCGCTCATTCCGGAAGAGTACGGCGGCGCCGGGCTGCCGATCTCGGCCGGCTGCGCCATCCTGGAAACCATCCACGAATCGGGCTGCAATGCCGCCGCCTGTCATGCCCAGATGTACACCATGGGTACCGTGCTGCGGCACGGCAACGCTGCCCAGAAGCGCAAATATCTGCCGGGCATCGCCGCGGGCAAGCTGCGGCTGCAGGCCTTCGGCGTCACCGAGCCCACCACCGGCTCCGACACCACCCAGCTCAAGACGCGCGCCGACAAGAAGGGCAACGACCGCTACGTCGTCAACGGCCAGAAGGTATGGACATCCCGCGCGCTGCAATCCGACCTGATGCTTTTGCTCGCCCGCACGACGCCGCCCGACAGGGTCAAGAAGCGCTCCGAGGGGCTCTCCGTCTTCCTTGTCGAGCTCGCTGAGGCACGGGGCAGAGGCATCGAGATCAACAAGATCGACGCCATGATCAATCACAACACCTGCGAGGTGTTCTTCGACAATCTCGAGGTGCCGGCGGAAAACCTGATCGGCGAGGAGGGTCAGGGCTTCAAGTACATCGTCGACAGCATGAACGCCGAGCGCATTCTGATCGCAGCGGAAAGCTTGGGCGATGCCAAGTACTTCATTCGCCGCGCCGCCGAATACGCCAAGGAGCGTGTGGTGTTCGGCCGGCCCATCGGGGCCAACCAGGGCGTCGCCTTCCCCATTGCGCGGGCGCACGCCGATATGATTGCGGCCGAGCTGGTGGTCAAGAAGGCCGCGGCCCTGTTTGAGGTGGAGCGCGACTGCGGCGCGGAGGCCAACATGGGCAAGATGCTGGCCGCTGATGCGGCCTGGAAGGCGGCCGAGACCTGTCTGCAGACCTTCGGCGGCTTCGGCTACGCGCGCGAATACGGGATCGAGCGCAAGTGGCGCGAGTGCCGCCTCTATCAGACGGCGCCCATTTCCACCAACATGGTGTTGGCCTATGTCGCCCAGCACGTGCTGGGCTTGCCTCGGTCCTATTGAGGGCGGCCAAGCGCAACGGTAGCGCCGCCGCTGCCTATCCCGCCGCTGGCCGCTTCCCGCCTACAGCTTGTGGGCCATGCGCTCCTTCTTGGTGGCAAGGTAGCGCTTGTTGTAGGAGGAGGGCGTCACGATCAAGGGCAGCTGTTCGATCACCTCGACGCCTTCCTGGCGCAAGGCTTCCACCTTAGCGGGATTGTTGGTGAGGAGCTTAATCTCGGGATATCCAAGGTCGAACAGGATGTGGGCGGCGAGATCGTAATCGCGCGCCTCGATGGGGGCGCCGATGGCGACGTTCGCGTCGACGGTGTCGTAGCCCTGGTCCTGCAGGGCGTACGCCCTGATCTTGTTGACGAGGCCGATGCCGCGTCCCTCCTGGTAGGGGAGGTAGATGAGGATGCCGACCGGGCTCGTCGAGATGACGCTCAAGGCTGCCTGCAGCTGCGGGTAGCAGTCGCAGCGCAGCGAGTGAAAGATGTCGCCGGTCACGCAGCCGCTATGGACACGGACGACCGGCTTCTCATTGCCGGCACCCTTGTCGCGATGCACCAAAACCAGCGCTTGAAAGTTGGGATCGGCCCCCTGGTAGGCTCGAGCTTCGAGCTGCAATTCCCGACCTTTGAACTCGACGGGAAGGATCGTCTGAGCCGTCCAGTCCAATTCCAGCTCGACGGATGTCACCGCATTCGATTTCATCGAACTCTCCAAACGGCGTGCCGGCGCGATATGTGCCGACAATTTGGGTCTTGTAAAGGCGCCGCGCCAGCGACGCCGCGTCACAAGTTGTTTCAGAGATTCCGGCTTCCCTCCCCAGGGACGCACGAGACGTCGCCGCTGCCGACCGCCACGTCGGCCTCCCCGTGCAGCCGGCCTGTTGCACAGGAAACCCCACTTCGTCCGCTCTTGCCCTTCCGGACAAAAAGGCCGGGGTCGTCATTTGCATAACCGGCGCAACATGAACGCAGCCTGTATGTCCCCGGTTCCGGCCGGCCGTCCGCGCACGGGCGATTTCCGGCGAGCGCGGCCCGGACGGGTTTTCCAGGAAAAATCAAGGCGCTAGCAAGGATTCGTGCGCCGCCTGAAGACATCCTTTGCGCACTGCCCACGCCGGTTGTGCGGCGCGGCGCTTGCGACGCTACCTTCATTGCACGTTCATATTGGGCATGCTGGTCTGTGAAGCTTTTGTGACGTGTCCCGACGGTCGGTCCATGAAGGATCAAACGCTGGGCCTTCCCGCCGGGAGGCCACGAAGGGGTCGGCTGCGCTCCATCGCAGCCCAGATGCGCAGGCGCATCGAGCTCACTGCGACCACGTCGTGGGCTGTTGCGGCACTGATCGGCGGCATTCTGCTGCGCTATTTTTGGGTCGACGAGGGCGCGCTCGCCAACATTCTTTTCACCGCCGGCATCACGCTGGCGCTCATTGCCTGCCTCGTCCTGCTTTCGCGACGGGTGCTGTTCGCGACGACGCTGGTGGCTTTGCTCGTTGTTCTGATCGTGGCCGTCTCCTCGGTCAAGCGTGCGGTCATGAATATGGTCTTGCACGCCTACGACATCGTCTTTTACCTGAGCTCCTGGTCGACCATCAGCTATCTGTGGAGCGACCAGCGCCGCTATCTGGTGGCGCTGGCGGGCGGTCTCATCGCCATTCTGGGCGCAGCCTGGCTCGCCTATCGTGCCGACGGCACGTTGATCGAACGCCGCTGGGCGGTCCTGGTCCTGCCGCTCGCGATCGTGCTTGCCTGTTATGGCGCGGCCACCAAAGGCGAGCGCCGGCACATGCAGTTCTATTACGAGAACCTCTACGTCTCCTCCTTCTACGCCTCGTGGGGTGAGACGCTCGAGGCGCTCTGGCGCGGAGCGCTGCTGGAAGCGGCGCCGCGAGCGGTTGCAGCGTTGCCCGCCTTCAACATTCCGACCGCGTGCAACATGGGCGGCAACGGAAGCGCTAAGCCGCCGCACGTCATTCTGATTCACGAGGAGTCGGTAGTGCAGCCATCGCTCTTTCCCGCCTTGCACTACGATCAAGCCGTCGACCCCTTCTTCCATTCCTATGATGATCGAACCCACCAGCTCCGGGTCGAGACCTACGGCGGCGCCTCGTGGCTGACGGAGTTCTCGATCCTGGCCGGGGTGTCGACGCACGCTTTCGGCGGCATGCGCCAATTCGTTGAAACCTTCACGCAGAACAAGCTCAAGGAGACGCTGCCCCAGGTATTCGAGCGCTGCGGCTACCGCAACGTCGTGTTCTACCCGATGCTGCGCAATTTCGTGTCCAACGATCGCTTCTACGGCTCAATCGGGCTCAAAGAGATCTTCGACATGCGCGCGCAAGGCGCCAAAACGGTGCAGGAGCGCGACCGCTTCTACTACGCCAACGCCATGGCCGAGATGGAGAAGCACTTCAAGGCATCGCGCAAGCCGCTCTTCATGTTTATCCAGACCATGGCGGCGCACTGGCCTTACGACTTCAAGTATGAGCCCGACGTCGATGTTCCGGGCGGCGGTCCCGGCACCGACCCGGAAATGCACGAGTATCTGCGCCGCCTGTCCATGGCGAAGATCGACTTCGATGCTCTGATGAGCGACCTGCGGCACCGTTTCCCGCTCGAGCGCTTCCTGGTGGTGCACTACGGTGACCACCACCCCATGGCAACGCGCACGCTGCTCGGCTTCGACGCCGACACGGAAGCCGAGGATGTGGTGCTGAGCCCCGAATCGATTGGCTTCACCACCTACTATGCGGTGCGCGGCATCAACTATCGCGTGCCGGCGCTGCCGCAGTTCGAAACGCTGGACGTCCCCTACCTCGGCACCGTGATCCTGGATGCGGCCGGCGTGCCGCTCTCCGATTCCCATCGCGAGCGCAAACGCTTGATGCTGCTCTGCAGGGGGCGCTATCAAACCTGCATGCACCGCGACGAGATCCTCCTCTTCCATCGCCGCCTGATCGACTCGGGCGTGATGGCGGCCCGCTGAGGGGCGCGGGGGACACCGCCTTTGGCCGGGCACGCGCCCCCCGCATTGCTTTGCGGATGCGCGCGTGGCAAGGACGGCATGGCGAAGCCCATTTGCCGACCCGTTCGACCCCTATGAGGTCCTTTTGCCGTTGTTCACTTCCGAGCCCCGCATCCAACAGCGACCGCGCCCCCTTGGCGAGGTGCGGCGAGGCAGGCTTACGGTGGTCATACCCATGCTCAACGAGGAGCGGGGGTTGGAGCCGCTCATGGCCCGGCTGAAACCGGTGCTGGAGAGCCTCGATCTCGATTGGGAGGTGGTGTTCGTCGACGACGGCTCGACCGACGGCACGCTGGCCAAGCTCCGGGCCCTCCACGCTCAGGACTTGCGCCTCAAGGCGGTCTCGCTCAGCCGCAACTTCGGCAAGGAGATCGCCACGGCCGCCGGCCTGAGCTACGTCACGGGCGATGCGGCCGTGCTGATGGATGCGGACCTGCAGCACCCGCCGGAGCTCATCGGCGACTTCGTCGCACTGTGGCGCTCCGGGTTCGACATCGTCTACGGCCAGCGGCGCGATCGCGACGCCGACACCTTCCTCCATCGCTGGGCCGCGCGCGCCTTCTATGCCGCATTCCAGAGCCTCAGCGGCACCACGCTGCCCGCAGGGGCCGGCGACTTTCGTCTGCTCGACCGCAAGGCGGTCGACACCATGAACCGCATGCGCGAGCGGGTGCGCTTCAACAAGGGGCTGTTCGCGTGGATGGGCTTCCGGTCCACCGGCGTACCGTTCAAGGTGCCGCCCCGGCACGGGCTCGGCGGCTCGCGCTGGCGGCCACGCCAGCTCCTGCGCTTCGGCCTCGACGGCATCGCCTCGTTCACGACCATCCCGCTCCGCGTGTGGTCGTACCTCGGGCTGCTGATCTCGCTCTTCGCCTTCGGCTACGCCGCGCTCTTCCTGCTCAAGACGCTGTTGTTCGGAATTGACGTGCCCGGCTTCCCCACCCTGATCATCTCGGTGATGTTCTTCGCCGGCGTTCAGCTCCTGTCGCTCGGCATTATCGGCGAGTACCTGGGGCGCATCTACGAGGAGGTGAAGGGGCGGCCGCTCTTCATCGTCGCTGAGGAGCTGGGCATGGAGCAGGAAGCCTCTGACAGTTCCAGCAGCCCATGCGAGCCTCGCGCACAATGACCCCTGTTCCCAGGCCTGGCGCGCGCGCCGAAGACAAGGAACGAGAGCCACCTCTCAAGGGCGGCCGCAAGAGCCGGATCATCCTCTGCGCCGACGATTACGCGCTAACAGAGGGGATTTCGCGCGCCATCGGCGAGCTCGCCGCCGCCAAGCGCCTGTCGGCAACGAGCGTGCTGGTCACCTCCCCGCATTGGCCGGCTGGCGCCCCACGCCTGTGCGCGCACCGCGGCCACCTGAGCGTCGGGTTGCACCTCAACTTTACGCTCGGAGCACCGCTCGGTCCCATGCCGCGGCTGGCGCCGGATGGCGCGTTCCCGACACTTCGCGGCTTCATCGCGCGCGCCCTGCTCGGACTGCTCGACAAGGAGGAGATCGCGGCCGAGATCGCGCGCCAGCTCGATCGCTTCGAGCAGGCCATGCGGGCGCCCCCCGATCACATCGACGGCCATCAGCACGTGCATGCCCTCTCAGGCGTGCGCACGGTCCTCTTGCAGACGGTGCGGCGGCGCTATCGCAGCCGCCCTCCCTTGCTCCGCAACCCGGCGGATCGGCTTAGCACCATCACGGCCAGGGGCGTGGCCGTGTCCAAGGCCATGTTGGTCGCCGCCCTCGCCCTCGGGTTCGCCCGCGCCGCCCGGCGCTTCGGCCTGCCGGTCAACGACACCTTTGCCGGTTTCTCCAACTTCGCGGACAGCGTGCCCTTCACCGAGGAACTGCCCAAGGTGCTGGCGCGACCCGGTCGGCAGCACATCGTCATGTGCCATCCGGGCCATCCCGACGCCGACCTCGCCGCCCTCGACTTGGTCGTGGAGCGGCGGCGCATGGAGTATGACGCGCTGATGCGCGATGCTGGTCTGCCGGCGCGGATCTGGCGGCCTTCGCGCAGTGCCAACGGTCCGCCGCTCGACTGGGCGAACCTTGAGGACTGAGCCATGGCGGACCGCGGCATCCAATGGACACCCGCCAGCCAGCACCCGCTGCGCCACGGCGCCGCCTTTTTGGTCTCAGGCGGTGTGGCCTTCGCCGTCGACGCCACTGTCCTGCAAACGCTGACGGCCCTCTTCTTAGTGCACCCGATGATCGCCCGGGTGGTTGCCATAGCCCTCGCCATGGTGGCCGGTTGGCTGATGCACCGCACCTTTACATTCGCGGTGACGACGCCGCCCAGCCTGCCGGAGTTCCTGCGCTACGCCGGCGTTGCGTGGGCGGCCTCGGCCGTGAACTATGCCGTGTTCGTTGTGATCTTGCTGGCACGCTCCACTACGCACCCACTCATCGCCCTTGTCCTCTCCTCGGTCGTGGCCATGGTCTTGGCCTACGTCGGCATGCGCTTTGCGGCCTTCCATGGGCCGGGTCGCGATGCCACGTGAGGCTCACGGCGAACCCAGCGCGCCCATCAGCGCATCGCGCAGGTTGGCAAGCGAGAAGGGTTCGAAATGCAAGGTGATGCGGTGGCGTCCCTCGGCCACCTCCACGCCGCGGAACAGCACGTTGGTGCGCAGGATGGGTGCCGGCCGGCCATCGATGCGCGCGACCCAACCCGGATAGTAGGCCTCGTGCACGATCAGGACGCCGGGCTGCTTGTTGTCGACTTCCACTTCCATCCTGTCGGGCCGCCAGGAGACGATCTGCGCGTTGCCTTCCTCCGTGCCGGGGGGCGTCGACCAGTCGCGCCTTGACGGTGGCGTGCGATCGTCGATCTGTGCCGTCTCGCCGAGCGCGTTCGTGCTGAATTGGCCGGCTCTTACCTGGGCATCCGCGTCTGCCACCATCACGCGCTTGACGAACTTGACGCGCGACTCGGCTCGCCGTCGCAGCCGGTAGATCCAGATTCTTGGCCCCGCCAGCAGCACGTCGGAAATCGGTCGGCGCGCCAGATGCGGCACCTCGTCGATGGGCCGACCCAACACGAGGTATTGCAGCCCCAGCTCGCGCGCGAGCGCACAGTCGTAGCCGTCGAAGGATTGAGGAAACAGCCGCTGGTTGACGACGTAGGTGGTCTCGCCCGGAGAGACAAGGCGGTCGTAGGAGCCGATGCGCAGCGGGTTGTAGCCGTTGGTCGCCTCCAGGCCCCGCGCCATGGCGACGTTCTGCCACGGCCCGCTGACGCCGACGACCTCGATGCGTGGGCGCTCCCCCTCTCGATGCCGCTCGGCAATCTCGTGCTCCAGAACGGACAAGGCCTGAGCGTCGGCGCCGGTGGGCCGCTGCAGCACCGAGTAGTAGGTCGGGCCCTCCGCGTTGAGGCTCGAGGCGGTGTTGAACCACAGGAGCTCGCCGGTCGCGACCGCGGCCACGAACGCGGCAGCCATTGCCCGGGCGCGCCCGGTCCCGGCTCGTGCCAGTACTAGGATGAGGGCGAGCGCCAGGGGAGCCACCTTCACGACCTGCCACAGGGATAAGAGCCCGTGCTGCGACTTGTGCGAGAACGCCACCGCCCAGCCGATGACGCCCAGCGCCGCGAGGCCGACCGCCCACACGCGCCACGGCGCCACACAGGGTGTTCCCTCGCGCACGTAACTGGCCAGAAGCTGACCGGCGACCAGGGCGAGCGCGGCAACCAGCACGAAGGTGGCATCAATGGGCCGGCGAAACAGATGCACCCCCGGCACGTATTCGAAGGCCAAGGCGTAGAGTGGGGTGTAGCGGCCGAGCGCATAGAGCAGACCTACCGCCAACACCCCACTCATCAGGCGCGCGCCGCGCCGCGCCATCCAGCCCCCTGCGAGCCCGAACCAAAGGATGACGATGCTGGAGGCGGCGCCGATGAAGAGATAGTTGAACGACCGGTCGGTGGCCCCGACCTCCGGCAGGGTATCGAAGTTGGGTCCCCAGTAGACCTGCGTGGTCTCGAGCGATCCAAGAACGTTCGCCACCGCGAGCGAGGCGAGGTTCGCGGGATAGAGCGAGGCCTCGAGCGCCCTGTCGAGCGGCACCTCGGGCCGGTTGGACAACGCCGCAAACTGCAGCGTCAGCAGCAGCGGAACGACCATCAGCCCACCCCCGACGACGACCATGGTCGCCAGCACGGTCCGGCGGGAGCTTAAATAAGCCCGCTTGTCCTTGGTCCCGGCGATCTCTGCCACGAGCGCCGCCGCCAGCACGAAGCACAGGAGCAACGCCTGGTGATTGCGGCCGAGCGCCAGCAGCGCCGCCACCACCGCAAACGCGCCGGCGATTGCCATCGAGCGGCGCTGCAGCGCCATCTGCATCAACAGCAGCGCCGCCGGAAACAAGCCATAGCTCAGGATGATGCCGGTATGCTGCAGCCGGCCCGAAGCCGGACCTCCGAACATAAAGATCGCCGCGGCGAGGATCGAGGCGGCCGCCGGCCAGCCGGCGCGCCAGCCAAGCGCACCCACTGCCAGGCCGCCGAGACCCAGATGCGCATAGACGATGAGGTCGAAGGTGCGGATCGAAGGCTCAGGGTCGAATAGGGCCCACAGGACGATCGGCGGCGCGAACACCAGCGACTGCGGATCAGCGACGCTGGGATGTCCGCGTAGTGATAGGGGTTCCAGAAGGGGGCCTCGCCGGCATGGATGGCGGCCGCTAGGAATCGGAAAAAGGCATAGAACTGGTTCTTGGCGTCCCAGGGCACGACCGTGTCGGTCACGATCCAACGGCAGGCGGCCACCAGCCAGATGGAGGCGATGGCGAGCAACACCAGTGGGGCGTCGCGGCGGCACGCGCCAGCCCTCGCGCTGGCGATCGGGCAGCCGAGTGTGGTGATGCTGAGGACGGCGCCCTTCCCGCCAAGCCGAATGCGGGCGCTGTTGACCCCGTTCCGGCCCCTTG
>Ga0306920_100006003_pt1 | contig 15769 bp, 15 predicted proteins | sample flu12Cox44000170_FD_204666 | JGI IMG/M metagenome (GOLD analysis project Ga0306920, IMG submission 204666) | Lab enrichment of tropical soil microbial communities from Luquillo Experimental Forest, Puerto Rico - flux4day.12C.oxic.44.000.170 (v2)... | ecosystem: Environmental > Terrestrial >... | reverse complement strand
GTTCGGCGCCCCGGGCGGCCGCCACGTCCAGCAGCAGCCCCCGGGTCAGCACCTGCGGAAGGGTGTCGATCCCGAGTTTGCTGGTGCCGTAGTCCTCGACGATGTCGGCCAGCCGGAACCCGTTGTAGCTGCGGTCGCCGACCCACAGATGGTTGAGCCCGTCCATGTGGGTGCCCATCTGCTGGGTCGCGGTGATCCGCTCGACGACCCAGTTGACCTTGTTGCGCCCATGGCCAGCTGTACCCGCGTCAGGACCCCCCTGGCTGCTCAGGTGGTCGCTGGTGGTCAGGCACTGCTGGAAGGTGCGGCCGGGAAAGGCCGGGATGTCGTGATGCAGCACGTGGGCCAGGTCGTAGGCGCGCCCCTGGCGAACCAGCTGGACCGCTTCGAGCACCTTGCCCGCTGTGATCTCGTTCAGCGCACCGGCCTGGTCGTCCGGGCCGTACTTCGACGGCCACCACGGGCCGGTCCCGCTGTCTGGGGGCGTTTTCCACGCTTGCGTTGTCATGCCCGTTCCGTCTCGCCACGGCGCAGAACGTTTCACGGGCCGCTGTGGCCGGCGTGCGGCGAGTCCGGCCCGCCGTGAAACGTTCTGGCCGCCTGGCCGACTAAGGGTGAAAGCGATGGCCGTGCCGGCCAGTCCGTGAGCTAGGAGTGAACGCGATGGCCACCCAGCACTACGACGTCATCATCATCGGTACCGGCGCTGGCGGCGGCACGCTGGCGCACAAGCTGGCGCCGTCGGGCAAGCGGGTGCTGCTGCTGGAGCGCGGCGGCTACCTGCCGCGCGAGCCAGCAAACTGGGACAGCCGCGAGGTCTTCATCAACGACCGCTACCTGTCCGGCGAGTTCTGGTACGACCAGGACGGCCGCGCCTTCAAGCCCCACCAGCAGTACTTCGTCGGCGGGAACACGAAATTCTACGGAGCGATCCTGTTCCGCATGCGCGAACGGGACTTCGGCGAGGTCCAGCACTATGGCGGGCTCTCACCGGCGTGGCCGATCTCCTATCAGGACCTCGAGCCTTATTACGCGGAGGCGGAGAAGCTTTACCTCGTGCACGGGCAGGCCGGCGAGGACCCTACCGAGCCGCCGCGGGCCGGGCCGTTTCCCTACCCGGCGGTGTCGCACGAGCCGCGGATCCAGCAGCTGTCGGACGACTTCGAGAAGGCCGGGCACCGGCCCTTCCACCTCCCCGTCGGCGTCGACCTGAACGAGTCCGACCCTGAGGCGGGACGCTGCGTGCGCTGCGACCGGTTCGACGGCTTCCCCTGCCTGGCCGACGGGAAGGCCGACGCGCACGTTCGGTGCGTGCGGCCGGCGCTGACGCACCCCAACGTGACGCTGCTGACGCACGCCAAGGTGAACCGGCTGGTGACGGACGGCAGCGGCCGCAGCGTGACCGAGGTGGTGGTGGACCGGCACGGCGTGCGCGAGGTGTACAGCGGCGACATCGTGGTCGTCTCGTGCGGCGCGGTGAACTCGGCGGCGCTGCTGTTGAAATCGGCCAGCGACCAGCATCCCAGCGGCCTGGCGAACGCCTCAGGCGTGGTCGGCCGGAACTACATGGCCCACATCAACTCCGGTGTCATCGCGATCTCGCAGGCGCCGAACCCGACCAAGTTCCAGAAGACGCTCGGCATCAACGACTACTACTGGGGTGCGGACGACTCCGGACTGCCGCTCGGGCACATTCAGATGCTCGGCAAGTCTGACCGGCACATCCTCCGGGGCGGTGCCCCGTGGTACGCCCCGGGGCTCGCACTTGAGTACGTGGCCAAGCACGCGATTGATTTCTGGATCACGACCGAGGATCTGCCCCACCCGGCGAACCGGGTGACGGTGGACCGCGCCGGCCGCATCCACCTGGCCAAGGCCTACCACAACCTCGAGCCCCACCGGCTGCTGCTGGCCAGGCTCAAGGCACTGATGGGCCGGCTCGGCTGCCACGACAGCCCCATCCCGGCCTGGTCTATCCTCGACAAGCGCATCCCACTGGCCGGCGCCGCCCACCAGTCCGGCACCGTGCGCTTCGGCGCCGACCCGAAGACGTCGGCGCTCGACATCCATTGCCGCGCCCACGACGTGGACAACCTCTACGTCGTGGACACGAGCTTCTTCCCGTCAAGCAGCGCGGTGAACCCGGCGCTGACCGCGATGGCGAACGCGCTGCGGGTCGGCGATCACCTGCTGCAGCGCCTCGGCGCGCACGTCACCGCCGCAGCCGAGCCTGTTTCCGACCGGCAACGCCAGGAGGTGCCGTCATGAGGATCGCGGAAAAGCTGGCCAGCAGCATCGGCCGGGGGCTGGTGGCCGGCCTGGCCGGAACCGCCGCCATGACCCTCTCCAGCACGCTTGAGGCGCGGCTTCGCCACCGCGCGCCGAGCTCCGCGCCGGCGCGCGCGACGGCGAAGGTGCTAGGGATCACGTCGTTCGAAAATGACATCGCCCAGGCGCGATTCAATGACCTTTCGCACTGGGGCTATGGCACCGGCCTGGGCGTGGTGCGCGGGTTGCTTGACGCCGCCGGCCTGCCGCCGCGCGCCGCGACGGCCGCCCACGGCGCTGCCGTTTGGGGCGGCGAGCTGGTGGCACTACCTGCCATGGACATCGCCCCGCCCGCCGTCTTCTGGGCCCCGCGGGAGATCGCGATCGACGCCTTCCACCACACGGTGTACGCCGTGGCGACGGGCATCGCCTACGAGTTGCTGGGCCACAGGCGTGGAGCACGTGGCAGCGGCCAGGCGAGCTAACATGACGGACGGCTCGATCCGGCCGCGGCTACGTGCCCCCCACGGTGAGCTCGCCGCCACCGGGGCCACCGGAACCGGTTCACGGTGGCTCACCGGGACGCGCTGGGTAGCCGCGGGCATATTCGTCGGCTTCGGCGTGACCAAATTCGCCAACCACGCTGCCGAACTCGCATCGTTCCGCCACTACCCGCTCCCGGCGCCCGGCCTCTTCGTCTACCTGGTCGGGGCGCTGGAGATCGGCGGCGGCCTCCTGCTGGCGGCCGGCCTGCTCACGCGGCTGGCGGCGCTGGCGCTGGCCGCCGACATGATCGGCGCGGTGGTGGTCTCCGGGCTGGCACGCGGGGAGGTCATCAGCCTGACGCTGGCACCGCTGCTGCTCGCAGCGATGATCATCCTGATCCGTTTTGGGGCCGGCGCCTGGTCGTTGGACAACTGGCTGGCCGCACGCGGCCCGGTGGGCGAGCGAGTGTAACGTCGCTGGGCTTTGGGGGACGACGCATCATGTCATCGCATCTGCGTGCATTGCACGACACCGCCGAGGCGCGGCGGATCACCGCGGCGGACTCGGGGCGGCAGGACTGGCGCGCGTGGGGGCCGTATCTGTCGGAGCGGGCCTGGGGAACGGTCCGCGAGGATTACAGCGAAGACGGTTCGGCCTGGGAGTACTTCCCGCATGATCATGCGCGGTCGCGCGCCTACCGGTGGAACGAGGATGGCATGGCCGGCCTGTGTGACGCGAACCAGGTCTTCTGCCTCGCCCTGGGCCTGTGGAACGGCGTGGACCCGATCGTGAAGGAGCGGATCTTCGGGCTGACCGGGCCGGAGGGCAACCACGGCGAGGACGCCAAGGAGTACTGGTGGTACCTGGACTCGACGCCGTCGCACTCCTGGATGACCTGGCGGTACCACTACCCCCAACGCGAATTCCCCTACGCCGGCCTGGCCACGGAGAACGCCCGCCGGGGCCATGACGCGCCGGAGTACGAGCTGGTCGATACCGGCATCTTCGACGAGGACCGGTACTGGGCGGTGACCGTCGACTTCGCCAAGGCCGCGCCCGAGGACGTCTGTGTCCGGATCACGGTGCACAACCGCGGGCCGGACAAGGCGACCGTTCACCTGTTGCCGACGCTGTGGTTCCGCAACACCTGGGCATGGGGTCTCCCGGGTGCGGACGCGGTTCCTCAGATCCACGCCGTGCCGGACATGTCCGTTGGCACCCGGCTGCTCGCCGAGCATGCCAGCTACGGCCCGCTGACCCTGGCGACGCAGGCCGGGGGCCGGTTCCTGTTCTGTGACAACGAGACCAACGCGCAACGGCTGTTCGGCGCCCCCGGGCGCTCGCCGTTTCCGAAGGACGGGATCAACGATCATGTCGTGCACGGCGCGCCGACGGTGAACCCTGCCGGGCGCGGCAGCAAGGCCGCCGTGCACCACATCCTCACCGTGCCAGCCGGCCAGCGCCGGGAGCTGCGGCTGCGCCTGGTCCGGGGCAATGTCCCGGACGCCGATCTGGGCGCGGGTTTCGACGCGGTCGTGGGGGCCCGCCGGGCCGAGGCAGAGGAGTTCTTCGCCGCGCTGACCCCGGCCGGGGCGACGGCTGATGAGGCCCGGGTGCTGCGGCAGGCGATCGCAGGCCTGATGTGGGGCAAGCAGTTCTACCACTATGACGTCGAACGGTGGCTGGACGGCGACCCGGCTACCCCGCCGCCCCGGCGGCGGCGACACGGGCGTAACGCGGGATGGCGGCACCTCAACAACGCCGACGTGATCTCCATGCCGGACCCGTGGGAGTACCCCTGGTACGCCGCGTGGGACCTGGCCTTCCATTGCATCCCGATCGCGCGCGTCGACCCGGCGTTCGCCAAGAGCCAGCTGATCCTGATGCTGCGCGAGTGGTACATGCACCCGAATGGGCAGGTCCCGGCGTATGAGTGGGCCTTCGGGGATGTCAACCCGCCGGTGCACGCGTGGGCCGCGCTGCGGGTGTTCGAGATCGACGGCTGCCGCGACCACGAATTCCTCGCCCGCGTGTTCGGCAAGCTGCTGCTGAACTTCACCTGGTGGGTCAACCGGAAGGACAGCGCCGGGAACAACGTGTTCGAAGGCGGCTTCCTCGGCCTGGACAACATCGGCCCGATCGACCGGTCGGCGATGCTCCCGGTCGCCGCCCGGCTCGAGCAAAGCGACGGAACCGCCTGGATGGCCATGTACGCCCTGAACATGCTGGAGATCGCGCTCGTGCTCGCCGAGCACGACCGGGCGTACGAGGATATGGCCACCAAATTCTTCGAGCACTTCGCCTATATCGCGCAGGCCATGCGCGACAAGGGCCTGTGGCACGAGCAGGACGGGTTCTTCTACGACGTGCTCGCTCTCGACAACGGGCAGCGGGTGCCGCTGCGGGCCCGGTCGATGGTGGGGCTGCTCCCGCTGACCGCGGTAACCACCCTGGGCGCGGCTACGCTGCGGCGGCTGCCGGACTTCACCGCCCGGTTCTGCTGGTTCCTGGCGAACAAGCCCGCCTACTGCGGCGTGGTCGGCGCCACCCACGTGCGCGACGGCGCGGAGGGCCGGTTGCTCGCAGTTGTCGATGCCGAGCGCCTGGTCCGGATCCTGTCGGTGATGCTCGACGAACAGGAATTTCTCTCTCCGTACGGACTTCGGGCACTGTCGCGCCGGCACGCCGATCAGCCGTTCATGCTCCACCTGGCCGGTGCCAGCTACGCCGTCGACTACGAGCCCGGCGAGTCCACCAGCGGCCTGTTCGGCGGCAACTCCAACTGGAGGGGCCCGATCTGGTTCCCGGTCAACTACCTCATCATCGACGCGTTGCGCAGGTATGCCCGGTTCTTCGGCGACGACATGCTCGTCGAGCACCCCGCCGGCGCCGGAAACAAGGTCACCCTGACTGCCGTGGCCGACGACCTCGCCCGCCGTCTCGTCTCAATCTTCCTTGACGACACCCGCGGCCGCCGCCCGGTCTTCGGCGACACCGGCCTGTTCCAGACCGACCCGGACTGGCACGGCCTGCTGCCCTTCCACGAGTACTTCCACGGCGACACCGGCCGCGGTGTCGGCGCCTCCCACCAGACCGGCTGGACCGCGCTGGTCGCCGACCTCGTCATGCACACCGCCGACCGTGGCGCCACCAGCAATCAGCCATGACTGACCTCCCCCCGCAGACCACTGGAGCTTGGCAGTGAACGACTATCCGGCCATGATCGCCGCAGCCAACCACGTCGAACCGGTCCCGCGTCGCATCCGCGCGTTCCTGGCCGGCGAGAAGGTATTCGACACCACCCGTGCCCTGTACGTATGGGAATGGCCGAACTACCCGCAGTACTACATCCCTCTCGAAGACGTTCGCCGTGACCTCATGATCCCCGAGGGCCACAGCCAGCACGGCCGGCGCGGCACATTCGCAGCACACACGCTGCGAGTCGGCAAGGTCCAACGGCCCGGCGCCGCCCGGCTGCTCGCCGGCTCCCCGGTCGCCGGGCTCAGCGGCACGGTTCGATTCGACTGGGCCGCACTGGATGCCTGGTTCGAAGAAGACGAACAGGTATTCGTACATCCCCGCAACCCCTACGTTCGGGTCGACGCGATCCGCTCGACCCGACCGGTGCGCGTCGAGCTCGGCGGGGTTGTCCTCGCCGAGTCGCCGTCGCCGGTCATGGTCTTCGAGACGGGGCTGCCCACCAGGTACTACCTGAACCCGACGGAGATCGACCTTACGCACCTGACGCCAAGCGGCACCGTCACCAGCTGCCCGTACAAGGGCACCACAAGCAGATACTGGTCGGTTCGCATCGGCGACACGATCCACCAGGATCTCGCGTGGGCCTACGACTTCCCGACCCGCCAGCTTCTGCCCATCGCCGGCCTGGTCGCGTTCTACAACGAAGCCGTGGACATCTTCGTCTCCGGGCAGCGGCTCGAGCAGCCCAAGACCCATCTCTTCCCTCCCGCTGCCATCCCGGCCATCAGGTAGGCGAGGTGCGGAACGACACCCAGCAGCGCAGCCCCAGCCCAGACGGCCCGCGCCACCTGCCTGGCGGCCCTGCGCAGCAGGCGAGCATTGGCGCCCGGGCGGCCCGTCGATGCAGGCGTCCACTACCACGTCCCTTCGCTCGGGGGCGTAGCGACGCGCGACGACGCGCGCAACTGGCCCGCACGTTCCAGGGGACGGCACTCGAGGTCAGAGCGCGCGAAGACCGGCTGCGACAGGAACTCCGAGAGCTCCGCATCGAGATCGACGAACAGCGGCAGGACCGGAAAGTCGCCGAGATCACCGGGACGGAGTACTTCAAGAATCTCCGCGATCGCGCGAAGGATCTTCGCAAGATCATTGAAGACTAGGCCTGCGTCCTTGCGCGCTGCGAGGTCAGGGCCACGTTTCCAGCTGTTCGTGGGCAGGCGTGGACGATCCTCCCCCGCTCTCCTTGTGCGGCTGGGAAGGTCTGCTGTCGGACCACACGGCTTGACTTTGAAGTCGGGTTCAATGTTTACCCTGACGCCATGGAAGGTTTCAGGGTCGCCGAGCTTGCCGAGCGCGCCGGGATCGCCCCCTCGACCGTGCGGTTCTACGAGCGGGCCGGGCTGCTGTCACCGGCCCAGCGGGCCTACAACGGCTACCGGATGTTCGGCGAAACCGCGCTGGACGAACTGGCGTTCATCAACCGAGCCAAGAGCATAGGAATGAGTCTGGAAGACATTGCCGACCTGGTCGCCACATGGCCCACCGGCAAGTGCCAGTCCTTGCAGGCCCGCATGCGGGACTTCCTGGTCCGGCGGATCAGCCAGGTCCGCGAGCAACAGGCCGAACTAGCCGCCTTCGAACGGCAGCTCCAGGCGGTCCTGGACCGCCTGGCCAGCCGCGACCCCGGCCCCGAACGGTGTGGGCACGGATGCGGCTGCGAAACCGACCTGGACCTGACCGCTGGCGAGCCGGCCCCTGGCCCGGTGCCCTGGGGAACCACCCTGGGCCCCACCGCCCCGGCCACCACTCGCAAGCCCGCCAGGCGCGGAGCCGGTCACCCAGGAAGGCGGACCCGCCGATGACCTATGTGATCACCGAACCCTGCATCGACGTCAAGGACAAGGGCTGCGTCGACGAATGCCCGGTCGACTGCATCTACGAAGGCCCGCGGATGCTCTACATCCACCCCGACGAATGCGTCGACTGCGGCGCCTGCGAACCGGTCTGCCCGGTCGAGGCGATCTTCTACGAAGACGACGTCCCCGGCCAATGGGCCCAGTTCACCACCGAGAACGCCAAGTTCTTCGAACAGCTAGGCTCCCCCGGCGGTGCCGCCAAGACCGGCCCGGTGCCCTCCGACACCGACTACGTGGCCACCTACGAGACTGGCCGGTAACGACATCAAGGTCAGGCCCGCTGTCGTGCAGCACACTCAGCCACCCACTCTCTGGCTCTGGGCAGCCGCCGGATTTGGCGTGGCCGCTATTACGGCAACCGTCCTCCTCATCGCTACCGATGGGATCACCGGCAGCAGCCGCTGGGCCCACCACCCTGGCATCTCGGCTGCACCGCTGTTGCTCATCGCCGCCGCCATCGCAGCCGGGAGCCTCGCCCAGCCGGCGCGACAACGTCGGCGCGTCATGGCGGTCTTCGCGGCGCTGGCGTTCACCGCCTGGGGCTTGGCCCAGCTACTGCCCGGCTCCTCCGCTGCCGGGTACCTCAACGACACAGCGATACTGTTGTTCGTGACCGACGCCGCCTACGCCATCCACGCCAACGCGCGAAACGCCTTTCCAGCCACCCAGCCCCGGCCGCGCCATACCAGAGCCCGCCAGGCCGCAGGCGAAGCGCCGGGCCGGGGGTTTGCGGCCGCAGAACCACCGGGCAGGCGCCGCGTTTCCTGGGCGGTGAGGTGGGGTGATGGCATTCGCTGAACTGCCACTGGCGGACACGCTGGCCCGGCCGGTGCGGGATCTGCGGATCTCGGTGACCGACCGCTGCCAGTTCCGCTGTACCTACTGCATGCCCCGGGAGATGTTCGGCCGGGACTTTGTGTTCTTGCCTCGCGGGCAGTTGCTCACCTTCGAGGAGCTGACCCGGCTGGCCCGCATCTTCGCCGGCCTGGGCGTGCGCAAGCTGCGGCTGACCGGCGGTGAGCCGCTGCTGCGCCGCGACCTGGACAAGCTGGTTGCGATGCTGGCCGCCATCGGTGGCATCGGCGACATCGCCATGACCACCAACGGGGCGCTGCTGGCCGCCAATGCCCAGGCCCTGAAGGCGGCGGGCCTGGCCCGGGTCACCGTCAGCCTGGACTCCCTCGATGACACGGTGTTCATGGCGCTCAACGACGCCAGCTTCCCGGTCGCGGCTGTGCTGGAGGCCATCGCCGCCGCCGTCACCGCCGGGCTGGCGCCGGTGAAGGTCAACATGGTGGTCAAGCGCGGCTGCAACGAGGACTCGATCATGCCGATGGCCGCCCACTTCCGGCACAGCGGGCACGTGCTGCGGTTCATCGAGTACATGGACGTCGGCACCACGAACGGCTGGCGGCTGGACGACGTCGTCCCGGCCGCCGAGATCGTCGCCCTGATCGGCCGGCGGTGGCCGCTGGAGCCGGTCGCGCCGGACTACCCCGGGGAGGTCGCCAGCCGTTACCGCTACCGCGACGGCGCCGGTGAGATCGGGCTGATCGCCTCGGTCACCCAGCCGTTTTGCCGCGGCTGCACCCGCGCCCGGCTATCGGCCGACGGCCAGCTGTTCACCTGCCTATTCGCCGGGACCGGTCACGATCTACGCGGCCCGCTCCGCGCCGGTGCCAGCGACCAGGAGTTGCGCGGGCAGATCGCGGCCATCTGGGCCCGCCGCACCGACCGCTACTCCGAGCTGCGCACCCGCCACACCGGCCGCGCGGCGGCGGGGAGGCCGAAGGTGGAGATGTCACACATCGGCGGCTAGCAGCACGCCGGCACCGTCTCGGTCCCATCTGGGGTGCCGACGCGGCCCGCCGGTCGTACCAGTGACATCGCTTCCGCTGTGCATCGAGGCCGGGGTAAGACCTCTCCCGCCTGTGCCGCCAATTACAAGTGAGCCTCCAGTTCCCCCGCGGTGGCCCGAAGTGCCGGAGTGGGCGGGCCCCAACCCCGGGCCCGCCTACTCATCCAGCCCTGACGCTGAACGAGAGAAGGTCGCCGCTATGTCACCAAGGTCGCAGAAGCACTCGCCAGGAGCAGAGGAGCAGACGTCGATGAACGGCGCGGCGTTTGACGTGATCACGATCGGAGCCGGGCCCGCCGGTGAGGTCCTCGCCGGGCGGCTGGCCGCCAAGGGCTACGACGTGGCCATCGTGGAGTCCGAGCTTGTCGGGGGCGAATGCTCCTATTACGCCTGCATGCCGTCCAAGGCGCTGCTGAGGCCGGCCCAGGCGCTGGCTGAGGCCCGCCGAGTTCCCGGCGCCGCGCAGGCCGTCACCGGCGAGCTCGATGTGGGCGCGGTCCTAGCGCGCCGCGACCAGATCATCGGTGGCCTGAATGATGCCGGGCAAGTTCCCTGGCTGGAAGACCACGGTGTCACGCTGATCCGTGGCCACGGCCGGCTGGACGGTGAGCGGCGGGTACGCGTCGGCGAGGATGTGCTCGTGGCCCGCCGGGCTGTGGTCGTCGCTACCGGCAGCACCGCGGCCCTGCCGCCGATCCCGGGCCTCGCCGAAGCACGCCCCTGGACGAACCGCGAGGCCACCACCGCCAGCACGATTCCCGGGCGGCTGCTGGTCCTCGGCGGTGGGGTGGTTGGTGTCGAGATGGCCCAGGCGTACGCCGCGCTGGGCTCGCGGGTCACTGTGATCGAGGCCGCCGAGCGCCTGCTGCCACGAGAGGAGCCCTTCGCCGGGGAGGAGCTGCGGCAGGCGCTGGCCGGTCGCGGCGTCGAAGTGCGGACTGGCGTGCGGGCCGCGGCGGTCCGCCGGGACGGCCAAGCCGTCACCGCGACCCTCAGCGACGGGCGGGAGGTCCGGGGCGAGGAGATCCTGGTCGCGGTGGGCCGTCGGCCGTTGACGGGGGACCTGGGCCTAGAGACCGTCGGTTTGCGGCCCGGCGCGGTGATCGAGGTCGACGACCGGCTCGCCGTTCCCGGCCTGCCGTGGCTGTATGCGATCGGCGACGTCAACGGGCGCTCGCTGCTGACTCACATGGGCAAATACCAGGCGCATGTGCTATCCGAGATCCTCGACGGGCACGCGGCCACCGTCAGCGGCGATGACGCCAGCGCGCCCCGGGTGATCTTTACCGACCCGCAGGTCGCCGCGGTCGGGCTGACGTTGCAGGCGGCCTTGGACCGGGGCGTGGCAGCCCGCGCGTATGACGTGCCGAGCTCCGGAACCGCCGGCGCGGCGTTTCACGGGAACGGCACACCGGGGACCGCGCGGATCGTCGTGGATGAGCGTCGCGGCGTGCTCGTCGGCGCCACGTTCACCGGCACCGAGGTCGCTGACTGGCTGCAGGCGGCCACGATCGCGATCGTCAGCAAGACGCCGGTCGAGTTGCTGTGGCAGGCCGTTCCCGCATTCCCCACTCGCAGCGAAATCTGGCTGAAGCTGCTCGAGCGCCGCGAAGCCGAGCTGCCCAGTGAGCGCGCCGCCAAATCGGCAGCCTAGGCTCGCCCATCCCAGCCCAGCCCAGAACCACGCGCGGTGGCCCGGCGCTGACCGCACACCCGCCCAGAATGCCGCTTGGGGTCAGTGGAGTTGCTTCATCAGGTGGATGTAGTCGTAGCCGTGCGGGTAGCCCGGGGTGCGGCCGCATTCGGTGTAGCCGAGCCGGGCGTAGAAACCGGGTGCCTGGAATGAGTGGGTGCTCAGGGCCACTCGGTCGCAGCCACGGCGGCGGATCACGGCTTCGGCTGCGGCGAGGAGCTTGGTTCCCAGGCCGCCACCGCGCTGGTCGTCTTTCACCCAGAGCAGGTCGATGTAGCCGCACCCGCCCCACGTCCACCCATACAGCCCCGCGCGCAGGTCACCACGATCCCCGCGGACCGCGATAGACAGCAGACGGCCGTCATGGTGACCGGTGACGGCCGCGTTGAACGCGCTGATCTCCTCATCAAGGCGGTCTCGCAGGTCAGTGTCGGCCTCACCGGCCACGAACGATATCTCGTTCATCAATGTTTCCCTCCAGGAGCGGGCTCATACTCGCTAGCGGCTGGCTTGCCCGTCCGGGCAGCGGGCGGGCATGGCTGCAGGCGAGGGTCGCCGGCATGCGGGTTCAGGGCTGCTTGACCAGAACGGCACGGGTATAGAGCAGGTCGAAGCCCTGGCGTTGCGCGTTCTGCTGGGACTTCGATCCTGGCTGGGTGATGATGACCGCGACGTCGCAGCCGGCGGCCGAGGCGTCGGCGAGCCGGGCCGACAGCAGCGCGGTGTGCACGCCCCGGCGGCGGTGTGCGGGGGCGGTCGCCGCGCCGGTAAGTTGTGCGACGCCCTCGGCGATGCGCATGGTGGCGCCGCCTGCGAGGATCCCGTCGCGCAACCCGGCGTACCGCACGGTGACGTCGGCCGCGGCCATATCGCGCTCGACGTCGATGATCATCTCGCGCGGGAACTCCTCATGCCAGGGCACCCCTTGCGGGTCAGGGTGGATGGAGCCCTCGGCCACGACCTCCAGCCACGCCTCGGACTCCTCCGCACCGCTCCGCCGGACCTCGACCCCGGGCGGCAGCACTCGCTCGGGGTCATCGGTGAGCGCCCGGCCGAGCACGTTTTCGAACGATTCGAGCCGATAACCCCGCCTGGTCAGCAGGTCGCCGAGCGCGGGGTCGGCCAGGTGGGCCAGCTCGATCTGCACGGGGGAACCGCACGCGGCGAAGGCCTGCTCGATTTCATCGAGAGCGGCCGATTCCGGCACGCCGCCGAAGCCGAGCCCCGCGACCTTGTTGAACGGCGAACCCTCCCCAGCGAAGCTCGCCACACCACCGGCAATCGGGATGACAAAGCCCGCCGCGCCTGAGCGGCGGCGGGCAGCCTCACCGCCTTGGGCGATGAGCTGCGCCTCCACCCGCTCGATGCGCCCGGCCAGGGCGGTATCGCAGAACAGCGGCATCCGCCCGCCGCGTATCCGCGGAGCGGATGTGGGCGTTCCTTGCGCCGACATCAGGCGCCATCGGCCGCTTTCGCGCGCGTAAGCGTGGGTGTAGCGGCTCTGCACGGTTACCTCGTCTCCCCGGTAGGACATGACCATCCGGGTCCGCCCGGCCACCACCGCGGCCGAGTCATGAAGGCGGACCCACCGTTCTTCGTGATGCCGGGTCACCTCGGCGAACCGCAGCTGCCCCGAGCTGATCGCGCCGAGCAATTCTTCCCGGTGGGCGACCTGGCCGCTCAGCACGTCGATGATGAGGAAGTCCTTGGCCAGTATCGTGCCGAGCAGCTCATGATCGGCGGCAAGCAGGGCGGTGAAGAACGATTCATCGCACGCGAGGACCTCGCGGGTGCCGATGTCCGGTACAGGCTCCACTGTTCGATCTCCTACTGGTAAGCCCGTCCATCCGGGCACCGGCGGGCCGGCCGCTGCGGTATTTCGGTCCCGTGCGGTTAGCGGCGAAAGCGGCAGGGTTCTTACCCGGTCCCCGCACACAGATGAGCGCGAGAGTGCCGCGCGGAGCCAGCAGGGTGACAGGGGCGGGCGAGTCGCGCGGCCGACGGTGTACGGCGGTCAGCCGGCCTCGTCGCGCGACGCGGTCAGCAGCCCGTCGAAGTCTTCCCCGCACGGCCCGCAAGCGCGCAGGTGCGCGGCGATGCCAGGGTAGCGCTCCTCCACAGGATCGCCGGCGGCCGCCAGCTCGGCGTAGATGTGCAGCATCTCCATCGCCTGGGCGCAGCCCACATCGCGCGGATCAGTGCGCAGGAAACGGTCCAGTTCCGACCGGCCAGTCATGAGCGCCTCGAGCAGTCATCGGACAGATACCCGTTAGCGGCAAGAGCGGCCCGCAGCTTACGCCGGGCATCGAACATCGTCTTGTAGATCGCATTGCGGTTGGAGGCCATCTCGATGACCAGCGTATCCAGTGGAACGCCGTTGAGCACGAGCGCGACGAAGACCCTGCGCTGCCGTACCGTAAGCACCTCATCCACGGCCCGGCGCAGCGCGGCCAGCAGGTCCCGCCACTCGGCCTCCTGCGCGGGGTCAAAGCCGAACCGGCCCGGCAGCCGGTCCCAGTCCTCCGCATCGAGCGGGACACTCGGATGGCGCCAGAAGTGCCGCCCGATCTTGGCCGATACCTCGAAGATGGCGAACTTATACGCCCACGTCGTGAACCGGCTCTCACCCCGGAACTGCCCAAGCTTGCCGGTAATGGCGATCAGCGCGTCGGCAGCCGCCTGGTAGGCCAGATCATCCAGCTCAGGCCCGGTGAGCTGCAACCGCGGGCCGCGCCGCCGGGCCTCCCCCTGAGCAATCCGCAACAGCATCTCATGCAGCCGTGCCAGCGCCGCCTCCCGCCGCGGACCGACGTCGGCGAGTCCCCGCAGCCACTCCGCTGAGTCAGGATCAAGCCCAGCGGCGACGGGAGTCTGCTCCACCCCGGAATCCCCCGGCACCATGGCCACGATGCTACCCAGACGGCCCATCCCAGCACCGTTCAAGCGGGCTCCGGCGGGCCGCCTTAGCCGCCCTCCGGACTAGAGCTTGTCCCGTAGATCTTGGTAGCCGCCGGTGTTCGTGAGCAGCTACCGGACCTTCTTGCCGGGCCGACTTCTGCGCGCTGGATGGGCTCACCTGTACGACCCGCGGTGGACCGTGCACACCCCGGCCGAACAGGGCGATCTCGGCCGGCTGCCCGCTAGCGGGACCTATTCGCCGTCAGCAGCCGCCGTCCGCAGGCTAATCCGGGCTGTCTCCTGGCGCCGCGCGCCGCTGGTCGCCGGCCACCGCAGCCAGGGCCGGTGCCTGATCACCGAGTGGATCCTGGGGCCGGGCCCTGGCTTGACCGCTGCGGGTGCCGCGCGCCGGTCCTGCTAGGGCGTGATGCCGGGCCCTGAGACGGCAGCCTCCCGGAGGATGGCAGTGCCCGCGACCGTGGGCGCCTGGCCGGATGAGCCCGGCGCTGGCCGGATGGTGATCTCGTTGGCCATCAGGCGGTAGGTGCGGGGGCTGAGGATGATCTCGTCAGTCCATTCGGCGCCTAGTCCCTGCCTGGTGATCCGGAAGGCGACGCCGGGCCGGCCCGCCACGTCCACGGCGTGGGGGTCGGCTGTGACGCCGGGTATGTCGCCGAGCGCCCGGTAGAACTCGGCGGTCAGGCGGGGGGGCATCACATAGCCGGTCAGCATCGCATCGATCAGCATGAACTCTTTCGCTGCCTTGGGTACGCCGGGCCCGGGCTGCCGGCCGAGGTAGTGGTCGAGCGCTTGCGGATCGCGTGGCAGGGAGGTGAGATCCGCATATTTGACCGGGAGCTGGAACGGCAGCAAGCCCGCAAAGGTCGACCGGTGGCCGGAAAGCTTCACCAGCGCCGCTGCCATGCCGAGGGACGCCTGGCCGGAGAAGTAATGGATCTTGCCGGTGGCGGAGACCCATGCGGCCTTCACCGAGTCGGCGGTGGTCCAGAACTCGGTGGTGCTGGGCCGGGAGGACTCCTTGGTCAGGTACTTGCGGTACACCCACTGGCCGGGGGGCACGTCGGGCTGGCGGGCCGCGGCGGCCGCAGCGCGGTAGGCAAGCTCGGTGGCGGTGAGCGGTCGGCTAGCGGGCCTTGCGCCTGGCGGGCTAGCGGTCACGGCCAGGGTGATCGCGGCGGCCGTGACGAGCGCGGCCGCGGCGAGGCCTGCGGCTGGCGGCACTGGCCGTACCCGGGCCCGCCGGCGCGGCCCGGCGGCGTCCTCGGCGATCCGCCGCCGGCCCTCAGCGATCACCTCCGCCGAAGGCGGTGTCTCGGCCAGCAAGTCGCGGATCATGTCCAGCTCATTCATCGATCTGACCTTCCTGCTCAAGCGCCGCGCGGACCTTCGCGCGGGCCCGGCTCAGCCGCGAGCCGACCGTGCCATACG
>Ga0306920_100006002_pt1 | contig 15772 bp, 10 predicted proteins | sample flu12Cox44000170_FD_204666 | JGI IMG/M metagenome (GOLD analysis project Ga0306920, IMG submission 204666) | Lab enrichment of tropical soil microbial communities from Luquillo Experimental Forest, Puerto Rico - flux4day.12C.oxic.44.000.170 (v2)... | ecosystem: Environmental > Terrestrial >... | reverse complement strand
TCGGCATACCCCTCATGCGCGAAGGCACGCCAATCGGTGTGTTCGGGTTAGCCCGTAACTCGGTGCGCCCCTTCAGCGACAAGCAGATCGAGCTGGTCACCACCTTCTCCGACCAAGCGGTGATCGCGATCGAGAACGTTCGGCTGTTCGACGAGGTGCAGGCGCGCACGCGCGAACTCAGCCAGTCGATAGGCGAGCTGCGTGCGCTCGGAGAGGTCAGCCAAGCCGTGAACTCGACGCTCGATCTTGAGACCGTCCTGACCACCATCGTCGCCAAGGCGGCAAAGCTCTCCAACACCGATGCCGGCGCTATCTATGTGTTCGACGACGCCAGCATGGAATTCCGACTGCGCGCGACCTACGGAATGGACGATAACATCATCGCGGCGATCAGAGATCGTCATATCTACCTCGGTGAGACCGCAATCGGCAGGGCTGTGGAGCAGCGCATGCCGATCCAGGTTCCCGACGTCCAGAAGGATCCGTCAGCGGTTCTCGACGTGATCGTGCGCGCCGGTTTCCGCGCGCTATTGACCGTTCCATTGCTCGGCGGCGATCGGATCGTCGGCGCGCTGGTGGTACGCCGCAAGGAGCCGGGTGAATTTGCCAAGAACGCCATCGAACTCCTGCAGACCTTCGCCGCGCAATCGGTGCTGGCGATCCAGAATGCGCGACTGTTCCATCAGATCGAGGAGAAAGGACGTCAGCTCGCCGAGGCGAGCCAGCATAAGTCCCAGTTCCTTGCAAATATGAGCCACGAGTTGCGCACGCCGTTGAACGCCATCATAGGCCTCACTGATATGATGGTGGGTAATTCGGCGCGCTTTGGGACGGAAAAAGCGTTAGAGCCATTGCGCCGCGTGCTCGGTGCGGGCCGCCACCTGCTCGCCTTGATCAACGACATTCTCGACCTGTCCAAGATCGAGGCGGGTCGGATGGAGCTGATTCTCGCTTCCTTCTCGCTTGCACCGGTGATCGACGAGGTCGTTAGGACCATCGAACCTCTGGCAGCCAAGAACGGCAATCGGGTCGCTGTCAACTGCGATGGCGCAATTGAGACGCTGCATGCCGACCCGATGCGGCTGCGGCAGGCCCTGCTCAATCTGATGAGCAACGCCAACAAGTTCACCGAGCGCGGCACCATTAGCGTAGACGCGCGGCAGGGCCAGGAAAACGGCCGCGACTGGGTTACGATCGCGGTTGCCGACACCGGCATCGGGATGACGGCGGAGCAGAAGGGCAAGCTGTTTCAGCAATTCTCGCAGGCTGACGCATCCACGACGCGCAAATACGGTGGCACCGGCCTTGGGCTCGCGATCAGCAAACGCTTCTGTCAGATGATGGGTGGTGACATTACGGTCGAGAGCGAGCCCGGCCGCGGCTCGACCTTCACGATCCGACTGCCAAGAATTGTGGACGCTCCGGTGGCTGCGGCTCATACGGGAGAGGGAGCGCTGAAGCCTCATTAGGAGTCCAATGGCACCCATATGAGAGGCAGATTACTTGTTACGCGAGGTGGCGTGATCGTCGGCGTACGTATCACTGATTTCGCTTGGAGTTTCTGCGCGGGTGCAGCTGTTGGCTTTGGTCGTAAGCTCGACCGATAATCTCATGCAGCAACGCCAGCCATTTTTGGCTCCAGCCCGGTGGTGGAAAAAGTTACGCCGGTGACATTATCGCCGGGCTCCGGGAACGCGTCGGCAACCTTCAGTCCATACTCCGATCATCGAGACCCGACGACTTGGCGCTGCCGCACGCAATCTTGAGCCTGCCCGGTGACTTTCGAAGTCATTTAGCTCACAATGAGACCATCGGGTTGCCGAGTGAGGGCTTGCAATGGGACCGCTACGTTTGTTTATGGAGCCCAAATCGCTGGCCCTAATAACGGGATCCACGTCAGAGGGCCTCGGGGCGGCAGTGGCGGGCAATCTGCTTGCCGGCCAAAGTAATGCCGGTATTTACGTGATTTCGAAAGACACCCCACAGACACGGGAGGGTCAGGGGTATCGCAATGTTGGCGATCTGCCCATTGTTCCTGATCTGGGCATCATATGCACACCTGCAGCAACCGTGGTCGAGGCGCTTGACGAGGCAGGCCAGAAGGGAATCAAGGCCGCCGTGGTCATCACGGCAGATCCGCAGGGATCCGACCCGGAAACACCGCTGAAGGCCGCGCTAAGGATTGTAGGCAAGCGCCATGGCTGTCGGTTTCTCGGGCCCGGCTCCGCGGGCATTAACATGCCGGCGGGCGGGATCAACGCGAGTTGGATCGGCAAGGGTCTCGCCTTGGGCAACCTCGCCTTGGTTTCTCAATCAGGATCCATTGCCGCCAGCGTGGCACAGTGGGCAATATTACACGGAATTGGCTTGTCGCGTGTCATATCGGTGGGCGACGAAGCCGATGTTGGCCTCGAGGAAATTCTTGCTTACCTGGCGGCGGACATACGAACGACCGGCATTCTTCTCTATCTCCGAAAGGTGGTTAGGGGCCGAGCTTTCGTTTCCTCCGCACGAGCAGCCGCTCGCATCAAACCGGTCCTGGTCCTCAAGCCGCGCCTGCTCGCAAGTCTGTCAGCAAATGATGAGCCGCGCGTCGATCCAGACGCGGTCTACGATGCCGTGTTCCGTCGGGCTGGCCTTCTGCGCGTGTATGACACGGAAGAATGGTTCGATGCCGCGGAGAACCTCGGCCGTCTACGACAGCGAAACAACGGGAAGCTCGCCATTATTTCAAACGGGAACGGCCCCGGTTGTTTGGCGGCGGCACAAATAGCGGCCGAGGGGTTGCTCGCCTGCTTTCAGGAAAAGACCACTACGGCGCTGGAAAAGCTCATTCCCGCGGGGGTCTCGGCCGTTAATCCCATCGACCTCGGGCGCGATGCTACGTCCGAGCATTATGCCGAGGCGCTGGCCGCCTTGGGCGACGATGTCAACGTAGCCGCTGCACTGGTCATTTCTGCACCATCCCCCGTCGGCGCAAGCGCCGACCTTCCGGAAGTTCTTGCTCACGCGGCAAAGCACACCAGTATGCAGGTATTTGCCTGCTGGTTTGGTGGCGCTCTCGACCGAGAAGGACAACGTCTTCTTGGGAATGCCAACGTCGCGCTGTACGACAAGCCCGAGAAGGCGGCTCGGGCCTTTATTCATCTTGGCCGGTACCGCCGGAATCAGGAGGAACTGCGTCAGATACCGGCCTCGCGGCGCCGGCAGCTTGCCGGTGTTGCCGCCGAGGTGGACGCGACGGCCCCGGTGTCCGGGGGGGCTCTGCTGCTCACGGACGAAAAGGAAAGTGCCGCGGTGCTCTCGGCGTATGGCACCATTTGGCGTGCCATCAAGGCGAAACGGGCCTTGCTCGAAAAACAGGAGAGCATTGCGGTTTTGCGGGCATTTGGATTTCCCGTAGCTCAGAGATTGGAAGAAGACCTACATTCGGTGCCGCTATCGCTTTCCCTGCTTAACGATTCGACTTTCGGTCGGGTGATCTTTATCTCGGTAGCAGGCAGACACTTGGTGACTTTGCCGCCGCTCAATGAAGAGCTTACGCAGGCTCTCGCCGTTGCGGCGGCGTCAGCTCTTCAAGCGGCCACCGGAATAGACGTGCGGACGCGAAATGTCCAGAACATGGTAATCCGCATGGCTGACCTCGCGGTCGAGCTGCCTGAGATCGTCGCGCTCGTAGTGTCATCGGTTGCCCTCCATCGCGATGAACTGATTATTATCGATGCGCAAGCTCGCGTTGCCGCGCCAGACGATGCGGGCAATCATCTTTGCATCCATCCCTATCCGCGCGAACTCGAGGAACGGCTGCAAGTGAAGGATGGCAGGGAAGTTCTGATCCGCCCAATTCGAATCGAGGACATCCCACTATATCACAAGATGCTCAACGCGATCCCCGCTAGAGACTTGTTTCTCAGGTTCTGCAGCGCCTTCGGGGATCTAACGCAAGCCATTCCGACCGAGCTGTTGGCCAATCTTATTCACTTCGACTACAGTCGCGATATGACGTTCATTGCGCTCGGCGCGGGAAGGACCGGCGAGGTGGAGGCCCTCGGCGTGGTCGATGCTTTCATTTCGCCGAGCCGCGAGCAGGCAGAGTATTCGATACTGGTGCATTCCGATATGGCTGGAACGGGGCTCGGCAAATCCTTGATGACCAAAATCATTGATTACTGCCGTGTCAGCGGTGTTGCCGAGTTGTTCGGGCTTGTGCTTTGTCAGAACGCCAGAATGTTGGGGCTATGCACACGGCTTGGTTTCACCAGAGCATCCGAGGAGCCCGACGAGGACATGGTCAAGGTCGTCTTGCCGTTGCAGTCGCTGCAACCCACGGACCTTACCGAACTTCGCCAAGCCGGACCGTAATGACCTGATCATTCGCAGCAGCAAGCGCGCTGCCGCCAACCGCGAGACTCCTTCGATATAAGCCCAGTCGTCGCTCGTCGATGGCCGAGCGAAGTGAGGCATCGGGCGTGTGGATTTCAATTTGTATGAACTTCCCGTCACACACCGTGCGAAGACTTATCCGCTTGCTTCCGGAGGCTGCAATCAACTCGACCGCATCCATCAGTACGTCAGCCACCCGCTGGCTGTCGGCCATGGTCATGGCAGGCGCATCGAGCGGCACCAGCTCGACTCGGACATTGCGCAGGATGTCCACGAACGCCAGCCGCCGTGCGAGGGCCCGTGAAAAGGCCTCCTCGCTCTCCCCAATGATATGTGCGGCGTCGCCCAACGCGGGGCGAGCCCGAAGGGTCTGGATCACTGAGTTTGCAAGCTCATTGGCATCCATGCTCTCGACCGTGCTCGTGATTTGCAGACCCCGCACAGCATTAAAAAAGTCCCCCAGCAAGCGAGTAGCCCGGGCGGTGAGTGCGGCCCCCGCCAGTTCGCCTGCGGCTACGAGCGCCTGCTCCAGCCTTTGCATGACCTGCGCGCATTTCAGCACCACGGACAGCTCTGGCAGACGGTCTGTACGAAAGCTTTCGCAAAACTTGCGCAACTCCGCGAGCGCAACTTCGATGCCATCAATGTCCATGGCTGCAGCGAGTCGTTCCGCGTACACAGCCTCCTCAAGAAGCTTCAACCGGTGCGCGGTGGATAGCATTCGTCCTGCAATCACCGTGAACAGGTCGGTTGCGACATTAAGCAGATCCAGGGCGTGCGCCCTGAGCATTGCGACACGATGACTGTCGACTCGTTGTATTTCCCCCAGCGAGCTGCACTCTCGGTGTACTCGCTTGAGGACCTCGCGCATAGCCTCAGCCTTCAGCGATCTGCCGTGTCCAGTATGGCAGATATCGATATTGCATGTGTCGATTAGCCAAATCATGTTCTCTATCGAGCGAACCAGTGCAGCCGCATCCCATCCCGCAAGCCCAGCGAGTCCCGGATTCGCAGCGAAGGGCAGATCGCCCAGCCATAAATGCCTTCCCATGCGTATGGCGATGTGGTCCGGGGAGTGTCCCGGCGTATGGTAGAACTGTAGCTCGTCGCCTGTCCCTAATTGAACGGCTTGCCGAGCAAGACTTTTTCCGTCTGCCGTTTCGGCGGCATCCCGCTTCATCAACAATCGAACCCCGGTTCCGAAATCGATCCATCTATCGAGTGAGAGCGCGCCCGGGTCAAACACGCAAAAGTCGAATCGCGCATTACAAATTTGCGCGCCGGGATAGAGCTCAGCGACTGTTAATGTCGGATCGCGCCGATGAAGGGCCTCGACGGCGACGATGTGGGCCATTCGTTTGACCATCCCACCTGCTGCCTCAATGCTCCCGGCATGGCACGAATGGTCATGATGGCAGTGGGTGAGCAGCACAAGCACCGGCCGGGGACGTCTGCTGACGAGCTCTGTGAGAATCTGATTAATTCTGTCCTTCTGCTCTTCCGATGCGCCGGGGTCGATGACAACGATCTCGAATGGCGTACGCAGAACAAAAGCGTTGGACGTGACGAGAGAAGGTTTATTGATAAACGTGCACAGATGTGCATTCCGGGCACCTGGAATCGGCACCCATTCCGCCAAGCCTTCTCGAACCGGCGCTCCAGCCCTCAAGCTACCGAACTCCCGAATACGTCCCGAAGATTGGTAAGCAGCGCCGCTGCAGCAATTGAATCTATTCGCCCGCCGAGATTGAGCGCGACGACGCCGCTAACCATTTCCCCGGTGATGGTCATGCGCAACTGCAGCTGCTCGCAGAAGCATTTGATATTCACCAAAAACGAAAATCGATCAACGAGTCGGTAAATGCACCGAGGTCGAAGGATGCGTCTGCTGGCGGGGTACATGCTTCGCCGCGACGCCGACCGAGTGCGTTCAGAGTCGCAAAACGGCAATGTCACTATTCACCTTCACTTCGACCATTAAAGGTTGGGTCGGGATCGCTATGCTAGCTTGGTCAAGCTCTCCTCCCGTGAGGAACAGATCGGGAACAGATCGGTGAAGGCGCCGAGATCGAAGAGGCGCTGGACCTCTGATGACAGGCTGCACAATACCAGCGCGCCTTGGCTCTCCTCAGCCAGCTGGCTCGCCAGCAAAAGCGCGCGGAAACCCGCACTGCTGATGTAAACCAGATTCTTGAGATCGAGGACGACCCGCTTTCGGCCGGCCTTGATCAACTCCGTCAACTTGTCCCCTAGTGGCCGGGCGGTACTGCTGTCAATCCGCCCCTTGATCTCGACGATCGTAATATCGCCTTTGTGCTCTTCACCGATGTCCATCGCTGTCCTCTTTGGGATTGGGTCAGACGTACAGCTTTTTGTGCAGCTTTATGTGATTACACCTATCTTTTCGCACGTAGTCCACTCTATCCATGAGTGCATGCACAAAATGCAGTCCCACGCCGCCAAGCCTGCGCTCGCGTAAAGTCTGCGAGGCATCTGGCGGGGTGGATTGCCGCGGGTCGAATGGTTTGGCATCATCGATGATCTCAGCAGTGATCACCCCATCCGCCAGCGTTAGGGTCACGCGGATGCAATGAGAGCCACTGTCGTCATAGCCGTATGAGATCGTGTTGTTCAAGATCTCGTCGAGACAGAGGTTGAGGTCATTGATGATCTGGTTGGGGATACCATGAGCAGCGCCAAATTGGTCGACCCGCGCCACGACTTTCTCCATTTCGCTGATCGTATTGCCGATCACGAGGGTGAAGTTGATGGTCGAGCTTGGAGCTATCATATGTCGCAATACTAGGCTTGATTCCCAAATATCCAATCCGCAAGCCAGAAATGTCTTCAGAAATAGCTTACGACAGGTACAGTAGCCGATCAACAATGTCGCAGATCGAACCAGGAGCAGCGGGAAATGTCACTTCAATCATGAAGGCAGCGCAGTCCAACGCGCGACTGCTCGTGGTCGACGACAACGAAGACAATCGCTACACGCTCACTCTGCAGCTCGAGCTCGAGGGATACAAGAACGTCGCGACTGCCGAGCACGGTGAGGAGGCGCTCCTGCTGCTCGACCAGCAGGATTTCGATCTTCTTCTTCTCGACGTGATGATGCCGAAGCTCGATGGCTATCAGGTGCTTGAACGTCTAAAAGCTCAGGAGCGCCTGCACAATCTTCCTGTCATCATGATCTCGGCGCTCAATGAAGTCGCCAGCGTCGTGCGATGCATTGAGCTGGGAGCCGTGGATTACCTCCCCAAACCTTTCGACCCGGTACTGCTCAGGGCACGTGTCGGCGCAAGCTTGGAGAAAAAACGGCTGCGCGACGAAGTGCGAGCGCACCTCGCGCGCGTGGAGGAGGAGCTGGCGTCGGCGCGTCAACTACAAATGAGCATGGTGCCTAGGGTTTTCCCTCCCCCGTCCAAGGAGCGGCCGATCGAGCTCTTCGCCATGATGGAGCCGGCGCGCGAAGTTGGAGGCGATCTCTACGATTTCTTCGACGGGGCCGATGGCAGCTTCTACTTCCTCATCGGGGATGTGTCCGGCAAGGGGGTACCTGCGGCGCTATTCATGGCGCGGACCAAGAATCTGGTCCGATTGATCACCCGGATGGCGCGCGCTGAGGATGGCTCCGCCCTTGCACCTTCCGAGATCGTTTCAATGGTCAACCGGGAACTGTGCCAGGACAATGCCGGCCTGATGTTTGTGACATTGTTCTTCGGAGTGATGCGTCCCGATTGTGGCGACGTGAGCTTCTGCAATGCCGGCCATAATCCTCCCTATCACCTGCATGATACAAGGGCCGAGCAGCTGCCCACTGCCAAGGGGCGAGCGATCGGACTGCGCCGAAACTCGGCATACGAGACCGTCACCCTTTCCATGTCTCCCGGAGATCTGCTGTATCTTTACAGCGATGGCATCACTGAAGCGGTCGATATGAGCGGCGAATTGTTTTCCGAGTGGCGGCTCGAACAGGCATTATTGTCGACGTCTGCCGCCAGCGCGAACGTCGTCGTCGGTGCCGTGGCGGATGCGGTCAGGCGGTTCGTCGGGGCGGCTCAGCAGGCGGATGACATCACCGCCCTGGCGATACGGCTCACGGATCCCTCAATGTTATGACGTCGCATCAGTGAGTAGGTGCAAAGTATGTACGGAATGTTGAGCCCGATCGCACAGTAATAGCGAACAGCGCGGGGATGGAATGGAAGGAAGGTATTTTTCACCACATTTTCGGGAACGGTCTCGCTCGCTGAAGCCGTGGCCTGAGCAGGCGCGCGCGGTTGCGATATCCTCGGGGAGATCCGACCGGCCGACAGGCGTGTCAGCTCCAAAATAAGTCCCCTCGGCGATAGACAGAATGGGCAGTCAGCGTGTAGACTTGCTTTCAGTACTCGCAGGGCCGGAGGGCAATATCATTAAATTCCTCCCCGTGAGGATTATTGTGCGAGCGGCGGCTGGATTCGTCATTTCGAGCGCGCCTGTTGCAGCACTAGATCTAAATTCTCGCGTCTCGATCGGAGTTCTCAACGATCAAGCTGGGATTTACGCAGAAGTCGGGGGAGTTGGGTCGATCCAAGCGGCTCGCATGGCGGTCGAGGACTTTGGAGGAAAAGTTCTCGGACGCGACATTTCCATCGTCGCGGCAGACCACCGGAACGACGTGCAACGGGCCATGCAGATCGCGACGGACTGGATCGATAATCAAGGTGTTACGGCGATCGTCGATTTGACGAATTCCGCTGTCGCGCTGGCTGTACAGAAGCTGGCGAAAGATCGAAGCAAGATCGCCATTTCCAGTTTGGCTGGATCCACCGATTTAACCGGATCGGCTTGCTCGCCAACGGGTTTCCAATGGACGTTCAACAACTATTCCAATTCGACGACTTTGGCGCGCGAACTCGTCTCGTTCCATCAAGATAGTTGGTTCTTCATAACCGCGGATTATCCATTCGGCTGGTCCCTGGAACGCGAAGCATCGGAGGCCGTAGTCCAGGCCGGCGGCCACGTGCTAGGTGCGGTGCGGCACCCGCTGAACGAGTTGAACTTCGGCCCACTTCTATCTCTGGCCCAGGAGTCCAAAGCCAAAGTGATCGCCCTGGCTAACGCTGGCGGTGATACCGTCCGAGCTGTCAGAGAAGGCGCGGAGATCGGCATATCCCCGCGAACCCAGACGCTCGTCCCAATGCTTGTATTTATTTCGGATGTCCATCAGTTGGGGCTTGATGTGGCGAAAGGCATGACCTTTGTCGACGGCTTTTATTGGGATCTCGATGAGGTCACGAGAGCCTGGTCCAAAAGATTCTATGAGCGTCGCCACGTTATGCCGACCATGGGGCACGCCGGCACATATTCAGCGGTCCTCCATTACTTGCGTGCCCTTCAGGCGGCGGGAACGGACGAGGCGCACGTTGTGGCGAGCAAAATGCGAGAGATATCTGTGAAAGATTTTTTCGCACGCAATGGCCATGTCCGGCCCGATGGCCTCATGGTCCACGATATGTACCTAATGCAGGTCAAGTACCCGGATGAATCGAGCGGAGCCTGGGATTATTACAAGCTGATCTCGACCATTCCGGGAGAGAAGGCATTCCGGCCGCTTTCACAGAGTGAATGCCCGCTGGCCAAATAGGACAAGAGAGGCCGACGATGGCTGTCAATGAGATCACCTTATGGCTTCACAAGATCGTCGCCGAGAAAGCGAATCGCCTCGCGTCTCTGATGGGCATCTTCACGTTGGTCGCCTTGCATCACGCTGCTGCCGCGGGTGGAGCAGCCGTAAATATTGGGGTCCTGACCGACCTGACGGGGGTCTATAAGGACCTGGCAGGACCGGGCTCCGTCGCGGCCGCACAAATGGCGGTGCACGACTTCGGAGAGAAGGTGCTCGGACGTGAGGTGAAGGTGTTCGCGGGAGACCACAAGCATCAAGTGCAAAACGCGATTGAGATAAGCAATGGTTGGATAAAGGACGATGACGTCGGAATGATCGTCGATCTCCCGAATTCAGCCGTCGCCCTGGCGGTACAAAAATTATCAGCGGACCTGGATAGGATATCGATCACGGTTTCCGGCGGCAGTACCGATTTGACGGGCAGGGCCTGCACGGCCACCGGCTTTCACTGGGCGTATGACACCTACTCCAACGCTGTGGCCATGGCTCGAGCAATGGTGGCGTTTGGCCAGAACTCTTGGTACTTCATTACGGCGGATTACCCTTTTGGGCATGCATTGGAACGCGATGCCAGCCAAGCGGTGATCAAGGCTGGGGGGCGTGTGCTCGGTCATGCGTTGCATCCTCTCAACACTGCAGACTTCGGTACGTATCTGGAATCCGCCCAGGCTTCCGGCGCGAAGGTCATTGCACTCGCCAATGCCGGCTCAGACACCACAAGGGCGATCAATCAAGCGTCGGAGATTGGCATTTCACCGCGTTCGCAGACGCTTGTCCCTCTGCTCGTATACTTGTCCGACGTGCACAAACTCGGCCTTGATACGGCAAAAGGCATGACGTTTGTCGATGGGTTTTATTGGGACTTAGATGACGCGACCCGCGCTTGGGCAAAAAAATTCCTGGATGTCGCAGGTGTTATGCCCACAATGACCCACGCTGGCGTTTATTCGGCGACCCTCTCTTATCTTAAGGCGGCACAGACTGCGGGGACGGGCGATGCCAAGCAAATCTCGGCAAAGATGCGGCAACTCCCAGTCGACGACTTTTTCGCAAAAGGCGGGACCATACGGACAGATGGGCGTCTGATCCATGATATGTATCTCGTCCAAGTTAAGCGGCCCGAAGAGTCGCAATATCCGTGGGATTATTACAGAATTCTATCAACGATACCCGGGGAAAGCGCTTTTCGCCCGTTGCCCGAAAGCGAATGTCCGCTCGTTCACAAGTGAGAACCGTCTACGGCAGTTGACCGTAACACTTTTGCGAATGGCTCATAGCCCGATCCATTCGCTGAGATTTGGCTGACAACGAGAACTCCTGCCCGTTTTGTCCGAGTTCCATTCGAGGTGATCGGACCTCTACGAACAACGTGGGTAATAGATTTGATGCCTCTCAGACCTACAATTCGGTTTGGCGTAACGTTCCGGCTTCTCGGCGCCCTTTTGGCAATTACCGCACTTGCCATAGGCGCGAGCTTAGCGGCCCTTTATGCGTTCAATCAATACAGGAAAGGCTTTGATCAGATCGCATTGTCCAACTTGCCAGCGCTGATCGCAGCGAGTGAGCTCGCCCAACGCAGCGAAGCAATGGCAGCTAATGCGCCTAGTCTCGCCGTTGCCGACAATCACTTCGCTCGCCAGGCGCTCGGCAATGCGCTGCGGCAACAGCTGCAAAATATTGCAAATCTGAGAAGTTCTCTCGTTGTATTGGCCCCCTCCACTGAGGGTCTTCGCGATCTAGCCAAGAACGAGGACCTGCTGAAGGCCACTCTTGAAAAGCTGGATCACCTTGTTGCCGAACGAATCGAGGCGGATGGATTAGAAGCCAATCTCATCCTTCAGCTCCGAAACTTTACCACTCGTCTGCATCGGACCACAGCCCCCCTATTTGCCAATTTAATCGGGGCAAGCCGCCCGCTCGACGAAATCGAAGCGCTGTCCATGTGGACGGGGGCAGTGGACGAGGCCGTCGTCATCATGCTGTCGACCTCATTCGTGGATTCGAATCTAAGATTGACTCGACTGCGCTCTGACTTCGATACACTCGCTGTTCGGGCCCGTGGAGCGCTCGGCCGGCTTGATCGGACCACAATCGCTGCACTCGAGCCGTTGCAAGATGCCTTGCTGAAATATGCAGGCGGATCGCCCAACGTCTTCGAGGCGCGTGCGGCACAGCTTGCGGTGGAATCCGGGCTACGGGGTACTTTGCTTGAAAACAAGCAGCTTTCAGCGCAATTTGTTGCTTCCGCTGGCAGCGTCTTCAAAACAATCCAGAGCGACACGCAGGCTCAGAGTAGTTTCTTTTCCGGCCTTATTTCCCAATATTCCCATCTGTTCGGCGCCATCACGCTCATATCCATTGCTGGTGCTGCAGGTGCGTTTTTTTATATAAATCGTTCCATCATCCGTCGAATACAAAATTTGAGCGATAGCATGCATGCCCATGTTGCGGGGGAACATGCTGCAATTGCCGTATTGGGCAATGATGAGATTTCCGAAATGGCGAAGGCCACTCAGTTCTTTGTCGACGCCATCGCGAGACGGGAAGCCGCACTGCGGGTTACTTTCGAAAATTTGCGTACCATCCTCGAGGCAAGCCCTATCGGCGCGTGCGTGACAACGGAGGCAGGGCGGCTGCTGTTCCGCAATTCTGAGTTTGCGAACCAACATAGGTTTTCGGCCGTCGATCTAGTCGACGGCATCGATCTTTCTTCACTGTTTGCCGATTCGTCCGATCGGCCCCGGTTGTTTGCACAGCTTCGTCGCGACGGTGTCGTGGACCACGTCGAGATAGAACGTCGCCGAACCGATGGATCGCAATGGTGGAGCCTAATGTCGATGAGGCAGATTGCTTTCGAGGGCAATCAAGCATGTCTCACCTGGACCTACGATATATCGGCGCTCAAGCACGTCGAAGATGCGCTCAAGGTCGCTCGGGACCAGGCCGAAGCAACCAGCCGAACCAAGTCGAGCTTTCTGGCGAATATGAGCCATGAACTGCGGACGCCTCTGAATGCGATCATTGGACTTACCGACATGTTGGTCAACAACGCGCCGCGATTTGGAACCGAAAAGGCAGTCGAGCCGCTCCGTCGCGTGCATCGGGCGGGCACGCATCTGCTCGACTTGATCAATCAGGTACTCGACCTGTCGAAGATCGAAGCCGGCAAGTTGGAAATCAATGTGGAGACCGTCCGCGTCCTGCCGCTTGTTGAGGAGGTCATCGGCACGGCGCGGCCGCTTGCGGAGCATAACAAGAATAAGTTGTCGATCGAGTGCCCGGCGGACCTGCCCGGTATCGAAGCCGACGCGATGCGGCTTCGGCAGATTCTGCTTAATCTCCTGAGCAACTCATGCAAATTCACGAAAGGCGGCAATGTCATGCTCTGCGTTGCCCGGTCTGCGCATGAGCAACGTGACTGGATCGAGTTTGCAGTGAGCGATACCGGTATCGGAATGAACGCGGATCAGATGGAGCGGCTGTTCGAGGAGTTTTCACAAGCCGATGCCTCGACCGCGCGCCAATACGGCGGCACCGGGCTTGGCTTGGCGATTACGCGACGCCTTTGTCAAATGATGGGCGGCGACGTGACGGTCACAAGCGAAATCGGCAAAGGCTCGACCTTCACTGTGCGCCTGCCCGTTGCACAGATGTTGTCAACAGCCCAACAGGAAACCGGCGCACCCTCTACCGAGCTTCATCGCGGCGAATACGTGCTGGTAATCGACGACGATCAAACCGCACGTGACTTGATGGCAGAATACCTGCGTCAGGCGGGGTTCGCGGTGATCACCGCAGCCGGCGGACGCGAGGGACTGCGGCTGGCCAAGCAATATCATCTGATCGCGATCACGCTCGACGTCGTGATGCCGGACCTTGACGGCTGGACTGTCCTGTCCGCGCTCCGCGGCGATCCCGAGCTTTCCTACGTTCCCGTCATTATGGCTACCATTGTCGATGAACGCCGTCACGCAATGGCACTTGGCGCCGCAGGCTATCTCACCAAGCCCATTGACCGGCAAAAGCTTGTCGAGCTTATGCAGCGGTTCAGGGCACGCATGGGTCGAACCCGTGTCCTGCTGGTCGAGGACGATCCCGCCCAGCGCGAGCTGCTGCGCGGCTGGCTCGAACCGCAGGAATGGGTATTGAGCGAAGCCGAAAACGGCCGCGTCGCGCTGGAGCGAATCAAGCAGGATCTGCCCCACATCATCCTCCTGGATCTGATGATGCCGGAAATGGACGGTTTTGAGCTAGTTGCTGCATTGCAAGAGCAGCCGGCTTGGCGGCGCATCCCGGTAATCGTCATCACCGCCCGCGACCTCAGCGTGGAGGAACACGCGCGATTGAATTCAGGCATTGAAAGCGTCCTGCTCAAAACGCAATTCAGCCCGTCTGATCTGATTGAAGAGGTTCGCACTGTCGTGTCAGAAGCGCGGCATCGGGAGCATGTACCGGAGGCTGTCGCGTGACCAGGGTCTTATACGTCGAGGACAATGACGATAACATTTATATGCTCAAGATGTGGTTCGAGCTGTCGGAGGGGTTCGAATTCGTCGTTGCCGAGGATGGGGAAATCGGCTGTGCGAAGGCACTGACAGACCATCCGGATATCATCCTGATGGACCTCGACGTGCCGGTCATGGATGGCTGGGAGGCAACACGCCGCCTCAAGGGCGATCCCTTGACCCGCGACATCCCTATCATTGCATTGACGGCGCATGCCATGTCGGGCTCTCGCGAAAAAGCGCTTGCCGCCGGCTGCGATGAGTTCGAAACCAAGCCTATCGATTTCGATCGTTTGATGAAGAAGATCAACCGCCTGCTTGGTGACCGGGCTCGGACTCCGCAGACCGGATTTGCTCGGCCGTAATGTGGCTGTGATTGCTGGGGGCAGGTCGGCCAAGCGGCTAAGGATGCGGCCCCGACGAAAACCAATCATACGAGGCCAACGTCGTTGGCGAGGGACACTAGGCGCTGGAGCGGCTCGACAAGGGTGTCTACGACGTCATCCTTATTGGATGTCCAGATGCCGGAGATGGATGGCCTCGCGGCGAGCCGCGCCATCTGCGCACGCTGGGCTGCAAGCAAGCGTTATCTATCGGATTATCTCGGCCAGCAATCATCATCGAGAACAGGGTCGGCGCAGGTGGGAATGTCGGCATGCAATCTGCACTCACCTCTCCACCAGATGGTTACACGATCGTCTTCGTCGGCCCGAACAACGCAATCAATGCGACGTTCTACGAAAAGCTTTCCTTTGACTTCTCACGATAGCGCCCCGGTAGCCGGAACGATGCGCTTGACTAACGTGATGGAGGTGAACCTGGCGGTTCCGGTTAACAACGTCGCCGAGTTCATCGCCTATGCGAGGGTCAATCCGGGCAAAGTCAATTTTGCTTCGGGTGGGGTCGGTACCTCGCCTCATCTGTCCGGCGAGTTATTTAAGGCGATGACTGGCGTCAACATTGTGCATGTGCCGTATCGTGGCGGCGCGCCCGCGCTCACTGACCTACTCGCCGGACAGGTACAGGCCTTGTTCGATAACTTGCCCGGTTCGATCGGCCACATCAGAACCGGCAAGGTGCGGGCACTTGGCATGACCGCGTCTAAACGCGTCGCAGCACTTCCGGATGTACCGGCCATCGCCGAAACCGTGCCGGGGTACGAAGCAAGTGTCTGGTACGGAATCGCGGCGCCCAGGGGTTTAAGCCGCCT
>Ga0306920_100006001_pt1 | contig 15773 bp, 12 predicted proteins | sample flu12Cox44000170_FD_204666 | JGI IMG/M metagenome (GOLD analysis project Ga0306920, IMG submission 204666) | Lab enrichment of tropical soil microbial communities from Luquillo Experimental Forest, Puerto Rico - flux4day.12C.oxic.44.000.170 (v2)... | ecosystem: Environmental > Terrestrial >... | reverse complement strand
GCGCCTCGATGACCAGCACGCTGTGCCCGGCCCGCCGCAGGTCCCTGGCCGCGGCCAGCCCGGCCAGGCCGGCGCCCACCACGATGACATCGGCGTCCGCCCGGCTGGCCATGACTCGCCGCTACCTGCCGGTGTGGGCGGTGAGCATCCCGGCGGTGGCGGCGGTGCTGGCAGCCAAGGTCGCCTCCGGTTATCGCGGCGGGCGGCGTCCTGGTTCCGGGCGCCAGGCAGCATGATCTTCGATGACACCCGGATGTGTCATCCTTCCCGGCGAATGAACCTCTGCGGGCCGGTCCCGCGCGGAGGAGACTGGGCTGATGCGGGCAGGACGTTCCCTCCAGCCGGTGCGGGAGTATCGGTGACACGGCACGGGGCCACCGGGTGACAGCCTCGCCGGCGGTAACCGTGATCGGTGAGGCGCTGATCGACCTGGTGCCCGGCACGGGCGGGCGGACGTTTGTGGCCACCCCCGGCGGCAGTCCCTACAACGTGGCGATCGGCCTGGCCCGGCTGGGCATGGCGGCCCATCTGATGGCGCGGCTGGCCGACAACGCGTTCGGCCGCATCCTCCGCGGGCACGCGGTGGCGGAGGGCGTGAACCTGGCGTACGCCCCGCTGGCGAGTGAGCCGACGACGCTGGCGGTGGTCTCGCTCGACGGGCAGGCGCGGGCGAGCTACGACTTTTACACCGATGGCACCGCCGACTGGCAGTGGACGATGGCGGAGGCCGGCCGGGCGCCGGCGGACTCGGCCATCCTGCACTTCGGATCGATCGCATCCTGGACCGCGCCGGGGGACCTGCACATCCTCGGCCTTGCGTCCCGCATGCGGGGCCGGGGGAACGTCCTGGTGAGCTACGACCCCAACGTGCGGCCGCGGCTGCTGGCCGGCCCGGGCCCGGGCCGGACGGCGGTCGAGCGGGGCGTCCGCCTTGCCCATATCGTCAAGGCCAGCGAGGAGGACATCACGTGGCTCTACCCGGACCGTACGGTCACCGAGGCTGCCCGGCTATGGCTGCGGCTCGGTGCGACCCTGGTGATCGTCACCGACGGGGCGAACGGTGCCGACGTGTTCATGGCCACGGACCCGGCGCTGCACCGGCCGACGCCCGCCGTCACCGTGGTGGACACGGTCGGCGCGGGTGACGCCTTCACCGCGGGCCTGCTCGCCTCGCTCAGCTGGCACAGCCTCCAGTCCCCCGCACAGCTCGCCCGGTGCCAGCCGGGAGATCTGGCCGGCGTGGTCGATGACGCGGCCCTGGTGGCGGCCCTGGCGTGTGAGCGGCCCGGCGCCGACCCGCCGGCGCTGGCCGAATTCACCAGCCGCCGCTCCTGACCCGGATGACCAGCCTGGGGCCGGGCTGCGGCAGCGATCGCCAGCCGCTGAGTCTCCGGCGCGCTTACCGCTGCCGGGGAGTGGTCACCCGGTTGCCGGACCCAGACGAGTGCACGAACACGCGCTGCCCGGCCGGCTGCTCGCTGGCAAGCAGCGCCAGCATGTCCTCGTCGCCGTCCTGGGCCCGCCCGACGAACCTGCGGCCGTCAGCGTCGAGCCTGCCGAGCACGAAGCCGGTGCGGGTGCCGCCCCGGCCGCGGACAACGGTATACGTCTCGACAGTGGCCCTGCCGTCCGCAGCGGCGGCCCGCTCGGGCACCGGCCCGGCATCGAGCCCAGCCTGCAGCGCGGCACTGCGCCCGGTCCGCCACGGCGCGGGGATGGTGGAGTAGACGCCGGCCGAGTACTTGCTGAGCATGCCGCCGTTGGCGCCGACGAAACCGTAGCTGCCGGGGCGGGCGCGGGCGCGCTGCACGGTCTCGGCGATGGCGTGCATCGAGTAGTTGTTGCCCGGGCCGCCGAAGAACGGCAGCCCACCGGTGACGGTGAGGCCGCGCGGATCATCGGGTGCCAGGCCGAGGCCGTCGGCGACCACCGTGACCGCGATGGGGAAGCAGGAGTACAGGTCGAACGTGGACACCTCGCCGGGCCCGATCCCGGCCACCTCCAGTGCGTGCCTGGCAGCGGCGGCCAGTGCGGGCGCCCGGCTCAGCTCCGGGCGGTCGAGCAGATCCCGCTCGCGCAGGTCAGCGTGGCCGGCCAGGAATACCCACCGCGCCTCCGGGACGCCGAGCCGGCGGGCCGCGGCGACCGGCATCAGCATCACCGCGGCTGCCTGGTTTACCTTTTCCCGTGCGACCAGGTAGCGGGTGTACGGGTCGGCGATCATCCGGTTCGCCACAGTGGGGGTGATGAGTTCCGCGGCGGTCCGCTCGACCGGCGCGCTGGCGTACGGGTTGCGGGCGGCGACCCGGGTGAAGGGCGCGAACAGCCGCCCCATGCCGAGCGCGTACTCGGCGCGGGACTGGCCGAGCCGGGCGCGGCGGGAGTTCTCCAACAGCGCATATGTCGCGGGCGCTCCCGTCAGCCCATGCGCGGCCAGTGGCGGCGAGAGCAGGCCGCCGAGCCCGTAACCGCGGTCCTCCAGGTCGCCCCCGGCGTGCTCGGACCAGTCGGGGCGGTCGCCCGCCTTCGCCAGTGCCCGGGCGGTCGAGATCGCCTCCGCGCCGCAGACCAGCGCCACCCCGGTCCCGCCCGCCGCGATCGCCGCCGCAAGTTCGGTCACCAGGTGCTGGGGGCTCTGCCCGCCAGCGACCTCCAGGATGGCCCGCCGCGGCGCGGCGCCCACCCGCCCGGTAACCGAGCGCGGGAAGTTATCCGAGCGGCCGAGCGGGGCCCGGGCACCGGGCGCGGAGTTCTCGAACTGCCGGGTAGCCGCCACCGTGTCCACCGCGGCCGTGACCGCGGCGGGGTCCGCGCCGGTGTCGGCCAGTGCCGCACGGACCGCGTCGGCCGCGAGGTCGACGGGTGAGCGCTGCCGGTAGCCGGCGCTGCCAAGTGGCTCGGAGACCTGGCCGACGCCGGCGATGACCGGGGTGCGAGGGTCGAGATGCCGGTACGGCATGTGCGGGCTCCCAGATCAGCCGCGTTCACTGACCCACACCGAAACCTGCGCGGGTTCCAGGCCGTGGGATACCACCGCGGCCAGGTCGTCGCGGACCGAGTTCAGGTCCACAGTGTCCTTCAGCCGGGCTGCGAACGCGGCGATGGTGTGGACGGCGTCATAACGGGCCCGGTTGAACCGCCGGCCCACGATCCTCTCCCCCACAGCACGGAACGCTACCGGCGGACCGTTCCGGGGACGTTACCGCCCCGGCGGCCGCCCCGGCTCCGTGCCGTGACCCTGCCCGTGCTGAAGATGGTGGAATTGGCGCCATGGGTGTGCGGCTGGCCGGCGGGCGCAACCGGGCGGGGACGGCCGCTGCCGTGGCCGGGATCATGCTTGCCGGGCTGCTCACCGCTGGCTGCACGCATGAGACGGCCAGCCAGCGGGCGGCGCTGGCATCGTGCACCAGGTTCGCCATCAGTGTCATCGAGCATCACATCACTGTCAGGTCACTGCCGGCTGCCTGTCACGGCCTGACCAGAGCCCAGGTCAACGCGGCCGCCGACATTGCCCTCGCCGAAACGGCGGGCAAAGTGCGCAGCGTGACCCGCGACCGCATCGCCAGGACCCGCCCGCTGCTGGGCTACCCGCTGGCCAGCTTCCCGGCCCAGCCGAACCCGCCGGTCACCGCGGTGTATTCTCGCCCGGCCGGCGGCCCGCCGCTGGCCCTGGTCGCCCTGGTCACCTGGCTGATGACGGTTGCGTTGGGGGGCCTGATGCTGGCCAGGTGGGCTCTCCGGGGCAGGCGCCGCCGGGCCGCCGGCGGCGAGGTGCGGTCCCTGCCGGCGATGAACGTGGCCCACTTCGGGCTGGCCCTGGCCGGCCTGGCGGCATGGATCGGCTACCTGGTGACGGGCCTGACCGGGCTGGCCTGGGCCGCCTGTGCGTTGCTGCTGCCAGTGGCTGGATTTGGCATGGTGCTGGTGAGCCGGTGGTTCCCGGAGCGCTCCACGGCGGACGTGGCAGTCTCAGCGTCACCGCCCCGTCCCGTCGCCGCGGGCGCCGTGTCCGCTCCGGCCCGTTCCGGCCCGGCACCAGGCCGGGCCGTCGCGGACCTGCGACCAGCGGTGGTCATCTCCGGCCCACCTCCGGTTCAGGCCGGTCCTGGCCAGCCGCCAGCCCGGCACCCGCCTGCCCTGATCGTGGTGACACATGTAGCCCTCGCCACGGCGACCATCCTGTTCGCGGTGCTGGCGGCTGTGGCCGCCGGGTAGGCGCACGCCCAGCGCCCTGGCCGGCGCCGGGGCGCTGCCGAGTGGCGACCCACTGGGGCCGGAGTAGCCTGTGGACCATGCGTCGGATTGCGCAAGTCGTCGGCGCCGTCTTCCTGGTTCTCGGCGTCTTCTGGACCGGGCGTGAGAGTGGACACGGCCTGACCGCCTTCTGGGAGCACTGGTGGTGCCCGATCCCGCTGGTGCTGATCCTGCTCGGCCTGGCCGCGGTACTGGTGGCCCGGCGGCCCTCCCCCACCGCGTAAGGTCAGCCGGATCGCTCAGGCCGGATCCACGGTCATGACGGTGTGCCCGATCCGCACCTTGTCGCCTCTCTTCACCCACTGGGCCGTCTGGATGCGGCGCCCGTTCAGCCAGGTGCCGTTGGTCGAATCCAGGTCCTCGACATACCAGCGGCCGTGGGCAACCTGAAAGCGCGCGTGAAAGCTGGAGGCGAACTCGTCGTTGATGGCCAGGTTGCCCTGGCGGCCGACGGTGAAGTTGGCATCGAACGTATGGCTATCATCCCCGGCCCTGATGATCAGGGCTGGGTTGCGAATCGCCTCGACGCGCGTGCCCTTGCGCCGGCCAGCGATCGCGGACGCGGCGGCCCGCCAGGCGGCCTGGTCCTGCTCGGTGATACCGTCCCACGGCGCCAACGGGGTCGGGTGGGCGGCACGGTAAGCCTCATAGGCGCTTCGTGCGAGATCGCCGGGATCGGCGCTGGCCACGCAACGATGATGCCAGGAAGCGGAGTTGGCGGGAAGCACCCGGCCGTGCACTCTGGCGCAGCGGCGGCACCCAGCTGATCATCGATAGCATCGGGCTGTGCGCAAGATCGAGACCGACTATCTGGTCGTCGGGGCAGGCGCCGCCGGCCTGGCCTTCGTCGACGCGCTGATCGCCGCCAGCGAGGCCGACGTGGTGATGGTGGACCGGCGCCACCAGCCGGGCGGCCACTGGAACGATGCCTACCCATTCGTGCGCCTGCACGGCCCGTCGGCCCTGTATGGCGTCAACTCCCGGCGGCTGGGCAGCGACGTGATCGAGCAGACGGGGCCCAACGCCGGTTACTACCCGCGCGCGACCGCGGCCGAGATCTGCGCCTACTACCAGCAGGTACTCAATGAGGTACTGCTGCCTTCGGGACGGGTCCGCTTCTTCGGCATGTCCGACCGCGCCGGTGCGGCCGGGAACAATCAGCAGTTCACGTCCCGGCTGACGGGGGAGACGACGGCGGTTCGGGTCAGGAAGCGGGTCGTGGACGCACGGTATCTCGAGCCGTCGATCCCGGCTACGCATGCACCGCCGTTCGGAATCGAACCAGGGGTTCGGGTGATCCCGGTCAACGATCTCGTCGGGCTGACCCGCCCGGCCAGCGGGTTCACGATCCTCGGTGGCGGAAAGACCGCGATCGACGCGTGCCTGTGGCTGCTCGAGACGGGGGTGCCACCGGCGGCGATCCGCTGGATCCGGCCCCGGGATGCCTGGCTCCTTGACCGGTCCTATCAGCAGCCGCTCGGGCTTCTGCCGCGGCTGATAGAGGGCGTGTCGCTGTACCTGGCGGCCGCGGCCGAGGCCCGGGACGTCAGCGACCTGTTCTGGCGGCTGGAATCCTGCGGCCAGCTTCTGCGGCTCGATCCCGGGGTCCAGCCGACGATGTTCCGGTGCGCGACGGTGAGCCAGCACGAGCTGGTGAGCCTGCGCAGCATCGATAACGTGATTCGCCTCGGGCGGGTCGCGCGCATCGCGCCCGATCACATCGAGCTCGCTGGTGGCTCGATCCCGGCCGACCCGGGGCAGGTCCACGTGGACTGCTCAGCGGCCGGCCTTCGCACCAAGCCCGCCCGCCCGGTGTTCTCCGGCAAACTGATCACGCTGCAGCAGATCCGTACCTGCCAGCCGGTCTTCAGCGCCGCGCTGACCGGTTACGTCGAGGCCACCTACGCCGACGACGCGCGGAAGAACCAGATCTGCCCGGCAAACCGGTATCCCGATGCAGCCATGGACTGGATCGGAGTCACCTGCACCGCCTGGCGCGCCGAGATCATCTGGGCGACGGATCCTGACCTGGTTTCCTGGATGGAGCACGCCCGGCTCAACGCCACCTGCGGCATGGGCGCTTACCGGGACGACCCGCAGATGACGTCGGCACTCGCCCGCCTCTTCACTAATGTCGAGCCCGCGATCAGCAACCTGGAAACGCTCCAGGCGGGGATCCCTGCCGGCCCGCGCTAACCACCGGCCGACCAGCAGCACCAGCCGCGGCGGCACGTTCAGCCCTGCCCCTTGAAACCGGCCGGCACCGGCCTGCTGGTGATAGGTTCCAGCCGTGTCCGCGCCGGAGCTCCGCGCCCCCGGCCAGGACGGTACCGGGGCACATCTGCCGCCAGCCGCAGGCCACAGCGCGCTGGTCGACTTGTTCCCGGTGCCGGCCGAGCCGGCCCCGCGCACTGGCCTGGTGCGCTGGGCGCTGGTCCTGGTCCAGGTCGCCGTGGTCGCCCTCGGCGCGCTGGCGATGCTGGCCCGCGTCGGCGGCCGGCCGGCCTGGGACAGTGTCTGGGCTGAGGACCCGGGCGTCTACCTGCCCGGAGCGCTCGCGCATCCCTGGCACTTGCTGCAGTCGTATGCGGGATACCTGCAGTTAATCCCGCGCCTGATCGGCCAGGTTGCCGCGCTGCTGCCGATCAGGCATGCCTCGGACGCCTTCGCGGTCGGCGGTGCGCTGGTCGCATCGGCGTGCGCGCTGTTCGTTTACCACGCCAGCTCGGGCCACGTCAGCTCACGCTGGCTGCGCGCCCTGCTCGGCTTGTCCGTGCTGCTGCTGCCGGTGGCGCAGCTCGAGGTCGCAGACAACGGCGTCAATTCCATCTGGTACCTGCTCTATGCGCTGTTCTGGGCGGCCCTCTGGCGGCCGCGCACCCGCACCGGCGCGGCGCTTTCCGCTGTGGTTGCGTTCGCAGCGGCGGGCTCCAGCTCGCTAGCCATCCTGTTCGTGCCACTGTTCGCTGCCCGCGCGATGGTGGTGCCGCCACGCCTGCGCGAGCACGCCGCGACCGCCGGCTGGGCGGTCGGCTGCCTGCTGCAGCTCCTGGTCATCCTGACCAGCCACCTGTCCCGGCTCGCAGTTCGCAGTCTTTCCAATGCGGTGCCGTACTACGCGCACGAGGTCCTGCTCCCGGCGCTGGGCTGGCACCTTGCCTGGCACCTGCGCCACCTGGTGGGGCTGACCGCTGCCACCCTGCTCGCCGGCAGCCTCATCGCCATCGTCCTGGCGGTCGTGGTCGCTACCCAGGACCGGCGGTGCCGGGTGTTCGTGCTTACCGCCGTGGCGACCGGCCTGCTGCTCAGCGCGGTGACCTCGGCCCTGGCCTGGGGCGGGCCGCGGCAGCGAGTCACCATCGCGGTGGAGCACGGCGCCCGGTACGCCACCGTCCCCATCCTGCTGCTCGACGCGGCGCTGATCGTGGCGGCGGACGCCTACGCCCGTCGCTGGTGGCCTCGCCCCAGGGCCATCGCCGCCGTCACTGCGCTGATAGCGGTACTGGCAGTCGGCTGGGCCACCGACTTCCGTTACCCGGTTCGCCACTTCGCCGGGCCTGCCTCAGCCTGGCAACCGACAGCCGGCGCGTGGCTTAGCCACTGCCAGCAGCAGCCGGCTGGGACTATCACGGTTACCTTCCGCAACTGGTGGGGCCCGGGCGAACTGGCCACGACGTTCAAGTGCTCGAGCCTGCGCCGCTGACGTGTGGTGCCCTATGCAGGCAGCACCATCGACCGGGGGCAGTCGCCGGTCTGCCGCCCGCCGACGGCGAAGCGATGATCCGGCGGGCCGTGATCGCGCGGGGAGTCCACAGCCGGGGTCGATTATAAGGATTGACTTATATAACTTCCTCCTGATACTTTCGCGGCGTGCACGCGTTCGATGTGCTCGGCGATCCGGTACGCCGCCGGATTCTCGAGCTGCTCGCCGAGGGTGAGCTGACCTCCGGCGCGATCTGCGCGGCCGTTCAGCGGGAGTTCGGGATCTCTCAGCCGGCCGTCTCGCAGCATCTGAGGGTGCTCCGGGACGGCGGTCTGGCCACCGTACGGCCCGAGGGAGCCCGGCGCCTGTACATGGTGAACTCCGTGCCGCTGCAGGAACTCGACGCGTGGCTCGATCGATTCCGGCGCTTTTGGGCCCCGCACCTGGAGGCGCTGGCGACGGAACTGGCCCGGGGCAGGCGGGAACGCCGCCTCGGCGGTGCTGGACCGGGCGGGAAGGGACAAGCTCCATGATCGACGTGACACAGCAGATCAACGCCGTACAGCGCAAGGTCGGGACGCGGGTCCTGGCGGCAGGTGAGGCGCGCACAGTCACCATCAGCCAGACGTTCGGCGCCGCCATCGAGGATGTCTGGGATGCGTGCACCAGCGCCGAGCGGATCCCCCGATGGTTCCTGCCGGTCTCGGGGGATCTACGGCCCGGTGGCCATTACCAGCTCGCGGGCAACGCGGGCGGCACGATCGAACGGTGTGACCCGCCTAAGAGCTTTTTCGCCACCTGGGAGTATGGCGGCGAGGTGAGCTGGATCGAAGTCCGGCTGACGGCCGAGGCGGCCGGCCAGACGCGGATGGAGATCGAGCACATCGCTCATGTAGACGACCAGCGATGGGCCGAGTTCGGCCCGGGTGCCGTCGGCATCGGCTGGGACATGGTGGTTATGGGCCTGAGCCTGCACCTGTCCGGCAGCCAGGCGGTCGATCCGCAGCACAGCGCGGCGTGGGCCGCGTCCGGGGAGGGCAAACGCTTCATGAAGCTCAGCGGCGCCCGCTGGTGCGAGGCCCACATCGCCAGCGGCGACGGCGAAGCCGATGCGCGTGCCAAGGCCGCGCGGACCCTAGCCGCCTACACCGGAGCCCCAGCGGAGCCAGCCGGGTGACTCCCGGTGCCTGCCGGGGCGAGCGCGCGTCGGTCCACACCCCCAGCCAGGCGGACATCACCCGCACGCGGCTCACCCCGGCTGCGGGAAACCTGACCCAAACGTTCAGAAGCTAGCTCCCGGGATCGCTAGCCGCACTTCCCTGGAGCGCTGTAGAAGCCCGGTCCTGCCAGCCCCGGACCGGTGATCATGGGCTTGTTATTCCCGCCGCCCTGCGGATAGGCCGTATCGAACCACTGCGTGAAGAACTGACTCAGCCTCGCCTGGCAGGCACTGCTCTGCACCGGCAGCCACTGGTGGAAGGCGGCTTCGAGCTGCGCCTCGCTGATGCTGGCCGCGCCGTACACCTGCTGCAGCTGCTGCAGCACCCGGTCGAAGTTGGCGGGCCCGAGGATCTGGCGCAGCGCGATATAGGCGGCCCCAGGCCGGTCATAGGTGTTTGACCCGGAGAACAGGGTAAACGGTTCGGGGTTGGACGGCGCCGTCGTCCAGAAGCTGCCGCTCCTGCGGTAGATCCTGTTGAACTGGCTCACCAGGCTGGCCTGGAAGGCAGCCTGGCCCTGCGGCGAGGACGGGCCCCCGGCCGCGTCCTCGGCCAGCCGCGCGTGGTACAAGAACTCGGCCAGGGTAGCCATGCCTTCCTTGAAGAAGGTCATGCGGTAGTCGTCCTCGGTGACGTTGTCTCCCCACCACTGGTGCATGTTCTCGTGGTAGAGGGTGTCGGTGTTGATCACCCCGCCGGCAAAGGCGATCATGGTCTGCATCTCCTCGTCGAAGCTGACCGAGGGAGTGCCGATGACGATCCCGTCCGAGGTGAACGGGTAGGGCCCGTTGAACTGGCTCTCGAACGCGGTGATATCCGGCTGCATGCCCATGATGGCCGCGTTGCTCTGCTGCTGCGCGGGGCTGATCAATCCATTCTGCGCGCGGTAGAACTTGATGCCGCCGACGGTCCGCGAGCTGAGGCGGTACTTGCCGACGCTGTCCTCGACCAGGTAGCTGGCGATGGGTGCGGCGGAATGCCAGTTCCAGGTAACTGAGCCGCCGGGGAATTCCTGGCTGGCCGCGTGCTGCTGCACCGACACCAGCACGCCGTTGGCGATCACGGTCCGGCCCGCAGTGACCGTGTCGGAGAAGTCGTAGGCCGGCTTGGCCGCCGGATAGTCGTTGAGCGGCATCCAGTCCTCCGACGCGACCGGCTCGGTGGTCACGAAGCTGCCGTCGGGGGCGCGGAACCAGCCCTCGGTGGTGCCGTCCCCGTCGTTGTGCACGCCAGGCCTGCCGGTATAGCTGACGGTGACGGTGAAGGTGGCGCCGTTGCCGATCGGCGCGGAGGGCGTGATCACCAGCTTGTTCGGCGGGCACTGCGTGCCGTCCAGCGCGTCCGGCTTGGTCTTGGTATTCGGCAGTTCCGGTGAGCAGGCAGGCGGCAGCGGATTAATGCCCGGGCCACCGACCGGGTTGGTCTGCGACGCCTCGTGCGCGGCCGGGTTCGGGTCGTTCGCCCCGTTCGGATCACCCGGGTAGGTTGGCTGAACGAAGCCGAACTGGGCCGGCTGGCCGTTCACGGTGACGGAATTGACCGTCATGTCGGGACTCGCGCTGGTGTTCGCGGACCGCCGCTCGAGGTCGAGGCTGAAGCTGGTCAGGCACTGCGTCGCACGGTCGGTGAGGACCACCTGGTTGCCCGGCAGGAACATGTTGGTGGTGGCGTCGTAGACAAGGTGCACCAGCGTGTGCAGGCTGGTGTACCCGCCGTTGCCGGTGTCCGGGTACAGGTGCGAACCCGGCGGCGCCAGGGTATGGGCGCCGGCGGAGCAATCCCCCGTGCCCGCCGGTGCCGCGCTGGCCGGCGAGGCCAGCGGGACCAGCCCGAACCATGGCAGAACCAGCGCTACGAAGATGATCATCGGACGACGTCCGGCCATGTCAGACCTCCTCACCGCCTGCTCCCGCAGGCCGCGAAATCCCGCCGCATTCACACCCATCTCGCCCGAACCAGCGTGTACGTCTCGACTCAACCACACAACCAACGAACCGATAGCGGCTTCGAGCGCAGCCCGGGTCGGTGCGCTCACGCCAGGCCGTGGCGGCGGCCAGGTGTTCAGCGCACGCGAGCCGGTCAGGGTATCCGGCCCGCCGGGCTTGTCGTCTGCCGCGGCGGCCCACGCGACCCGGTCATTCTCCCCAGACCCTGCGCCGGTGCCGCCGTGGAGCGGAAGGCACGCTCGGGCGGGCAGCCGGCCGTTACGCTGGGCGGCGTCCGTCAGAACGCATCGTGCAGCAGCTCGCTCACGGCTGAGCCTCAGGTTGGAGTTCGGTGAGTGCCTCTGCGGTCTGGGTGAGGGCGTAGGCGACGGCTTGATCCCAGTCCATGCCCGCGCCCCGGGCGTTGAGTTCCTGTGCGCGCTCTTCGCCGAGCGCCGCCGCCAGGAACGAGCTGAGCTCATCGATTTTCTCCGACGACCCGACGGCGTGGGCCCGGGCGGCGCTCTGGATGATCACGGCGGCATCGGGCCGGGTAGCGGAAAGCACGCCGGCGATCGTGTGCAGGATGAGGCCCACCCGGATGTGGTCCCCGCTCCACTGCAGGGCGTGGATGGCAAGGCGGCCAAGCTCGAGCGCTTCCGCCTGGTCGCCAATAAGGAACGCGATCCAAGCGGCCCAGTTGAGGTCGATCGCGCTCTGGTAGCCGATCGCCGTGCTGAGCTCGCGGCTTTCGCGCAGGCAGGCACGGGCCTGGTCGGGGTCCGTTTCGGCGACGGCCGCGCCCTGAGCGAGCAGGCATCTCGCGATGACGGCCGGCGCGCCGGCCTGCCGGGCCAGCGCGAGCGCCTCGTTCGCCAGCGGGACGGCCCGCGTGTTGTCACCGACTAGCAGGTGGTCGGCCACGGCGAAGGTGAGCTCGATGGCGGCGTCAGCGAGGTCGCCGCCCGCCCGCGCGAGTCCAGCGGTCTGTTCGGCGTGGCGGGCGGCGTCGGCGAACGCACCGACAGTAACCGCCATGCTTGAGCGGGCGGCGGAGGTGGTTTCGTCGACCCGCCAGTCCGGCACTGCCTGGCGCGCGTTGGCCTCAGCCGCCTGGCGGCTCAGCTCCTCCGCTCCGGTCACGTCCGCGCGGTTAGCGGCGAACACGGCGCTGACCGCCAGCGCCAGTGGGTAGCCCGGATTCTCAGCAGCGCCGGGTAGCCCCAGGGCCGATTCCCCCGCCAGCACCAGGGGGTATGTGCTCCAAATCTCGACCGGCGCGAACCCGGCCAGGATCGCAAACGCGGTGTCCACGTTGCCAGTGCTGATCGCCCACGACCACGCCGCGAGCAGATTTTCCTGCTCGGCACCGAGCCGCACCGCCCAGAACGCCTCCTCTTCCGCCTCGTGGGCACGGTCGCGCACCCGGGTGAGGAGGACCGCGTAGTAGTCAGCATGGCGGGCACGCCATCGCTCGGACTCCCCGGACTGGTCAAGGCGTTCCTCGCCGTATTGGCGGATCGTCTCCAGCAGCCGGTACCGGGTCCCAGTCTCCTTTTCCTCGGCCACTACCAGCGACCGGGCCACCAGGGCCGCCAGCAGCTCGAACACCGCGTCCCGGTCGATGCCCTCTCCCTCGCAGACCGCTTCGGCCGCCCCCAGGGTCGCACCGCCGGCGAACACCGCCAGCCGGGCTAGCAGCGCCTGTTCACGCTCGGCGAGCAGCTGGAACGACCAGTCGATGGTGGCCCACAGAGTCTGGTGATGTGCCACCCCGCCCCGCCGCCCACCGGCCAGCACCGCGAAGCTGCGCTCCAGCCGGCGGGCCAGCTCCGCCGGGGTCATGGTGGGCACCCGCGCGGCCGCCAGCTCGATCGCCAGCGCTATCCCGTCCAGCCGCCGGACCACCGCGGCCACCGCTGCCGCATTCCCGGCAGTCACCTCGAAACCCGGCTTGACCGCGGCCGCCCGGTCGGTGAACAGCCGTACCGCCGCTGCTTCTGCGATTGTGTCCTGGTCAGCGCCGGCGCGGGGCAACTCCAGCGAAGGCACTGGCACCAGCCGCTCCCCGTCGATCCCCAGCGCCTCGCGGCTGGTCGCCAGGATCACCAGCCGCTCACACGACTGCGCAAGGTTCCCGGCTAGTGCCGCCGCCCCCTCGATCAGATGCTCGCAGTTATCCAGCACCAGCAGCAGCTGTTTGCCGCGCAGGAACTCCGCCAGCGCCTCACGGGTGCCCTGCCCAGCCCGGGCAGTGACCGAGAAGACCGCGGCGACCGCATCATCCACCCTTGCTGTATCCCTGATCGGTGCCAGCTCGCACAGCCACGTGCCATCGGCGAACCGCCCCGCTGCCTGGGCGGCGGCCTGCAGCGCCAGCCGGGTCTTGCCCACTCCGCCCGTTCCGGTCAGCGTCACCACCCGCGCCTCGCCCAGCGCCGCCACGGTCTGCGCCAGCTCCCGCTCGCGGCCGACGAACGAGCTCACCGGCACCGGCAGATTCCCGGGACGCTCGGCAACCGTCCGGATCGGCGGGAAGTCCGCGGGCAGATCAGTGTGGGTCAGCTGGTAGATCAGCTCCGGCTCGGCCAGATCGCGCAGCCGGAACTCCCCCAGCCGCATCAGCCCGAACCCGCCGCCCAGGCGCCCCCGAACCAGGTCGTGCGTCGCCTTGGTGATGAGCACCTGCCCGCCGTGCGCGGCCGCTTTCACCCGGGCACACCGGTTGATCGGCGCGTGGTCGATATAGTCGCCGTCCTGGACGTGCGCTTCCCCGGTGTGCAGGCCCATCCGCACCCGCGGCACCGCACCTTCCGGCCAGTCGTCGGTCCCGAGCCGGAGCTGGCAGGCGCCGGCCGCCTCCACCGCCGCCAGCGCGCTGGGAAACACGGCGAAGAAACTGTCCCCCTCCCCGCGGGCGGTGATCACCACGCCGCCATGCGAGGCGATCACCTCAGCCAGCAACCGGTCATGCTGCGCGAGGGCCACCTCCATCGCGTCCGGCACGCTCTCCCACAACCGGGTCGACCCTTCGATGTCTGTCAGCAGGAACGTCACCGTCCCGGCCGGCAGACCCGCGCCGCCTGGCTCGCCCGCCCCTGCCCGCAATGCACTGGTGCTGGCCGTTGCGCCGGCGAAGCTCTCGCTGAGCAGCACCGCCAGGTCATCGGTCAGCAGCCGCTCCAGCTCCCGCGGCGTGGCAAACGTCCGGTAGGACACCGTCCCCGCCTCGCGGATACTGTCGATCATTTCTGCTAGCCGTGGCTCCAGGTCCGGCGCGGGACGCTTGAGGTACAGCAGCATCGGCTTGCCCGCTGCCAGCCGGAACTCATCCTCCAGCCCGGAAATCTCCATCCCCGGCGCCACCCACCCGTACCGCTGCCAGTAAATCCCGACAAACACCTGGCTCTGATCCAGATACGCCCGGTACATGGACCGCGGCGGATGCGGCCGCGCCCCGGACTCATAAAAGACCGGCACCAGATGCAGCCGGGCTATCGCCCGCCGGGCGGCCGTCCGCTCATCGGCCAGCTCCCCCAGCGTCGAGGAGATGAACACCCGCACCCGCTGGTCCGGCGTCAAGATCACACCCGCCCGCTCCCCGGGTGATTCAGGGCCCGGTGAAACGGCCGGACGCGTGCTTTGTGGCTCCCCCATGTCCCCGCCCTACTCGCCGTCCAACTCGGCGTTGGAACGAGGTGATAATATCCGGCCCGCTCCTGCGATATGCCAGCTCACGCCGTTCTTGTGATCCTCGCTGCCGCCCCTGCAGCGACCACCGTCCACCAGGGCCTGGGTATGTCCGCCCTGGTGACTCTCAGGTGGCTGCCAGCCAGCCGACCAGCGCGGCCCGGAAGGCCTCGGGTTGCTCGTAGTGCGGGATGTGGCCAGTGCCAGCGATCTCGACGTACCGTGCAGCCGGAATCGCTGCCGCGATCGGCCGGTTCCACGCCGGCCCGCAGATGAAGTCGTGCTCTCCGGCGATCACGAGGGAGGGGCACCTGACTCCCGCAAGGGAGGGCAGGATGTCCACGTGATCGAAGTGGGGGCCGTCACCGAACCATGCGTTGTTCATACGCAAATTCATCCGCACCTCGGCCCTGACCCGCGCGAGATGCGCCGCCGCCAGCGGCGAGTCTGGGTCCGCGAAGTACATCGGCCAGGCTGGATCGAAGCGGGAGATCCAGATCTCCTCATCCCAGCCCTGGCTCTGCTCCTCCTCTTCGGTGAGAGCGCGGACCGCGGCGCCGTACCACGGCTCGCTGGCGTGCCGGGCATAGGCCCGCTCCCGTTCGGCGTGGGCGGCGTTGTAGTCGACGACAGAACCCGAACCATCGCTGCTGCCGGGATAGCCGTCGATCACGACGAGCCGGCCTACCGACTCCGGGTGGGCCGCGGCCCAAGCCGCTGCGACCAAGCCGCCCCACGAGTGGCCCATGACAGTCACCTGCTCAAGCCCGAGCCGTGCGCGCACCTCGTCAAAGAAGCCAACGATCCCCGGCAGGTCATACCCGGAGATGTCCGCAGGGGGCGAAGTACGCCCACACCCGGGAGCGTTCACCAGATGACACCGGAACAAGTCCGACATCAGTTCCACGTCGGGCCGTGCTAGATGCGCCGAGAATCCCGGGCCACCCTCGACCCATATCAGGGGCGGCCCGTCGCCAACGG
>Ga0306920_100006000_pt1 | contig 15773 bp, 15 predicted proteins | sample flu12Cox44000170_FD_204666 | JGI IMG/M metagenome (GOLD analysis project Ga0306920, IMG submission 204666) | Lab enrichment of tropical soil microbial communities from Luquillo Experimental Forest, Puerto Rico - flux4day.12C.oxic.44.000.170 (v2)... | ecosystem: Environmental > Terrestrial >... | reverse complement strand
GACCTGGGCCTTCTTGGCGAGCAGCTCGCGCCGGCGTTCGAGACCCTCGAGGTCGGCGAGCATGAGCTCGGTCTCCACCGTCTCGGCGTCGGCGATGGCATCGATGCGGCCCTCGACGTGTGCGACGTCGGGATTCTCAAAGCAGCGCAACACGTAGGCCACCGCGTCCACCTCGCGGATGTGGGCCAGGAACTGGTTGCCGAGGCCCTCACCCTTGGAGGCCCCGCGCACCAGGCCGGCGATGTCGACGAAGGTGAGCCGCGTGGGGGTGGCGGCCGCCGAGTTGCCGATCGCCGCCAGTGTTTGCAGCCGCGGATCCGGCACGCCGACGTCGCCGATGTTGGGTGCGATGGTGCTGAAGGGATAGTTGGCGGCCTCCGCCGCTGCGGTCTGGGTGAGCGCGTTGAAGAGGGTGGACTTGCCGACATTGGGCAGGCCCACGATGCCGCACCTAAAGCCCATGGATCAGCTCTTCTCGCTGCGGCGCCTGAGCCAGCGCTTGAGGTTCTCGGCAAGCGCGCTCGCGCGCTTGCCCTGGCGCTCATCCGCCGCAGCGGTCGCCTGCCCCGGAGCTGGCACAAGAGCTGGCGTGGTAGCGGCCGGCTTGAGCGCGACCTCGCCGGGCCTATTTGCCCGCGCCACGTCGGTGAGGAAGCGCGCATCGTCCCCGGCGGCGAGGCGCGGCGCCGCGTCGGCGATGGCATCGAGCAAGGGCTCGAGCCAGGCGGCATCGGCCTTGGCGAAGTCATTGAGCACGTGGCGCAACACCTGCTCCTTGGCGCCCGGATGGCCGATGCCGATGCGCACGCGCACGTACTCGTTGCCGATGTGGGCCGTGATCGAGCGCAAACCATTGTGGCCGGCATTGCCGCCACCGGTCTTGATTCTGATCTTGCCTGGCGCGAGGTCGAGCTCGTCGTGGAAGACGTAGATGTCGCCCTCCCCGATCTTCAGGTAGCGCTGCGCCTCGCCCACTGCTCGGCCGCTGTCGTTCATATAGGTTTGTGGTTTCAGCAGGATCACCCTGTGGCCGCCCACAGGCCCCTCGCACACGAGCCCGTGGAATCGCTTCCTCCAGGGGCCGAGGCCGTGGCGCGCGGCAATCCGCTCGGCGGCCATGAAGCCCACGTTGTGCCGGTGGCGAGCGTACGCGCGGCCCGGGTTGCCGAGGCCGACAAAGAGCTTCATGGGTCGTCCGTGGGGCGGCACCTGGGCGAGCCCGAGCCTCGCCTACTTCTTGCCCTTGTCGGCCGCAGGCTTGGCGGCGGGGGCAGGCTTTGCCGGCTCCTTGCCGGCGGGCGCCTTCGGCGCCGCCTCCTTGCCGGCGGCGGCTTTGGCGGCATCGCCGGCATCGGCGGCAGGCGCACCCTCCTCGCCTTCGACGGGCGCGACACCTTCGGCGGCGGCGGCTTCGGCGCTGGGGGTGGGCTCCTCCTCGAGCTTGTGGCCAGCGACGGTGGCCACGGTGAAGTCGCGGTTGAGGATGGTGGGCTTGACGCCATCGGGCAGCTTAATGGCGGAGATGTGGATGGAGCGGCCGATCTCGAGCCCTTCGAGATTGAACTCGAAATGGTCTGGGATGGCGTCAGCTGGGCAGGTTACCTCGATCTCGTGGCGCACGATATTGAGCACACCGCCACGCTTTAAGCCGGGCGACAGGCCCTCGTTGATGAACCGTACTGGCACGTTGACGCGGATGCGCGCGCCCGGACCGATGCGCTGAAAGTCCACGTGCACGAGCTTGTCATTGACGGGATCGAGCTGGACCTCGCGGGGAATGACGCGCGTTTTCTTTCCCTCCACGTCGAGATCGATGATGGTGGACAGGAAGCGCCCGCGCTGCATCAGGTTGACGAGCTCGTTGGAGTAGAGGGAGATGTTCTGCGGCGCCTCACCGTTGCCGTATACAACGCCCGGCACCTGGGCCTGGCGGCGCACTTCGCGCGCACCGCCCGTGCCGGAACGCGCGCGTGCGTAAACCTTGATCTGATTGACCTGCTGGGCCATTGGCTCAGTCTCCTGACGGAATGAGGCGAGCATCGCTGGCGCGAAGCATCGGCCGGAAATTGGCCGGGGTTATAAGGGCGTGTTGGCCTCGACGCAATGGGCGCAGTCCGCGACGTGGTATACGTTGCGGCATTGATCACCGCTGCGCCGGCGCCGCAAAGAGCGCACAAAGGCCTGGTTGGGTGCCAGGCTGGTGCTCAGTCTCGCGCTCGGGCTCGCGCTCGGCGGGCAAAGTGTCGGCGGGCAGAGAGCAAGAGATCCGGAGCCTGATCGGGTCGTGCGCGCCAGGAGCGCAGATTGGCGAAGAGGAGCCGGTGCCAACACCATCCACAGCCCAGGCCACAGCCCAGGCCACAGCCCAGGCCACAGTCCAGGCCACGGCCCAGGCGCCAGCCCCGGCCGCCACAGCCCAGGAACTCGAGGCGCTGGAGCTGGCGCGCCGCCGGCTTGAGGCGGTGCTCAGCGGCGATGAGAACTGGCGCGCGCTGCAGCTAGCGGGCGCTGACAACACCGATCCTGCCGCCCGTGCGGCACGTCAGGCGCGCAACAGGCGGCTGGAGATGGCGCTGGCGGGCAATGCCCACTACCAGGCATGGAAGCACCTCAATGACGCCATCGATGCCCTGCGGGCACGGGCTCACTCGTCGCTGCCGGAGGACGCCGCGCCCGTTGCGTTGAGCGAACCGGTGGCCAGAGGGGCGGACCGGGGGGCGGACCGAGGGGCGGACCAAGGGCCGGCCTTGGTCGGCACATCGGCGTCGGAACGGCTGGCGGAGCGGCTGGGGCGGTTGGAGCCGCCCCAGATCGAGGCAATCAAGCGGGGCGGTGAAGGAGACAAGCGAGGGCTGGGCGCGGATGGGGGAAAGGCTCAGGCCGGACCGGCGGTGCACGTGCCCGAGGCCTCCGTCACGTTTGTGGTGCGAGAGATGCCGTCGGGGTCAACGGCCCCTGGGGAGCCGCTGCCCGAGCCGGCGCCCGAGCCTGCCGCGGGAGAGCGCCTCCGCAGCTGTGAGGCGAGGCCACAGGTGACCGGGCAGCGCACCGAAGAGGCCGAGGTCACCATCATTTCGGAGGAAGGGCGCCGCCAGCGGCGCGAGGCGGAGGAACAGGCAGGGCATGTGCGCCGCTTCCGCAGGGCCCTATCGAGCGACTAAGCGTTTCCAGCATTGGACGCGCTCGCCTTGCGCCACCACAGCAAGCTGGTTTGCGCGATAATGGGGCCGGAGTAGTCTCGCCAGCGAGTAAACGCCAGGAGCGTGCCATGAAAGCCGCCGTACTCTACGAAGTGAACAAGCCGCTCATCATCGAAGACGTGAGCATCAGCAAGCCCGGCCCGCGCGAGGTTCTGCTGCGCACCGCCTATGCCGGCCTTTGCCACTCGGACCTGCATTTCATCGAGGGGCTCTATCCGCATCCACTGCCCGTGGTGCTGGGGCACGAGTCGGCGGGCATCGTCGAGGAGGTTGGTGCGGACGTCGCCTACGTCAGGAAGGGCGACCACGTCATCACCTGCCTGTCGGTGTTCTGCGGCACCTGCGAGAACTGCACGACGGGCCACCCCGCCATCTGCACCAACACGGAGGTTAAGCTGCTGCCGGGCGTGGCCAAACGCCTGAGCCTGAGAGGCCAGCAGCTGCACACTTTCACCAATCTTTCCTCCTACGCCGAGATGATGCTGGTCCACGAGAACGCAGTGGTGAAGATCCGCGAGGATTTTCCCTTGGACCGCGCGGCGCTGATCGGCTGCGCCGTCATCACCGGCTATGGTGCCGCCGTGAATACGGCCAAGGTGGCTCCGGGCGAAACGGTCGCCGTCATCGGCTGTGGCGGTGTCGGCATGGCGGCCATCAACGGCGCGGCCATTGCAGGCGCCGGGCGCATCATTGCCATCGATACCAATCCGGTGAAGCTGCAACTTGCAACCAAGCTCGGCGCAACGGACCTCATCGATGCCAGGGAGGGCGACCCCGTCAAACGCGTCAAGGAGCTGATGAAGGGGGGCGTGCATCACGCCATCGAGTGCCTCGGCACCAAGGCCACGGCGGAGCAGGCCTTCCAAATGCTCGCCGCGGGCGGCACGGCCACCATCGTCGGCATGGTGCCGTTCGGCCAGAAGATCGAGCTGCACGGCTTCGATTTTTTGCGCGAGCGCAAGATCCAGGGCTCATCCATGGGGTCGAATCGCTTCCGTGTGGATATGCCGCGCCTGGTCGAATTCTACAATCAACGCAAACTGCACCTTGACGATTGGATCTCGGATCGGATCAAGCTCACCGACATCAATCAGGGCTTCGCCAACATGAAGGCCGGCAAGGTCGTGCGCAGCGTCATCGCGTTCGATGCCTGATTGGGCGCTGTGATGCAGCCAAGGCCGGGCGGAGAAATGAGGCGGTGATGGGCGGCGCATCCAGCGACGCCAGGGCAGCAGGGATCTCGCCGCGCTCGCCGGATGAGGGCGAGGCGATGCGAGGCGCCGCCGAGGTTGATCCGCACTCGCCGGCCGCGATGGGCAGCCGCCGCGAGAAGTTCCTGCCCATCACGCGCCACGCCCTCATGGACCGACTGACGGCCGTCAATTTGTGGCCCAACGGCGAGGCCGTGCAGGCGCGCCGCTTCATGCGCTATCTCGATTATTGGCGCCGTCACGCCTATTCGGTGAAGCTGCTCGAGCTCGAGCAGACCTACGAGCCCTTCAGCCCAGACAGCGATCTCCTCAGGACGCGCGCCTTCAGTCCCGAGGAGCGCGCGCTGATGCAGAAGCGGCTGGTTGCGCAGATGGCTTGCCTGCTCGAGCAGGGCAATTTTACCCGCGTCGATCCCTCCAACGTGCACTTCATCTTGACCAAGGACTCTGCCTACGGGCTCGACCTTGAGGTGGACCTCCAGGCGTTTGAGGAGATCCTGATCTACTACCGCGGCGCCACCACCATCTCGGAGTATCGGCGCGACGTGAGAAGGGCCTACATGCGTTGGCGCGAAGTCAAAATTCCCGTATTCCAGCGCATGTTCTTGCTCTTTAAGCTCAAACCCTTCGCTCGGCGCGTTGAGGAGGTGATGGGCGAGCACAAGGTCGACAAGAAGGAAGCCGAGCGCCTGGTGCGTCGGCTGCGGGGCCTGCTGCCGGCGACGGTGACGAGCGACTACGTCTACATCAAACTTTTCAAGAACATGCCGCGCAGCGACGTGGAGATGATCTTTCCCAACACCAAGGTGCGGTTCCGCCTGTTCGACAAGCTGAAATTCGGAGTCACGGCGGGGAGCGGTCTCGGTATGGGCATGTTCGGCACGGCCGGCAAGGTCGCCATGGCCAGCAATCCCTATACCCTGGCGGCGGCCGTGGCCGGGCTCGGCGGCATCGCCCTGCGTCAGGCCACCAATTTCCTGAACCAGCGCACCCGCTACATGGTGGTGCTGGCCCAGAACCTCTATTTCCACGCCATGGCCGACAACCGCGGGGTCATGACGCTCCTCGCCGATCGAGCAGCGGAGGAAGACATCAAGGAGGAGATTCTTCTCTATAGTGTGCTTGCCAAGGAGCGCGTGAACATTCGCAACCTGCGCCAGGTGGACCAGGCGATCGAGCAATATCTCAAGGATACTTTCGGCATCGACGTAGACTTCGACGTGGACGACGCCCTGCAGCGCCTCAAGCAGGAGGGCGTCGTTATCGAGCTCGCCGACGGCACGCTTGAGACGCTTGCGCCCCGGCAGGCGGCGCTGCACATCGATAAGCTCTGGGATGCCTGCCTCGACAATCTGCCCGATATCACGGCAGAGGAGGGACGCGAGGTGGAGGGTCTCCTCCAGCGAGCCCAGGACTGATCTGCCGGGCGGCGCGGCCCCCGCGCCTTGCTCTCTCAACAGCAGTGCGGCCGGTAGCAGGCGGCACCCGAAGCGATGTACTGGCAGCATGCCTCTCATGGCGGCGCGCTTGTCGCTCAACGTTGGCCGTCAAGGCGCCCGTCGCGCTCGTCTTGCGCTGCAGCCGCCATCGGCCTCCCACAGGGCTCGGCCAAGGGTTGCGCTTGGCGCCAACCTCGCCCTATGAGTGGGCGCATGTTTCAGACCTACGATCCTCCCGCCGCGCGCCAGAACGGTGCGGAGCGCGTTGCGCTGCTGCGCCAGCTGATGGTGAAAGCGGGCCTTGCGGCGCTGTTGGTGCCGCGCGCCGACGAACACCAGGGGGAGTACGTGCCAGCCTCGGCCGAGCGGCTCAAATGGCTTTCGGGATTTTCGGGATCAGCGGGGCTCGCCGTGATTGGCCGCACGGCAGCCGCGCTCTTTGTCGACGGGCGCTACGTCGTGCAGGCGCCGGGACAAGTCGACGCGCGCATCTTCGAGGTGCTCCAGGTTCCCCCGGCCAAGCTTGAGGATTGGCTCGGCAGGCAACTCAAAGCGAGCGACGTCGTGGGGTTCGATCCCCGGCTGCACACCCAAGCCATGATCGAGGATCTGACCAAGGGCCTGCGGCTGCGGGGCATCGAGCTCGCGGCGGTTCGCGGCAAGGCCAATCTCGTCGACCAAATCTGGGGCGCAGCGCGTCCCGATCCTCCCCTAGGCCCGATTGCGGTGCATCCGATGCGATATGCCGGCAAGGCGGCCGAGCAGAAGATCGCCGAGCTGCAGGCGAGCCTGCGCAAAGAGGGCGAGGACGCTGTTGTCCTGACGCTGCCCGATTGCATCGCCTGGCTCTTTAACATTCGCGGCTGCGATGTGGCGCACAACCCCGTAGCGCTCGCCTATGCGATCGTGCCGGCAAGCGGGAAGCCGGAGCTGTTCGTGGACCGGGGTAAGCTTGGCGGCGAAGCCGGCGCGCATTTGGCCAAGCTCGCCCGCATCCTCCCCGACGCGAAGCGCGCCAAGTTTGGGGCGCGCACCGGCACAAGCACCGGCATAAGCACCGGCACAAGCCAAGCGAGGCGGTCGGATATGGAGGTCCGCCAGGCGCTCGAGGACAGGCTGAGGGCGCTCAAGGCCGCCCCCAAGCGCATACGGCTCGATCCGGCCACGGCATCGAGCTGGTTCTTCCGCAAGCTCAAGGGGGGTAAGGCGCGCATCGTGCGGGGGGCCGATCCGTGCTTAGTGCCCAAGGCGCGCAAGAACGCCGTAGAGGTCAAGGGGGCGCGCGCCGCGCACAAGCGCGATGGGGCGGCCGTTGTGCGTTTCCTCGCCTGGCTCGACCGCCAGGCCCCGGGTGGTGGGCTCGACGAGATCGCCGCCTCACGTCGGCTCGAGGAGCTTCGCACCGAGACCCAGGCGCTGAAGGAGATCAGCTTCGACACCATCTCGGGCGCTGGCCCCAATGGCGCCATCGTGCATTACCGCGTGACCACCGCCACCAACCGCAAGCTGCGTTCCGGTGAGCTCTATCTTGTCGACTCGGGGGCTCAGTATCTCGATGGCACCACCGACATCACGCGCACCGTTGCCATAGGTGAGCCGACGCGCGAGATGCGCGAGCGCTTCACCCTGGTGCTCAAGGGGCATATCGCTATCGCCACGGCGCGCTTCCCTAAGGGCACGCGCGGCATCGACCTCGACCCGTTTGCACGGCGGGCGCTGTGGGAGGCCGGCCTCGATTTCGACCATGGCACTGGCCATGGCATCGGCAGCTATCTGTCCGTGCACGAGGGTCCCCAGAGTATCTCCAGGCGCGGCATGAGCGTGCTCGAGCCGGGCATGATCATCTCCAACGAGCCCGGCTACTACAAGGAGGGCGCCTACGGAATCCGCATCGAGAATCTGGTGCTGGTGACCGAGCCGGGGAAGGTCGCAGGCGGGGAGCGCGAGGTGATGGGATTTGAGACGCTCACGCTTGCGCCCATCGACCGGCGTCTGGTGCTGCCGGAGCGCCTGTCGGCCCCTGAGCTGTGCTGGCTCGCTGCCTATCATGCGCGCGTGCGGGAGATCATCGGCCCTGAGCTTGGATTTGCCGATCGGACCTGGCTCGAGGCCGCCACTGCGCCAATTGGCGTCTGAGGGAACGCATCCCTTGCGCTCGCCGCGTCAAGCTGAGGGGCGGGCAACAGCGGCGATGGCGGCAACCTTGCGCCGGGCGGGCTGGGCCGCACTTGCGCGCTTTTCGCGAGTTCAGCGCAGGGGCAAGCTGGCGGCGCCAGCCATCGTGGCGTGGGCGCGAGGTTGGGCACGGGCCCAAACAACGGCGCTGGCCGCAACGCTTGCCGCGATCTCCTTGCCCCCCGGCGATTGGCGCAGCTAAGCTTTGCGTCCTGGGAGGAACAAGCAAATGCACAACATGGTGCCATCGAAAAGTGCGTGTGCGTTGCTATTGGTTGCCGCCATCGGGCTCGGCGCTGCCGGCGGCGCCACGGCCCAAGCGGAGGAGACGATTCGCATCGGGCTGCCGACCAAGACCTACTATCCCACCATCCTTTGCGAGACGGCGCAGCGCCAGGGGCTGTTCGCCAAGGAGGGCATCACGGCCGAGCTCACCATCTACCGCAGCGGCGGCGAGACCTTCGAGGCGGGGGCGGCGGGCGCCGCCGATCTGCAGCTCAATTCCGCGGCGCTGATTGCCGCTGGCCGCAAAAAGGGTGTCATGACCAAGGCTGTCGCCGGCGCGGCGCTCGGCTACTACGGCTGGTACCTGATGGTGAAGACAAACAGCAAGATCGGCCAAATCGCCGAGCTCGAGGGCAAGCGTGTCGGCATGCGGCGGGCTCCGGCTCCGACCAGCTGGCCTTGTGGACCATGCAGAACCGGAAGGTCAAGTTCACCAACGTACCGCTCGGCGGCGGCCTGGTGCCAAACCTGCTCTCTGGCAACGTCGATGCGGTCGTGCTCTATTCGCCGCTTTCCTTCAAGATGATGCTGGAGCAGCAGGGACGCAGCCTGCTCGATTACGGCAGCGAGGTTGAGCCGAACCTGAGCGGGCTGTGGATCGCTACCGACAAGTTCATCGCCGACAAGCCGGCCGTCCTGCAAAGGGCGCTCAATGCCATCTATGGTGCGGTCATGTTCCTGAAATCGAACCGCACCGAAGCGGTCAAGATGATCGCCGAGATCGACGAGATCCCTCCACAGGTGGCGGAAGCCGAGCTCGACGGGAACATCGCCAAGCTCTCGGCCACCGGCGAGATGAAGGAGGAGTGGATGGCACGGGCGCTGGACCTGGCGCGGCTCATCGGCATGACCGACTTGGCGCCTGTGCAGGAGACATTCGTGACCGACTTCAAGCCGGTGCCGACGGTGAAGTGAGACGACCTCCAGATGGGGAGAGGGGATGGGGAGAGGCGATAGAGACGCAATGCGCCGATCTGCCATTATCCTCACACGCGGGGCCCTCCTTGCCGCGATATTGGCGGCTTGGGAGTGGTCGCCGCGCATGGGGCTCGTGAACGCGGCGCTGCTGCCGCCGCTATCGGACGTGCTGGCGATGCTCCTCAGCATGCTCAGGCGGTCGCAGGTGCAGGAGGCGATCGCGGTGACCGCCGGCGAGGTCGCGCTTGCCTTCGTCATCGCCATGCCGATTGGCGCCGGCATCGGCGTGCTGGCGGCTGAGAGCGACTACTTCGGCCAGATCTTCCGGCCGATGCTGTTCTACGCCTTCAGCATCCCCAAATCGATCTTTCTGCCGATGTTCATTCTGGTCTTCGGCATTGGTTTCCAGCAAAAGGTCGCCTACGCGGCGTTCTCGACCGTGTTCATCGTCATTATGAGCGCCGCGGCGGCGGTGGCATCGGTCAAGGCCGACCACGTCCTCGTGGCGCGCAGCTATGGAGCCACCTGGACCCAGGTGCTGACGCGCGTCTATGTGCCGAGCATGCTGCCGTTCCTGCTTGAGACCTTGCGCATCGCTATGATCTTACGGGCGTTATGATCGCCGAGATGTACGCCTCGCGCAGCGGCATTGGCCAGCTGATCGCCAGCTGGGGCGAGAACTTTCAGATGCCGCAGTTGTTCGCCGCAGTGGTGCTGCTGGCGGCGGTGGCGATCGCCTTTAACGAGACCGTGCGCTGGCTGGAGGCTCGATGCAGCACGTGGCGAACCTGAGCGGGCTGCGCGCGACCCACGCGCAAGCCGCCGCCATCGAGGTCGCGGGGCTTTCGCACGTCTACGTGGCGCGCGAGGGGACGGTGCCGGCGCTTGAAGACATCTCGCTCACGGTCGGCGCGGGGCGATTTGTGGTCATTGTCGGACCCAGCGGTTGCGGCAAGACCTCCCTGTTGATGATGATGGCGGGGCTGCGGCGTCAGACGTCGGGCACGATCCTATGCGCCGGCCGGCCGATCGAGATGCCCGATCCAGGTCGCGTCGGCGTCGTGTTCCAAGAGGCGAGCCTCTTTCCGTGGCTCACCGCGCTCGACAATATCGAGTTTCCGCTCAGCATCCGCCACGCCCCCCGGGAGGAGCGGCGCCGGCGCGCCGACGCCATGCTCAACCTCGTGGGTCTCGCGGGCTTTGGCGGGCGCTATCCGCACGAGCTGTCGGGCGGGATGAAGCAACGCGTGTCGATCGCGCGTGGCCTGGTGCAGGATCCGCCGGTGCTGCTGATGGACGAGCCGTTTGCCGCACTCGACGAGCAGACGCGCATGACCATGGGCCACGAACTGTTGCGGATCTGGTCGCAAACCAACAAGACCGTGGTGTTCGTCACGCACAGCCTGACCGAGGCCGTGTACCTGGCGGACGAGGTGCTCGTCATGTCAGCGCGGCCCGGTCGCATCATCGATCGCACCGAAGTCACGCTGCCGCGCCCGAGCACCTACGAGATGATGGCGACCGACGTGTTCGGCCGCCTGCGCGAGCACATCTGGCAACAGATTCGCAAGGTCACCTGAGGCACCGATGCGACCCGCGCCCGCGACCGTCCGCCGCCTGCTCCTCGTGCTGGTGCTCATGCTGTGGGAGCTGGTGCCGCGCGCCGGCCTCTTGCCCGAGCTGTTCCTGCCGTCGCTGTCGAGGACCCTCGGCGTGCTGGTTCAGAACTGGGCGGAATATGCCCATGCGTTGGTGGTGACGCTCTGTGAGGTGGTGCTGGCGATGCTGATTGCCTGCGGTGCCGGCATCCTGATCGGTGCCCTGGTTGGTGGGCTGTCACTGCTGCGCCAGCTGCTGCTGCCGGTCGTCTCCAGCCTCTACGCCGTGCCGATCGTTATCCTCTATCCGATCTTCACCGCCTGGCTTGGCGTGGGATCGCAGTCCAAGATCGCCTTCGCCGGCGTCTATGGCTTCTTCCCGGTGATGCTCTCGACGGCCGCGGGCATTCAGTCAATCGACCAGAACTTGCTCTTGGCCGCACGCAGCATGGGTGCCAGCTTGCCGCAGCAGATTACGCGCGTCGTCATCCCGGCGACGATGCCGACCGTGCTCGCCGGGCTCCGGCTTGGTGGCGCGCTTGCCATCATCGGCGTGGTCGTGTCCGAGATGCTGACTGCCGCGGCCGGCATCGGTTATCTCGTGAGCAAATACCGCACCGTGCTCGACAGCCCGCGTGTGTTCGCGGCCATCCTGACGATCCTGGTGCTGTCTGTGCTGTTCGACGCGCTGGCGCGGTGGGTGGAGCGACGCACGCTGGCGTGGCAGACCGCGGGCTTGCGTGAGCGTGGCGTGCCAATGCGCAAGGAGACCTATGTGGGCGCGACGGGGGCCGCATAGGTGCCGGATCCTCTCTCGTCGCCGAAGAGGCGACGGGAGGCGGAAGCTTCAGGAGCGAGAGAGACGGCCATGACCGACAAAATGTTGCCCACGACTGTCGTCGGCAGCTATCCGCAACCGGATTGGCTGGTAGACCGCGCCATGTTGTCGAAGACGGTGCCGCGCGTGCGCATGGATATCTGGCGCGTGGCGCCGCAATGGCTGGAGCAGGCTCAGGACGACGCCACGCTGCTAGCCATTCGTGACATGGAGCGAGCCGGCATCGACATTATTACCGATGGCGAGATGCGGCGCGAGAGTTATTCCAACCGCTTCGCCACCGCGCTGGACGGCATCGACGCGGCAAAGCCGGGCCACGTCAAGGCAAGATCGGGGCACCATACGCCGGTGCCGCGCATCGTCGGCAAGATCCGGCGCAGGGGTCCCGTTGAGGTGCGCGACATGGAGTTCCTGCGCGCCAACACCGCGCGGGTGGCGAAGATCACCCTCCCTGGCCCGTTCACCATGAGCCAGCAGGCGGTCAACGAGTTCTACACCGACGAAGAAGAGATGGTGATGGACTACGCCGTCGCCGTGAATGCGGAGGCGCGCGACCTGAAAAGGGCGGGCGCGGACATCATCCAGCTCGACGAGCCTTGGCTGCGCAATGATCCGGAAGCAGCCAAGCGCGTTGCCGTCAAGGCCATCAACCGGGCCCTCGAGGGCCTCGCGGTGCCGACCATCGTCCACCTGTGCTTTGGTTACGCCGCCTTGGTGCCGGGCGAGACCAAGCCTGTCGGCTACTCGTTCCTGCCGCAGCTCGCCGACAGCATCGCGCAGCAGATCTCGATCGAGGCGGCGCAGCCCAGACTCGATCTCGGTGTGCTGATGGACCTCGCGCCCAAGAAGGTGCTGCTCGGGGTCATCGATCTCGATGATCCGAGAGCGGAGACCCCGCTTGCCGTAGCCGACCGAATCCGCGCCGGGTTGAAGTTCATGAGGCCTGACAAGCTGATCCCGGCGCCCGATTGCGGCATGAAGTACCTACCGCGCCAGGTCGCCTTCGCCAAGCTCAAAGCCCTGAGCGAGGGCGCGGCCATCGTGCGCGGTGAGCTTTCGATGTAGCCGGTGGCTGCCGGGGTCCAAGCCGAGCGCCGGGCGTGAACTCGCGCCGCCGCCCAAGAGCAAACCGTTGGGCGAGGCAGCCAACGCCCCGGACATCGGGCGCTCGCAGCTTGCGAACAGGAAAGCCGCCTCTGAGGCTCGACGCCGGCACCTACTCCACCATGTTGTCATCATCCCGCGGGAGGCGCCCAATCGAGCTGATCGACTGGCGTGAATGCCCGACGCCGCTCGCACGACGCCTCGGGCAACAACGCCATAAACCAGCTCATGTTAGCTTGGAGCGGAAGTCGGGCTTGCGCTTTTCGCGGAAGGCCGCGGCGCCTTCCTTTGATTCTTCGGTCTGGTAATAGAGGGCCAGCGCCTGGAATCCCAGCGCGCCGATGCCGCGGATGCTCTCGCTGTCGGCGTTGAAGGAGCGCTTGGCAATCGCCAGCGCGGTCGGGCTCTTCTCCATCAGTTCCTCGCACCACTTGGCCACCTCGGCGTCAAGCTGGTCGTGCGGCACCACCACGTTGCACAGCCCCATTGCCAGTGCCTCCTGCGCCGTGTACCTGCGGCACATGTACCAGATTTCGCGCGCCTTTTTCTCGCCCACGCAACGGGCGAGGTAGGCCGTGCCGAAGCCCGGATCGACCGAGCCCATGCGCGGGCCGACCTGACCGAAGATCGCCTTGTCGGAAGCGATGGTGAGGTCGCACAGCGTGGCCAGGACGTTGCCGCCGCCGATCGCGTAACCGGGCACCCGGGCGATGACGGGCTTGGGCACGTCGCGGATCAGCGAGTGCAGCTCCTCGATGGGCATGCCGTTGGTGCCGCGACCCTCGTAATGGCCCACGTGCGCGGACTGGTCGCCGCCGGTGGAAAAGGCGCGGTCGCCGATGCCGGTCAGCACGATGACGCCGATGGTCTTGTTCCACCCGGCCTTGAGGAAGGCTTGGATCAATTCCTCGACGGTGTGCGCCGAGAAGGCATTGAGCACCTTCGGCCGGTTGATGGTGATGGTGGCGACGCCCTTCTCCTCTTTATAGAGGAGGTCGGTGAAGTGGCTGCTCATGGACGTTTCCTGCGGTTGGCTGTGGTTCCTAGCGGCCACTCCAGCGCATCGCGCGCGGACCCGCAATCGGCAAATTTGCAAGAGTGGCAGTGGGAGACCCTGGCTCGGCCGGTGGCAAAACCGTGGCCGTGGGTTTAGGGTCTTAGCCACCGACTTCGCCAAGAGATGCGCATGATCCTCACCGATGAGCAGCAGCTGATTCAGGAGACGGCCCGCAAGTTCGCGCAGCAGCGACTGGCGCCGAATTCGGCGCAATGGGAGCGAGAGGCCGCCTTCCCACGCGGGATCTTCAGGGAGCTGGGAGAACTGGGCTTCATGGGTGTGACCGTGCCCGTCGAATGGGGGGGCGCGGGTGCCGACAACGTGGCCTACTCCCTGGTGCTGCAGGAAATTGCCGCCGGCGACGGCGCGCTCGCCACCGTGGTGAGCGGCCACAATTCGGTTGGCGTCATGCCGATTCTCAACTACGGCACCGAGGCGCAAAAACAGCGCTACGTGCGGGAGATGGCGACAGGTGCCAAGCTCACCGCCTTCGCCCTCACGGAGCCGCAGGGCGGATCGGACGCCGCCGCCATCCGCACGCGCGCCGTCCGCAAGGGGGACCGTTGGGCGCTCAACGGCACCAAGCAGTTCATCACCAGCGGCTCCATCGCGGACATCGCCCTCGTATTCGCCGTCACCGACCCCGCGGCGGGCAAGCGCGGCATATCCGCTTTCATCGTCGACACCAAGACGCCGGGCTACATCGTTGCGCGCGTTGAGAAGAAGATGGGCCAGAATGCGTCCGACACCTGCGAGATCAAGCTCGAGGATTGCGTGGTTGCCGCTGACTGCCTGCTGGGTGAGGAGGGTCGCGGTTACCGCATTGCGCTCGCCAACCTGGAAAGTGGGCGCATCGGCATCGCCTCGCAAAGCGTGGGCATGGCGCGCGCGGCGCTCGAGATTGCCGTGCGCTACGCCCATGAGCGTGAGGCCTTCGGCAAGCCGATCTTCGAGCACCAGGCCGTCTCTTTCCGCCTCGCCGACATGGCAGCGAGCCTCGAAGCCGCGCACCAGCTCACGCTGCACGCGGCCGCGCTCAAGGATGCCGGCCGGCCCTGCCTGACCGAAGCCTCGATGGCCAAGCTGTTTGCCTCGGAGACAGCTGAAACGATCTGCTCCAATGCCATCCAGACGCTTGGCGGCGTCGGCTATATCCAGGACTTCGGGGTGGAGCGCATCTATCGCGGCGTGCGCGGCGCCAAGATCTATGAGGGGACCAACGATATCCAGCGCCTGGTCATTAGCCGCAGCTTAAATTGAGCGCAGCGAATGGCCATACGGGGAGAGGGAGGACCTCTTCCCACTCCCGAGGAGCCACGAGATGAGCGATCTGATCAGTCTGGAGGTTGCCGAGCGGATTGCCACCGTGACGCTCAACCGGCCGCCGGTGAACGCCTTTAACGTCGACATGTTCGAGGCTTTTCACGCCATCTTGGACGATCTCGCGGCGCGCGGAGATTGGAGCGTGCTGCACTTCCGCTCGGCCCTCAAGGTCTTCTCCGGTGGCGCCGACCTCGCCGAGATCTCCACGCGATTTTCCGCAGCGGACAAGATGGAGGCGGCGGCCAAGGTCACGCGGCCGTTCCAGGAGCTGTTCCAGCGCATTTCCGACCTGCCGCAGGTGAGCTTGGCCGAGATTGGCGGTGCGGCCATGGGTGGCGGCTACGAGCTGGCGCTCGGCTGTGATTTGCGCATTGCCGCCAATGAGGCCAAGCTCGGGTTGCCCGAGGTCGGGCTCGGCCTTCTCCCGGGCGGCGGCGGGACGCAACGGCTGACGTGGATCGCGGGGCCCGCGGTGGCCGCACGCGTCATCCTCACCGCCGACGCGGTGGACGGCAAGAGCGCGCGCGAGCTCGGCATGGTGCAGTGGGCTGTGCCGCGGGCCGAGCTCGAAGCCAAGGCGAGAGAGCTAGCGCTGAAGGTGGCTGGCCTGCATCCGTTAGCGCTC
>Ga0306920_100005999_pt1 | contig 15775 bp, 15 predicted proteins | sample flu12Cox44000170_FD_204666 | JGI IMG/M metagenome (GOLD analysis project Ga0306920, IMG submission 204666) | Lab enrichment of tropical soil microbial communities from Luquillo Experimental Forest, Puerto Rico - flux4day.12C.oxic.44.000.170 (v2)... | ecosystem: Environmental > Terrestrial >... | reverse complement strand
CCCTGCAATGGCACGCGCGGTTGCTTGCCCGTGCACCTGGACGCCACGGGTGCGCAGCCTCTTACCGCCGGGATGCACCTGTAGTTCCTGTTCCTTGCTGACGCTGCCTGAAATCAAAGTTCCGGTGACAATCGTTCCAAAGCCTTTCATTGTGAAGACCCGGTCGATTGGAAGGCGAACTGCCGCTGAAGCATCCCTGGCGGGCGCCTCGGCCGCCACTCTAGCAAGTTCGCGTTTGAGCCCCTCCAGGCCCGCTCCGGTCCTCGAGCTGACAGCGACCATGGGCGAGATTGCCGGATCGAGGAACGAACCCTTCAGGTAATCGGCAACCTCCATGCGAACGACTTCCAGAGTGTCGGGCTCGACAAGATCCAGCTTGGTCAGGACGGTTATGCCTCGCTGCACCGACAACAGGCGCGTGATGTCGAAGTGCTCGCGGGTCTGCGGTTTCACCGATTCCTCTGCCGAAATGACGAGCAGCACCAGGTCGATTCCGCCGACACCGGCCAGCATGTTGCGCACGAAGCGCTCGTGACCGGGAACATCCACAAAGCCGATACGGATCGGCTCTCCCGAGGGCGCTACCACATCCAGGTTGGCAAAGCCGAGGTCGATCGTAATACCGCGCCGCTTCTCTTCCTCCAGGCGATCGGGGTCGGTGCCGGTAAGAGCACGTACCAAGGCGCTCTTCCCATGATCGATATGCCCGGCAGTGCCGACGATTACGGCCTTCATGGCACACAGTTTACAGAACGCCTTTGCGGAACTTCGCCGTCATCAGCCGGGAACTTACATAAGGGTGGAGTGTGCGAAAATAGTAGGAAGGGAACGACCGACCGCTGCGGGGTTTCATACCTTTGCGCCATCCCAGTGGAAGTTAGTGCGCTTTCATCGGGCTCGTGGGCGTCCAAGTACTTGAGCTCAAGCGCAGTTGCCAATAACGGATGGCCTCAATTCTTACATCGCCAACCGGGACCCGCCCCGACCCGCCACCACAGCGCTGGGGTTCGGAAGGATCCGGCACCGAGTTTCTGACTCCGCATCTTCTTCTCCAGCTGGAGGACGATCTTGAGCGCTCGCGGATGCGCGAAGCTGCCTGGATCTCGGTGGCTGTCCACCTGTTTGTGGTGCTCATGCTGGTCAACACGACGAAGCTGTTTCCGAGTCTGCGGGGCCCGATTATAGCCTCACCCGCAGACCTGATGAAAAACCAGCAGCTCACGTATCTTGACCTGCCGCCCGACTTGCAAAAAGAGCCTCCGAAGCCGCCTCCGGACACGAAAATCCTGTCGGACAAGAACCGTACCGCCATGAGCCGTCATCCGGAGATCGATAAGAAGACTCTTGAAGAGTTGCGGCGCGCAGGTCCACCCGCGTCTCCGGCGACGCCTTCTGTTCCGGCGCAGCAGGCCCAGGTTGCGCCTCAGAACCCGCAGCAAGCACTGCCGGCTGCACCGCAACCGGGCCAGCAGCAACAGATGGCGATGAACAATCCTCCCGCGCAGGACCCACGGCTGGCAGTTCCGCAGCAGGGTTCACCCAAGGCGACCGTACCCGATTTTCGCAACATGATGACTCCAGGTCAGCAAATTAATCAGGCTGCGAATGCGGTCGCAATGGGGAGGACGTCGCCTGGAGTGGGATTTGGTGGCTCAGTCGGCGGTGACTACGGTGCTGGTCGGGGTGGAGCAGCCCGCGTACAAGGGAATCTGGAGGTTCTTAGCGACACCCAGGGAGTAGATTTCGGACCGTATCTGTCGCGCGTACTTCAGGCTGTGCGCATGAATTGGTATGCAATTATTCCCGAATCCGCCCGACCGCCCTTGTTGAAGCGCGGGAAAGTCTCGATCCAATTCGCGATTCTGGCCGACGGAAGAGTGGCGGGCCTGCAATATACGGGATCCTCCGGTGACGTGTCGCTGGATCGAGCCGCCTGGGGAGGCATAACAGCCTCCGATCCGTTCGCTCCCCTGCCTAAGGAGTTCCATGGACCATACCTGGCGCTCCGCTTCCACTTCTACTACAACCCCGCCAAGGGCGATATCGAGTGAGGCTGTTTGGTCAGGCCGCGTAGAATAAGGCCGTGACACAGTCCCCGCGCACACGTCCCGCGGAACAGAAGGCCGAATGGATTGCTCGCCAGCGTTCGCGCGAACGGCAAAAGCTCCTGGGATTAGTGCTGCTGGCCTTCTTCATTCTGTTACTGGCATTCCTTCGCTTCGGCCGGACCATCCCTTGGGCGGCCCGTTGATTCATGCCTGCGAACGCTGGGGATGATCCGCGGTTGCTGGTTGTTCTTGGTCCCACGGCATCGGGGAAGTCTTCCCTCGCCATCGCTCTAGCACGACAATTTAGAGGTGAGATCGTCAGCTGCGATTCCGTAGCGGTGTATCGCCACTTTGAAATCGGTACTGCTAAGCCGTCCCAACGGGAGCGAGAGCTGGTTCCGCATCACCTCATCGATGTGGCCGATCCAGGACAAACATTTACCGCAGGCGAATACGCGCGACAGGCACGAAATGTCATCCGTGACATCACAGCCCGAGGCAGGTTGGCTGTGGTGGTGGGCGGTACTGGCCTATACCTACGTGCTTTACTGGAGGGCCTGTTTCCTGGCCCGCAACGGTCGGAGCACTTACGGGAACGTTTGCGCGAAGCGGCCTCGCGGAAAGGGCCGCAGTATCTTCACCGTGTGCTCAGTCGCCTGGATGCAGCGTCGGCTGGGCAAATCCACGCCAACGACACTCCGAAGATCATCCGCGCCATGGAGGTGTGTCTCGCAGCACGCGAGCCCATGAGCACCCTGTGGCAGAAACGGGGGCGAGATGCTTTAGAAGGCTACCGTATTCTCCGCATCGGGCTGAATCCCGATCGCGAACAGCTTTACGCTCAAATCAATCAACGCGCTAAGCAAATGTTCAAAGACGGGTTGGTCGAGGAAACGAGCAATCTGTCGGAAAGATATTCCCGCGTGCTCAATGCGCCTCCTTTTAACTCTCTCGGCTACAAGCAGGTGCTTGAGTACCTTCGCGGCGACCTCACGCGCGAGCGGGCCATTCTGCTCACGCAGCAAGGACACCGAAATTACGCCAAGCGGCAGATGACCTGGTTCCGCCGGGAGCCTGACGTGACGTGGTTCGCAGGGTTCGGTGATGATCCCGCAGTTTTCAATCAGGTCTGTGCGATGCTCGCGTCGCACTCTCCTCGCGGTTAATGCCTCTGACATCGGCTTGCCGATTTGGTATGGTGAACGCATGTTCCGGAGCTGCTACCTGACCGCCGCTTTATGCGCCTGCGTTTTACTGCCCGCAACGGCACGTTCAAAAGAAAATTTCCAGAAGCCCGCTCCAGTGCACCTCGACAAAGATGGCGAGAAATGGGCGCGTGCAACGCTGAAAAAGATGTCATTGGAGCAGAAGGTCGGGCAGATGTTCATGATCTGGGCGAAAGCTGAGTTCCTGAACGTTAGCAGCCCTCAGTACAGACTCCTGGTTGACCAGCTACACAAATATCACCTCGGCGGTTTTGGGCTGACGGTGCGTTATGTCGATGGGCTGCTCTACAAGAACGAGCCCCTTGAGGCTGCGATGGTCACTAACCAGCTTCAGCGCGAGGCCGAGTTTCCACTGATCTTTGCCGCCGACTTCGAGCGCGGCTTAGGCATGCGTCTAAATGAGGTCACGAGCTTTCCGCACGCTATGGCATTTGGTGCCACGGGGAAAGTTGATTACGCGCGGCAATCGGGACAGATCACGGCGCAAGAGGCGCGCGCCATCGGTGTGCAATGGAATTGGTTTCCGGATGTGGATGTGAATTCCAATCCGCTGAACCCCATCATCAACACGCGATCATTCGGCGAAGACCCGCAACTGGTGGCTGAAATGGCTAACGCCTACATCAAGGGAGCCCATGAGTTCGGAATGCTGACCACGGCCAAGCACTTCCCTGGCCATGGCGATACCGCCGTCGATTCCCACCTCTCCGTTCCGCAGGTAAGCAGTGTCAGGGCACACCTCGAGAGCACTGAACTCGCCCCGTTCAGGTCCGCTGTCCAGGCAGGTGTGGATGCTGTCATGGTGGCCCACGTTGTAGTTCCGGCGCTCGATTCCAATCCGCATCACGTGGCCACCATTTCTCAGCAGATTGTCGGACAGGTACTGAAAAAAGATCTGGGATTTAAGGGGCTGGTGGTGACTGACGCTTTGGACATGAACGGCCTGCTTCAGCTCTATCCGCAGCGCGGAGCCCAGGCAGCAGCAGCGGCTGCTGTTGACGCAGTCAAGGCGGGCAATGACGTGTTGCTGCTCCCGTCCGACCTCGACGGCGCCTATAACGGACTATTGCAGGCGGTGCGCAGCGGCGAGATTCCCGAGTCGCAAATCGATGAATCGGTATTAAAGATTCTGAGAGCGAAGGCATCGGTAGGGCTGAACAAGGCTCGGCTGGTGGATATCGCTGCAATCACTGACTTGGTGGCCCGGCCTGAGAACCTCCGCGCGGCTCAAGACATTGCCGACAGTTCGGTCACGCTGGTACGGGACAACGGGCAGGTTTTGCCGCTGCGAGCGAGGCCGCAAGGAACCAACCTACCCGGAAACACGTATCAGACAGCAGGGGACGGAAAAGGTTCTACGTTGCTTCTGATTCTTACCGAAGACAGCCGCTCCGACTCAGGCAGGATACTGGAGCAGCAGGTTCGCCAGCGTATGGCAGGCGTGCAGGTGATGAACATCGATTGGGCTAGTGCTGCGGCTTGGACCCAGATTGCTTTTGAAGCAGCACAGAGGGCTGCGAACATAATTGCTGCCGTGTACGAGGTGCCGAGTGCCGGCAGGCCGCTGGACGAGGTACGGCTTTCAGCAGGGGAGGGGATGCCGATAGAAGGTCCGCAATCAGCCCTCCTGCGGGCAGTGCTGCGTTCTGCCGGGGCAAAGACCATTGTGGTTGCGATGGGGAATCCTTATATTGCCGCCAATTTTCCCGAGATACAGACATATTTGTGCACGTATTCCAACAGCAGCGTTTCGGAGACCAGCGCAGTGAAGGCGATATTCGGTGAAATCCCGATCAATGGACGGCTTCCCGTATCGATTCCCAACGTTGCCAGTCGCGGCGCCGGGATCAGCACGCCAGCACAGCGGGCGAGTGGAGGGGCGAAATGAAACACGTAACGAAACTGCTGATAGGGCTGCTTGCATATACCGGCATTTGGATGCTCGCCGCTTGCTCGGTTCGCGTAGATGACAAGGACAAAGAGAGAGCAAAAGTCGACATCCAGACTCCGTTCGCGAATCTGAAGGTCGATACCAGCGGCGAAGCCACCGACAATGGCATCCCGGTATATCCGGGCGCCAAGCCCCGGCCGGCCGACAAAGACGGTGACAAGCATCGCGCCAACGTCAACATTGGCGGAGCCAACTTCGGCTTGAAGGTGGTTGCCGCAGAGTACGTGACGCCTGACTCACCCGAGAAGGTGAAGACCTTCTACCTGGAGAAGTTGAAGAAGTTCGGTGATGTACTCGGATGTAAGGGACACTCCAGCAGCGGCGACGTCCATATCGGACATGACAGTGACGAAAAGCTGACCTGCGGCAGCTCGCATGGAGATGGCTGGGAGCTGAAAGTCGGAACTCGTGATAATCAACATATCGTGGCGATTGAGCCTGACGGCGCTGGGACCCGCATCGGAAGCGTGCTGGTACAAATGCACGGTAAAGAAGGCACACTGTAGTACGGCCCTCTGGAAGGGAGATCCGTACGGCGGCAAATGTCCCAGATTTATACGCTGCTAGTGCTTGTTGCTCAGGCTGAGCTTGCCGAACGGTAGTCTACGCTGCCGCATGGGACCGCTTCGATGGTTGTTCCCGGAAGTACTGCGGGTGGTTGTACCTGAGGTGTCGCGCAGCATTGTTGGTTGGTAGGGCCGCGAGATCGCGCCGCCCGGTTGCGACCACCACGGGCCTGCTGTTACCTTCGGACTGCTGTGGAACATACCTGCTACAAATGTCAGGCCGCAGTGGAAGAGGGCGTGCCCTTTTGCCCCCATTGCGGGGCCCCGCAGATTCGCGTAACTCCGCCCGAGCCCCAAACTGAATCCGTTCCTACCTCTTCGACCGAGGCTCCTCCTCTTGACGCGAGTACCCGCGCGTCTCCTTGGGGTGTAGCGCATCCCACTGTCCGCTTCCGCGAGCCGATTCAGTGGCGCCAGGCCTGGCAGGGCGCGTTGCTCGCCGGGATAGGCGCGGCGGCGCTTTCCTCCTTACCAGTCCTCGCCCTGGGATTCTGCATCTGGATTTTTCTCGCCGGGGCAGTATCTGTTTCCTTGTACCGGCGCCGGCTCGCAGGCAGACTCATCCGTGCTGGAAGTGGCATGCGAATCGGTGCCTTGGCGGGCGTTTTTGCGTTCGCGATGAATGCGATCACGAGCACCCTGCTGTTTGCCACGGAGGGGGATCTGGTGCGTAAGGCCATGGAGGACCAGATGCGGAATTCGGTAGCCAAGGCACCCGATCCACGCACGCAAGAGCTGTTGCAGCACTTGATGAACAAGCTGAGCACGCCTGAAGGCATGGCGACGTTCTTTTTGTGGGTCCTGGTGGCGATGGCGGCGCTTTTTGTACTCTTTGGCGCTGCCGGAGGGGCGCTTGGCGCGTCCCTTGCCTCACGGCGGCGCGGAGTGTGAACAATCACATGCTTTGCAGGCGTGCGCTGACGCGTCCGGCAAGCGCCTGGTCTCCCTTCGAGAATGGCTTCTGCTTCTCAGGCTAAGTCAACTTACACCCTCTCGTTTTTGCACAATCGACGTTACGCCACCAAGAAACTATTCCCAGACTTTAGCGCCACTGCCCTGTAACCGTGCCTTCTTCAGCAAGGCGATCTGACCGGCGTGATAAATGTGATGGTGAATAATACCCACCAGCTCCTCGCGAAGAGGTCTATGTCCGCCCGGCGTGTTCCGATCCAGTTGCTTGGCGTCGATCCGAGTTAGCAGGTCGCGGAATTCGCGGTTAGAATCACGAAACTGGTCCAAAGCAATCTGCCATGCTTCTTCACCCGCCGAAGCAGGCTCCGGGAAATTGAGGCTTTCATGAATCGCGACCGGCCCCGCGGCGCGCTGGACTGCCACCCGTTCCCAGAAACGCATATGCATCACCAGTTGCCAGATGGAGTGGGCACCCGCGAGCGGACGCGCGGCGGCGCATTCGGCCTCGATGCCACCGAGAATCTTCCACACGGGATCGCCATACCATGCGTCGCCCGTCATGGTCTGGTCGTACTGCTCGAGAATCAGTTTGGCTTCATTCATAAGAGTTTGTTCTAACCTGTAAATAGCATAATACAGGTTAGGGTTTCACGATAGGCCGAATCGAAACGTCGCTGATAAACGACACCGGGGATTGTGTCACCAGCATTTCTACGACGTGAGCGACATCTTCGGGGCGCAGCTTCTTGGCCGGGTCTTTGCTCCCAGGCGGGCTAAAGGACGTGTCCACTGAGCCGGGACAAACCACGCTGGCGCGAATTCCATGGCCGCGAAGCTCTTCGGCCATGGAGTAGGTCAAACCATTCAGTCCCCATTTCGAGGCCGAATAGACTGCGCCACGGGGAAGCGGATTCTTGCCGGCAAGAGATGAGATGTTGACGATGTGTCCGCCTCCCGTCTGGATCATTAGTGGTGCTAGCGCACGAGTCATGTAGAAAACGCCACGAAGATTGGTGTTGAAGATCCGGTCCCAGTCTTCGGCGGGGAGCTCGTGAAGCGGCACCGGAGGGCCGCTGACGCCAGCATTGTTCACCAGAATGTCGAGCCTGCCAAAGGATTTCCGTACATGCTCTGTCAAGCGTTCTACCGACGCCAAGTCAGTGACGTCGCAGACCACCGCCTGGCACCTCAGTTTCCTGGCGCTGAGCTCGCCGGCTGCCTTCCGAAGCCGATCTTCGTCGCGACCAGTGAGCACAATGCTTGCACCGATTTCTGCTATTCGAGTAGCGATTGCCAGCCCAATTCCGCGGCTGGCGCCGGTAATTACCGCGATGTTACCCACGAGCGATCCGGAATGTTGTTCCATGACGAGCCTCCGCGCACGATTCCCAGGCAGCTTGTGCCCTGCTTATAATGGCCCACATCCGGTTATCCGTCCTCCAGCATGGTAGAAGCGCGGGATGTAGGCAACGGCTCAAGTAGCTTGCCTTAGTTGAGGTACCTACTTATAATCCCGGTCTCTGGTGCCTCTGCCTGCGTTGCAATCGGGAAGCGGAGCGGGGCGAGTTTGTGGAAGCCGTCATCTTGTAGCCCCAATGTTATGAAAAAGACTTATCTCCTGCGCGTGTGGGAAACGTGACCGGGTGAATGTCGTCATCTGCCCCAAGATCTAAGGAGCCAAACGAATGAAGAAGTCGCTAGTGGTGATGTTGCTGGTTGTGGCCGCGACGGGATGGGTCCAACAGGCGGCAAGTCAGGCGCAGCAGAAGAAAGAGATCAAAGACCCAGCTGAATACAACGCCTACGTGAACGCTATTCAACAGCAGGACCCGAACGCAAAGGCCCAGGCGCTCGAAGCTTTCCTCCAGACTTACCCGAACAGCGTGATGAAGACCGATGCGGGGGAACAGCTCATCGCCGCTTATCAGCAGGCCGGAAACGCGCAGAAGATGATCGATGCCGCCAACCGGGTGCTGCAAACGGACCCCAACAATGTACGGGCTTTGGCGATTCTGACGTACACCTACCGGGCGACCACGACGGCGCAGAATTTACAGCAGAACCTGCCGCTAATTCAGCAATATGCCTCGCGAGGTGAGCAGGCGTTGCCAAATATGCCGAAACCCGAGGGCATGAGCGATGCTGATTTCTCCAAGTTGCACAACGAACTCGGCGCGATATTCGAGGGCGGTCTGGGATTCGTCGCCCTTCAAGGCAAGAACTACGCGGAGGCGACAAAGGACTTTCGTGGGGCCGTCTCCCACGAAGCCCAGCCGAACATCGCCGACATCTATCCTCTTGCTCAGGCCGACCTGGAATCCAAACCGATGAACCCTGAAGGCTTCTGGTTCATTGTGAAAGCAGCGAATCTGGCGCAGGGCGATGGCAAGCAGCAGATCCTGGATTACGGAAAAAAGAAGTACATACGCTACCACGGCTCAGATCAGGGCTGGAATGAGCTCGTGACTGACGCGACGAGTTCGCAGAGCGTGATGCCGCCACCAGGATTTACCGTGGCTGCGGCCCCGCCGCCACCGTCGCCGGCCGAGCAGGCTGCAGACCTGGTGAAGAGCAAGGATCCGAAGCAGATGAGCTTTGCCGAGTGGCAACTGGTGCTTTCATCGGGCAACCAGGCTGCGGCCGATACAGTGTGGAATGCGATCAAGGACAAGGCTGTCAAGCTTGGCGCAAACGTGATCAGCGCTAGCGCAAGCACGCTTCAACTGGCAGGTAGCGAAGACGACATTGAGGCCAAGAAAGCCGATATTACGGTGACAATGGCGAAACCCGTGCCTGCGAAGTACATCCCGCAACCTGCCGCACAGATCTTCTTCCAGGGAACCGTTTCGAGCTACACGCCGAACCCGTTTATGATGACCTTTACTGACGGCGTTCTGCTGGATAAAAACGGCAACCCGCTGCAAACCACGACTGCGCCGGCGCACCACCCGGCAACCCATAAGAAGCAGTAGGCCGAAGCAGAAGGGAATCAGAGACAGAAAGCGGGAGCCGAAACGCTCCCGCTTCTCGTTGGCTGTAAGTGTGCCCGGACGCGCGAAACGTTCAGCGAGCCGCGCGTTTTTCGAAACTAAGAGGCCGCGCGCTGCGGGGTGGACGGCGAGTGCCACTACGAAGGGACTTGATGTCGAGCTCCAACTCGGCGATGGTGCGGCTCAGAGTGTTGCGGTGCATACCCAACTGGCGGGCGGCTTTACATTGGTTCCCCTTATTCTCTTGCAGAACCATCAAAATGAACCGCTTCTTGAACTCGCGAACGGCTTCGCCGTAGAGGATGCCGCTCCGGTACATCTGCATGATGAGAGCTTCCAATTGATCTTTCACGACGCCTCTTTTATGTATGATCCTGATCCAATCTCTTGCCGCGAACCTGCAATCTATTGCTCGGCACCCGTCCGATGCTCCAACGGTTGGGGCACTGTCCGCAGGAGATTCCAGCCAGCGCGGAATCTTTGCCGGAGCTCCGCCGGAGCGACCCAGATCAGCGCTCGCCCCGTGACAAGAAGAAATGGCGCGATTCGCGATTGCTGGAGATACTCCGAAGTCGGGCTGAACGATGCAAGCACCATGACGATGACGCTGCACACCGCGCCCCCTCGAAGGACCCCAAACAGCGACCCCAGTACCCTGTCGAACCAACGCAGGCCAATACCACTTACCGCCCAGCGGACGATTCGGCCCACCACCCCACCAAGCAACGCGATCGCGATAAAAATCGTGAGGAACCCGGCAATATCTGCTGCCCACTGCGAGTTCACGTACTGCATGTACCACGCCGCTAGCCTGGGATATTCCCAGGCAGCTACCAAATAACCAACGACTGCGCCGGCCAGAGCGAACAGTTCATAAAAAAAGCCCTGCGCGGCCGCTTCCAGTACAGACAGGACAATGATGAGAATGATCCCCCAGTCAAGAATGGACAAGCCCATCATCACGCCAGTTCCTACACCGGCAAAGGTCGTCCTGTCAGTTGCGTGTACGCGTCGATGTACTTCTCGCTCGTTCGATTGGCAACCTCCGCCGGCAAGGCCGGTGCGGGTGGCTGCTTGTTCCACTTAATCGACTCCAGATAGTCCCGTACATACTGCTTGTCGAAACTCTCTTGCGACCCTCCCGGCTTGTACTTGTCAGCCGGCCAGAATCGGGAGGAGTCGGGGGTCAACACCTCATCGGCGAGCACCAAGCCTTTCGGAGTGTGGCCAAACTCAAACTTTGTGTCGGCAATGATAATCCCACGGGTCTCGGCGTAATCTGCCGCGGCGGTGTAAATTCGTAGGCTCAGGCCACGCAGCTTCTCGCTCAGCTCGCGCCCCGCCAACCGCACCATGTGCTCAAAAGAGATGTTCTCGTCATGACCGCTCGTCGCTTTGATGGCGGGGGTGAAGATCGGTTCCGGCAGCTTGTCCGATTCTCGCAAGCCCGAAGGAAGGGGAATGCCGCAGACCGAACTGCTCGCCTTGTATTCCTTCCAGCCGGAACCCGACAGGTAGCCGCGTACAACACACTCGATCGCCACCATCTCGGCCCGCACCACCAGCATCGACCGGCCGCGGAGTTCATCGGCGAATTTTTGTAGCTCAGGCGGATACTTGGAAACGTCAGCAGTTACAAGGTGATTCGCGACAATATCCTTGAGGAAGTCGAACCAGAACAACGACAGTTGCGTTAGGACCCGGCCCTTCTCCGGAATGCCGGTCGCCAGGACATAATCGAAAGCAGAGATGCGATCCGTGGCAACGAACAACAAACGGTCGCCATTTACCTTGTAAATGTCGCGCACTTTGCCGCTGGCGTGCAGTTCGAGTTCGGGGAAGTCGGTCTGAAGGAGTACGTCTTGTGGTATCTCAGATTGCGTCACGTCACGTATTCTCAATTTTTTGTGCCGAAGTTGGCGGTAATTGTATTTGCCCGGACAGGTTTGTCAACGGCGTGTGAACGATTCGCAGGAACGCTCTTCCATGCTTCAGAAAAAAACGCTTGACAGAACCTGGGTTGTGCGAAACCCGCGCCAAACGCCATTTTTGCGTCGCCAGAGAATTGGTTGGCCGCCCTCTTTGCGTCCGACACAGCCGTTGCATTTCTGGCGAATCGCAAGCGCACCGCCGTGCATCTGTCAAGAGTTTTGATGCGGACCAGCCGCGGGGATTCAGTCAGCAGAGGTCCGCCGCACCGTCACCGCGTCCTGCACGTAGTTCACCTCAGGATCCCCGACCACGCCAGCGTTCTGCATCGTGTGGCGGACGTCGTCGGACTTCATGAACCGCCGCGCGCTGTCGAGACCTTCCCAGTCAAGCACCAGGGTGATGTCGCGTGGGTCTTCGATCGACTGGAAAACCCGAAAGCCGGTCTCGCCGGCCGCCATCCGGTGGTTCAGGTATGCGTCGAACACCTGCTTCCACTTGCTGTAATCGGAAACCTTGTGGCGAACGATCACGTGCACCATATGAGAGCCTCCCAAATCCGTCGAATTTACCAAGATACGCAAATGAGGCCCGGTTGTGAACTCAAAACGCGTCACCGATATTTGTGATCGCCCGCACAGCGCAAGTTCCACCTTAGTCCCACTGGCGCTCGCCAATGCAAGTATTAAGTAATGCAGGTGAGATATACTCCGGAGCAGTGAGGGATTGTCACTCTTGCCGCGTCTGATCACTCGCTCCTCTGCCATTCACGCCGCCGGCTGCTTTGCATTGGAAAAAATCCCCAAAGGCACACGCCTGCTGGAATACGAGGGCGAGCGCATAACCAAGGAAGAAGGCGATCTGCGATACGAAGGCCGTCCGTTCACCTACCTTTTTGGCATCGGAAAGGGTGACATCGTAATCGATGGCCATGGGATGGCCATGTTCGTGAATCACTCGTGCGATCCCAACTGCGAAACCGACGAAATTGACGGGCGGGTGTACATCTCTGCCATTCGCGACATCAAGTCGGGTGAAGAGATTACCTACGACTACTGGCTCTATGACGGCGATGATGACGCCCCATGCCACTGCGGTAGCCGCAAGTGCCGGGGCAGCATGTACTCACCCCAGGAACTGAGGAAGAAGAAAGCGCGAGCGGTGCGCAAACTGAAGCCGCTGAAAAAGGCGGTCAAGCGCACAGCACGCGCCAACGGAGGCTCCGGTGCGAATCGTGCCGACAAGGTGAACGGCCGCGACTGAATCGAAGGCGGAGTCTCCAACGCAAGAGTTCCCGCTCGCCAAGCTTCTCTCCCCCATCCACAACTCGCGCACCGTATAATCAAGACTTCTCTCCATGAGCTACCAGGTCCTTGCCCGCAAATATCGTCCCCAGAAATTCTCGGAAGTCATCGGGCAGGAGCACGTCACGCGCACGCTACGGAACGCCATCGAGCAGGGAAGGATCGCGCACGGCTATATCTTCAGCGGACATCGCGGGATTGGAAAGACAACCATCGCGCGCATTCTAGCCATGGCGCTGAATTGCAGGTCGCAGGAGCATTCGGTTCCTGAGCCTTGTGGGGTCTGCGATTCCTGCCGCGAGATTCGCGCCGGCAATTCCGTGGATGTGATCGAGATCGACGCGGCCACCAATCGTGGCATCGATGAGATTCGCGAATTGCGCGATGCCGCGCGTTACCGGCCCGCGCGCGACCGTTGCAAAATCTGGATCCTCGACGAGGCACATCAGATCACCGACGCGGCCTTTAATGCCCTGCTAAAGACCCTGGAGGAGCCTCCCGGGCATGTGGTCTTCATGATGGCGACCACGCAGCCGGAGGACATTCCGCAGACCATCCGCTCGCGGTGCCAGCATTTCAGCTTTCATGCCGTGCGCTTCGACGACATCGTCCAGCAACTGCGGGATATTGCCGAGCGGGAAGGAATCTCTGCCGACGACAGTGCGCTGTCGATGCTGGCCGAGGTCGGCGACGGCTCCATGCGCGACGCGCTCAGCATCATGGACCAGGCGATTGCCTGCTGTGGCACAACCCTGAGTGCGGATGTGGTTCGCGGGCTGGTCGGGACCGTTTCCTCCGAGGTCCTGGAAGAAGTGATGCAGGCGGTTGCAACCAATTCCAGCCAGGATGTGATGCGAATCATCGACCGCATCCTGGTGGAAGGGCAAAGTCCGCAGCATTTTGCCCGGCAGATGGTTCGTTTTCTGCGCAACGCGCTCGTGGCCAAGGTTGCCGGCAGCGACTCGCAGGTACTTCAGATCTCGATGGACGAGCGCGCGCGCGTGACGCGTGTGGCCGACGCATTCAGCGAGGAAGATTTGGCTCGCTTTTTGCAGATCATGCTGCGCACTCATAGCGATCTCAGTTACAAGCAGGAGCAGCGATTCCATCTCGAACTTGGCTTGCTGAAGCTGGTGCATGCGCAGCGGCTGCTGCCGCTGGAAGAGCTGCTTAGTGGCGAGGGCGCAAAGTCTGGCGGAACATCCTCCGTTGCGCAGCGGGGGTCAGGCGCTTCCTCGACACTGCGTTCTGGGACCACACGGTCCGCTTCGCCGCAAGCGGCTGCAACGCAGAGCGCACTGGCATCGCCTTTCGCCAAGCCATCTCCTTTCGAGTCGGACCGCAGCCGCAAATCGGAACCGAGGGGCGACAGCACGTCTTTGCCGGTCGCGGGCATGCGCGACGAGCCCGCAAACGGAAGCAGCGGGAACGGCTATTCCGCCGCATCCAGATCAGGCGCCGCCGAAGCAGCCACAGCGACCGCAGTTGCCGAGCGAACAGAACCCGAGACTGATTCGCAGCCGGCAGAAGGCAGTCTCGAGTCACTGCGGGAGGGCGTTCTGGCTGCACTGGAGAATTCCGGCCAACAGGTCCTGGCGCACAGTCTCGAGCAAGGCGAGTGGTCAGCGCGAGGTCTGGAAGTCACAGTGAAGGTTGCAATGTCTCAGGTGATGGTCGACTTTGCCCTGGGGGCTGAACCCAAACGCGTGATCCTGAACGCACTGGCGCAAGGGGCAGGCAGGCCTTTCAAGTTCAAAATGGTGAGTGCTGAGACGCAACACGAAGCGAAGCCTGCGGTTCCCCGCACGGGAGACGGGCGCAGCGCCCGAAGCCGCGCGCTAGCCGATCCCATCGTGCAACAGATGCAGGAAAAGTTTGGCGCGGAGATCCGCACCGTTATCGACTTAAAAGACCGCCGTTGAAAGGGCATATCCTAGCCATGGGAAATTTCAACCTGCAAGAAATGCTCGCTCAGGCGCGGCTGCAGGCGGAGAAGCTGCAGGAGAAGATGCAGCAGATCGTGGTCGATGCATCGTCCGGCGGCGGCAGCGTCACCGTCAAGATGAACGGGCAGAAGCAACTGCTGAGCATGGTCATCGAGCCGGAAGTGGTGAAGTCAGGCGATATCGAGATGCTTCAGGACCTGGTAATTGCTGCCGTCAATCAAGCCTCGCAGAAGGTGGACGAAGCGTTGAAATCGAGCCTCGGCGGCATGTTTGGCGGGATGTTCGGCGGCATGGGCCTGCCGGGCCTCTGAGGAGCTGGCATTGTCACGCTTCGCCGAGCCCATGGCTCGACTCATTGAACAGCTGAAGAAACTCCCTGGCGTGGGGAGCAAGACCGCACAGCGCTTCGCGTTTCACATTCTGCGCTCCAGCGATGAAGATGCCGAACTGCTGGCCGATGCCGTTCGGCAGGTCAAGGCAAGTCTTCACCTTTGCTCCATCTGCAATAACATCACCGACATCGACCCTTGTACCTATTGCAGCAATGCCACACGTAATCAGCGGCTGGTCTGTGTTGTCGAAGAGCCCACCAACATCGTTGCCATTGAGAAGACCGGTCACTACAACGGCGTGTACCACGTCCTGCACGGAGTGCTGTCGCCGCTGCACGGCGTCGGGCCGGAACAGTTGCGCATCGCTAACCTGGGGCGCCGCGTGGAGTCCGGCAATGTGGATGAACTTATTCTCGCGACGAATCCAACCGTAGAAGGCGAAGCCACCGCGACCTATCTTTCGAGCCTGTTCAAGGCCTCAGGAGTGAAAGTCACCCGCATCGCGACAGGCGTGCCCGCCGGCAGCGACATCGAATACGCCGACGAAGTCACCATGCAGAAGGCGATCGAG
>Ga0306920_100005998_pt1 | contig 15775 bp, 14 predicted proteins | sample flu12Cox44000170_FD_204666 | JGI IMG/M metagenome (GOLD analysis project Ga0306920, IMG submission 204666) | Lab enrichment of tropical soil microbial communities from Luquillo Experimental Forest, Puerto Rico - flux4day.12C.oxic.44.000.170 (v2)... | ecosystem: Environmental > Terrestrial >... | reverse complement strand
CAGGCGCGCGGCGCTGAACGGGAGCGCGCTGGTGGCGCGCGGTGTCCGGTGCCGCACCGGGGCGGCGGTCGCGGCGGTCATCACGCCGCCGCCGTGGCGGACCGGGCCGCCGCGAGCACCGCGCTGTAGCCGCGCTCCAGCGGCGCGTCGCCGGCCGCGCCGGTGCCCTCGCCGCGGGCGGTCAGCTCGTCCGGCGTGCCCTGGAACACGATCTTCCCGGCGTCCATCAGCGCGACCGCGCTGCAGGCGGCGCCGACGTCCTCGACCAGGTGGGTGGAGACGATCACGGTGGCCCGCTCGCCAAGGTCGCGCAGCAGGGCGCGGAACGTCACCCGCTGCTCCGGGTCAAGCCCGGCGGTCGGCTCGTCCAGCAGCAGCAGTTCGGGCTCGTTGACGATCGCCTGCGCGATCCCGACCCGGCGCAGCATGCCGCCGGACAGGGTGCGCAGCTTCGCTCGGGCCCGGCCGCCCAGGTCGACCCGGTCGATCGCGGTGGCCACCGCCTGCGGCACCCGGCCCGGCGGCAGCTCCTTCAGCAGCGCGAAGTACTCGACGAACTCGGCCACCGTGAATCCCGGGTAGTAGCCCAGGTTCTGCGGCAGGTATCCGAGCCTGCGCCGGATCTCCCGCCGCGGCAAGTATCCGGCCGGATCGCGGCCGAGTAGCCGCACGCGGCCGGAGCTCGGCGGGATCACCGTGGCCATCATCCGCAGCAGCGTCGTCTTGCCCGCGCCGTTCGGCCCCAGCAGGCCGAACACTCCGGGACCGGTCTCCATGGTCACCCCGGCCACCGCCTGGGTGCGGCCGAACCGCCTGGTCACATCGCTGATCTCAACGTTCATGACGTCCCTTTCGGAATACGGGTGGCAGCCCATGCGATGGCGCCGCCGGCGGCGGCGACCGCCAGGTAGGGCAGGACCAGCGCGGAGCTGGTGACCGCGGTGGCGACCTGGCCGGAGGCCGTATGCACCGACAGCACCGTGATCGCCCAGGCGGCCAGGCCCGCCGCGGCGCCGGCGTTCGCCGAGCGGGTGACCGTCGCCACCGCAAGAGCCAGCGCAGACACCGCGGTCATCGGGACCAGCCAGCCGAAGGTAACGGCGGCCGCGGCCCCCGACGCGGCCGACGCGGCCAGCCCGAGGGCCGCGTCCAGCGCGAACACGACCAGCACCCGGACCAGCAGCACCATCCGGTGGCTGACTGCCATGCTCTGCGACAGTTCCCAGGCCGGGTCGATGCCCGGCCCGTAGGCGTAAGCGATGCCCGCGGCGGCGACCGCAGGCGCGAACAGGGCCACGAACGGCGTGCCGGTCCCCAGCGTGGCGAACATCCCGGCCACCAGCACGACCGCGGTGGCGATGACCCAGGCGAGCAGCAGCGACGGCGTGGTCACCAGCGCCCGCGCCAGGCCCGGCGAGCGCAGCGCCCGTCCGGCCAGCCGTTCCACCAGCCCCGGGCGGCGGCGCCAGACCTCCGCGGCCACCCCCAGCCACACCCGGTGCAGATCGACGTCACCCGGACAGCGGTCCTGGCCCGGTCCCGGCAGGTCATCGTGGCCACCAGTCATCTCACGGCTAAAGGTCATCGTCCGCCTCCATCCCGCACCGGCTGCCGCAGCACCGCACGCATGATCTGCCGGACCCGATAAGCGCGGCTTTTCACGGTGCCCTCGGGAACGCCCATCAGCCCGGCCACCTCGGTGACCGTCCGGTCCTCCACGTACATCAGCCGCCAGACCTCCTGCGTCGTGCCGCCCGCCGGGCCGAGCGCCCGGACCGCCTCGGCCAGTTCAGCCCGGGCCACCGCGGCCTCCGCCGGATCACCCGCCTGCTGCCCGCCGTGGCCGGCCAGGACAGCCAGCGGCAATCCGTCCGGGCCGCGGCGGCGCAGCCACAGCGCCGCCTGCCGCCGGGTGATTCCCCATAGCCAGCCCCCTGGCGAGCCCTCGGGCCGGTAGCCGCTCGCTCCCCGCCAGACCGCCAGGAAGCTCTCCTGCAGCACGTCCTCCACCTCGGCCGCGGGCAGGATGGGGCGCAGCCGGGCGGCCAGCCACGGCGCGTGCCGCGCGAACAGTTCCCGCAGCGCGGTATCGTCGCCACCCGCCATCGCGGCGATCAGCTCATCGTCGTCCATCGCTTCTCTATTGCGTTCCGGCGGCAACAGGTTCACCGACACGGGAAATAAAGGTTCCGTCTTCAGGCCCGCGATCGGCACTTCCAGTGTCTCCGCTCTCCAGGCCCACCGGGGCGGTGCGGCCGTGACGCTTATGCGGATCTTTCGGTCACTGGCACTCACCCGATCGTCAAGCTCGGCGCGGTCATGAGCGCGCTGGCGATCGCGCACGCCCTACGCAGGCCGGTCTCGGCTCCGGCGCCGACCAGCAGCGAACCGAGCAGTGCGACTCCTAGCACTCGTCGTCGGACCTGTCTTGGCTCACGATCAGACCTTCACGGTGAGGCACGGCGCTGACCTGCGGGTTTCCGGCTTGCGGGCCGCGGATCTGCGCCACTAACGATGGCCGGTCATCCGGGACGCGCCACGCGAGGTCTGGCACGTCCGCTCGTCCCCGTCCGAGCCCACGCACAACTGTCGATGACACGGCCGCCAGCCCGGGATTCGCGGGCAGGGCCAGCGTGGTGATGCCCAGGGCCCCGTTCATGGCCGCCAGCTGATATTCATGCCACAGGTCGGATCGGTTGCGCACACCGCGGATGATCACGTCGGCGCCATGCTGCCGGCAGAACGCGGCGGTCAGCCCGGCCCACGCGGTGACCGAGACGTTGTCCCAGTCTGCGGGAAGTTTCCGGCGCAGCCGGATGGCCCGTTCCGATGAGGTGGTGGCCGGCTCCTTATCAGCATTCACAGCCACGAGCACGGTAATCCGCGCGAAAAGATGCCGAGCCCGCTCGATGATGTCGAGATGACCGGATGTGATGGGATCGAACGTGCCGGGATAGACGGCATGCTCCCCCGGCCGGCTCCCGCCGGTCGCATTGGACACCATCCCAGGTTACCGCCAGCAGCCCGGGTGACCAGGCTGGCTAGGTAATCGCCGCCCGGAAGCCAGGACAAGAGACGCTCCTGTCCCTGCCACCCGGCCGGGCGCGTGGTCACCCCCGACCTGTGCATACGCCCGGCCCGCGATGGCGATTAAATTAGTCGGCGCCCCCGGGGTTGCCGCACTTACAACGTTACGAATGACGGGGGCCGAAGGCGTCAGCCTGACGGATGAACTTTCCTACGCCCTGTGATGTACGCTCGCTCCCCTGGACTACGCCCTCCGGTGTGAGCTGGTCCGATGCTCCACAAGCGCCGCGGGCGGTGATTCTTACGGGACCGGTCGCGCCGCGATCTTAATCTTGCACCGGGATCGCGGTCGGCGTCATGGTTGCGGCCCGGTCGAGCAGCGGCTGACAGCGCAGGGTCCCGGCGATGTCGCGGGCCTCGCCGACGGCGGCCGCGGCAGCCTTGGCGTCGCCCAGGCGGATCAGGTAGGCGGCGTGGTCGAGCAGGCCGTGGGCCAGGTGGTAGGGGGTGCTCAGCTCGCGTAGGCCGCTGATCGCGGCAGCGAAGGCCGGGCCGGCGTCCGCGTCGCCGCCGGCGGCAGCCAGGCGGGTGCGGGCCAGGTCGCATTCGGCATGCTGCATGGGAGCCAGCTGCCCGGGCTGGTAGCCGTCGAGCAGGGCCAGCAGGTCGTGGGTGGTGTCGGTGTCGGCCAGGTCGTGCGCGGCGCGGACGGCCAGTGGCCAGGCCCATCGCAGGGACTCGGCACCGATCCCTATGGCGTTGGCCTGGCTCAGGGCGGTGCGGGCGTGCCGCAGCGCGGCGGCGGGCTGGCAGAGCGCGGTGGCGGTGAACGCCTCCGCGGCCGCGATGTTGGCCTGGTCCTGGGGGTCTTCGCTAGCCCGCAGGTCGGCCAGCCCGGCCAGGGCCGCCTGGGCGGCGGGGGCATCGCCGCGCAGCGCCGCCAGCCAGGCCCGGTAGCAGGCCAGTTCCTCGAGGCCGGCGAGCCCGTCGGCGTCGACGGCCTGGGCCAGCTCGGCCCCGGCGGCATCCCAGTCGCCGGTCATCAGCAGGGCCTGGGCCAGATTTCCGACCGCGGCCGCGAGCAGGTCGCGGGCGCCGGCGCGGCGCGAATGGGCGGCAGCCGCCTGGGCTGCTTCCGCGCCGGCGCCGGGGTCGGTACCGGTCACCGTGTCGGCCAGGTTGACCAGCGCGTAGCCCAGCTGGACGGTGTCCCCGGCCTGGCCCGCCAGCCGGGCGGCCTCCCGGTAGTAGGCGGCCGCCTGCGGTCTTCGCCCGGCGAAGGCGTGGCAAACCCCGCGAGTGTCGAACAGGGCGGCCAGGCTGGCATCGTCCACAGCCAGGGCCTGGCCCAGGGCCAGGGCCTCGGTGGACAGCGCATCCGCGTCGGGTGATCCGGCGAACACCTCCAGCCTCGCCAGTTCGCCCAGGGCGCGGACGGTGTCGGTGTCCGGGTGTTCGCGCAGCACCGCCACGGCGGCAGTGAGCTGCTCGCGCGCCTGGGCGTACCGGCCCCACCGGCGCAGCGTCTGGCCGGCGATGATCTGGGCGCGGGCGGCCCTTCGGGTATCGCCGCCCTGCCGGTACAGCTCTGCGGCCTGGCCGGCCTGCTCGACCGCTGCGGCGTGATCGGCACTTGTGTGGGCGGCCTCGGCGGCGCGTTCCCACAACGCCGCGGCGGCTGACCCCCCGTCCGGGATGTCGGCCTGGGTGAGCCGGGCGGCGGCAGCGTAGCTGGCAGCGGCCTGGGCGGGGGCGCCAGTGCGAACGGCCCGCTCAGCCGCTCGGGTCAGCGCGACGATGGCCTGCCTTCGGATTTCGTCGGCGTCCGGGGCATCGGGCACGGCGTCCAGCGCGTCCAGATAGTGCCGGGCGATCACCTCGGTGACTTCCTCGCCGTCGCCGGCGAACGCGGCGCGCAGGTGCGCGGCCACTTTGAGGTGGCGGGTTTTCCGGTCGCGGCGGGAGAGCGTGTCGTAGGCGACCTGGCGCAGCATGTCCTGGGCGAACCCGTAGCTGCCCCGCTCTGGAGACAGCCGGTCCGCCGATACGCTGAACACCTCCCGGCGCACCAGCTCGGCCAGGGCCGCCCGCACCGCGGTCTCGTCTTGCCCGGACACTGCGATCAGCGCCTCGGCCGGGAACGTGCTGCCCAGCACCGCCGCATCGGCCACCAGCCGCCGCGCCTGCAGGTCCAGGGCATCCAGCCGGGCGGCCAGCAGGGCGTGCAGGCTGTCCGGAACCGCCAGCTCCCCAACGTCGCCGGTCAGCCGGTAAACCCCCTCAACAGGCTGCACGATGTCCCGGTCTACCAGCGACCGGATAGTCTCCACCGCGAACAGCGGGATCCCCTGCGCCTGGGCGGTGATCTTGGCCCGCGCCGCCGCGGGCATCGCCGGCACCAGCGCATCCACCAGCTGATCCATCGAGGCCGTGTCCAGTGGGTCCAGGGTCAGCGTGCTGCGGTTCCGGCCGGTACCGAACCCCGGTCGGGCCTGGCCCAGCTCGGGCCGGGCCAGCACCAGCACGTACACCGGCAGATCCCGGGTCCAGTCCACCAGATGATCCAGGAAGTCCAGCAACCCAGCATCGGCGTACTGGGCGTCCTCGACCAGCAGCACCACCGGCTCCACCGCCGCGAGCCGCTCGAAGAACAGCCGCCACCCGGCGAACAGCTCCTCCCGCGACAACGCATCCCCGCCATCCCCCGCCGCGGTCACGCCGAGCAGCCGGCCCAGCCGTACCCCCACATACCCCCGCTCGCCATGGTCGGCCACGTACCGGGCCAGGCCTGCCGCCAGCTTGCCCGCCGCCGCCTCGGCCGGATCCTCCTCGGCGATGCCCAGCCGCTGCCGCACGATCTCGGCCAGCGCCCAGAACGCCACGCCTTCCCCATACGACAGGCACCGGCCCCGGTGCCACCACACCTGCGCCTTGAGCCCGTCGATGTACTTGAAGAACTCCCAGCCCAGCCGGGACTTGCCCACCCCGGCCGGGCCGGACACCAGGACCAGCCGCGGCACCCGCCGGTCCACCGCGGCATGGAACAAGTCCCTGATCGCGCGCAGCTCCGCGTCCCGGCCGGTCAGCGGCGCCTCCAGCCCGTCCACTCGCTGCGACCCGCCCACCCCAGCCAGCACCCAGGTGGCCCGCCACAGCTGGACCGGCTCCGTCTTGCCCTTCAGCGCATGCTCTCCGGCATCGGTGAACCCGACCGCGCTGCCCGCCAGTCGCTGGGTCACCCCGTCGGTCAGCACAGTCCCCGGCTGGGCCGCCGCCTGCACCCGCGCGGCGGTATTCACTGCATCACCGGCTACCATCCCCTCACCGACAGCCCCCAGCGTGACGGCCACCTCGCCGGTCACCACCCCGGCCCGGGCTGCAAGTCCCGGCACTCCCGCCTCGCTTCCCAGTTCGGCCACCGCAGCGACCAGATCCAGCGCAGCACGCACCGCCCGCTCCGCATCCCCTTCGGTCGCCAGCGGCGTGCCCCAGACCGCCATCACCGCATCCCCGATGAACTTCTCCACCACCCCGCCGTACCGGACAATCACCGTCCGCGCCACCTCGAAATAGCGGGACAGCAACTCCCGCACCGCCTCCGGATCCCGCGCCTCCGACAACGGGGTGAACCCGACCAGGTCGCAGAACAGCACCGAGCACACCCGCCGCTCCGCGGCCCGCTCACGGCCCGGCCCGGGCGCCGTCGCAGGCACGGCTGACACGGCCGTGGATAGCGCAGGGGTGACCTCAGCGAGCGCGGCGCCGCAGGCACGGCAAAAGCGATGCCCGGCGATAACCGGCGCACCGCACGACGGGCAGCCTCCCGCCGGAGCACCGCAATGCCCGCAGAACCGGTCGCCGTCTTCCAGAGTCGCACCGCACCGTCCGCACCCCACGCAACACTCCCCGCCCTCAGCACGTTAACCCTGGTCAAACAGTACGTATCCGACATTGTAGGTGCTGATCGCCTAGCCGGTAATAGCCCTAAAGGCCGACGGGATTTCTTGCCTTGCTAAGGGCCTCAGCCCTGGCCGGGCGCCCAGGCAGGGTCACACGGTACAAAACCGGCCAGTCGCCCGGGAACACCCGACCACGACGCTCACCGGACCTCCCCGCGTCCCGCGACAATCTACGACGGGATCAGCAAGCTCCGCGGCCGCCGAGTGATGTCGGCCTCCTCGAACAGCTCCGGGCCGAAGACCCCTCAGTGGAAGCAATCGCCCCGGGATGAATACCCAAACCACCGCTCAGGTGCTGGGGTCAGCTGATCTCGTCGGCGGCGAGGAATGCCAGTCCGACGGTGATCTCGAGGCTGGAAGCTCCGGCCGGAGCTGCCCACGTCTGGTCGCCGACCATGCCATCGCTGGGTTGCCCTTCCACCTGTGGAATGCCTTGACTGCCGCGGAGGTACTGGCGTCGAACGTGCCCGTGGCTTCTCCCGGTGAGGACTCCCACCGGCCGTGGGCCTGGTCAGCAAGGACGCGCTGGAGCTGGGCGACGGCGTCACCGCGCGACCCGGAACGCAGAAATGGCATGGGTGCGCCAGATGGGAGTTCAGCCCAAGTGCGGGGTCGGAGGCGGCGAGCGGGGCCATCGACGTTCGGTAGCCGGTCAGCGAGTATGAGTCAATAGCCCGGCGGCCGGGATCGGGCCGGGCTGAGCTGAGGAGGCGTCAGAGGTGACGGTACAGCTGCCCTTGGAGCAGGCTCATCCGCTTGAGGTCGTGCCGTTGCTCCGCCAGCTGCAGCAAGATGGCGTGATCCACCGGGTCCGGACTGCGGTGGGGGACCTGGCGTGGCTGGTTACCGGCTATGAGGAGGTACGCCGGTTGCTGGCCGATGACCGGCTTGGCCGGTCCCATCCTGACCCCGCCCGGGCTGCCCGGCTGGGGGATTCGGTGTTGTTCGGCGGGCCGATGGGCAACTATGACACCGAGCAGGCCGACAATGCCCGGCTGCGTGCACTGCTGCAGCCGCATTTCTCGCCCAGGCGGATGCGCGTTCTGCGGCCCCGGGTGGAAGAGCTGACCGCGGGTCTGCTCGATGCCCTGGCCGAGCACGGGCCGCCCGCGGACCTGCACCTGGCGCTGGCGCTGCCGTTGCCGATCCAGGTCATCTGCGAGCTGCTCGGCGTGCCGTATGCCGACCGTGCGCAGTTCCGCGCCTGGAGTGAGGCCGTGGGTGACGTGCGTGACCGGGCCCGGTCCGAGCAGGGGATGGGTGAGCTGTTCGGTTACGGCCGGCAGCTGGTGGCGGACAAGCGCAACCAGACCGGTGACGACGTCATCTCCCGGCTGTGTGCTGAGGGCCTCGGCGATGACGAGATCGCGATGCTGTCGATGGGCCTGCTGTTCGCCGGCCACGAGACGACTGTGGCGGCGATCGGCATGGGCGCCCTGTGCCTGCTGGCCAATCCCGGCCAGCAGCAGGCCCTTATCAATGATCCGGGCCAGATCACCAGCGCCGTGGAGGAAATGCTGCGTGCTCCGGGCCGCGGCGGCGGCGGCATCCCCCGCTACGCCCGTTCCGACCTGCAGATCGGGGAGGTTACCGTGCGCGCGGGCGAGCTGGTGCTGCTGGACAACCGCGCCGCCAACCACGATCCCGCAGTCTTTGCCGGCCCCGACCGCTTCGACGTGGCCCGCCACGGGCCAGCCCATCTGTCCTTCGGGCACGGCGGCCACTACTGCCTGGGCGCCCCGCTCGCCCGCATCGAACTGCAGGCTGTCTTCTCCCAGCTGCCGGCGCGCTTTCCCACGATGCGGCTCGCAGTCCCGGTCGAGCAGCTACGGGTACGATCCGGGACGCTGACCGGGGGCCTGACCGAACTGCCGGTGACATGGTAGAGCCGGGCCGGATTTCCCGATGGGGACCGACGGGCAGCTGATGATCTGCGCGATGCGCCGGCCTGCCTGCTGCCCAACGGCCGGGTGCTGTGCTGCGCTGGCACGGCGAGCGGTGGTGCGTGGCCCGGATGGGGCGCGCCGCCGGAGTTCTTCGAGTACGACCCGTACACGGACGTGCTGCATTCGGTCGCTACGCCGCCGCTCAACGCATCGGTGCCGTTCGTCGGCCGGATGTTGCTGCTGCCGACGGGCCAGGTTCTGTACGCGTCGGAAAACTCCAACATCAACATCGGAACGCCGTCCGGGCGCCAGCGGCGGCACGAGGAGCGCATCGAGCCCGAGATCAGCGAGGTTTCCCACGAGCTCATTCCGGGGAGCCAGCACAAGGTGCACGGCCGCCGGTTCAACGGCGTGTCGCAGGCCTGCAGCTACGGTGACGACTGCTCCTGCGCGACCAACTACCCGATCGCGCGGCTGCGTTATGACGGCGGGCGTGTGGTGCATTGCCGCACCTACGATCACTCGACGATGGCGGTCGCGACCGGGCACCGGATTGTGCACACCACGATGGAAGTCCCCGCATCCGCACCCTCGGGCCGCGCGCACCTGGAGATAGTGGCCAACGGCATCGCGTCAGACCCCGTCGCGGTCCACGTCAAGTGACTTAGAGCTTTGGGTCCGGTCGGCGAGCCTGGCGGTCTTCGGAGGGGATCTCCAGGCTCGGCCCTGCTGGTCAGGGTCGGCTTCCGCTGGCGTGTGAAGCCGCTTTAGCAGGGCGCCAAGCTGGTCGCGCTCGGCCGGGGTGAGCGGCGCCAGGTAGCGGCGCTGCTGCTCGTCCAGGATCCGTATCGCCGCGCTCTTCGCCGCGTGGCCGGCCTCGGTGGGATGGACCAGGAAGGCGCGCCGGTCACGGGGATGCCGCTGACGGGTCACGTATCGCTTGTCTTCCAGGTCGTCGATGAGGGCGACCATCGTGGTCCGGTCGATCCTGAGCGCGTCCCCCAGGGCCTTCTGGGTCATCGGCCCCGACTCGGTCACCATGGTCAAGATCCCGGCCTGGCGGGCACTGAGATCCACCTCGGCCAGCATCTGGTTGGCCAGGGCATGCGACGCCTCAGCAGCCCGGTAGAGAAGGAACGGGATCCGGTCGCGCATGGAAGGGGGCAGCTCGTCGATCCTGCTGCTGGGCCGCCGGGCCATCTCGCGCTCACCTCCCTGCCGGGGCCACGATGCTGGGATACCCCGACTTATCGTCAGTGCTAAGATAATCAGGATTCTGATGATATCTGCCCTCAGCCTCGCGGAGGGATCGGGATGAACGCAAGCAACGAGGGTCACCTGGCCGGGCCGGCCGGCGTTTACCACGGGTTCATCGGCGCCGTGAACCGGCAAGACCTCGATGAGGCGGCGAAGTTCGTCGATCCGGCCCGCTACCGGGAGAACTGCGTCGGGTTCACCAGGGGCTTCGTGGACTGGGAACAGGCCAAGGAGTCGGTCCGCCGGGTCTGGAAGGGGCTGCCCGACCTGCGGGTGGAGCTGGCCCAGGTTATGGCCGACGGCGACGTCGTCCTCGCGCACGGCACGGTCCGCGGGACGGCGACCGGGCGGCTGTACGGCGCGCCGGCCACCAAGCGCTCGTTCGAGGCCAGCTTCTTCGACTACGTCCGGGTCCAGGACGGGCTGATCATCGAGCGCGTCCAGCAAGCCGATGTGCTCGGCCAGATGCGCCAGCTCTACGGCAAGGCGCTGGGCCTGGCCGGCCTTGATGCCATGTTCCTGCGGCTGTGATACGGCGTGATCTGCCACCACCGCGCCTCGCAGGCTGCTGGGATGGCAGGATCGGCATGTGGGCGAATGGGTCTTGTTCATGCACCCGCCGCGCGACGACTTCATCGCCACCATGACCGATGCCGAGCGCTCTGCCTTTGATGCTCATGCCGCCTGGCTGCGCACGCTGCTGGCCGATGGCGTGCTGATCGTGGCCGGTCCGTGCCTGGGCCAGGTCAACACCGGGATCGCGATCTTCGAGGCACCCGATGAGGACACGGCGCGGGGCATCGTCGCCGATGAGCCGGTGACCAGCGGCGGGTACATGCGCGGTGATCTGCGGCCGTACCGGCTCGGCCTGCTGCGCGGCCGTGACCGGTAGCCGGAGGGAGGCGGGCGTGAAGGTGGGTCTGGTCGCGCTGCATTTCCCGCGTCCGGAGCACTGGGACGAGATGATCTCCCGCGTTCACCGGGCGGCCGAAGTCATGGCGATGACACCGGGCTGCCTGGCGGTCGACTGCTGGGTGAGCGAAGATCACCAGGCGGTCGTGACGACGGGTCAGTGGGACTCGGAACTGGCGCTGAGGGCAGGGTTTGCGGCCGTGCGGACGGCCGGCGTTGACTTCGATTACGACGAGCGCGAGTCCCGGCCCCGCCAGGTCTTCACGCTCGCCTCCGCATGAACGGCCGCCGGGAAACCACAGCATCCGCGCCGGCATGGCCGCGCGCGATGAGGCTTCGGACGGGTAACCCGGGCCTCACGAGCCGGGACCGTCCGGACCCGGCTCGTTGCGGCGGCTGGATCACGCACCCGACCCGACGGCGGCTGAGGCGGCCGCGACGGCCGAGCGAGCCGGATCGACTCCGGTCTGCTGCTCGCTGATGGTCCATACCCGGGCGGCGAGTGACTGCTCATCGGCCGCGCCCTTGAGGGAGAGCTGCTTGCCGCGCATGTAGAGCGCGCCTGGGTGGTCCGTGAGCTCGGGCGCGGTCGCGGCCCAGGTGATTCCCTCAGCGGCCTGATCGGCGGCCTTGAACACCGGGGTGCGCTTCATCACGCCCAGCACCAAACCCATAGCGCCCGACGCTCCGCCGCCGCCGAAGTTCGTCTTAGCGGGACCGGGGCTGACCGCCACGACGGTCACGGGCGAGCCTTTGATGCGACGCGCGAGCTCGGTGGTGAACAGGACGTTCGCGAGCTTCGAGGCGCGGTATGCGCCGAAGTAGCTGTACTTCCGCTCTCCCTGGAGGTTGTCCAGGTCGAGCTTTCGGCTGTAGATCTCGGACACCACGTTGACGATCCGGCCTGCCGGCGCGCCGGCGAGAAGCGGCAGCAGCAGCTCGGTCAGCAGGAACGGAGCGAGGTGGTTGGTCGCCCACGTGAGCTCGAGCCCGTCCGCGTTCTGCTCGCGGCGGCTGAACGCGGCGCCGGCGTTGTTGACCAGGATGTCGACGTGGTCGTACCGGTCCTTAACCTGTTGGGCGACCCGGCGGATGTCCGCCTGCACGGACAGGTCGGCCCGGAGCAGCACCGGCGATTTGCCGGCCGCGGCCTCGGCGACCTGCGAGCGGGCATGCTCGCCGCGGGCCTGATCGCGGACGATCATCACGATCTCCCCGCCCTGACCGGCGAGCTGCCTGGCCGTCTCGAGCCCCAGGCCGCTACTGGCACCGGTGATGACGATCACCTTGTCCCGGACCGGCTGCTGAGGCGACGACGCCTGGTCGCTGGCCCTAGAACTGCGCGGAGTAATCATCTGAAACCCCTTTCTTAACGTAACTAAGTGGACATAGGAGAACGACTGGGAGGGCACGCGCGGCGCGTATTCCCTTCTTTGTCAGCTCCCGGGATCAGGCGCCAGCCCGTCGCATCAGGAGCCGAAGTGGAACTGGACCGAGTAGGTACCCTCGGCTGTGGTCGAACTGGTGATCACCGGCTGGAAGGTGCCCTGCAGGTGCAGTCCGGCCAGGCCGCCGGTGCCCCGGTCGCCCACGATCTGGCCGCTGCCGGTGGTGCCGGTCCCGGAGCTGGCCCCGCTGATGGTGATGCTGCCGGTCCGGCCCTCCACCGTGCCGGTGAAGGTGCCGCTGTCGTGGGCGGTGAACGTGCCGTCGGGGTGGAAGATCTCGATGCCGGTGGCCATCCGGTTGCCGCTGAGCGCGCCGGTCAGGGTCTGGACTTCGGCCGCGGTGACGATCGTGTTGCCGTCGGCCTGCCGGACGCTGATGACCTGCCCGGTCGTGGTGAAGCTGCCGCTGCCCGAGGACAGGGCCGAGGCGCTGGCGCCGGCGGCGGGCAGGAGCAGGACCGCCAGCACGGGCAGCGCCGCGAGCACCGCTTTGAGTACTTTCATCGTGGATTCCTTTCCGGCCGGGATGCACTCGGCCTGGGCCGGCTTGGCCGCCAAGCGGGCCGTCGCCGGTGAGGACGAGACGTCCCGATGGAAAGTGACGCCGCGGCGGCGGCCGACACTGGGGCCAAGGACCACGTCCGGTCCCGGCGGCCCGGCAGCCAACCCGGCGCGGCCTGCCATCTCATGCTCACGAGCCCTTGATCGGCGGGCTGTCACAACCGGAGGTGCCGCAACCTCACCGGCACAGACGGCCTGCCATCAGGGATTTGGCACGCAGCCCAACCCGCGCCGCCGGTACGTCCTCACCAGTGCCGCCGTGCCCCCGGCGGGCACCAGCTCGCCGGCCGTCGCCACGGCGGGCCGCTGGCCGGCCATCGTGGCGGTGATCCCGCTCGGCCGGCGCCCGCCTGCCCGGCGGGACGGCCTACGGGTACGCCGGCCGGGCTGGCAGCTCGCGGGACAGGCCGCTCCGCTCAGGGCGATAGACCCGTGGTAAATGGTCTCGCGCCCGACCCGCCGCGCCGGGTCGCCCTGGAACTTCCCCAGGCGGCGAAGGTGTCAAGCGTGGAGCCAGCTCAGCACCGCCTCGGCAAATTCCGCCGGGTGAGTCTCATGCACGTGGTGTCCGGCGGGAATGGTTACCAGGTCGCAGCGCGGGATGCGGGCAGCCACGGCGGCGAGCTTGTCCTGCGGGATATGGCTTTCCGGGCCGCCGCCGATCAGCAGCGTCGGCGCGGTGATCGCGCCCAGGCCGTCCCAGGCAGCTGGGTCGCCGCTGTTGACCTGACTAACGATGGCCGGCACTACCGCCCAGTCGAAGTCAAGTGGTCCCGCCGGGCGGTCGGGAATTGCCCGGTCACGGGGGTACGGCGGTGGTACATCCTCAACGATCAGCCGCTCGATCCGGTCCGGCCGCCGCGTGGCGACCAGGTAAGCCACCGTGCCGCCCATGGAGTGTCCGACCAAGGTGACCTTGCCCAGGCCAAGCTGGTCCAGCACGCCCACCACGTCATCGCACATGAGCTGGAATGAGTAGGTGCCTGGCCAGTCACTGCCGCCGTGGCCGCGCAGGTCCAGCGCAAAGACCTCGAAGGACTCAGCGAACCGGCGCATCACCGGCGTCCAGTTCGCACCGCGCTCGCCCAGGGCGTGCAACAGCACCATCGGCGGAGCGCCCCGGATACCGGCGGTCTCATACACCAGCCGAACACCACTGCCGGTCGTCACCGCCTGGTCTGCATCCACCAGCCCGACGATACAAGCACACGTCAACATCGAGGTGGGGCGCGGCGTCTCACCTTGTGTGATCGGCTCGCTGCCGTGCTGAAGCGCCATCGCCGCCGTTAGGTGCGACTCGGGGATCAGATCAAGTAGCCAGGTACCGCTGCAGATGAGGATGTTCTGCACGCGTGGTGGCTTGCCGTCGATCTCGTCGGTCGGCCCACTGGGCAGTCCCTGGCGCATGACGGCGGTCAGCAATTCCGCGTTCGGTACCAGGCCAGGTGGGCTCGCGTAGTGGGATGATCGGGAACATGGGGTCTGCCGTCGGATCGGACGCCGTTGCCGGTGGCGCCGCTGCTCCTGGTGCGGGAGGTATCGTTTCCCGTCCCAGGCTGTTCGAACGGCTAGGGGCGTCAGCCCGCGTGACCGTGGTGTCGGCCCCGCCCGGCAGCGGGAAGACGGTCCTACTGCGCTCTTGGATCAGCCAGGCGGGCGCGGCGGGCAGCGTCGCGTGGGTGACGGTCAGGCGCGGCGAGCGGGATCCGCAGCAGTTCTGGCTGTCGATACTCGGCGCGCTGCGCCAGACGGCCTCCGGGCTGGTGCTGGTACAGCCGCTGACGGCGGCGCCGGACCTCGACGGGTGGGCGATCGCCGAGCGGCTGTTGACGGATCTGGCGCCGCTGCAGGACCGGATCAATCTCGTGATCGACGACCTGCATGAGCTGGCCCCGGCCGAGGCGCAGCGGCAGCTGGAGCTGCTGGTAATGCGGGCGCCAGAGGAGCTGCGGTTCGTCCTCGCCACCCGGCATGATGTGCAGCTGGGGTTGCACCGGCTGCGGCTGGAGGGCGAGCTGGCCGAGATCCGCGGGCCCGATTTGCGATTCACTGTGGCAGAGGCCGAGGAACTGTTTGACGCCGCTGGGGTGATGCTGCCCGATCCGGCGTTGCTGGTCGAGCGGACCGAGGGGTGGGCGGCCGGGTTGCGGCTAGCAGCGTTGTCGCTGGCCGGGCACCCCGATCCGGGGCGGTTCGCCGAAGAGTTCTCCGGCACCGAGCGAACAGTGGCCGAGTACCTGCTGGCCGAGGTGCTGGACCGGCAGCCCGAACCGGTTCGGCGGCTGCTACTGCGGACCTCGGTGCTCGAGCGGGTCAACGGTGAGCTTGCCGACCGCCTGACCGGCGATAGCGGCGGGGAGAGGGTGTTGCAGGACCTAGAGCAGGCGAACGCGTTCGTGGTGTCGCTGGACGCGCGGCGGTCCTGGTTCCGCTACCACCACCTGTTCGCCGACCTGCTGCAGCTGGAGCTGCGCCGCACCGAGCCAGAGGAGGTAACCGCGCTGCACGGTGCGGCCTCCGGCTGGTTTGCCGGGCACGGGTACCCGGTGGACGCGGTCCGGCACGCCCAGGCGGCCGGCAACTGGGGCCTGGCCGCAAGGCTGCTCGCGGACAGCTGGTACGGCCTGCAGCTGGACGGGCAGGCCGCCACCACCCATCAGCTGCTCGCCGGATTCCCGGCCGGGACTCGCACGGCAGATGCCGAGCTGGCGGCTTTGGCCTCGGC
>Ga0306920_100005996_pt1 | contig 15777 bp, 15 predicted proteins | sample flu12Cox44000170_FD_204666 | JGI IMG/M metagenome (GOLD analysis project Ga0306920, IMG submission 204666) | Lab enrichment of tropical soil microbial communities from Luquillo Experimental Forest, Puerto Rico - flux4day.12C.oxic.44.000.170 (v2)... | ecosystem: Environmental > Terrestrial >... | reverse complement strand
CTGTCGCCGCAGGCCGGGCTGGCGATCTACGAGCGCGGGCCGAGCGGCCGCCTCGCCGCGGCGCGCATCTACGACGACGTCAACGTCGAGGCGCTGGCGGCGCGACCTGATCACGTAGCGCCCCGCGGCCGTTTGGGCGTACGATGAGGAGATGCGAAATCTTAGTACCTTGTTCATTCTCGTCGTGATGCTCGCCGGCGGCGCGGGGGCCTGCGGCAGCTCCTCCACCCCGGCCCCCACCTGCAGCGGCGCCAGCTGCTCGTGCAACTCGGGCGGGAGCTGCGCCTTCTCGGCCGCCACCTGCGGCGGATCGGACGCCGGCAGCTGCAGCCTCACCTGCTCGAACCACACCAGCTGCAGCGGCAGCTGCCTCGAGTCCTGCAGCGTGGACTGCACGGGGAACTCGACCTGCGCGCCCACGGTCGGCGCGAGCGGGAGCGTGTCCTGCAGCGGCAACTCGATCTGCCACGTCACCTGCACCGGCAGCTGCTCGGTGAGCTGCACGAGCGCCACCTGCGACCTCCGCTGCGCGGGCGACGCCACCCCCCACGACATCCCGAACGGCGGCAGCTGCCCTTAGCCGGCTAAGCGCCGCGCTCGACGACGGGTAGCTCCGCCAGGCGCAGCTCGGCGGCGCCGGCACCGACGTCGACGCGCCGGTAACCGAGCCCCGCGAGCGGCGCCGCGGGGTTCCACGGCAGCGGGACCTTCTTCGGGACCGAACCCGGCGCGGGCAGCGGGAAGATCAGCGAGCGGGCCGCGTGGTGGGCGATGTGCTCGGTGCGGTGGTGATGCTCCTGGTGGATGTGGCCGTAGAAGACGGTGACGTTCTGATACGGGAGGAGCACGTCGAGCGCCTTCGCGCCGTCGGCGGTGGCCCACTCCCACTGCGGGTAGAGATCGAACAGCGGTCGGTGTGTGAAGACGACGATGCGGGCGTCGCGGCCCACCCGCTTGAGATCCGCCGCGAGCCAGTCGATCTGCGCGGGGCCTAGGGCGCCGGCGCGGTCGGAGACGTTGTCGAGCGCCACGAAGTGCACCCCCTTGTGATCGAAGGCGTAGTGCGTGGGGCCGAAGTGCTCCTTGAAGGCCGCCCCCGCGTCGGGCGCGGCGTCGTGCTCGCCGGGCAGGAGCCACTGCGTCTTGATCTTCAGCCGGGCGACGATGTCGCGGAACTCCGTCATCCGCTGGCGCCGGACGGCGCCGTCGTCGGTGGTGTGCGTGAGGTCGCCGGTGAAGACGACGAAGTCGGGCTCCACGGCGACGCCGTTGATGGTCGCCACCGCCTTGCCGAGCGTCACGTCCGCCTCGGGGTTCGACACGCCCGCGTACCCCCAGTGGGTGTCCGAGAGCTGCAGGAAGAAGAAGTCGGACGCGACGTCGGACTTCCTCGGTTTGCGCGCGCCGGCCCCGGCCAGGCCCGACGCGAAGACGACGCCCCCCACCCCGAGGAGCTTGAGCAGATCGCGGCGATCGATGTGAGACGCCATGGGTCACCTCCTGCCGTTCCAACGGCGGGGCGGCCCGTTTCGTTCCTCAGCCGCCGTTGATCTGGGTCGCGAGCTGTTCGAGGTCGCGCAGGTTGACGTCGGAGACCAGCGCGTAGCCGAGCCCCTGATCGCGCCACAGCAGGACCGAGAACCCGCGCGCGATCTCCTCGTCGACGTCGAGGCGGCCGAGGCGCTTGCCGGGGCCGGCCGGCCAGGAGAGGCCGTCGGGCATGAACACCAGCAGCGTGATCGAGTGCAGGCGGTGCTTGAACAGAAACTCGGCCGTCTTGCGGTCGTCGAGGTGGCCGATGTTGCCGCCGACGAGCGGGAACTCGTCGTCCCCGGAGAAGGCCACCCGCGGCGCGAAGTCGAGCTTGCCGGTGAACCAGGGCTTGACCTGGTGGATGCCGCCGCTCTCGATCGCCGCCGGCCGGGCGCTCGAGACGACGCGCAGGTGGTCTGAGACGACATCGGCGACGAGGCCCCCGGTCGCGTGCCCGCGCACCCCTGGAAGGCGTGCGACGGTCACGATCAACGCCGCCGCGGCGCACGCCCCTGCCAGCGCCGCCCCCCAGCCGCGCAGCCCCCGCGCGCGGCGGCGTGGCGGCGACGCAGCCGGCGAGGGGATCGCGGCCGCGAGCCGCTCCTCGAGCGCGCGCCGGAGCGCCGCCGGCGCCCGGTGCCTCGGCAGGCGGGCCAGCGCGTCGTCGAGCGCGCCCTCGATCGCCGCGCGCTCGCGGCACGCGGCGCAGGTGGCCAGGTGCGCCGCGGCCTCGGCCCGCTCGGGCGCGGCGAGGCGGCCGGCGGCGTAGCCGGCGGCGAGGGGGCGCATCTCGCGGCAGTCGATCATCGTCCGTACTCCTTGAGCCGCTCGCGCAGCAGCGTCCGCGCCCGGGAGAGGCGCGACTTGACCGTCCCCACCGGGCAGCCGAGCACGTCGGCCATCTCGGTCTCCGTGAACCCCTCGACGTCGAGCAGCACGATGGCCCGCGCCTCCTCCGACAGCGCCCCGAGCGCCGCCTCGATGTCGCCGGCCACGAGCCGGCGCAGGTGGTCGAGCTCGCGATCGTCGCGCAGCAGCTCGCGCTCGTCGGCGCCGTCGAGCACGTCGAGCTCCCCGACCACCGGTTGGGGCTGGCCGCGGCGTCGGAGATCGATGAAGACGTTGCGCAGGATCTTGAACAGCCAGGCCTTGAGGTTGCCGCCCACGAACGTGCGCGCTCCAGCGAAGGCCCGCGCGTAGCACTCCTGGACCAGCTCGTCGGCGTCGGCGGCGTTCCCGGCCAGCCGCCGCGCGTGGTCGTAGAGCGCGTCGAGGTGGCCGAGCGCCTCCCGCCCGAACCCCTCAGACGGGCTCACCCCGGGCCCCGCGGCACCTGGGCGGCCCTCGTCTCGCGGGATGGCATTGGTCCTCACGCACAGGCTAGAACGGCCGAAGGCGCCGGATCGTTCCCACGCCCGCGCGCCGGCTCAGCCGGGGCCGGCTCGGACGCAGGTCTTCGCGAGCGCGGGGGCCCCCTCCCCCTCCGACTCGGCCCCCTCCATGACCCGCAGCTCGGCGCAGCGCCGCCCCGCGGGACAGTCGGCGTCGCCGCTGCACATGCGGCTGCAGACACCGGGAACCACGCAGCGAAAGCCGGTACCGCAGGCGGAGGTCGAGGTGCAGTCGGGGGCCGACGACGACGGCGCGGGGAGCGCCGGATTCGCCGGGCGGCTCGACACCCGAACCCCCACGGCGATCACCAGGATCACGCCCAGCGCGCCGAGCGCCGCGAGCACGCCTCTCTTGGTAAGGACCATCCGCACTCCGTCCCAGGGCGCGAACGTCGCCCATCTCGGGCGGTCGCGCAAGCACCGCCGGGGCGGCAAGGGTTTGCCGCGGCTCGCGCCTCCTCATGCTGTTCCCGGTCGGCCCCGGGACGTGACCGTGCGGTCGGGGGGCGCCGGCGCGCTACTCGGAGCCGCTGACGCGGCCCTGCGCACCGGCGCGTAGAGCGCGAGCGGGGCGCTCTTGCCGCGGACGTTCATCGGGGGGACGGTCTCGAACAGGTAGCGGTCGCCGATCTGCTCCCGCGTCGCCGCCGAGACCAGCACGTCTCGGCCGACCTCCTTGGTCAGCCCCTCGATGCGGGAGGCGACGTTCACCGTGTCGCCGATGGCCGTGTACTCGAGGCGATGCGCCGGCGAGCCGATGTCGCCGACGACCGCCATGCCGGTGTGGAGCCCGACGCCGATACGCAGCGGCGGGGCCTGGCGCTGGGCGCGCTCGGCGTTGAAGCGCTCCAGCTCCTCGAGCATCGCCAGCGCGCAGTCGACGGCGTGCAGCGCGTGATCGGCGTCGGGCAGCGGCGCGCCGAAGTAGGCCATGATCCCGTCGCCGATGAACTTGTCGAGGGTGCCGCCGTGGCGGAACACGGTCTCCACCATGTGGCCGTGGTACTCGTTCAGCATCGTCACCACCTCGGCGGGGGCGAGGTGGCCCGAGATCCGGGTGAAGCCGCGGATGTCGGAGAACAGCACCGTCAGCTCCTGCGCGTCGGGCGCCGCGGCGGTCCGTTCGCCCTGCAGGCGCTCGGCGACCGAAGGGGAGAAGTAGCGGCCGAGGCGCTCGCGCTTGCGCTGCTCGGCGGCGACGCCGGCCACGAGCGCCCGCACCCGACCCACGAGATGACCAGCCGCGGCCGCCGCGCACCCCAGCACCACCACCGCCGCGCCCCAGGCGCCGCCGCGGATGCCGGCCTGGCGCTGGAGCAGCACCTCCGCGACGGCGGCGGTGATCGCCACCAGCACGACCTGGCGGGCGTCGAGCGACAGCCCGCCGAGCAGCACGAGCAACACGAAGATCCCCAGCGTGAACCCGGCCACGCCGCCCGGCGACGGGGAGACGGGGATCGACACGCTCTGCGCCAGGAACACCATGGGCACGTCGACGAGCGCCACCCCGAGCCCGGCCCAGCGCGCGGCCCGGGCCGAGAGCCGCACCGCCACGAGCAGCGCGAGCGCCCCCGCCGCGTAGGCGGCGAGGATCGTGGTCAGCACCCGCCAATCGTCCTCGTGCGCGTCCCGGGACCGGAAGAGCCCGAGCGCCAGCACCGCCGCCACGCCTGCGAGCCGGACCTGGGCCAGCGCGCGCGCGGTCCGCGCCCGCTGGGCTTCGAGCGCCCGCGCCACGAGCGGCGCGGTGTCGGGCTCCCCGGCCATCGTCCCACTTTACCGCGGGCGCGCCGCGGTGCCGAGGCTCACAACCGGCGGGCGATCTCGTCGACCAGCGCCCGGATGTCGTCCAGCGTCTGGTGCACCGTCAAGGCGATCCGGATCCCCCCGCGGCCGGAAGACACGGCGGGAAATACGGCGGCGTTCGCGTAGAAGCCCTGCTTCATCAGATCTGCGGCCAGGCGGTAGGTGGTCGGGTTGTCGCCGACGGTGACGAAACGAATCGGCGTCGGGTCGGTGGACCCGAGCGGCAGGCCGCGCGCCGCGGCCTCGGCGTTGAAGAGCTCGATCCGCTCGACGAGCCGGCGTTGCCGATCGCCGATCTCGCCTGTGAGGTGGATGCGCGCCGAGGCGACGCCCGCCCCGAGCAGCGGCGGCTGCAGCGGGCCGGAGAAGATCAGGCTCGACCCGCACGTGCGCACCAGCCGCGCGATCTCTGCGTCGGGAAAGACGATCGCCGCGCCCCCGGCCGAGAACGCCTTGGCCAAGGAGGTGACGACGACCGTCCGCTCGCGCGGCAGCCCCGCGCCGAGCACCGATCCGCGGCCGTGCTTCCCGGTCCAGCTCATGCCGTGCGCGTCGTCGAGGTAAAGGTGGAGCTGCTCGTGCCGGGCGCAGAGCTCGCGCAGCGCGGCGGTGGGCGCCAGGTCGCCGTGCATGCTGTAGACGCCGTCGCCGAGGTACCAGACCCGGTCGTGGTCCCGACCCAGCGCGGCCACGATCTCGTCGAGGCGGTCGACACGGCTGTGGCGCACGAACCGGCAGGACGTCCCCGCCGCCTGGAGGGTGGGGAGCACGGCCTGCACGCTGCTGTGCACGCTCTGATCGCAGACCACCGCGTCGCCCCGCTCGACCAGGATCGGCAGCGCCGCGAAGTGGGCGAGCGTGGTGGTCTGCGCGACGACCAGCGGCGCCTCGAAGATGGCCCCCAAGAGCCGCTCGAGCTCCTGGTACGGCGGGCACGAGACGTAGGCGCGCGACGACGCGAACTGCACGCCATACCGCGCCACCGCGTCGCAGGCCGCTTGCTTGAGGCGGAGGTCCGTCTCCAGCCCCACGTACGAGCACGAGCCGAAGTTGACCTGCCGCCGCCCCCGCAGCGTCACGAAGCGGCCGCCGAGCTCGGTGTCGTCGGCGACGAGGTGCGCGATCCCGAGCGCGATCCCCTCGGTCATCGTTTCGTCGACCAGACGGACCCGCCGCTCCTGCTTCCTTCCGAGACCCGCGGCTCCTGCTTGAACCTGCCGGGCGAGCGCTGAACCTCGAGCTCGCACCCGGGGAGTATGGCCGAGCGCGGAAGCTCGGGCCAACCCGGCGGGCGCAAATCGCGCTCGAGCTGACAGTCTGCGAGTGACGGTTGCGTTCGGCGACGCGCGGCTACGACGCCGGCGCGCACGGAAGATCGACGATGAACCGTGACCCCTGGCCCGGCCGGCTGTCCACGTCGATCTTCCCGCCGTGGCCTTCGACGATCATCTTCACCACGTAGAGGCCGAGGCCGAGCCCCGGCACGGACTCCGCCGAGCTCGCGCGCTCGAACGGCTCGAAGATTCGCTTTGCGGCCGCCGGATCGATCCCCGGCCCGTGATCGACCACCTCGACCCGAGCGACGTCGGCACAGTCGCCGTGGTGCACGAGCACCTCGATCGGCTGGCCCGAGCCGTACTTCACGGCGTTGGTCAGCAGGTTGGTCACCACCTCGTCGAAGCGAACCGTGTCGAGGTTCGCGGTCATCGGCGCCTCGGTCTCGACGACGATGTGCTGAGAAGGACAGTTGCGGCTCGCCTCGAAGCTGCAGACCGCCTTGCGGACCGCCTCGCAGACCTCGGTCTGGTGCACCTGGAGCTTGAGCCGGCCGTCGTGAATCTGGGCGACGTCGAGCAGGGCGTCGATGAGCTGGCCCATGCGCGCCGCCGCCACGTCGCAGCGCTTGACCTGAGACTGCAGGCCCGCGTTCGTGGGCGCCTCCTTCTCGAGCCGCGTGCGGAGGAGGCGCAGGTTGAGGAGCAGCGCCGTGAGCGGCGTCTTGAGCTCGTGCGAGGCGATGGAGTTGAAGAGGTCGCGCAGGCGCAGCGCCTCGCGGCTCTCCGACAGCTGGGTCTGCTGCGCCTCGAGGCGCCTCTGCGCCGAGAGGTCGAGGACGAACCCCACGATCTCGCCGTCGCTCTCGTCGAGCGGCGCGACGCCGATGAGCGCGGGGACGGTGGTCCCGTCCTTGCGCTGGCAGATCCGTTCGTAGACGGCGCTCGTGCTGCCGCTCGGCAGCACCGCGAGGTCGGACCCGGCGCTCGCGCCTGGCCCCGGCGGCGGCGCGATCGTCGTCAGGTCGAGCGCCCCGGTGCGGAGATCGTTCCGATCGTAGCCCAGGAGACCGAGGAAGGTGTCGTTCGCGTCGTCGATCCGCCCCGTCGATCGGCCGCGCACGACGCCGATCAGGTCGGAGTCGATCACGCGCTTGAGCTTCTCCTGGCCGATGCGCTCGAGCGCCGCCTCGGCCCGCAGGTTGGCCCGGTAGAACAAGAGCGGCGCCAGGAAGCCCATCGCGAACGCCGACGCCACGTTGGCCGCGTAGTACCAGGGCGGGGCCACGCGCGGCTCGATCCGCAGGACCTCGTTGGCCGACCCGCTCTCGAACGCGACGAACAGCAGCACCGGCAGCGCCGTCCCGAGGATGACCAGCGGCCACTCCCGGCGCCCGAACAGCAGGAGCGGCACGGCCGGGAGGGCGATGAGCGGGAGCACGCCGCCCGCGCCGTGATCGAACAGCAGCGCGCCGATGAACACGCAGACGTTCGAGGTCACGACCATCAGCGTCCGGGCCGCCCGCGTGGCGCCGAGGCCGTTGAGCACCAGCACGCCGCAGAAGCTGATGAGGAAGATGACCTCCGACGGGAGGTTCTGCAGGTCGCCGATCGCCACCTCGGCCAGCACCCAAGGGATCATGATCGCCACCGCGACCAGCGCGAAGATGTTGCAGAGCCGGACCCGCTTGTTCGTGTCGACCGACTCCTCGTCCGACACGCCGAGCTGGAGCGCCCGCTCGACGATCCTCGACCGGGGGCGCTTAAGGGTCACGGGATCCTCATGTCGACGGCGAAGCCGCCGTCGCTCGCGCCACCTCGAGGTCACCATGCCGGGTCGCCTCTCTACACCGGTTAGCACGCGACGCGGCTTAATCAACCCGTCGCGTCGAATTTTCGCGGCCGAGCCGCGGCGGCGCGACCGTTACGGCGCGCCGCAGGTCGAGCTCATCGCTGTGCAAGCGGTGATGCCACAGGTCGGCGTCACGTCGCCGGTGCTGTTTCCCGTCGCGAGCACGCCGTCGCCTTGAATGGCCACCGCGCAGGAGAGCCCAGGCGCGTTGTTGTTTTGTATCGTGACAAGATGGAGGTTTCTGGCGCCGGTCGCCGGGAGTGACGCCACCCGCATACCGCCCCACGAAAGATCGCTGCTTGGTCCGTTCCTTGTGATCGTGGTGTTTCGGATGTCGAACGCGGCGCCGTTTACGAGGATGCCGCCGCCGTTCGGCATGGTAGCGGGCCCCGTGCAACTGTCGACCGTCACCGTATCAAGTGTGAGCGTCCCGCCAACAGCGGTGATGCCGATGGCATCGAGGGCGGTGACCTTCACCCCCCGGATATAGACTGAGCCACTCCCCATCGCGAACCCAGGCGAGGTCGTGGCGGCTAGGAACGCGCTCTGCTGCCCGACAATCGAGAGGCTGGCGCTCCCCTGGCTCATGAACGTCCAACTTGGCGCGGTAACGGTTCCCCGGACGACGACGAGATTCCGGGACGCGGAGACCAGCCCGACCACGGGTTGCATGTCGCAGAGCGGCTGGCCCGCCGTCCCAGCCAAAGGATCGGTGATCGTGTCCATGCACCCGGTAACGTTCTGCACATAGATCGTCTCTCCGGCCGTCGCGCAGTGGCCGTCGACGTGGGCCATGCAGACGCCGGGCGCGCCCGGACACTCGGCGTCGGCCTGGCAGGCGCGGCAGGTGTTGGTCGCGGTGTTGCAGACCGGCTTCGTCTTCGACGTGCAGTCGGCGCTGGTGACGCACTCGACGCAGGCGCCGCTCGCGGCGCAAGCGGGCGTCGCCGCGCTGGCTGCGGCGCACTCGCCCGCGCTCGCGCAGGCGCGGCAGCTGTTCGTGCCCGTGGCGCAGATCGGCTTCGTCGCCTGTTTGCAGTCGCTCCCCGCCACGCACTCCACGCACGCCCCCGAGGACGCGCACACTGGCATCCCCGCGTCGGGCGCCCCGCACTCGCTCGCACCCGCGCAGGCGCGGCAGCTGTTCGTGCTCGTGGCGCAGATCGGCTTCGTCGCCTGCTTGCAGTCGTTCCCCGCCACGCACTCCACGCACGCCCCGGTCGACGCGCACGCCGGCGTTCCCGCGTCGGCGCCTGCGCACTCAGTGCCGGTGGCGCAGCCGCGGCACTTCTTCGACGTCGCGTCGCAAACAGGTGTACTGCCGCTGCACGAGGCCGCCGTGCAGGGTGGCGCCACGTCCGTGGGAACGTCGATCGTCCCGTCCGCCGGCGCGTCGGTCCGGTCGACGGGGGCGTCCATGGCGTCGCTCACCCCGCCGTCCTGGGGGACGCACAAATTCCTCGCGTCGCAGACAAACCCGGTCGCGCAAGCCATGCCGCCAGGACCACAGTAGCCGGGCGTCTTCCGCGTGCAGCCCGCGTCGGCGATCAGGGCCAACGCGGCCACGGACGTCAGGAGGGAGGGTCTAAGGGATCGAGAGCGGGCGGCCGCGGGCACGACCCGACATTACCCCAACGGCGGCGCGCCGCTAATTCGCCGAGCGGGCCGCCGCGCGGAGGGCGGCCACCGCGCCGGCGTAGTCCCGGCCGGGGGCGCCGAAGACCGCCGATCCGGCGACCAGCACGTTGGCCCCCGCCGCGATCACGGCTGGGGTGGTCGCGGCGGCGATGCCGCCGTCGACCTCGATGTCCACGTCCAGGTTGCGGCGCTCGATCTCGGCGCGCAGCGTCCGGATCTTCGGGATCACGGTCTCGATGAAGCGCTGCCCGGCCCACCCCGGGTTGACGGTCATGAGCAGCACCATCTGGAGCTCGGGCAGCACCTCCCAGAGCCGATCGAGCGACGACGCCGGGTTCACCGCCACCGAGGCCCGCTTGCCGAGGGCGCGGATCCGCCCCACCGTGGCGGCGAGGTCCGGCACCGCCTCTTCGTGGACGCTGATCGAGTCCGCGCCGGCCCGCGCGAAGGCCTCCAGGTAGCGCTCCGGCTCGACGATCATGAGGTGCGTGTCGAGCGGGAGCTTGGTCGCGGCGCGCGCCGCGGCGACCACCACGGGCCCGATGGTGATGTTGGGGACGAAGCGCCCGTCCATGACGTCGACGTGAACCAGGTCGGCGCCCGCGGCCTCGATCGCCCGCAGCTCCTCCCCCAGGCGGGCGAAGTCGGCCGACAAGATCGAGGGGGCGACGAGGACCGGACGCGGCATCGCGCCAGCTTAGCGCACCGGGTGCGCGCCCTGCCACGCGACGCACCGCACCGGCGCCATCCAGGGGCGCCCCCTGCGAACAAGGTGACGGGGAGGGGCCGAGCGCTTAAGCTGGTCGAGAGCACCGTGGCGACAAACGTCCGTCCTCGCCCCAGCGACCCCGAACCCCGCGTGACCCGGACGTCGTCTCAAATACGCCTCCGGCTATCCGGAATACTCGACCACCGGGACGTTGCTCTACGTGCAGTGTCGGCGGCCTGCAAGCTGGTGGCGCCGGTCCCCCACGAGCGCGCATGGCAAGATTTTCACGCACAGGTGGTCTCCGCGGTTGGGGAGGCGTTCAACAATGTCGTCTTGCACGGCTACGCCGGCCGCTCCGACGGGCCCATCGAGCTCAGGATCTCGACGACGGGCGGGCGCATCCGGATCGAGCTCCGCGACTGGGGATCGAGTTTCGACCCTTCCACGGTCCCCCTTCCAGAGCTAGACGCCCTTCCGGAATCCGGCCTCGGGCTCTACATCATGAAGTCGTTCATGGACATCGACTACCGGCCCGGCCACCCCAACTTGCTCAAGCTGACGAAGCGGCTCAGTACTACCCCGGACTCTGCCGAGGCGACGGAGCCCAAGGCATGAAGTTCAAGGTGTCGGCCAAGGACGGACAGACCACGCTGGCCATCGCCGGCCAGCTGGACGCCCTGACGTCCCCTGACCTCCGCGCCGAGATCGACAGCATCGTCGAGAGCCGGCCGACCCGCGTCGAGGTCGATCTCTCCAGCCTGCGCCTCATCGACAGCTCCGGCGTCGGGGCGCTGGTCTCGCTCTACAAGCGCGCCCGCGCCGAGGGCTCGAGGGTGGAGATCACGGGCCTCCGGGATCAGCCGCTCGCGATCTTCCGTCTACTGCGGCTCGATGGCGTCCTGGCCGGCGCCGTCGCCAAGCTGCCGGACGAACCGAAGCATCCGAAATCACGCGGCTAATCTCAGGGCCGCCGCGCGAATCCAACAACGGCCTCGTATCATCGAACCAGGACCCAACTTCCGGAATGCGTCAAATCACGCAATTGTCTTGCAGATCACCTTTTTGAATAGTCAAAGCTGTTGTCGAAGAGTACATTGGGGCAGGTTTCCGGACGTCTGGACGGGTATCGCGCGGGGCAGCAATGAAAATCGCTTCGGACATGATGGATGATTCCTCGACCTCGATCGTCGATGCCGCAGCGCTCGACGACCGAAGCCCGTCGGGGATCCCGGTGTCCCGGGCGCTGGAGGCGCTCGGTGACGCCGAGTCGCCCGCCGAGCTCGCGCAGCGGCTGGCCGTCGCCGTCTCGATGCTCTGGTCCCAGGTCGCGGACGCGGACCTCTTTCTCCCGGAGAAGGGGCGCCCGCTGCGTGGCGTCCGGGACTCGCGCGCCGGCGCAGGCCTGCTCGCCTCGCTGAGCTCGGTCTGGGGGTCGGTCGCCGCCCGCGGCCTCATGCCCGTCACGCCGACGCTCTTGCCGGGAGACGCCACACGCGGCTCGACGATGTCGACGCCGGTGTTCTCGGGCAAGTCGCTCGAAGGGTTCATCGTGATCCAGCGGCGCCTCGACGCCCACCCGTTCACGATCCCCGATCTCGAGGCGTTCGCCGCGCTCGCCGAGGGGCTCGGCGGCCTGCTCCCGGCGGTCCGATCGCGCGCGCAGGGGTCGGCGGCCTCGTGGATGGAGCAGGATCTCTCTGCTGCGCGCGAGCTGCAGCAGACGTTCCTGCCGGAGGTTCCGCGCGAGAACTCGGCGGGCGTCCGCATCCTGACCGAGTACATGCCGGCCTATGCGGTGGGCGGCGACTTCTTCGACCTCCTCGACCTCGGCAACGGCCGGATCCTGGGGGTCATCGGCGACGTGTCGGGCAAGGGCGTGACCGCCGCGCTCACGATGGCGCGCGTGAGCAGCGACCTGCGCCGGCTGGCCACGGAAGCCTCGGGCCCCGCGGAGCTGCTCGAGCGCCTCAACCACACGCTGGCCACCCGCATCCGGGACGATCGCTTCGTGACGGCGCTCGCCGTGCTGCTCGATCTCCCCAACCGCCGCTGGGTGTTCGCGAACGCAGGGCACGTGCTGCCGCTGCTTCGTCGCTCGACCGGCGTCGTGTCGCGCGTCGCCTACTCGTCGGGCCCGCCGCTCGGCATCGTGGCCCACGCCCAGTATCGCGAGGAGGTCATCTCCGTCGCCTCGAAGGACATCCTGCTGCTCGCCACCGACGGCGTGTTCGAGATCTTGTCGGCGTCGCGCCGTCCCTGCTCGACGATGGGACAGTGCCAGTTCACCGACCTCGTGAGCGGCGCGCCCCACGACGTGGACGAGATCGGCGCCCGCATCCGCGCCACGGCGCACGCGTCCACGCCGAGCAGCCGGGACGACCTCACGCTGCTCGGTATACAGGTGGCGTAGCCCGCGCGCCGGGCCACGCCAGGACGCGCTCTACCCGCCGACGAAGACGAAGGGGTAGCTGATGGCCAGGCCGCCCTTCTGCGACTTCGGGAAGGCCCAGTGCGACACGGTGCCGGTCACGCAGTTGGGGAGCGAGGTCCCCTGGAACGACGGCGCCTCGACCTTGGTGTCCTCGACGTCACCCCCCGGGCCGACGTGGAAGCTGACGATCGCCTTGCCGGAGCGCTGATCGCCGTCGCGCGCGATGCGGAGGAAGCAGGCGCGCACGCCGGGGAGGTTCTGGCGGATCACCCGCTGCATCTCTTCGCCTGAGAGCGTCTGCGGCGTGCCGTCGATCTCGGCGGGCCGGGCGGCGAGCGCGAGGTTCTGCTCGTGGCGCGCGCGGCGCACGTTCCCCATCAGCCCCTCGCCGCGATCGTCCTCGATGTAGAAGACGTCGACCTCGTTGTGCGCCAGCGCCGCCCACTGCTTGTCGAACTCCGGGTTCGACGCGGCGGGCGCCGGCGCTGCGGCGCTCGCCGGCGCCGAAGCCGGCGCGCTCGCCGACGGGGACGCCGCTCGCGCGCAGCTCATCGCCAGGAGACCTGCCCAGACCAACCACGACGGTTTCCGCATGAGCTCGATGATAACTGGTCAGCCGGGGGGAGCGGCGCGAAAAGGCGACGCGCGATCGGCGCGGTGCACACGACGTAGGACGAAGACCCACAGCGCGACCGACAGCGTCGAGATCAGCACCCAGATCCGCCAGCCGAGGCCGTGGTGGAGCGCGTAGTCGTAGAGCCCGTGGAACACCACCGGCGCGCCGAGGCAGAGCAGCTGATCGACGCCGAGCAGGCGCCCACGATCGAACTTCATGCGCCCGGCGTAGTAGCCCATCGTCGCGCCGAACAGAGCGTGCGCGGGGACGGCGAACAGCGCGCGCAGCCAGGCGACGGCGAGGCCGAGGCGAGTGACGTAGAGGAAGTTCTCCAGCGTCGCGAAGCCGAGCGCGACGGCGACGCCGTAGACGACGCCGTCCATCGGCTCGTCGAACTCGTCCCAGTGGTAGATGGCGGCCATCAGCACCACCCACTTGGCGAGCTCCTCGACGAAGCCCGAAAGGAGGAACGCGTCGACGAGCCGCGCCGGCTCGCCACCCGTCCGGAGCCACACCGGATCGAGCCACCCCTCGGCCGTCGCCGCCATCCCCTGCGCGGCGATCATCGCGTAGAGCCCGAGCCCGAAGGCCATAAGGATGTGCTGGAGCGGCTCGCGCTCGTAGCGGTCCTTCAGATAGAAGAACGTCAGCAAGAACAGCGAAGGCGCGGCCGCGACGACGAGGGTCACGAGGCCCATCGCTCTACTTTAGCCTCGGGGCTCGCCCGGAAGCCAGCGGGCCGCGCATCACACGTTTTCTAGGGTGTTCCTCAGGGTCCCTAATCGTCATCGCGTCGTTACCTTCGCCGGCAGACCTTGCGGAGGAGCGACATGGACTCGAAAGCGATGACCCGAAAAGACTTCATCACCCTGACGTTCACGCTGATCGGATCTGGCGTTGCCCTCGACGCCTGCTCCAGCAGCAACAACAACACCACCGGCACTGCCGGGACCACGGGCACGTCCACCGGCGCGGCCGGGACCACCGGCGTGGGCGGGCACGCGGGCACGACCGGCGCCGGGGGCACGACCGGCAGCGCGGGCACGACCGGCACTGCGGGCACCACCGGCGCGGGCGGAACGGGCGCCAGCGCGTGCGCCGATCCGCTGCCGGAGATGCAGCTCACCGACACCACCGGCCACATGCACACCGTCAGCGTCCCCGCGTCGACCCTGAGCTCGGCCACGCCGCAGACGTTCAACACGTCGGTGACTCTGGCCCACATGCACATGGTCACGCTCGCTGTCGTCGACCTCGCCGCGATCAAGGCGGGCGGCTCGGCCACTGTGACGTCGACCCCGAGCCCGGTCGACGGTCACATGCACATGTTCAAGGTGAGCTGCACCTAGCTCTTGGCGGCCCGGCCGCGCCGCTTGCGGTGCCAGATCGCGTAGGCGGCGCCGCCGGCGGCCAGCGTCCCGAAGCCGGCCGCGCTCTCGCGCGGCCGATCCCGAACCGCGAACACCGTCATCGCACCGGCGAGCGCGAGAAACACGAGGCCGGAGAACGGCCAGCCGAGCGCCCGATGCGGGCGCTCGGCGGCGGGCTCGCGGCGCCGGAGCACGAAGGTGGCCACGACCGCCGCGCCCGCCGTGAGGTTCAACGTGAACCCCACGTAGACGAGGATGGGATCGAACGCCGCCGCCATCGCGGCCACGGCCGCGAGAGCCCCTTGCAGCGCCACGGCCGCGGCCGGCGTGCCGTGCCGTCCCCGCCGACCGAGCGCCCGGAAGAACACGCCGTCGTCCGCCATCGCCACGGTGATGCGGGGGCCGGCCATCAGCATGGCGCTCACGCAGCCGGCGACGGCGATCGCGACCAGGCCCGAGAGCAGCGCGGCGCCGCGCGCGCCGAACAGCGCCCGGGCCGCGACGTCCGCGACCTCGATCTGTCCGGCGAGCGCCGCCGGCGGCGCCGCCCAGAGGAACACCGCGTTCAGCGTCAGGTAGAGCAGCGTCACGCCGCCGGTTCCGAGCGCGAGCGCGCGCGGCAGCGTGCGGCCGGGGTCCCGCACCTCGCCCGCGACGTAGGCGACGGAGTTCCAGCCGGTGTAGGCGTAGCCCACGTAGACGAGACCCACCGCGAAAGCCCCCACCGTCAGTCGCGGCGCCGCGCCGGCAGCGGCGGGCCCCACCGTGGCCGTCAGGTGCGCGATGTCGCCGCGCCCCGAGACCAGCGCGCCCACGACGAAGACCGCGATGAGCGTGACCACGAGGCCGGTCACCGCCGTCTGCAGGCGGGCGCCGAACCTCACGCTGGCCATGTGGGCCGCGGTGAGCCCGACGACCAGCGCCTGCGTGGCCTCTTGTGGCGCCACCCCGGGCAACGCTGCGTGCAAGTAACGGCCGAACGCGATGGCCCCACCCGCCGTCGGGGCCGCGAACCCCACCAGCAGCGACACCCAGCCGGCGAGGAAGCCGGCCCCGGGGTGAAAAGCACGCTTGAGGTAGACGTACTCACCGCCGGCGTGGGGCATCATCGTGCCGAGCTCGGCGTAGACGGCGGCGCCGGCGAGCGCGATGACGCC
>Ga0306920_100005995_pt1 | contig 15777 bp, 14 predicted proteins | sample flu12Cox44000170_FD_204666 | JGI IMG/M metagenome (GOLD analysis project Ga0306920, IMG submission 204666) | Lab enrichment of tropical soil microbial communities from Luquillo Experimental Forest, Puerto Rico - flux4day.12C.oxic.44.000.170 (v2)... | ecosystem: Environmental > Terrestrial >... | reverse complement strand
TGAGATGTCCGGCAATCCGCCAAGCTATCTGAGGCCCGGGGCCATCGAGCGCGTCTTCGGCCGTGCCTTGGTGTTTATGATCCGTGTCGGGGTAGTCCGTGGCCATTTCTACGTTCTCGAAGTCCGCGGACGAAGGAGCGGCAGAACGATCTCGCTGCCCGTGGACCCGCTCGATCTCGATGGCCAACGTTATCTAGTTTGCGCCCGCGGCAACTCCAACTGGGTGCGCAATGCGCGGGGCGGCGGGCGAGGTCGTGCTCGTCCGCGCGCTGGTCCGCCGGCGCTACACTGCGCACGAGCTTCCGACGGACATGCGGCCGCCGATCCTCAAAGCCTATCTCAACCGCTTCGCCGCCGAGGTCCAGCGCTTCTTCCCGGTGCCGAAGGGGTCGGCGGTCGAAGCGTTCACTGATCTGGCGCCGCGTTATCCGGTCTTCTTACTGCAGCCGCTCGACTAACCAGGCGTGTGTTCGCTGGCCACGACCGGTTCCCCGACGGAGGGACTGGCATCGCATTTGCTGGGTTTGTGCCTCGGCAAGACGCGAGGCAGTCGATTTGTTGGGTCATCTGAGAGTGCTGCTGGCGGAGAGCGACGTAGAGCGCGCGGCGATCCTTGAGCAGCGTCTGCGCGAAATCAGTGGTGCGGTGATCCTGCGCATGTCTGCTGGAGGCACCCTTCTCGATGCCGTCACAGCTCAGGATCCCGACGTGATCATAGTCTATATGCACCGGCCCGAACGTGACCGGCTTGACGATCTTCACCGGGTCGGGTCCGACAACACGCGGCCGGTGGTCATGCTTGTCGATCGCGAGGATCCTGCCTTCATGGAAGAGGCGATCGCGGTCGGGGTCACCTCTTACCACGTCGTCGGCACGGCCTTTCCCGACTTGAAGCCGATCGTCACGGCCGCGGTTGCGACGTTTCGCCGATACCGTCGGGTGGCTGAGGATCTGCGTAAGGCGAACGCAACCCTGATGGAGCGGGACACGGTCAATCGCGCGAAGTCGATGTTGATGAAGCAGCGGAATATCGACGAGCCGCGGGCCTATCGCTGGCTGCGCCGCCGGGCGATGAATGGCAACAGACGGATCGTCGACGTCGCTGCCGAACTGCTCGCCAAGGCCGGCGAAGATAAGCCCGGCAGTTGACGACCCGATCGGGCGGGATCTCTCAGGATCCTGTTGCATCGCACAAATTATGACCTGGCCGCCCGCAAATGAGGCACCCAAGTCACTCGGGCGTTCCTGACGAGCACCAGAATTACCGCAGATTTCCGGCTGGCACGTTCCTTGCTGGATTGGCATGCTTCCGCGGCACCGATGGTGCGACGCAATAGCGGGAGCTGGGCTGCCCCAAAGCAGGGGTCGTCCACCGCGGGCGATTGTCTCGCCTCATAGCGCAGTTCGTGGACCAAGGGCGGTCCGCTCCGGATAATCCGATGCGCAAGTATGCGACAACCTGGATCTCGCAGTGGGATCCGGAGGACGAGAGGTTCTGGGAGACCGAGGGCAGGTTCATCGCTCGGCGCAACCTGATGTGGTCGATCCTGGCAGAGCACCTCGGCTTCTCGATCTGGCTGCTCTGGAGCATCGTAACGACCAAGCTGCCGCAAGTCGGCTTTAGCTACACGACCGAACAACTGTTTCAGCTCGTGGCTCTGCCCGGTCTGGTCGGCTCGCTGATGCGCTTTCCTTACACCTTCGCAGTGCCGCGGTTCGGCGGGCGCAATTGGACCATGGCGAGCGCAGCACTGCTCTTCATCCCGACGATTGCGCTGACGTATTTCGTGACCCGGCCCGACACGCCGTTCTGGTTGATGCTGGCCGCAGCCGCAACCGCCGGCCTCGGCGGCGGCAACTTCGCCTCGAGCATGGCGAATATTTCATTCTTTTACCCCGATCGCATGAAGGGCTGGGCGCTCGGCCTGAACGCGGCTGGCGGGAATATCGGGGTCAGCGTCGTCCAATTGCTGACCCCGATACTGATCGGGTTCGGCTGGGTCAATCTCTATTTGGTCTCGCCGCAGGGCGCAGCAGGATTGTACCTGCAGAACGCCGGGATCGTGTGGCTGCCGCTGATCGCGGTCGCGGTGTTCGGTGCCTATCGTTACATGAATAATCTGAGCTCCGCGCGCTCAACCTTCAGAGACCAGCTCGTCGTCATCAAGCGCAAGCACACTTGGGTGATGTCCTGGCTTTACATCGGGACGTTCGGCTCCTTTATCGGTTATTCGGCGGCGTTTCCCTTACTGCTCAAGACGCAGTTTCCGGCGATCACCGTGGGGGTCGCTTTTCTTGGTCCGCTGGTCGGCTCGGTTGTGCGCCCGCTCGGCGGGCTGCTCGCCGACCGGCTGGGCGGAGCGCGGGTCACCTTTTGGAACTTCGTTGCGATGGGGGTCGCCACGGTCGGCGTCATGCATTGCGTCGACAGCCAGAGCTCCGCCGGCTTTCTCGTCCTGTTTCTGATCCTGTTTGTGACTGCCGGCATTGGCAACGGCTCGACGTTTCGCATGATCCCTTCGATCTTCCGTGAGCAGAAGCTGCGCGAGGCGAAGGCCTCGGGAAGCGCGGCGCGAGCGGCGGCCGTCAGGTCAGCCGGTATTGAGAGCGCGGCCGTGCTCGGTTTCGCTTCGGCGGTTGGTGCCTGCGGCGGCTATCTGATCCCGCGCGGCTTTGGCGCCTCAATTGCAGCTACCGGCGGACCCCACCTGGCACTGGAGATCTTCCTCGCCTTCTACGCGATCTGCACCGCGCTCACCTGGTGGCACTACCTGCGAAAGAGCTTTCTAATACGGCGGGTGCCAAGCCTCGTTCACTCGCGCGTGTGAGGCGACGATGCGCAGCGGAAAGCCTGGGCGCGAGCGGCTCGTTGTCGTCGGCAACGGGATGGCGGCGATGCGGACTGTCGAGGCGCTGCTGGCGCGCGCGCCCACGCGCTACGACATCACCGTCATCGGTGCCGAGCCACACCCGAACTACAACCGCATCCTGTTGTCCTCGGTGCTGGCGGGCGAGAAGACGGTCGACGAGATCGTCATCAACCCCGGCGAGTGGTACGCCGACCATGACATCATGCTGCTGACCGGCGAGCCGGTGACGGCGATCGATCCGGCCGCGGCGACGGTCATGGTCGCCGATCGAACCGTCATCCCATACGACCGGCTGCTGCTCGCCACGGGCTCGAAGCCGCTGGCGCCGGCGATCCCGGGCCTCGGTCGTTCCGGCGTCCGCGCGTTCCGCGATATCGCCGATGTCGACGCGATGGTCGCGGCCTCGCGCAATCATCGGCGGGCGGTAGTGATCGGTGGCGGGCTGCTCGGCCTCGAGGCGGCCTGGGGGTTGAAGCGCCGCGGCATGGCGGTGGCGGTTGTGCATTTGATGCCGACCCTGATGGAGCGCCAGCTCGATGCCACCGCCGGGGAATTGCTGCAACGCGATCTCGACGCGCGCGGCATCGCCTTTTTTACCGACGGCCAGACCGAGGAAATTTTGGGAACCGGCAGGGTCGAGGGCGTGCTGCTCGCCGATGGCAGGCAGATACCGGCCGACCTCGTCGTGTTGGCGATCGGGGTCCGGCCGAATGTCGATTTGGCGCGTGCGGCCGGGCTCGACGTCAACCGCGGGCTCCTGGTTGGCGACGATATGCGGACCAGCGACCCGCATATCTATGCGGTCGGCGAATGCATCGAGCATAACGGTCAGGTCTTCGGTCTGGTGGCGCCGATCTGGGAGCAGGCGACGGTGTGCGGCGCTCGTCTCGCCGGCGACGAGGAGGCGGTTTATGTGCCGCCTCCGGTCTTTACCAGCCTCAAGATCACCGGCATCGACGTATTTTCGGCCGGCGCGCTCGCCGCCGCGGACGAAGCCGACGAAGAAATCACCCTGCATGACGCCAGGCGTGGGGTCTACAAGAAACTGATCCTGCGCGATGACAGGATCGTCGGCAGTGTACTCTACGGCAGTGTCGCCGACGGCCCCTGGTACGTCGAGCTGATGCGCGAGAAAGTCGACGTCTCGGCGTTTCGCGACCAGCTCGTGTTCGGCCGCGCCTTCGCCGAGCGCACCGGCGTGCCGCCGTCGCTCGATGTCGTCGCGATGGCCGATACCGAGCAAGTCTGCGACTGCAACGGTGTTTCGAAGGGGCGGATCTGCGCGGCGATCCGAAACAATGGGCTGACCACGCTCGATGCGGTGCGCGCCCACACCAAGGCGTCGGCGTCATGCGGCCAGTGCACCGGCAAAGTCGAGGCGATCCTCGCGCATCTCGGCGGTTTGGTCGTGCCCGACCCCGACCCGCCGATATGCAAATGCACCGAGCATGGCCACGATGCGGTGCGCCGTGCGATCCGAACCCGATGCCTGACGACGATCGCTGCCGTGTACCAGGCGTTCGGCTGGAAGACGACGGACGGGTGCCAGAAGTGCCGGCCCGCGCTGAACTACTATTTGCTCTGCGCCTGGCCGGAAGGTTACCGCGACGACCCGCAATCGCGTTTTGTCAACGAAAGGGTGCACGCCAACATCCAAAGGGACGGCACCTATTCTGTGGTGCCACGGATGTGGGGCGGTCTGACGACCCCGGGCGAGCTGCGCGCCATTGCCGATGCCGCCGAGAAGCACGCGATCCCGACAGTCAAGATCACCGGCGGTCAGCGCATCGACCTGTTGGGGGTCAAGAAGGAGCAGCTGCCGGCGGTCTGGGGCGACCTCAACAAAGCCGGTCTGATTTCCGGCCACGCCTACGCCAAGGGTCTGCGCACAGTGAAGACCTGCGTCGGCAGCGAGTGGTGCCGGTTCGGGACGCAGGATTCGACCGCGCTCGGCGTCAAGATCGAAAAGATGTGCTGGGGTTCGTGGACCCCACACAAGGTCAAGCTCGCCGTTTCTGGCTGCCCGCGCAACTGCGCCGAGGCGACGATTAAGGATATCGGCGTCGTCTGCGTCGAGGCCGGCTACGACCTCGTCGTCGGCGGCAATGGCGGGGTCGAAGTCCGCGTCAGCGACCCGCTGGCTCGAGTCGCCACCGAGGCCGAAGTGCTCGAGCATGTCGGTGCGTTCCTCCAGCTCTACCGCGAGGAGGCGCGCTATCTCGAGCGGACCGCACCGTGGGTCGCGCGTGTCGGGATCGAGTACGTCCGTCGGCGCATCGTCGCCGATGCCGAGGAACGGCGGCAATTGCACGAGCGGTTCCTCACCTCGCAACGGGTGGTGCAGATCGATCCCTGGGCGCAGCGTGTCGATGGCGGCGAAGCGCATGAATACCGCGTCATCAGTGTGACGAGCTGAAGTGGTGGCTGATCGCTGGATCGAGGTCGGCCGTCTCGACGACATTCCGCGTCGCGGTGCCCGGCAGGTGCGAAGTCCCGCCTCCGCGATCGTCATCGCAGTATTCCGCACTGCGGCCGACGAAGTTTTTGCGCTGGTCGATCGCTGCCCGCATCGCGGCGGGCCGCTTTCCGCCGGCATTGTGCACAACTGCGCTGTCGCCTGCCCGCTGCACGGCTGGGTCATTCAACTGGACAGCGGTGAAGCGGAGGCACCGGACGAGGGCCGCGTGCCACGCATTTCAGTCAGGCTCGCCGAGAGGCGAATCTGGCTCTCCGCATCAGACGTCGAGGCAACCGTCGCGCTGGACCGGGGATTGGTGTGACCATGCCCGGCCCGGTCAGAACCACTTGCCCCTATTGCGGCGTCGGTTGCGGGGTGCTGGTCACCGCCGAGGGAACCATTGTCGGGGACCCTGAACATCCGGCCAATCGTGGTCGGCTCTGTTCGAAGGGCGCCACGTTGGGCGAGACGCTCAGTTTCGATGGACGACTGCTGCGGCCGCAAATCGGCGGTCGGACCGCCAGCTGGAACGAGGCGCTCGATCTGATTGCCGAGCGCTTCGCTCAGGCGATTGCCGCCAATGGCCCTGACTCGGTCGCTTTTTACGTCTCCGGCCAGTTCTTGACCGAGGATTACTACGTCGCCAACAAGCTGATGAAAGGGTTTATCGGCAGCGGCAATATCGACACCAATTCGCGCCTGTGCATGGCCTCCTCGGTCGCGGGTCATGTCCGCGCCTTTGGCGAGGATATCGTGCCCGGCTGCTACGACGACATCGAGGCCGCCGATCTGGTGGTTCTGGTCGGCAGCAACATGGCATGGTGTCACCCGGTACTATACCAGCGTCTTGCCGCCGCCAGAGCGGCACGCGGGACCCGCATCGTCGTCATCGACCCGCGGCGAACGCCGGCTTGCGATATTGCCGACCTTTATCTGGCACTGCGGCCCGGCAGCGATGTCGCGATCTTTGCCAGACTGCTGCTGCACCTCGTCGACAGCGGGCAATGTGACCATCCATGGGTCGAACACCGCACCACCGGGCTTGCGGCGGCAGTCGCGGCGGCGCAGCATTCGGTGCCGACATTGACCGCGGCTGCGGCCATCGCCGATCTGCCGCCTGCCGGCCTCGCCCAGTTCTATGACTGGTTCGCCAGCACCGAACGCACAGTGACGGTATACTCACAGGGGGTCAACCAGTCGTCGGCGGGCACCGACAAGGTCAATGCGATCATCAATTGCCATCTGGCGACTGGACGGATCGGGCGGCCGGGCGCGGGACCGCTGTCATTGACCGGGCAGCCAAACGCGATGGGTGGGCGCGAGGTCGGCGGGCTCGCCAATCAGCTCGCCGCTCATATGGGCTATGCCGATCCGGCGCAGCTAGACCGCGTGCGACGGTTCTGGAATGCGCCGCGGATCGTCGGCCGGAGCGGTCTCAAGGCGGTGGACCTGTTCGACAAGGTTCGTGACGGCGGTGTCGAGGCGCTGTGGATCCTCGGCACCAATCCGGCGGCCAGCATGCCGCGCGCCGCGCGGGTGCGCGCCGCGCTCGCCGCTTGCCCGTTTGTCGTCGTTAGCGATTGCTGGCCGACCGATACGACCGAATTCGCCAACGTGGTCCTTCCCGCCGCCGGCTGGAGCGAGAAGGGCGGCACCGTCACCAATTCGGAGCGCCGTATCTCACGTCAACGGCCGTTCCGCCATCCGCCGGGCGAGGCGAGGCCTGATTGGTGGATGTTGACCGAAGTCGCCCGGCGCATGGGCTGGGGCGCGTCTTTTACTTATCGCAGCCCGGCCGACATCTTTCGCGAGCATGCCGCGCTGTCTGGCTTCGAGAACAAAGGGCCGGCGGGGCGTCTGTTCGATATCAGTTCGCTTGCCACGTTGAGCGACCGGGAATATGACGAGCTCGAGCCGGTGCAGTGGCCGTTGCCGCGCAGCACCGGGCGATTTGACGGAACACCGCGTGTTTTCAGCAGCGGTGCCAAGTTTTCCACGGCCGACGGCCGGGCGCGCTTTGTGCCGACACCATTCCTGCCCGTCGCCGAACCTGCCGACGAAGAGCGGCCGCTGATCCTGAACACCGGGCGGTTGCGCGACCAATGGCACACGATGACTCGAACCGGCCGTGTGCCGCGCCTGATGGCTCACGCTGGAGAGCCGCTGCTCGATATTCACTCCATGGATGCCGAGCGCCTCGGCCTGGCCGAGGGAGGGCTCGCCCGGATCGAGAGCCGGCACGGGGTAACGGTACTGCCGGTCCGCTGTTCGGCAAATCAGCGCCCCGGCGAGGTCTTCGCACCCATGCACTGGACCGACCGCTTCACCTCAGCAGGGCCGATCGGCCGCCTCGTCGGCGCCGCGACTGATCCGATATCCGGACAGCCCGAATTGAAGGCCACGCCGGTGCGGATGGAGGCGGTGACGGTGATGTGGCGCGGCATATTGTTGCGACGCACAGAGCTCGCGCTGTCGGATGGACCCTATTATTGGGCTCGCCTCCCGCTCGCGACCGGCCACGCCTTTAGCCTCGCCGGGTGGAAACCACTGCCGACCGGACGTGAAAGCGAAAGCTGGATTGCCAATTTGCTGGACGCGCGGGACGACACCGAACGGGTCATCTACGCCGATCCTGGGCGCGGCACCTTTCGCTATGCCAGCATCGTTCGCGGCCGGCTCGATGCCTGCTTGCTTCTCGCCGGTGACGCGGCCGCGCTCCCGCCGCACGACGCGTTGGCGGCGTTGATCGGGGCGAAAATCGTCGACGAAGGCCGCACCTGTCTGCTCGCCGCAGGCCTTCGACCAGACGCGGGGAAGGGCGATCCCGGCGGCACCGTTTGCGCCTGTTTCTCGGTCGGGGTGCGGGCTCTGCGCCGCGCGATCGTCGAAAGACGGCTCACCAGCGTTGCCGAGATCGGCGCGGTCCTACGCGCCGGCACCAACTGCGGGTCCTGTACTCCGGAAATCGCGGCAATCCTGCGCAATGCCCGAACCGCTGCCGGCAACCAGGCTTGAGCCGGGGCGGGCAGCCCGATCTCCGCGCCATCCTCCGCCCGATAGAAAATCACCCACCGTCTGTCACCGCAGCTGCGTATTTCTCCAGCCACGGATAGGGTGTAGCTGTCATATATCATATCCTGGGAGGGTGAAAATGCAGTTGGCCGGCAAGGTGGTTCTGGTCACCGGGGCGCAGCAGGGGATCGGCAGCGCAATGGCGCGCGAATTTGCTGGCGCGGGTGCCGACGTGGCAATCAACTGGCTCGATAACGAAGGTGCGGCGCGTCGCGTCGCCGATCAAGTGCGCGCCAGCGGCAGGCGCGCGATCCTGGTACAGGCCGATGTCAGCCAGCTGGAGCAGGTGCGGACCATGGTGTCAGCTGCTCAGGAAGGGCTCGGTCCGATCGACGTATTGATCAACAACGCCGGGGTGTTTCCGAGGGTACCCTTCTTCGACTTGACGGAGCACGATTGGGATCAGGTGCTCGACGTCAACCTGAAGGGTTCGTGCTTTTGCGCCCAATACGTCGCGAAGGCGATGGTCGCGGGCGGGCGGCAGGGAGCGATCGTCAACATCGCCTCGGGTGCCGCACTGCGCGGCTCGCCGCGCGGCGTGCATTACGTGGCGAGCAAGGGCGGGGTGCTATCGCTGACCCGGGCGTTGGCGCTGGAGCTCGCTCCCTACCGCATCAGGGTCAATGCGATCGCACCCGGGCTTACCGACACGGCACAGCCGCGCTATGGCAGCAGCGAGGCGGAGATAGCCGAGACGGCGCGCGCAATCCCGCTCGGCCGCATGGCGCTACCGGAAGAGATCGCGCGCGCCGCGGTGTTTCTGGCGTCGGACAATGCCGGGTTCGTCACCGGCCAGACCCTGCACGTCAATGGGGGCTCCTATCTGGCGTGAGGGGCCTGCACCGCGCGAACATGTGAAGCGAGCAGTGAGGGCAGCCGCGCCGGGTCGCCGCGTGCCATGCCGCATTCGGTTGCAACGCCGGCAACACTGGCATGGCGCCGAGCGGCGGCGAGCCGTGCCATATCACCTCCCGCATCATCGTGGTGGATCAGGCCGAGATAGAGCTCGGTCTCGGGATGCAGGCGCAGATTGTCGAGCGGGGCGAAATAGGCATCGTCGGTGCGCCCCTTGGGGACCGGCATATGAAAGAATTGGATCGGGTGCGCGACACCGGCGCTGGTCGCATTGGCGATTTCGACCATGATCGCCATGTCCTTGGGCTGGACGCAATGCTCGTCCGCCGGGCTGCCGTAACAGAGGTGGTATCCGAGCTCGATCGCCTCGGGTACTGCATCGCCGATGCGGGTAAGCACATCGATGGTTTCGCTGCGGAAGTCGACCGGCCCCGCTTCGTAATAGCCTTCCCAGGCCAGCACCTCCTGGCACACATCCCATTGCAGGGCGATCCGGTCGTTCGGGATCGCCGCAGCGATCTTGGCGACCTCCCCGGTCAAATGCTGGGTCACTGCCGGCAGCAGAAGCGGCCGGTCGGACGGGACTAGGTTGTTGTAGGTCGGGGCAATCGGCGTCGGCAGCGAAACTTGAAATTTGACCGTGGCCGGGATGACACCGGCTTTCTGCAGTTGCGTGAACAGGTTCCAGGATGCGATCGCCATTTCGGCATAGCCGGTTTCGAACGTCTTGGGGTCGGGCATGACACAGGGTTTGACGCGCAGACGCGGGATTTCGCGAAGAACCTTGCCGTCCCATTGCGTGAATTTGAAGGGCGGCACGTCGGCCGCGATCTCGATTGCCGGATTGTCGGCGAGAACCTGCTGCAGAAAACGGATCCAGGTCTTGCGGATGCCGGTCTCGCCGTCGGGGAGGCGCCGCAGATAGGGCCCGGCGCTGCTGGCCAGCGTGCGAAATACCGTGTCGGCATCCGGCAGCGGAATGCTGCCGACGAAGTGAACGATCGGGTGCCCAGTGCGGGGTTCAGTCATCGTGTCCCCTCCCAGCAACAAGTTATGTTGTTATCGACCTTCGGCCGCTCTAACCGCGGATTGGCGGGAGATCGGCTCGAACTAATCGGCGGGCTGCGCCGCGAAAATTTGATCGCCTTCGGGCAATGTGATCCAAGGCTGCTTGCTGCGGGTCCAGATATGCCTTGTCGGCCGCAGCCAAGAAGTATCGTCGAGGGTGCCCGCGCGCACTCGAACCACCCCGCCCCTTGGTGTGCCGCAGACCCAGGAGCCGCATTCCGGGCACACCAAACGGGTGTTGACCCGCCCGCTGTCTGCGGTTCGCTGAAGCCGTCGCGGCTCGATCCCGTCGAGACGAAAACCAGTCTCGGCGACGACGATCCCCATCGAGAAGGCGCTGCTGGTCAAGCGCTGGCAATCGGTGCAGTGGCAGGTATAGACCAACTGCGGGGCTTCGCTGATCTCGTAGCGAAGCTTGCCGCATTGGCAGCCGCCGGTTTGCGGTAGCTGCATCCTTTGATCCCTCCTCTCAAGGTCGCCGGCTCGGGGGTGGCGCCGGCGCCGGTCTCACTGTCTAATGCACGGGATCCAGCACGACCACCGGGATCTCGCGCTCGGTCTTGCGCTGGTAATCGGCGTAGGGCGGCCAGAACTTTAGTGCCTCTTGCCACAGCCGCGTGCGTTCCTCGCCGGTCGCCGTCCGGGCCCGCGCCTTAAGCTTCCGAGTGCCGACCTGCACGTCGACGTCCGGATTGGCGAGAAGGTTGCGATACCAGCCGGGGTGTTGCGGCGCACCCCCCTTCGAGGCGACGACGATATAGCTGTCACCGGTTTTTCCGTAATACAGCGGGAAGATGAACTTCTCGCCCGACTTTCGGCCGGTTGTCGTCAGCAACAGCGACGGAACGGTTATGTCCGGCCGGCCGGGCTGGGTCGGCTTGTGCATGTGCCCATCGGTGCCGCCGCTCGACAGGTAGCGGTTGGCGTGCTCCACCATCCAACCCGGCAGGTTTGGAGCGAGCTTGGCATCGGTCATCTTCAAACTCCCATCTGATCTCACAGATCGGTCAGAGCCGTATAGGCTGATATCGCGCTGGGGTGAGTCAAGCCAAGATTGACGGCCGCGCATCCGCCGCCTTCGGCACCGCCCCGGCGGTCGGCGCGCGGCGGATGACGGAGGAAGCGAGCAGTCAGACGATGGTTGCCGAACACGGCCGACCGACATGCGTGAGAGGCGCTGCGACCGGGCCAATCCGTCGCGGCGCGGGCTGCTCGCCGCTGGCGCCGCCCTCGGCGTCGGCGCCGGGTTGCTAAACAGTGAAGCTGCGGCGGCCGGGACGAGCGTCACGCTCGAACGGCTGAAACGCGCCCAGCGCGACCCTGCTCGCCGTGTGCTGCTCAAAGGCCGCATCGTGCTGATCCTCGACCCGCAAATCGGCGATTTCGAGCGCGGCGACGTGCTGATCGATGGCAAAAAGATACTAAAGTCGCCATACTTCTCGCCCCCGGACCAATTGCTGACCCTTGAGCTGAACGGCTCCCAACGCCGACAATTGGGCATTGGCGCGGCAGGCCGGCGTGCCGATCATTTGCCATATCGTCGGCGACCGGTCGGGCAATTTCGCAGCGATCGGCAAAGCCGGACTGATGGGTCCGACAATGAATACATCCATTGCACCCAACTCACCGAGACGCCCTGGAAAATGATCGCCGACACCGCGGCAAGGTGTCGATTGCGCCGCCGATCGAGATGCAGATTCGGCACGGCATCCCGCCGCTGCAAGCGGCACTCGATCACGGCATCCAGCCGAGCCTCAGTGTCGATGTCGAATGCAACATGACCGCCGACATGTTCTCGATTACGCGCGCGGCGTTCACCTTGCAGCGCGCGCTCGCCAACGAGCGCTCACTCGCCGGCGAGCAGAACATCCCGCCGCTGCTGACCTGCCGCCAGGTGATCGAGATGGCGACGATTGGTGGCGCCAAGGTGGCCCATCTCGACAGGAAGATCGGCACGATCTCGCCCGGCAAGGAGGTCGACATCATCATGCTGGCGGCCGACCGTATCAATGTCTTCCCGCTCAACAACGTGCCGGGCACGGTGGTGACATTGATGGATACGAGCAATGTCGAGACCGTGCTCGTCGCCGGCAAAATCGTCAAATGGCAGGGCAAGCCCGTCGGCGTCGACCTCGGCCGGCTGATCGAGAAGTCGCGCGACGCGTCCTCGCAAGGGCCCGCTATACGCCTGATCTGTTTGGTACCTGCTGCGCCGCTTGAGGAGGTTCGACAGGCTTGCTCTGCTTGTCGCGGCGAACACGGCAGCGATGCGCTTGGGGGTCAGCGGGCGGTGCTGATCCAAGGAGCGGCTCGCGGCAGGGTGTTGCCTATCGACTGGACGCCGCAACCTGCGGGGATAAGGCTCTCAGCTCGTCGGCGCCATCAGAGAAAGGGATACGAGATGAAGGCCGCCCGGATCAGCGGAACCGAGAACTACGCCGACGAGGCTCCGGAGTTGCTCAAGCGATACGAGAGCATCTCATTTGGCGATGCCCATGCTCGGGTCCTCCATCTGATCCCACCAGCTCCGTGCCGCGTTCTCGATATCGGCGCAGGCACCGGGCGCGACGCGGCTGGCTTCGTGACCCGAGGGCACTCGGTCGTCGCCGTTGAGCCTACCGAAGAACTTCGACGTGGTGCGATGCGCCTGCATCCATCGCCGATGATCGAATGGCTCGATGACAGCCTGCCGGATCTGGCCGCGGTGCGAGCACGCAGCGAAGAATTCGACGTGGTCATGCTGACAGCGGTGTGGATGCATCTCGACGAGGTGCAGCGCCAAATGGCAATGCCGAACGTCGCAGCATTGGTGCGTAACGGCGCGATCGTGATCATGTCGCTTCGGCATGGGCCGGTTCCGCCGGGACGGCGCATGTTCGAAGTCTCGGCCGAGGAGACGATAGCACTGGCGCAGCGCTCGAACCTTTGCTGTACCCTCAACCAGGAGGCGGAATCGTCGTTGCGGCGGCCCGGGGTCACTTGGACACGGCTGGCATTCCAAAAGGTTCCCGGGAACAGATGATGTTCACATGCTTCATTCGCTATGAAATGGACCCAATAAATCGGATCCGTTTTGAGAATATGGCGTATTTGAATAGAGATTTATCTGGCTTATCAGGATGAAGGTACGGGCCCGAATGTGGGATCGAGGCGGACCGGACCGGGCTTACTTCGGTTTGTCGGCGTCGAGCACCGCGGCGATGCGCTTGGGGTCGGCGGCGAGCGGCTCGATGCCGGCGCGCGCTCGACCTGCCATAATTGGCCGACGGTGCTGTTGCGCGCAACCCAGCCGCGGTTCATCGCTTCGGTCAATTCCTCATGGGCCATCTTGGCGAGCCGCATCGGCACCCCGACCTCGCGCCCGAGCCCGACCGCGAGCCCGACATCCTTGTGCAACAGCCGCAACGCGGAATCGGCCGGGTCGTGCCGACCGGTTAGAAAGCACTGGCCGAGCCGGTCGAAGGCTCTTCCGCATGGAGACTGCAGCTTCTGCGGCTTCAGGAGTGATGATTATTGCCGGCGGCGAACGTAATTTTGTTCACGATTATTCAATGCTTATAGCGGGCAGCCAGCACAATCGCCAGCCACACCCGCCACACTCGTTGTGCTTTTTTCGCTGCCGCACTCGCGATATCGCCTGCCTGCTCGGGTTGGGCGATCGGGTAGCTGAGCACCTTCTTACCTGTTCGCATCGCGATTCGGGTCGTGGCTGAAGCTCCCGAACCGTCACGACCTCGGCTTAGGTTGATGGTACGGGCAACCTGTTGGCGGACTATCAGGGCCGCCACCTGAGCCGACGATTTCTCGTGCAACGGCATTCTGCGCGTGGAGGTTATTGTTCGCCAAATAGTCTTTGATGAAATTCACAGTTTCTGGGTGAATTCGTACCGATACTCTCGCAGTCTTGGCTGCTCTCTGAAACTCATCGGCATGGCCGAGATCGTCGATAGTTTTCAGCACATCCATGACCTTATAAAGCGGAACCTGAATGGGGCTGCGTCCTCGCATGTACGTGGGCATCGGATACTCCTGTCTAGGGGGACGGTACGACTATTGTATTGCTAGTTCGCCCGACCTCGAACCGCAAAATCTGCTGATCAACCGCTTGCGCCGCAAGAATTTCCGCGGGCGTTCCAGTCGCATTGACGAAAAGACCCGAGCGGACGTCCGTGCCCGGTACCACGCGCGACATTACCGGAAGCAGTACTACGGGCGGTGAACCGGGAGGACCAGCCATCGCTCCGGGGGTAGGTGGTGTAGGCGAAGGCGGGGCCGGAGTTGCGAGAGCGAAACCGATGTTGAGAGTGTGGATGTCTGTTCTACTGTTAGTCAGGCCAAGCGATGCATCTAATAAATGAAGACCCATACCAACTGGGCTGAGGACAAGCTTTGGCAAAGCCGACAACGATAGAGTAGTTGTGAATGTAAGGGAGGAGCTATAGGTCGGCGTCCTGGGGGATTTCCCAGACAAGTTATCAAATAATGCGAGATTTGCGAATTCATTTATCAACCGTCCTATGCCAACATTGCCTGTTAGTGGGTATGCAAAATTATTCTCATACGATATCGTCGTCCATGCACGGTATCTTTGGTGTTGTAAGCAGTAAATCTTTGAACGTGTCTGTCAAGAGAAAGGTTTCTATATTTTGCCGACTTCGGTCATAAGCGCCGGTAATATTAGTTGTGACCGATCCGCGATGAAATATGCCGATTAAATCGAGCGTCGGATCAACTTTATTATTTTCCGTGCCGTTAAATGTGAAATCATACGCAATCGCTGTATATGCGAAAGTTTCTACTATAAATTTCGCAGAGCTATTGTAAAGGGCTACTCTGATCTCATCGGGCTTGCCTGTCTTTACGATTTTGGCAAGAGCCACTTTGTCAGGCTCCTTCGTATCCTCAAGCCATTGAGTAAGATTATCACGAATAGCGACGCGCGTTTCGCAACGCACCCGGTGTGCGATTTGGTGCGTTGGCAGGTGGGTCACATCCTGAGTGTTTGGAGCGATCGAGCACGCGGCGATGACCAGCGAGAGGCCGAGAAGCCCTGTCCGGATCAAGTTTGGCTCATTCACTCTGCTTCCCCGCGCGGGATGTAATCGCCCTTCGGTAGCCAGTTAAAGAGAGCAGGTTTTCAATTTTCAATCTCAATCAATCTCAATCGCTATGGCGTCAGAAAATGCAGCCTAAGGAATGATTAGCGTCCCACCACGCGTAAGATGCTCGACGAGGCGCCTGAGCTTCCGGCAGCCGGCAGCGCGAATCGCTGCTTGCAGCGGGACGCTGAAATTCCTGATGGTGTCGAGCAACCGAACAACCGAGCAGCTCAGCGGGAACAGCTCGTCCGGCCCCTGCCTCTCCCGTTTGTTAATATGTGATTATGTCCTTCGGACACGCGAGAGTCCTGGAGCCCTGTCTCTGACAGCAGCGGTTGAGGGGCCAGGAGAATGA
>Ga0306920_100005992_pt1 | contig 15781 bp, 12 predicted proteins | sample flu12Cox44000170_FD_204666 | JGI IMG/M metagenome (GOLD analysis project Ga0306920, IMG submission 204666) | Lab enrichment of tropical soil microbial communities from Luquillo Experimental Forest, Puerto Rico - flux4day.12C.oxic.44.000.170 (v2)... | ecosystem: Environmental > Terrestrial >... | reverse complement strand
CAGTGACGCGCGCCAAGCAGAACCGTGTCGGGATCGGCGCGCATCCCAGCTTTTTCGATGTCTGGGGCTTTGGCCGCCGGCAAATCCAGGGCGAAAAGCCCGAGGACATCGAGAAGATGGTCGTCTACCAGATCGGCGCCCTACAGGGAGTGGCGCGCGCCCTCGGCCACCGCGTCGGCCATGTGAAGGCGCACGGCACATTGGCCAATCTTGCCGCCGTCGACCGCCCGACAGCGCTCGCGATCGGCCGTGCCATCGCCGCGGTCGATCCGGAGCTGATCTATGTCGTAATGGCCGGCACCGAGCTGGAACGGGCCGCGCATGAGCTGGGGCTTAGGATGGCCCGCGAAATCTATGCTGACCGCGCCTATGACGACACCGGCAATCTGGTCTCGCGAAAGCTCCCCGGGGCGGTATTGCACGACGCCGGGGAGGCCGCCGGCCGCGTCTCGGCAATGGTGCGCGAAGGAGCAATCATCAGCAATTCGGGCAAGCGCATCCCAGTCACCATCGACACGGTTTGCGTCCACGGCGACAACCCGGCAGCGGTGACAATGGCGGGTCTCGTCCGGGAACGCCTCGAAGCGGCGGGGATTGCGGTGCGGCCGATGGCCGAAACCATCAACTAGGGACCTCGGCGGGCTGCGTCCGCAACGGCGCGAGCGAGGCAAGCGCCGCAAGTTCAGCGCGCCGGACACGGCTCAGGCGGCGAAATCGATCAGCTGCCGTACCGGGGCGCCGGACTTCAGTGCGGCGAAGCCATCGTTGATCTGCTCGAGCTTCAACTTGCCCGAGATCAGGTGGTCAAGCTTGAGCCGCCCCTGCCGCCACAATGACAAGAGGCGCGGCATGTCGACCCGGAACCGGTTGCCGCCCATCGAGGTGCCCTGGAGCTTGCGGTCACGCAGAAAATCGAAGCCGTGTAATTCGATCTTCACGCCAAATGGCACCATGCCGATAATTGTCGCGGTGCCGCCCGGGCGCAGCATACCGAAGGCCTGCTCGGCGGTGTTCTTTGTGCCGAGCGCTTCGAACGAGTAATGCACGCCGCCGCCGGTCATGTCCCTGATCGCCTTGACCGGGTCGGCGTTGCTGGCGTTCAACGTGTCGGTGGCGCCCAGTTCGCGCGCTAGCTCTAATTTCGAGGCGACGGTGTCAATCGCGATGATGCGCTCGGCGCCAGCGAGCGCCGCACCGTTGACCGCAGACAGCCCAACGCCACCGCAGCCGATCACCGCGACCGTCGCGCCCGGCTCGACCTTGGCGGCGTTAAAGACCGCGCCGACCCCGGTCATCACCCCGCAGCCGACGAGCGCCGCGCGATCGAGCGGAATGTCGGGGTCGATCTTCACCATCGAGTTCTCGTGCACGAGCATTTGCTCGGCGAATGAGGACAGGTTGAAGGCTTGGTTGAGCTGCTGACCGTTCCATGTCATGCGGCGCGCGACACCGGGCAGCATTTTCACCTCGGTGTTCTCGCACAAATTCGGGTGCCCGGTCAGGCATTGCGGGCAAGTCCCGCAGAACACCGAGAGGCAGGTGATGACGTGGTCGCCCGGCTTGACGTAGGTGACCCCGTCGCCGACCGCCTCGACGACCGCCGAGGATTCGTGGCCGAGCACGACCGGCGTCGGGGTCGGGTACAACCCCTCTATAAAATGCAGGTCGCTGTGGCACAGCCCGGCAAAGGCGGTGCGCAACAACACCTCGCGCGGCCCGGGCTTGTTGACCGCGACCTCCTCGATCGTCAGAGGCTGGTTCGCGGCATGAAGGACGGCGGCTTTCATCTGGAGGCTCCCTGGAAACGACTAGATCACGGAGCCGTCATTCCCGCGAAGGCGGGAACCCAGGGACCGCCAAGCTCGTACTCGGCAACCCTGGGCCCCGCTTTCGCGGGGGCGACGGTGGAATTCTTGTTGGAAGAAGGGTCACTCCTGGAAATTGAGGCGCAGACCGGGTTCGGGCCAGTCCATCGCAGCGAGCTGGCCGGACCCGGACAAGGTGATGTACGCCGTCTTCATGTCGCGGCCGCCAAAACAGATGTTGGTCGGGTAGACGTCCGGCATCTTGACCTGACGCACGACATTGCCATTCGGAGCAATGACCGTAATATGCCCGGTGATCAGAGTCGCGACCGCGATATTGCCGGATGCCTCGACGGCCAGGCTGTCGAAGCGCTGAAACCCGGGCAAACCGCACACAAGACGACCGGTGTAAGGCGCCGGGAACGGTTCTTTGCGCAACACACCGGGCTCGACGATGTCAAACGCGAAAAGCCGCGAGGTCTCGGTGTCGGCCACATACACGGTCTTTTCGTCCGGACACAGCCCGACCCCGTTCGGGCTCAGCATCGGATGGACGAGTTCGACGATCTTGGACCCGTCAGGCAGCGCATAATAGAGCCCGCCATGCTCGCGGTTGCGCGTATACCGCTTACCGAGATCGGTAAAGTAAAACCCGCCCTGCCGGTCGAACACGATGTCATTCGGCGCCGAGAGTTTATGCCCGTTGCATTGGCGGTAGAGGACGCGCGTCTCGCCGCTGCGCGGGTCGATCCGCTGGATGTAGCCGCATTGGTAATCCTTGGATGGCCCGGTCGATAGAAACCCGCCCTGGGCATATTCGTTACCGCCGTTATTGCAGAGATAGAGCGCGCCGTCGGGCCCGCGGGCGAGCCCGTTCGGCCCGCCGCCCGCCGAACCAATCGGCGTTTTGCTGCCGTCCGGCGCGACCCGGGTGACGGCGCTGCCGGCAATCTCGCCCAATATGACCGAGCCGTCCGCCATCGCGACCGGCCCCTCGGGAAACCGCAACCCCGTCGCCATCACGCGCACATCCGCCATCGCGCCCTCCTCCCCAGCTGACTCTCTCGCCGGAATTCTGTCGCCGCGCTCGCCCGACCGTCAAGCCGCCACTCCCGATCGCCGCCGGTCTACAACCGACATTTGTAGCGAATGTTGCATTTTGCTGCATCTGCAGCAAATCAGCAGCAAAACTCCTCTAAACGTTGTAGCTGCCACTTGGCTGGATGCACCGAAACTCTGCTGTCCGCAATTTTTGGCGAAGCTTCGTCCGCGAGTTGACGGTGGGTTGAAATCGGCCGCCCCTTGCAGCATTGCGCAATCACATCAGCCATCGCCAGTTCCTCGGTCCAGCCGGCCTTATCGGCGAGCCGCGATCGGCCAGGAGTATTCTATGCTAATATGGCAATTCGTCGGTCGTGCTTAAATCTTAACGGCACCCGCTGCTGCTAGCCTGAATATGCCGCACTCGGATTGTCAGGCGTCGCCGCTTTCGCAGCCTCCTGCACCGCGGTATTCATCAAATGATCTGTTGTGTGAACCAGATCACGCCTGATCGCACGATCTCGCGGATAATGTTATTGGGCCTGTCATGACGATCAAAGAGGGAAACATGTCTGGAGACTCTTTATTGGCAGAGCACGTGTACAGGGAGACTTGCTCCAACATTCGTGCAACGGACGATATTAGCTTCAAACTTATGGGTGTCGTTCCGCTCCTTTCGGGAGCAACGTTTTTGACCTTTTTCCTGAAGGAGGACGTATCGTCGAAAGCAGGACCTGCCATAGTTATGTTATCACTGTTCGCTGCATTGGTTACGCTTGGACTGTTTAGGTGGGAACTGCGAAACATTCAGACCTGCAGCTGGCTCAGGCGGCGCGCTGAACTTTTGGAAAATATCGTCGTCACCGAAGCTCAAGTCCCGAAGCAACCGCTGCCTCCACGAGGAATCGGCAAGACCGAGGCGGAGAAGTGGGTTTATTCGGTTACGATAATTACTTGGTTATGCATTCCATTTATGGTTTCTCAACTCACACTACTACCATGGTGGTTACTACATATATATGGCGTTTCCGCCGCTTTAATCTTCATAACCACAGCCATTTCGGCACTCTCCGATGTCAGGATGGCTCAATCGAGGTTGATCATCAGCAGCCACTAACCGAGGTCTACAGCAGGCGGCAGAAAATTTGGGCGGGCGACCGACGGGCTCCTGTGCGACCCCTCCCACTGGAGGAAAGGTGTCTCTACTCCGCAATAGCGAGATTTTTTCGATAAGGCCAGTTAGGCGCCGCGTCAGCAGCGAAGCGCAGTTAGCACGCGGCTTCGTGAGCGCGTTTACCCTCCGGCGTGACAAATATTGGCGACCCAATCGACCCGGTCCTTGCCGAAGAAGCGCTGGCCGTTGACGACGAGGGTAGGGACGCCGGGGCATTGCAGATGCTCGAACTCGGCGAGGGCGGTGCGTACTTCCTCGCCCGGACTGGCTTCGGCCAATGCCGCCATCAGGCGCTGGAGGTCGAGGCCGGCGCGCTCGGCTGACGTCGAGGCCTTCGACCCAGGCCGCCTCGAACAGGGCCTGGTCGAGGCGGTCGCGCCTCTCCGGATCCGCAGCGTAAAAGGCGCGGGCCGGCAGTTCCTCGCGCTCGAACAGTGAGGCCGCCCAGCGCTTGGCACGCTCGTGGAAGACGCTCGGGTCTGGGTAGGACATCGGGATCGCGAAGCGTTCGGACCAGCGTCGGCAATCCTCGCGATTGTAAGAACCGGCATTACGGTTTTCCTTGCCGCCGAGCAATTCCGCGATCATCGGCCCGCGGTCGCGCGGCACGTAGATCGGCCGCCGCACCAGTTCCACGCCGGACAGTCCGGCAATCGCACGGCGCAACAGCACGGTGCCGAGATAGGCGTTCGGCGAATGGTAGATAGTGTAGCTGTAGACCGCGGTGGTCATTCGACGGCCGGCGGCGGGACGGGCATCAACACGGACGGGACGGCTTTCGAATCATGGAGCCGCAGTAAGAAATAGCCGATCCCGGCGAGGCCGAGCAGCAGGTTTGGCGTCTCACCGGCGCCGAGCACGCCGCAAGGCCATGGCATTCCCGCCTCCTCGAAGCGGTCGAGCGCCCGCAGTGCCGCGGCCTTAGCCTGCTGGCGCAACTCTGCGCGGCCGAGCATATCGGCGGCGACGAGCAACAGGTCCGCATTGCCGAAATCTCCGTGGCACAGCGAGCAATTGCCGATCCCGGAGGCGGGCGAATGCATAAGCGTGGCGGCGGTCGTGCCGACCGCGGTTTCGGCTTCGTCGAGGATCGCGGGGTCGTCCGGAAACAGCCGGTGCAGCAATAGCCGCGCAATGCCGATGCCCGGCGCGCCGTGACACCAGGCGGTCATGCAGACCGGCTCGCCGTCCGGCCGGGCCGGCACGAAATTCCGCAGGTCCGGCCAGTTCTTCTGGCTCGGCACAAAATGGCTGCGCTCATAGCGCCCCGCTTCGAGCGCTGTCTCGGCAAAATCCTGCCGTCCCGTAGCGCGCGCCAGAGCGGCGAGCGCGCAGGCGATGCCGCAGGCGCCGTGCGCGTAGCCGAGCAAGGGTGGCTGGTTCGGAACGCCCAGGGTGTCCCACGAGCAGCCTGCGTCGGATCGTATCGCCTGTTCCAGCAGGTGTTGTCCATGGGCGATCGCCAGAGCGAGAAATTCGTCCCGCCGATCGCGCGCCGCCGCTTCGAGTAGGACCGGGATCAGTCCGGCGCTGCCGTTGATCAGGTCGAGCCGCGCCCGATCGGGTGGCATTCCGGCGGCGCGCCGAAGCTCGGCTGAGCCGCGCTCGGCAAGCCCGCAATGATCGATGAGAGGCCCCAGCTCGACGCAGGTCCGCGCGATGCCGGCTAGACCCGCATAGAAGCCGTAGTCGCCGCTCGCGGCAAGACGGTCGCCGGCTTCCAGTGCGTGCGCAAGGGCGCCAGCCGCCGTCGTTCGCGTGATCGATTCGCCGGTAAGCCGTGCCAGCCGGGCGAGAAACAGTGCGATGCCGGCGGTGCCGTCGTAAAGGATCCCGCCCATTGCGCGGTACGCGGTAATCCATTGGCCGCCGCGAAAATCCATCGACCAGCCGAGCCAGTTGCAGCGTCCGCCCGACCACAGCGCGTCACGGCAGAGGCGACGGCCGATCCGATCGGCGGCGGCGAGAAAGCGGTCGCATTCGCTGCTCACGGGAGCCTTGCCGGCTCGGGCAGGTCGAACAGATCCGCCGCACCCGGCCCGAGATAGGGTCGCGCGAGGTCGAGCCCGGCTTCGGCAAAACGCGCCGCCGCCGCGGCGAGACGCGCCGACACGTCCTGACTGCCCAGCCGCCACGCATCGACGATGCCCTGCGCGGCAAGGCGGCAGCGATGGGTGCCGAAGCTCTCGCCATTGCCCGGATCATCCGCCACCCCGACACCGGGCCACAGGGGTTTGGCGAACAATGGCGCCGGATGGTCGAGCGGGACTGTCTGAACCATCCCCTCGACAATGCGCGCGGTGATCGTGAAATAGCGCCGGCCGACATAGAGGACGGCTGCGTCAGTCCGGCCATAGAGTGCCGGCGCCGCCAGCACCTTGAGCTGGAAGGGAACCTGGAAGCGGTTGAGCGAGCGGGTCAGCGCCGCCACCAGCTGCACCGCAGCCTCACCAGTGCAGTGAAAGTAGAAGCGCATCAGGCTCAGCTGTTCCGCGGCTTCATCCAAGGTCTCGCCGAAGGCAAAATAAAAGCCGGGCTGGACGCCGCGAGCCTCTCGCGGGACCCGCAGGCTGACGGTTCCGCCGATCTGCGGGGCCATTCCCGGCGCAACGGCGGAGATGAACTCACCGGGCATTGCGGCGCGCTCCCGCTCGCCCTTGCGAACAAAGATCCAACCATTGGAGCCGAGCTGGTGTATCGTCCAGCCATTGTCCCAGCGTTCGCTGCCGGCATTCGCTTGCGACAGGCGGTCGACAAAAGCGGGGCCCTCGCCGGCGATGGCCGCCGCCGCGCAGTCGGCGCCCAGCCGGCGGGCGTAACACCGCTCGTAAAGAGCGGCTTGAACCGCGCGGGTCAGCGCGTCGTCTGCAGCGGTCTGAACCGGCGCGATCCAAGGCGCGCCCGCCGGCGCGAGCCGCACATCTATTGGCGCCTCGCCGGCAAAGGAGTATTCGACAGGCGATAGGATCGTGAACTGGCCGAGCGAGGCAGCGAGATCGGTCCGGAGTTCTACGGGCAACCCCGGCTCTGCTTCAGACACCCAGCAGCTCCGTCACCGCTTTCGCCGGGTCCTGCAAAATGTTCAGACTGACTTGCAGCAGCGCCGCCGCGCCGGGATCGAGCTGCGTTGCATAGAGCCGCTGCTCCAGCGCCGCCCAGACGAGGCGTGCGGCGCCAAAGCGCATGCAGCGTTCGAGCTCGCGACGGCGCTCGTCTTCGGTGAAATTTCGGGTCGTCGCATAGGCCCCCCAGAAGGCATGCAGCGCCGGGCGCATCGCTTCGAGCGGCTGCGTCGCCATGCCGATGTAGCGCTCGGGCGGCAAACCGCTCGCAATCGGCATCGACAAGATCCACATCGCGAGAAAGGATTGCAGCACCGCGCCGGCATCCCATGCGGCGTCGCCCAGATCCGCCATTTCCCAATCGACGATACGGAAGTCCAGACCACCGGCCGGCGACCGAAAAACCAAAACATTGTCCCACTTTATGTCGCCGTGGATCAGGCTGTCGAACCGCCATTCGCTACCGAGCTGATCAAGCAATGCCTGAAACTCAGGATGCTGCTGTACCACCGATGACAGCAAAGGCCCACCACGGCCGACCTGACCCAAGGCGACATGACCGCCTTGGCCAAAGCTGAGGATGACCGGCACCTGACGCGCGAAGAGCGGCAGCACGGCCTCGTTCGCCAAAAGGCCGGCCGCGCCCGAGTGGTAAAGGCCGAGCCCCTCGCCGAGCATCCGGCCGATCTCGGGTGCAATCGTCTTTTCGCGGGCATGATGCTCGGCGAGGCTTTCGGCGTCCGCGACGAGCTCGACGATCAGGAGATGGCGGTCGGCGTCATAGGCGACGAGTTTCGGCATCAGCCGCGCCAAGGTCGGATCGGAGCGGGCGAGGTCGTAGCACGCGGCCTCGCGGCGCAAGGTCAGCATCGCGTCCGGCTGCATGTCGCGCATCTGCTTGACGAACAGGCCCGGCTCCGCGCCGCAGATGACCTTGAAATTGCGGTTGCGGCGGCTGGCGTCGAGCACGGCGAAATCCCCGGCAACTACCGACCGGCTGCTGAGCAATCCACGGGCCAGCAGAAAATGCGGCAAGCTCGCAATGGTCAGGCTCATCCCGAGCGGCCGTGCCCGATCGGGCGACGCCTTGCTTCGAGAAGCAAAGCGCGCCCGGTCAAGCGCGGTTTGCCGTTACTGTGGACAATGCGGTGTGCGAATGATGCAAGGCGGCGGGAAAGTCCGCGGACACCAGAGCGTGCAGAACACGGTAACGAACCCGGCGGCTTGCACGGCCTCGGGGCCGGGGTCCGGTCCGCCGCCACCGCAGTTCGGCGACACCGGGATGCAGGCGGCCGGCACGTGGGTCGGGCAGGCGGGCGTGCATTGCACCCCGATCAGGGTCGGGCAGGCCGGGGTGCACTGCAGCACGATGTGCGTCGGGCAGGCTGGGGTGCATTGTACTTGTACAAGCGTCGGACAGGCCGGCGTGCACTGCACCAGAATATGCGTCGGACAGGCTGGGGTGCATTGTACTTGTACAAGCGTCGGGCAGGCCGGCGTGCACTGGACCGGAATATGCGTTGGGCAGGCTGGCGTGCACTGGACCGGAATATGCGTTGGGCAGGCCGGCGTGCATTGCACCGGAAGATGAGTCGGACAACCCGGCGTGCATTGCACCAGGTTATGCGTCGGACACTGCAGCGGCGGAACGCTCGGGCACAGCGGCGTGCACTGCGCCGGGAGATGCGTCGGGCACTGAACCGGCGCAACGCTCGGGCAGAGCGGCGTGCATTGAATGAACGTGGGCGGCAGGTTCGGGGCTGCCCCCACTCCGCCCGCCGCCGCGCCGGCCGCTGCGGCGCCGGCGATCGCGCCGGTGAAATATTGCGCTAGAGCCTGCGCAGCCGGTGCCGTCTTGTAGATGAGCGCCGCGTCGCGTCTTATCCACAAGGTCACGGCGCCATTGGGATCCTGGTCGGCCGGGACTGCGGCGCGGTGCAGGATCGCGTCTGTCGGGATCTCGACAAAGGTGGCCAGATCCGGACTGAGATAGAGGCGCTCGTGCCGTTCCTCGGAGGACGCACCCGGGTAGCCGTAAAGGCGCATCACGTCGGGCACATTCTTCGGATCGGTGACGATCCGGCGCACGAACTCGGCGCCCCGTTCTCCGCTAGGTTGCTGCGACTGGGCCATGGCGCTCTCCCTGGAAGCAGTTCGGCAAGGGCATGCTCGGGACCGGTCGTCGGGCTCGAGCTGTTGGCGAGGATCGTTTCCTGGCTGGCACCGATCCGGTTGATTATCCGGAAATTCTAGCAATCGTACGCTGCGCCGTCCCTTTGGTCAATAAGGTTAAAGATCGGCTCGGCTCCCTGCGACCCTGCGGCGATCGCCTAGCCCTCTGCACCGAGCGCAGCGTATAGTCCCTCGCCCGCGAGGTCATAGGGGTGAGCATGCGCATCGAGATCATCTGCACCGGCGACGAAGTGCTGACCGGCAAGATCATCAATACCAATTTCAGCTATATGGCGCAGAAGCTCGAAGACTTCGGGCTGTCGGTCACCTCAGGGACGATCGTCGGCGACGACCGTGAGGAATTGCTCGCAGCGTTTCGGTTATCGGGGGAGCGGGCCGACGCGGTCATCGTCAATGGCGGGCTCGGCCCCACGATCGACGACCTGTCGCAGGAGATTGCGGCGCGCGCCGCCGGTGTAGAGCTGGTCCTGCATGAGGACTGGCTGCAGCGCATGGAGGATTTCTTCCGCCGGCGCAACCGCGTCATGTCCGAAAACAACAAGAAGCAGGCGATGCTGCCGACCAAGGCCGAGGTCCTCGACAACCCGATCGGCACCGCTTGCGGTTTTGCGCTCGACATCGGTAAGGCACGTTTTTACTTCACCCCCGGCGTGCCGCGCGAATTGCGGCGCATGCTCGAAGAACAGATCATCCCGCGCCTGCTCGCGCGCGGCGGCGCGCCGACCGCAATCCATCTGAAGCGCTTTCATTCCTATGGTCTCGGCGAGTCGCATGTCGACCAATTGCTCGCCGGGGTCGAAGAACTGGTGCCGGACGGAAGCATTAAGCTCGGCTTTCGCACGCATTACCCGCAGATCGAAACCAAGCTCACCGTGCGCGGCGCCGACATGGCCGAGATCGAGACGAAGCTCGCGCCGGTGCAGGCGGAGGTGCGCCGGCGCCTCGGTAATTTCATCATCGCCGAGGACGACCAGACGCTCGAAGGCGTTGTGCTTTCCGCACTGGCCGTGCGAGGCGGATCGCTCGCAATCGTCGAGACCTTTACCGGCGGCCAAATCGCCGGCCGCATCGCTCATTTGCCAGGAGCGGAGAAAGTCTTTCGCCGCGGTCTCGTCGCGCGTGACCCAGCCGAAATCGCGGCGATATTGGGCCTCGATGGCGGATTGATCGCGGGGGAAATGAGCCGCGAGACCGCCGAGGCGGTGGCTTCCGCGGCGCGCGAGGAGACCGGCGCGACGCACGCCCTCGCCGTGCTCGTCGAAGTCGACGATGGCCCCGACCGCATCGATTTCGGCGGCAGCATGCATCTTGCAATCGCCGCCGAGGACGGGGTGGAATCCCGCCGCTCGCGCATCTATGGCGGGCGCGACTGGGTGCGCCTCGGCGCCGTCGAACTCGGCCTCGACTGCCTGCGCCGCTACCTGCAGAAGCTCCCGGTCACCGAACGCACCGATTTCGAGCGAGTGTGAGCGTGCCAGTGCTGGTCCACAGCTCCGATGTTCATGTCGACGACCGCCGGGGCGCTGCGGGATTGGAAGCGGTGCTGGCGACGGCCAGAGCACTGCAGCCCGATGTGGTTCTGCTGGCCGGCGACACGTTCGAGAACAATCAGCTGAGCGCTGCAGGTCTCGACCGAGCGGGCCGGCTCCTCGCCGATAGCGGTCTGCCGATCGTGATCCTGCCCGGCAACCACGATCCGGCCCTGCCGGATTCGGTGTTTATCCTCGGCGGCTTCGAGCGGATTCGGAATATCCACATCCTTGGCGTCACGCATGACGAGGCGGTGCATTTCCCGGCATATGATCTCGAAATCTGGGGGCATGCGCATCGGGATTATTTCGACATGACGCCACTGCGCGGCCCGCGGCCGCGCTCGACGCGCTGGCAGGTGGCAATGGCACACGGGCATTACGAGCCGCCTGAGACGCGCACCAATCCGCTGCGCCCGTCCTGGATCTTCAGCGACGAAGAAATCGCGGCCACTGCGGTCGATTACCTCGCTCTCGGCCATTGGGACCGCCCGGCACGCGTGGGCAGCGGTGTCGTGCCGGCCTTTTATTCGGGTTCGCCGGAGCTTGCTCGAACCGTCAATCTGGTTCGCCTGTCCGCCGGCCGGGAGGTCCTCGTCACGCGCGAGCGCCTGATTTGGCAGGACTGATCAGAGTGGCGATCCGCGCCCGGCTATAACCGATCTCGGCCAACAGCTCTTCGGTGTGCTCGCCGAGCGACGCGACATGAGGAGAGGCTGCGGCCGCCGTGGCCGACATGCGGAACGGCGGATTGAGCGCCCGGAAAGTGCCGCCTGCGTCATGTATTTCGGCGAAGGCCTGGCGGTGCGCGAGCTGGGGATCGGCCATTGCCTCCCTCACGGTGCGGTAGGGCGAAGATGGCACTCCGTGCCGGTCGAATGATGCCTGAACCTCCTTCGTTGTAAGTGCTTTCGACCAGTCTTCGAGTTCGTCGATCAGTTCCCCCCAGTTGGCTCGCCTATCACTGTATTGCGCAAAGCGCGGGTCCGAGACCCATTGCGGGTGGCCGGAGGCGATCGCCAGGTTCTGGAAGGTCCGCTCGCTGGCGATCGACAAATTTATGTAGCCGTTCTTTGTCGCGACGGGGCCGAAGATCGGCCGGCCTAGCGGCGGCAGAACGAATTGAGCTGCCTGGATTTCGCTCAAAGTCAGGCTCAGCATGCTTTCGAGCATCGACACATCGATCATCTGCCCGCGGCCAGTCAGCTGGCGCTGGTAGAGCGCCGTCGTAATCGCGCCAAAGGCATAGGTGCCGGTCAGTACATCGGCGATGTAGATACCGCAGTAATCGGGGCGGCGCTGCTCGCCCTGGTAGGCCATGTGCGCCAGGTCGTATCCCGAGGCGGCGTGGATGACCGGCGCGTAGGCCGGCAATTGCGACGACGGGCCGGTCTGGCCATAGCCGGAGATCGCGCAATAAAGCAGTTCGGGCTTGACCGCCCTGAGCGCCTGGTAATCGAGACCGAACCGGCGCATCACACCGGGCCGAAAGTTCTCGACGACGACATCGCAGGTGGCGACGAGCCGGTGGACCGCCTCGATTGCCTGCGGCGTCTTGAGATCGAGCGCGACACTCTTTTTCCCCGCATTGAGCTGACCAAAACTGGTGCTCGCGCCGTTGCGCAATGGCGGGCGCGTGCGCATCATGTCGCCCTCGGGCGCCTCGATCTTGATTACCTCGGCTCCGAGGTCGGCCAGGAGGCGCGTGCAATGCGGGCCCGCAATCGTCGTCGTAAAATCGAGTACACGCACGCGATCGAGAGCGCTCGGCATCGTCAATTCTCCGAACTCTTGAGCCAGCGCGGCAGGGTCCGGACTGCGACGCGAATGTCAAGACGATAGCAGCGGGAGGATCGAGAGAGCGGGAGCCCCGCTCACCGCCCCGCGAGCCCATGCCGGAGCAGGAGCGCCGGCTTGTGCCAGGCGGGGATGCCGACCGGCTCGTCAAGGCGCCGCCAGCCCCGTTCGAGGAGCTTGCACAAGAGCGCGCGCGATACCGCGAGCATGACGGCAGCGGGCCGCATCGTATGACGCGGGCAGGCGGCAATAGCCGGTGCTGCGGCGTCGTAATGTCCTTCGGCAAGCATAGCCAGGTCACGGCACACATCGGAAAGCGCCGGGTGTGCCAGCACCCAGCTCGGGATGGTGCCGAAGATGCTGTGCGCGTGCAGCAACTCGCGGGGCAGATACAACCGATGCCGCGCGGCATCTTCGGCAAGGTTGCGCAGGATGTTGGTGAGTTGCAGCGCGCGGCCGAGTTCGGCCGCAACGCGCTCCCCGGCCGGCGTCTGCTCTCCGAAAATCCGAACCGAGAGTCGGCCGACAGCGACCGCCACGCATTCGCAGTATCGATCGAGCAGAGCGAAGCTCGGCGCCCGAATGTCGGTGCGGACGTCCATTTCCATGCCGTCGATAACGGCCAGGAAATCGCCGCACCTTAGACCATAGAGGTGGACGGCTTCGCCCAGCCGACGGGTCACGGCATGCCGCGGCCGTCCGGCATAAAGAAGCGCAAGTTCGCTGCGCCAATCGGATAAGAGGGTTTGTTTCAGAGACCGTGGCGCATCGCCGTCGGCGATGTCATCGACTTCTCGACAGAAATCGTACAACGCATACATGGCCTCCCGACGCCGATAGGGCAGCAACTGCATTGCCCGGAAAAACGAGCTTGCCGCGGCGTGCGGGCGCAACGCGATCCCACCATCCTCGTTGTCGGACGGGGGCCCCATTGTAATGCCCGCGCTCGCGCGCCGCGAAATTGGCGCCGGCAGGCGTTCGGCAATGCTCATTCGTATCCTCTTCGGGAAAGCCCCGAGCGGAGAGTCGCGCGAGTGAGGCCAATGTCTTGCAGGATGTGATCATCCAACGCGCAGAGAGTGCGCAGTTGTCGGCGTGTCCACATTCGTTCGCGCCAGCCTTTGAACGCGCGTATGATCTGGTGGAGCGCAGTACCGAACCTGTCGCGCCTGGCACTGCCACGCCGAGCCCGCCGCGTTGTACCTCGCACCGGGGAGAATGTCGTTTGCAGCGTCATGGTCGACCCTTTCCGACTCTTGCGTTTGCAGCGCGGTAGAGATGGGTCGTTTGGCTGCTCGGAAGCCAGGTCGAAATCTGCTCAAATTTTGCTCGGAACCAGCGCACATGTCAGAGTTGGCCCGCCCGATGCCAGGGCCAGCTTGGTTGACAGGCAACCGGCTGTCCGGTATAGCGGGTTAAAGACGACCCTGGCGTGCCGCTTGGGACGCGTACCGTTGTTGACACGCTCCGACTTCGAAAGCGCGGTCAAGGACGCGCTTCGTCACTACACTCAAGCTGATTTGCTTGCCGGAAACGCGCTGCTGCATGCGCGGCTATTGGCGCGTCCTGAGCCGGGCCCGGCGACCACGCAGGCTCTGCGGGCCTTGCTAGCGGATACAGCGAAGACTTTATTTGCAGGTGAGCGGGACCAGAGATTATACCGCGTTCTCGATCTGACCTATCTCAATTCGGCGCCAAAACAAGAGGCCGCGGCAGAGCGGCTCGGTCTTTCGTTCAGCACTTATCGGCGACATCTGACTGCAGGTGTCGACCGTCTGACCGAGTGGCTGTGGCAGCAGGAGCAGGACGCGCAGCCGGAAACTGTTGTCGCACAGACGAGCTGCTCCGCCGCCGGCGACAGGGATCTCGCTGCACCATCGCAGCGGCCGCGTTTGTCGATTGTGATACTGCCATTCTTGAACCTATCGCAGGACCCCAGTGAGGACTACCTCGTAGACGGGATCGGTGACAGCCTGATCACCGATCTGTCGCGTGCGTTGCCCGGCAGCTTTGTGATCTCGCGTTCCACCGCCTTCACCTACAAGGGCCGTCAGGTGCCGGTCCGCCAGGTGGGCCAGGAGCTCGGCGTGCGCTTTGTGCTGGAGGGCAGCGTGCTCGCGGAGCCCGGTCGTGTCCGCGTGAATGTCCAACTGATCGACGCAGAGACGGACGAGCATCTGTGGGCAGAGCGCTTTGACAAGGAACGCAAGGACATCCTGGAGGTTCAAGACGAGATCGTTGCCCGTTTGTCGCGCAGTGTCGGGATCGAGATGGTCCGCACCGAAGCCGCGCGCGGGAGCCCCAGCAACAGTGGGGATGCGGTCGATCTGGTCATGCGGGCACGGGCCCAGGTCAACGACATCAAGCGACGAGAAAACGCGGCCCGAGCGGTTGAGCTCTTCCGTCAGGCTCTCGAATTCGAACCGGATAACATCGATGCTCTGGTGGGTGTCGCGACGATGTGCAGCTACCAGGTGTTGAACTTGTACCGGTCCGATGAACGGGACGCGCTCTTGGGCGAAGCCGAAGCTTTACTCTCTCGCGCCGTCGCGCTGGCTCCAGATCATACTGGCGTGCTGAAGGCGCGCGGGCTTCTTCTCCGGGCGCGCGGCCGGTTTGCGGATGCGGTAGTCGCTACCGCGACCGTGATCGACCGCAATCCCGGCGAGCCGTTCTCCTATAAGGAGATGGGGCTTAACAAACTGTATCTTGGCGAGACGCAGGAGGCGGCTGAGTGGTTTCGCCGTGCCGATGCGATTGCGCCACACGATCCGGACCGCTGGATGTGGTTGCAAGGCCTCGGGCGAGCATTGATGCAGTTGGGCCACGACGCCGAGGCAGTCGATGCGTTGTCTCAGGCCATGGACAGCAACCCGAATTACCTCCGCGGCAAGGCGTGGCTGGCGGCAGCCGAGGCGCTGGCGGGTGATGTCCCCCACGCCGAGCTGCACCTGGCAGAGTATGTCGCGGTCGAACGGGACATGACGGTTGGCCGTTTCGCCCGGGAGCGTTCATCCGTCCCGCTCGATGCCGTCAGCCCTGCTTTCTGGCGCGAGAACGAACGCATCCTCGAGGGCCTGCGCCGTGCCGGGATGCCGGATGGGGTCGACGGCGGCCCTAGCCGCAGACCTGAAACGGAAACGGTGCAACTCGAATTCTCGCGCGGCAGCGCCAGGGCTT
>Ga0306920_100005990_pt1 | contig 15782 bp, 9 predicted proteins | sample flu12Cox44000170_FD_204666 | JGI IMG/M metagenome (GOLD analysis project Ga0306920, IMG submission 204666) | Lab enrichment of tropical soil microbial communities from Luquillo Experimental Forest, Puerto Rico - flux4day.12C.oxic.44.000.170 (v2)... | ecosystem: Environmental > Terrestrial >... | reverse complement strand
TAGAGCGGAACGATCACGGCGATTTCGGAAAGCCCGCTGGTCAGGATATTTCCAGTCAGGATCTGCTTGAGATGTTCGGCGCCTTGCGGGGCGCGGTCGATCAACAGGATCGATGCGGCCGCCGCCACGACATAGATCACCCCAATCAGCGCTTCCTGCGGCACGCGTACTGCCCAGGCGCGGGTAAATGCCAAAAGCACGGCCGCGAGCAAGGTAAAGCTCAACGAATACCCGTACGTGGCGAGGCTTTGTGCGGGATGGCCGAGCATGAAGGCGACGGTCGCGCCCAACGCGGCGATCTGCGCCAGTGCGAGATCGACGAAAATCACGTTGCGCGCCAGCACCTGGATGCCGAAATAGGCGTGGATGCCGACGAGGCACACCGCCACCAGGAACGACGGCCAGAGAAATCCGATCGCTTCGATCATCTTGATCCTGCCGCGCTGACGAGCGCGGCGACATCGGTGTCAAACAGGGCGAGGTAATCGCCCGTTCCCGGCAGCGCGCCGACGGAAGCGGCAAGCACCACCACCGACGCTCCGGTCTTTGCTGCCACGAAGGCGACGTCCCGTTCCGGCTCGTGCGGCTCGCGCACGACCAGGCGCACGTTGCGGGCCTGCATTTTTTCGATGATGCCGGCAAGGTGCGACGGCGTCGACGGCACGCCTGGCTTGATTTCGAGGAAATCGATGAAATCCAGTCGAAATCTGCGCGCGAAGTACGGCCAGCTATTGTGATAGGCGACGATTGGCATGGTTCGGAGCGGCGCGAGTTTCGCTTCCCATTCAGTCAATTTGGCGGAGAGGCGAGCGAGAAACGCGGTTCGGTTCGATTCATACGCCTTCGCGTGCGCCGGGTCGATGCGCACCAGGCCGTCCAGGATATTGGCGGTGATGAACTCCGCGTTTTTTGGATCGAGCCAGTAATGCGGATTGCCGCTGCCATGCGCGTGGCCGTCGCCGGGCCCGACCGATATACCTCGCACCTCGAGTGGCGCAATCGCAAATGATGCGTCGACATAACCTTGACCGCCGCGCTTCAGGTCGCCCATGCCGGTCGCCTCCAGCAGGCGATCGAACCACAGGTCGTAATCGAGCCCGACACGCACGACGAGGCGCGCTTCCTTCAGACGCAGCACATCCTGCGGCTTCGGCTGATATTCCTCGGCATCGAAATTGGCCGGCACCAGGCTGACAGCTTCGACGAAATCGCCCCCCACCGCTTCCGTCAGGCTGCGCAGATCGGTCGTCGTGGCGACGACGCGAATGCGGCCGCCTTCAGCCCGCGCCGGCGTCGTTCTCGCGGTCAGGCCTGTCACCAGGCACAACGCGAGCGTCATTGCGAGCGCAAGCGAAGCAATCCAGGGCCGGCCAGGAGGAAGAATGGATTGCTTCGTTGCTCGCGCTCCTCGCAATGACGGCGACTTGGGTCGCGGTCTACTGCTTCACCCAGATGCTTTTCGGCATCAGGCAGTGAACGTTTTTCTCGGCATCGGAGATGGTGCCGATCCGGCAATCCATCGCGACGCTGGCGAGCCCGTAGGCATCGAGGCGCGCGATCTTCTTGTCGTTTTCGAGCATCTTGATCATGCCCATCGAGGCCGTGTCCATCGCCTTGTTGAGATCGGCATCCTTGGCATAGGAGACGAGATATTTCGACGTCTCCTTGGTCGGGCGCTCCATGTCTTCGGCCTCGCGCGGGTTTTTCGGTGTGAGGCAATGAATGCCTTTCTTGATATTGACCACCTGGGAAACCCGGCAATCCGAAACCGTCGGCATCAGCTTCTCGGCCTGATCGGCAGGGACGCCACGCAGCTCAGAAATCATTTTCACCGTTTGCGCCTTGGCTTGCGTCCAGGCCTTGTTCATGTCCTGGTCAAAACCCATGCTGATCCATGACTTTTTGGTCTCGATGCGCGGGAAATCGAGCGGCTTGCCCTTGATCACCTCCACCGTGATGTTGAATTCCTTGTAGGCGGTTTCCAGCGCAGTGAGATTGATTTCGCCGTTGCCCTGGCCGGCATGGGAATCGCCAGTCCACAGCAAGGCGCCCGGTACGAAAACCGGCACGTAAAGCGAGGAGCCGGCCACGAAATCGCGGATGTCTAAATTGCCCGCAAACTCTCCCGGCGGCACGCTGCTGTAACGTCCTGGTTCTTTCCGCGCCACCCCCAGCGTGCCCGGAAACGGTTTTAGCGGGATCACGACGCCCGGCAGGAACTCGGTCGTCATCTTGTCGAGGTCGAGATAGAGGTACTTGACCTGGCCATCCGAATAGACCGACGGAAATTCACCAAACATGCCGGGCACGTTGAAGTTCGTGGCGTAGGCGCGCGGCACGATCTTGTTCAGCGTCACCTTCAGCACGTCGCCCGGCTGGGCTTCCTCGATATAGATCGGCCCGGTGAGAGTGTGCGGTCCGCGGCCGGGGAAATCCGTGCGCAGCTTCTTGATCTGCTCGATCGTCGTGCCCGGCACCACCTGATTATGGCTGTGCATCATGGTTTCGAGCGCGATGGTGTCGCCGGAATGAACCCGAAGCACGGGTGGTTGCGCGTTGTCGAACCAGCCCCATTGCGTGGTGTCGAGCGTGGCGGGCAACACGTAGATCTTCTTGCCGTTCGGTTGGTTGGTGAGGCGGAGCTTGAAGTCGGCCGGCCCGACGCCTGGATAGCCGGGCGTGGTGATGGTCGCGGTCGGCGGGAATGGCGGCGAGGCGGACGGAGCGGGCGAGGGAGAAGTTTGCGCGAGCGCCAGGCTGCAAGTAACAATTGTGCCGAGAGCGAGAGCTCCGCAGGCGAAGGCGATGCGGGAGGATGACCTCAGTGATTTCATGTTTGCCCCTGAAACAGCGAAAATAACGATTTTTGCTTGGCTTGAGTATAGGCTGGCCAAGCGCGCGACGGCAATACTCGGCTCGCCGGCAAAACGCCCTGCGAACCTTTAATCAGGTCACTTGCGGCGAAACCGCGTTGCAACGTCAGATTGACAGTAGGCTTACTATTCGTGTTTCATCGCAGAACGAATGCCTTGGAGGAAGCATGGACGACATCATCATCGTCGGCGGCGGCATCGGTGGTCTGACGCTTGGGCTTGCGCTGCACGCTGCGGGAATTCCGTGCAGGATATTCGAATCCGCTCCCGAAATTCGCGCCGTGGGCGTCGGCATCAATCTCCTGCCGCACGCCACCAAGGAATTGGCTGCGCTTGGGCTTCAGTCCGATCTGGCACGCGTCGCCATCGCCACGCAGGATGCGACCTTTTTCAACCGCTTCGGCCAGCTCATCTATCAGGAACCGCTCGGCCGCGCCGCCGGCTACGACCATCCGCAATTCTCGATCCACCGCGGCGATCTGCAACTGGCGTTGCTGGAGGCGTTCCGCTCCCGCGCCGGCGCGGAGCAGGTCCACACCAACCATCATTGCCTCGGGCTTGAGCAGGACGAATCCGGGGTGAGCGTGCATTTTTCGGCAGGTCCCGGGGCTACGAAAAGCAGTACCGTGCGTGGCCGCGCGGCCATTGCCTGCGACGGCATCAATTCCGTCGTACGCAAGCAGTTCTTTCCGGACGAGGGCGAGCCGCGCTACTCCGGCGTCAACATGTGGCGCGGGGTGACGCGATGGAAGCCGATCCTGTCGGGCGCGAGCCTGACCCGTGCGGGATGGCTGTCGCACGGCAAGATGGTGATCTATCCGATCCGTGCCGCGGGTCATGACGGATTGCAACTCGTCAATTGGGTCGCCGAGATCGAAACGCCCGTCTATCGCAAGCGCGACTGGAACCGGGCCGGTACAATCGATGACTTCATCGGCGCATTCGCCGACTGGCGTTTCGACTGGCTCGATGTCCCCGCTTTCATTCGCGCCGCCGACAGCGTGCTCGAATTTCCGATGGTCGATCAGGACCCGCTGCCGCGCTGGAGCTTTGGTCGCGTAACGCTGCTCGGCGACGCGGCGCATCCGATGGTGCCGCGCGGTTCCAACGGCGCTGGACAGGCTATTCTCGATACGCGGGCGCTGACTGCGGCGCTGGTCGAGCACGGCGATGTCGTGGCCGCGTTGAAAGCTTACGAAAAGCAGCGACTGGAGGCGACCACGCGCGTCGTCCTGACCAACCGCACCAATCCGCCGGATGCGATCCTGCGCGAGGTATGTCAGCGCACCAACGATTCCCCGTTCACCTCGATCGACGACGTCATCAGCCGCGACGAACTCGCGGCCTTGTCGGAGAGCTACAAGCAGATCGCCGGTTATTCGAAAGAGGCCTTGCGCGAGTGAGCGGCCAAGCCGTCGTTGCGAGCGTAAGTGAAGCAATCCAGAATTAGAAGACGGGAGCGTGGATTGCTTCGTCGCATACGCTCCTCGCAATGACGAGTGTGCAGGAAAAACGCAACACATGTCGGGAATACAGGAAAATAACGCCTCAACGATCGACGTCGCCGAGTTCATCGATGCTCAACCGGTCGGCGGCTTTCAGATCAGGCTGCTGCTGACCTGCGCCGCGGTACTTTTTCTCGACGGCTTCGATACCCAGGCGATCGGTTTCGTCGCGCCCGCGCTTGCCAGGGAATGGGGCGTGACCAAGGTTGCGTTGGGGCCGGTGTTCAGCGCGGGCCTGTTCGGACTGATGATCGGCGCGCTGCTGTTCGGACCGCTCGCCGACCGCGTCGGGCGCAAGAAGATCATCGTTGTGTCGACGCTCGCCTTCGGTCTCGGCGCGCTGGTCACCGCCTTTGTGCACGATGTCGGCAGTCTGATCGTCATCCGCTTCCTCACCGGGCTTGGCCTCGGCGGCGCGATGCCGAACGCGATCGCGATGACCTCCGAATTCAACCCGCGCCGTCGCCGCGCCACCATGGTGATGATCATGTTCTGCGGATTTTCGATCGGCGCGGCGCTCGGCGGCTTGCTCGCGGCGGCATTAATTCCGCAATTCGGCTGGCGAAGCGTATTTGTCGTCGGCGGCGTGGCGCCGCTTCTGTTGGCGCCGATCCTGGCGCTGAAATTGCCGGAATCAGTCCGTTTCCTGGCGTTAACGCGCGGTGCGGATGCGCGCGTCGCGCAATTGCTCTTGCTCGTCAATCCGAGGGCGGTGCTTGCGCCCGCAACCCGCTTCGTCGTCGACGAGCCGGAACTTCCGGGAATTCCTGTCCAGCATCTTTTCACGTCCGCAAGAGCCGTTCCCACGCTCCTGCTGTGGGTGGTGTTCTTCATGAGCCTGCTCGATCTCTATTTCTTGTCGAACTGGTTGCCGACCGTGCTCAACGATCTCGGCGCGTCGTTGTCGCAGGCCGCCGCTATCGGATCGATGCTGCAAGTTGGCGGCGTTGTCGGAACCCTCGCGCTCGGCAGCGTCATCGACCGTTTCTCGTTTCGTGCACTGGCGCTGGTGTATTTCGCCGCCGTGTTCGCGGTCGGCGCGATCGGCCAGCTCGGTCATTCGGCCGTCCTCGTCACTGCGGCGATTTTCGCGGCCGGTTTTTGCATTGTCGGCGGACAGATCGCGGCCAACGCGCTGGCGGCCGGATTCTATCCGACCTCGGTGCGGGCGACCGGCGTTGGCTGGGCGCTCGGGATCGGTCGGGTCGGCGCGATCGTCGGACCCCTGATCGGCGGTGCACTTCTGGACATGAAATGGAGCGCGGGCGAGGTGTTTTTGGCGGCCGCCTTGGCCGCCTTGTGCGCAGCGCTGGCGGCATTCTCGTTGAGCCGGCTGGTAAACGGAACTGGTGAGGATACCAGCCGTTCCGAACAGCCCTTCAAGCAAGCCTCGCGCCCGTCGACGACAGCGCGGGCGTAGAATAGATTGATGCGGCGTTTCAACTCGGGAGGTGTGAGGGCCGTGAGCGAAACGAGCGGAGAAAACCAGGAGCGTAATCGCGAAATCGCCGAGAATGAGAGCGCGCGACAGATCGCCGGCGACATCCGCGTCAGTGTGTGGGCGATCGCCATTGCCGCCGTCATCGCGCTTGCCGCCGTGGCCTGGGTATTGATCCGAAATGGATAGCGGCGCGCGACGGCGCGGGCGCGTACTGCAGAATGGCCCGAAGCAGGGTGTTCAGGCGTAGTGCGTCAGACGCTTGCCGGGCAACAGATCGTACGCGGACCTCCAGCCGGGAAGGCTGGCAACTCGCCGGAGCCAGGCAGCAATGCCCGGGTGGGTCGTTGCAAACTCATATCCGGTTTCGCTGCTCGGGTAGGATAAATAAGCGATCATCGAAATATCGGCCACGGTCGGTCGCTCGCCGATGGCGAAGGCATGGTGCTGTAGATGCTGCTCCAGTATCCCAAGGAAATCGTCGATGCGCCTGCGTAGGAAGGTCAGGACGTGCGGGTCCGGAGATGACGTAAATGCCCGCAAGTATCGATAGGTCGCCATATAGCTCGTGAGCTTGTGATTGTCCCAAAACAGCCAACGCAGCACTTCGAATTTCTCCTCCGCGTGTTCGCCGCCGAACCGGCCGTACCGTTCGGCGAGCTTGAGCAGGATCGGTGCGGTCTGGGTGAAGCGCACGCCGTCTTCCTCCAGCACGGGTATTTCGCCCATCTCGTTGACGGTCCTCCGCCATTCCGGTGTTCGCGTGATGCCATTGCCGAAATCGGTCCAGACCGGCTCAAACGTCTGGCCGCAAAGGGTGAGCATCAGCGCGAGCTTGTAGCTGTTTCCCGACTCCGGGAAATAATGTAATCGATAGCTTGGCATCCTGACTCCACTCTGCGGTCCGCAATGATATGAGATTAGCCGGCGATGATTTCTGCCGTCGTGTCTCTTTTCGTGATGCGCGAGGCTGACCTCACCCCACCGCGCCTCTCTCGCGCAATTGTCGGATCGAGGCGTCGTCATAGCCGGCTTCGCGCAGGATCTCGTCGGAGTGCTCGCCGATGGCGGGTGGGCGCCGCGGCTTGACCTTGTCGCTGCCGTCGATCCAGATCGGGCTGTTGATCGTGAGCATGGTGTCGTTGTCGAACGGCACCAGCACCTCGTTCTCGATCATCTGCCTGTCGTGCGGAATGTCGTCGAGAATCCCGACCACGCCGAATACCAGGCCGTTGCCGTCGAGGATGGTTCGCCATTCGACGAGATTTTTGCTGGCAAAGACCTCGTCGAAGATCCGGATCAGTTCGATCGACCTCGCATGGCGATCGGCCTTGGTGGTGAACCTTTCGTCCGTGATCAGATCTTCGCGCCCGAGACAGCGGGCAAGCGTCGGCCATTGCCGCTCCTCGTTGAGCAGCGACAGGATGAGCCAGCGTCCGTCCTTGCAGCGGTAATGATTGGTGACGGCGTTGAGCGCGCGCTCGCGCGGCCGCCGTTGCTGGAATTTCGCGCCGCATAGCCTGGCCTGCGCCAGCACGCCGGCCGCCCAGACACCGTTCGCCATCAGGTTTGAGCTGACATGCGAACCCCTGGCCGTGCGTTCGCGCTTGTAGAGCGCGGTGACGATCGCGCCGTAAAGCGCCATCGCGCAAGGATGGTCGCCCATCCCCGCGACCGAGCGCGCGGGCGTGGTGTCCTCATCGGCGCGTACCAGGTCCATCAAGCCGGAGCGCGCCCAGTATGCACTGCTGTCGAAGCCGGGCTTGTCGGCCTCGTCCCCTTTCTCGCCATAGCCGGTGAACGACGCATAAACGAGGCGCACGTTGAGCGGTTGAAGCTCCTCATAGGTGATCCCGAGCCGCCGGCGCACCGCAGGCGGAAAGTTCGTGATGAACACGTCGGCTTCAGTCGCCAGCCGGTAGAGCACCGCACGGCCGTCCGGCTTGGAGAGGTCGAGCGCAAGGCTGCGCTTGTTGCGGGATTCCAGCAGCCAGGCGAAATTGTGCGGGCTGATCGGATAACCCGGCAAATTTGGCAGATTGCGGTAGGGATCGCCGAGCCCCGGCGGCTCGATCTTGATCACCTGCGCGCCGAAATCCGAAAGCACGGTCGCCGCCGCGGGTGCGGCGATGAAGCTTGCGCAATCCAGAACCTTCAGCCCTTCGAAAATGCCGTCTTTCATGTTGAGTGGTTCCCGGTCATGTCGTTGATCTTGTTCCGCGTTGTGAAATGGTGCTCTTGGCGAAAACGAAAACAGCGGCGCATTTGAGCGATTTCGGCGCGATACGCAACGGTCATCCCGTATCCGACATCAGCGCCGCATTGCCCCCGGCGGCCGCGGTGTTGACGGTCACGGTCTGCTCGGTGGCGAAACGCGGCAGGTAGTGAGGCCCGCCCGCCTTGGGGCCGGTGCCCGACAATCCGACCCCGCCGAACGGCTGCACGCCGACCACGGCGCCGATCATGTTGCGGTTGACATAGATGTTGCCGACAGGAAGCTGTTCGACAATGGCTTCGATCCGGTCGTCGATCCGCGAGTGCACGCCGAGCGTCAATCCGTAACCTGAATGTTCGACCGATCTCAGCACGCCGTCGAGGCGGTCGGCGCTGTAACGCACCAGGTGCAGGACGGGTCCGAATATTTCTTCGGTCAGCTGGTCGGCGCTTGAGAGTTCGAAAATATGCGGCGCGACATATTGGCCGGCGGGTGCGTGCCCTTCGAAATGCAGGCGCGCCTGGCTCCTCATTTTGGCGATATGTGCCTCGAGCCGCTTCTTCGCATCATCGTCGATCACGGGTCCGACCTGCACGGTAGCGTCGCGGGGATCGCCGATCTTAAGTTCGCGCGCCGCGCCCGAAATCATCTCGATCATGCGTTCGGCGACGTCGTCCTGCACGAACAGGAGCCGCAGCGCCGAGCAGCGCTGCCCGGCCGAGCGAAAGGCCGACGTCACGACGTCGTCGGCGACCTGTTCGGGCAGGGCGGTGGCATCCACAATCATCGCGTTGATGCCGCCGGTCTCCGCGATCAGCGGCACGATCGGACCGTCCCTGGCGGCGAGCGTTCGATTGATCAGGCGCGCGACTTCGCTCGAGCCGGTGAAGACGACCCCGGCAAGTTTGGGATGGGCCGTGAGTGCTGCGCCGATCTTGCCGTCGCCGGGCACCAGATGCAGCGCGGAGGCCGGCACGCCCGCCTCGTGCAGCAGGCGGACGGCTTCAAATGCGATCAACGGCGTCTGTTCGGCGGGCTTGGCCACCACCGCATTGCCGGCCATCAGGGCTGCCGTCACTTGCCCGGAGAAAATCGCAAGCGGAAAGTTCCACGGCGAGATCGCGACGAAGACGCCGCGGCCGCGCAGGCCCAACACATTGCTCTCCCCGGTCGGCCCGGGCAGGATTTGAGGCGTGCCGAACAGGTCGCGCCCTTGGGCTGCATAGTAGCGGCAGAAATCGCTGGCCTCGCGGACTTCGGAAACCGCATCGTCGAGCGTCTTGCCACCCTCGCGTTGCAAAAGCGCGATGAAGCGCGCCCGACGCGCCTCCAGGAGATCGGCGGCCTTTTCCAGAATGCCGGCGCGGCTATCGGCCGGGGTTTGACTCCAGTCGATAAAGCCCGCCAGCGCGGCTTCGATCGCCGCATAGGCATCCTCAGCCACTGGCTCGATCACGCTGCCGATCGGCGTCTTCCCGTCGATCGGACTGACGAGTTGTCGGGGCGGGCCGGCAACGGCGAGGCCGTTGACGAGGGTGGTTGCCGCAACGGCGGTGGTTTCGGCGGCAATCTCGGCGAGCAGTTGTTCCACGGCGGCGCGGTCGCCGAATTCGATGCCGCGCGAATTTTTTCGGCGCGGCAGATAGAGCTCGCAGGGCAAGGGAATGTTGGGGCGGCGCGCGTTTTCAGCCGAGCCGATGATGTCGGCCGGGCGTCGCAACAATGCGGCAAGGGGCACGCTGTCGTCGGCGGCGAGCGCCACGAAAGAGGAATTGGCGCCGTTCTCCAGCAATCGCCGCACCAGATAGGCCAAAAGATCGCGATGGCTGCCGACCGGGGCGTAGGTGCGGGTGGCGAGGTGCGGATGGTCTCCGCTCAATCGCGCGTAGAGCGCCTCGCCCATGCCGTGCAGGCGCTGGAACTCGAACCCGCTTTCGCCATTCGCCAATTCGAGAAGCGTTGCGACTGTCAGCGCGTTGTGGGTGGCAAATTGCGGGAACAGGCGCGGGCGCAGGCTCAACAGCTTGCGCGCGCAGGCGAGGTAGTTGAGGTCGGTCATCGCCTTGCGCGTGAACACCGGATAGTCGGAAAGCCCGCGTTCCTGCGCGCGCTTGATCTCCGTGTCCCAATAGGCGCCCTTGACCAGCCGCACCATCATGCGCCGGTTCAGGCTCCTGGCGAGTTCATCCGCGTAGTCGATCACCGCGCCGGCGCGTTTTTGATAGGCCTGAATCGCAAGCCCGAAACCGTCCCAACCGGCGAGCGAAGCGTCCGTAAACGCGCCTGCAATCACTTCGAGGGACAATTCGAGCCGGTCGGCTTCCTCCGCATCGACGGTAAAATTCAGATCGTATTCCCTGGCCCGTCTCGCAAGCTCGATCAGGCGCGGTACCAGTTCGCGCATCACCCGCGTCCTGCTCAAGGCTTCGAAGCGTGGATGCAGTGCCGAAAGCTTGACCGAGATACCGGGCCGGTCGGGCAGGGGGGAATCATCGGTGGTGCCGCCGATGGCCAGTATGGCGCTGGCATAAGCATCGAAATAACGCTTCGCATCGCCGGCGGTGCGGGCGCCTTCGCCGAGCATGTCGAAGGAGTAGCGCATCGCGCCTGTCGAGCGCGCTCGCGCCAACGCTGCCTCGATGGTCTCGCCGAGGACAAAATGGCTTCCCATCAGCCGCATCGCCTGCCGCGTGGCAGCGCGCACGGTCGGAACCCCCAGGCGTTTGACCAGCCGTCCGATGGTGCCTTGCGGGGTTTCGCCCGGCTGAATCACCCGCGCCGACATCCCGAGGGCCCACGCCGAGGCGTTGACGAGGAACGCGCTCGACCTGGTTTCGTGATGCACGAAATCGCCTTCGCCGAGCTTGTCCTCGATGAAATTGTCGGCGGTTCGCGCGTCGGGAACGCGCAGCAGCGCTTCGGCCAGCACCATCAGCGCGAGGCCTTCCCTGGTGGAAAGCGCGAATTCGCGCAGCATGTCCTCGACCCCGCCGAGGTGGTCGTCACTCGAGCGAATGGCCTCGATCAGGCGCGTCGCGGCCAGGTCGATCCGCGCCTCCCGTGCCGCACCCATGCGGGCCCCCTTCAGAAGAAGGCTCGCGATCGCGCCATCGTCCGGCGCGTAGGCCGCTGAGAATGGTGGCAAGAGCCGGGGATCAAACGTCATGGCGTGCCTTTGAGGCTCACACGTGCCGCGTGCCATTATGCGGCGGGTACTGGCATTGCGAAACCATTACGGGAGTCTTCGACCGATTTTTTTGGGCCTGAAGCGGCGACACAGGCATTCTGCGGATAATTGGGTCCCCGCGAACGGCGAGGGCCCCAGCGCCCTGTCAATTTGCTGCCGCGGGGACGTCATCACGGTCGAAAAAAGTTGATGAGGGAGGATGGTCGCTGCACGTTACCCGATGTGGCAATCTGCCCGTACCGGTGTAGGTTGGGGTAATCGATACGGGCCAACAAGAATGAATTCATACTTTGGTTCCCCTTCTCTTGCAGGGGTGAGCGGCACCTCCTCCACGCGACCCGCGTGGTTGGCCGTGTTGCTGATGACCGCCGCACTGTCCGCGGCGCCCGGCCCGGCGCGTGCGGACGAGCTGGAAGATTGCAAAAGCGGCGTTCCCGAGAAAGTCGAGCCGGCCTGCACCGCGATCATCGATAATGCGTCGCGTACAGCGGACGATCGATCGATAGCCTACACCAATCGCGCGCGGCTCAATAACGGCCGCTCCAAACCGGAACTCGCGCTAAATGATGTCGAGGCAGCGCTTCAGCTGAATCCCAAATTTGTCTCTGCCCTGCTGCTGCGCGGCTATATACGTCAGAGGAGCGGAAGCTTCGATCTGGCGCGCGCCGATTTCGAGCTGGCGATCGAGCTTGAACCGGCGAATGCCGCTGCATTCGCGGCCCGCGGCGGTCTCAGGAACGATCAAAAGGCCTGGAAGGACGCGATTGCCGACTTCAACCAGGCGATCGCGCTAAAGCAGGATTTGGCTTTGGCCTATGTCGGACGCGCGCGCGCTTTCGTCGAAACGGCGCAACTGGATCAGGCGCTCGGCGAGCTCAACACGGCGCTTGCGCTGAACCCAAATGTTGCAAACGCATTCTTCTGGCGTGGCCAGGTCTATCGCCGCAAAGGCGATATCGACCATGCCATCGAAGATTTCTCCCGCGCCATCGCGCAGGGACCTCAAACCGAGCGCGCATCCTATTATTACCGGGGCCAACTGTTCAGCGCCAAGGGCGAATATAGCCGTGCCATTGCCGACTTTGACAAGCTGCTATCGCTCAATCCCGACAACAGGGAAGTCCAGCAGCTTCGCCAATCCGCGATCGCTGCGCAGGCGGAGCTTGCGAAGGTGGCGACAAAGCAGCCCGCGCCCCCGGTGGCGGGGGCAGTAACCGCAGCTCCGTCGCAGCCCGCAGCTCCAGCGGTTGCGACTCTCAACCAGCAGATCGACCAGGCCAGGCAATTCTTCAATCAGGGAAATTACGTCTCTGCGATCGAACGCCTCAATCAGGTGCTAGCTTCCGATTCGAGCAACGAAACCGCGCTTCGACTGCGTGCAGTCTCGTATATGAGGTTGAGCCGGTCTGCCGAAGCCCGCAATGACCTCAACGATTTGCTCAAGCTCAAACCGAACGATGCGACTCTATTGGCGTTTCGCGGGATCGTGGCTGCGAGTTTGAAGCAGTTCGATCAAGGAATGGCCGACGTCAATCGAGCGATCTCGTTGGACCCGAACAATGCCGCAGCCTATTACGGGCGAGGTATCATCAAGGTAGACAGCGGGAAAGCCCAGGAGGCCCTCGCCGACTATGATCGTTCGATCAGTCTCAGCCCAAAGGACAGCATGGCGTTTGCCCAGCGTGGCCTGGCCTACGTGCGCCTTAACCAGCTCGACAAAGCCCTCCTGGATTTCGATCAGGCCCTTGTGCTGAGCCAATCCAACGATATGGCGAAAGCCTGGCGGGGATTAGTCCTGTTGCTGAAGGGCCGGAGCGCGGAAGGCCTGGTCGACGTCAACGGCGCGTTGGATAAAAATCCGAACAATCAAGCGGCACAGCTCGGTCGGGGTCTTGCGCTACTGACTTCGGGCCAGTTCGACCGTGCGGTTGTCTCGTTCAACCAGATCGTCGGAAAAATGGCTGACGATACGCTGGTGCGGATCTTGCGCGCTCGCGCCTTCATGGCCATGAACAAGCCGGCCGATGCGATGTCCGACCTCGATTTTGTACTGAACCTGCGCCCGGGTTTTGCGGACGCCCTGGTGGTCCGCGGTTTGGCCTGGTCTGCGATGCTCGAATATGGCAAGGCGCGGGAGGATCTCGATCGGGCCATTTCGCAAAAAGAGACTGTCGAGGGCTATTTCTCGCGCGCGAAGGTTCATGAGGCGCAAAACAATGCGAAGAGGGCGACGGACGATTACCGCCGAGCCACCCAACTGACACCTTTCGGCGTGTTCGATGTTCTCGCCCAGGCCGAATCAAGACGAAAGATTCAGGAGCTTTCGAAGCGACTGCCTTGCGGTGGTGGCGGACAAACAAGCACCTGCCTGTAGCGACACGGGCTTCCTGTCGATCGTGCGGCTATTTGACGGCCCGTCCCTGGTTCGGCACCCAAACGCCAGCTTTTTGAACCGCCGGTCAACCGGCCTCAAGGGAGGGCGAGCGCACCATGGAAAGCGGGCGGTCTTGCAGCTTGGACCATGAGACGTAGCCGGCGACAAGTGTCATGATCACGATCCCCGAGATGCTCACCAGGATCTGCTCCACGAGCGAGCCGAAATTGGTGATCAGGACCAGACGGCCGGCAAAGGAGAGGAACACGCCGGCGCAGAACACGGCAAGCGATTGCTGGCCGCAGATGATCAGGGGCCTGAATACCGGCCAGTTCAGCCCGCGCCAGTCTTTCGGCATGAGCCGCGTCACGAACATCGCGATAACGATGAAATGGATCAGGCGATATGGCGCGAGATTGGTCCTGTCATTGGGAATGAACGCATCGCGCAGCCAGATGGGCAGTGCGTGGCCCAGTTCCGGGAAACGGCCGGCCATGGTCATGGCGAGCGCAAAGACCAGATAGGCCACGCCGAAACAAGCCAATATTCTCGATGCAAGGGTCGAGAGGCGAATGCCCGCTCCGCCGAGCGCGCATGCCGAGCCGAGCACAAAGAGCAACTGCCAGCACAAAGGGTTGAAATACCAACTCCCGTCCGGAAACGACGGCAGATTCCAGTCGAACTGACGTGCAGCAAGATAAAGCACAAACGAGCCGGCGACCGTCAGGGCCGGCTTTCGCAGCATCGCCCATAGCACCAGCGGGAAGCACGCCATCAAGAGCACATAGAGTTGCAGTACGTCGAGGTTCAGCGCCCGGGATTGCAGGATGAGCCCGTGGGTTACGGTCCGGACCGGATCCTCGAGAAGACCCGCTACGTTGAAATCATAAATGAGGTCGGGTGCCGCATAGCGGCTGGCGACATCCCCGATGGTCACGACATAGATCGCAAACAAAACGACAAAGGCGGCGTAGAGCTGCCAGGTACGGCGGAGCACCCGTGTTGCGCCGACGACCGCGCCGCGCTCCAGCATGATCTTGGCGTAAGTGGCCGCGGCCGTGTAACCGGAGATGAAGATGAATACGTCCACCGCGCCGCTGAAACCGTAGTTTCTGAGCGTGATCCAGCTCACGACGTTGTTCGGAATGTGGTCCAGAAACAGGAACCAGTTCGCCATTCCGAGAAACAGATCGAGTCGCGTATCGCGCGCTCTTTGCGCGGCAGTCAAGTTGATATTCATCGCAGTCTTTTTGTTTTTGGAGATTCCACGGAATCAGCGATTTCAGCACGCGCTCATATAGGGCGTGGCGTTCACCATCCAAATGGAAGGGCCGGTAGACTTAATGTGAACGGACCGTTACCGGGATCAAATCGACGACACGCGGTTGTGAGCGGCACGGCGCGCCTGCGCTTGGCGGGAGTGCCGGAGGCCCAAGGGTCAAAAGGGCATTGCATGGTAATCGGCCCATGTTCGCTCTACACCCGAAAGCGGACATCGCAGCCGAAAAGATTGAAGTCCGCTTTGGGCCAATAGCGGCCATGCGCGGCAAAAAAGCTGTTAGGGGTGGTGCTCGTTCAGGCAGACGCGCTGCTGATCAACCACATCGCGCCGGGAAGGCGCACGCTCGCACCGTCCGCATAGGGTGCCAGCGCTTCGCGGAGGGAGGTGACGGCGGCCGAGACGACCTCTGTCGGCTGGTTACGCAACCAGCTGTTCACGGCGCCGATCTGGGTCGACTGAACCACAGCCTCCTCCAGCCCGCCGCCGGCGGCAATGTCGAGGACCATATCGAGCTTCTCGAAGCGCGGCGGCGCCCAGCCTGCTGCAGTGAGAACCTCAGTGACGTGCTCCGGATCGGCGAAGGCGAACATTCCGGGAGCGTTCGGGACCGGCTTCGGCCGCGGCGGCAGGTGCTGCGCGACAGCAGTCATCGGCACTTCCATCCACAGGTTTTCAGCCAGCGTGCGCCAGCACACAAGCGCCATTCGCCCGCCGGGAGCGGCGCCGCGGCGCATATTGGTGAAGGCCGCCACCTTATCGCCGAAGAACATCACGCCGAAGGCCGAGGTCAACAAATCATATTGGTCCAGCGCGGCCGTGGCGGGATCGGCCTGTCGCCAATCGACATTGGCTACACCGGCAGCGCTTGCGCGCCTCTCACCTTCCGCCAGCATCGGCCCGGAGATGTC
>Ga0306920_100005989_pt1 | contig 15783 bp, 13 predicted proteins | sample flu12Cox44000170_FD_204666 | JGI IMG/M metagenome (GOLD analysis project Ga0306920, IMG submission 204666) | Lab enrichment of tropical soil microbial communities from Luquillo Experimental Forest, Puerto Rico - flux4day.12C.oxic.44.000.170 (v2)... | ecosystem: Environmental > Terrestrial >... | reverse complement strand
AGCGCGCCGAAGCCACCTTGCGCCTCGTCCGGGCGCTCATTCACCGCGTGACCGAGCACGACGACGCGGCGACACCGGTGATTTTGCGGATAACCGATCTGCTCAGCGCCTGGAGCGCAGGCCCCAACGACATACCGCACGCCAAGGCGATGCTGATCGCCCGCGCTGCTTTCATTCAGGGTACATTCGACGGCTCGCTCCCACACCTCGCCGGCTCCGCGCGCTCGGCCGCATCCGTGATTCGCGATCGCTTCTCGCCTGATGCGTGGCGGGCGCTGACCCGGCTGGTCGCGACCATCAACGCGCCGTTGCCGCCGGGCCCCTCGGAAAGCGTCATGCTCGACCGCGTCGACGCGGCGCTGCGCGTGATCTCCTCGTTCTCCGGTTTGGCGCAAGAAAACATGAGCCAGCTCGCGGGCTGGCGTTTCCTCGAGCTCGGGCGCCGGCTCGAGCGCGCGCTGGCGACCTGCCGGTTCGTGCGCCAGTTCGGCGATGACGATGCGCCCGAAGGCGCGCTCGATGTTTTGCTTGAATTGGCCGATAGCCGGATCACCTACCGGCAGCGCTACGTGATGGTCGCAGCGCGCGCGCCCGTGGTCGATCTCGTCATGCTCGATCCTAACAATCCGCGCTCGGTGGCCTACCAGCTCAATCGCATCGAGTATCATTTGTCGGAACTGCCGCTGCACCAGTCCGATGGCCGATTGTCGCCGCCGCAGATTATTGCGGTGTCGCTGGCCGCCGCGCTGCGCACCGCTGATGCCGCGGTGCTCACCGACGCGCAGATCACGTGGATCGAGGACAAGTTGCTGGACCTCTCCAACGAGATCACCGCGCTCTATCTCACGCACAACGATCGCACCGATACCGAGCGGGAGGCGCTCGCGTGATCTACGACATCCGGCAGACGACTTCGTATAGCTATGCCTCCACGGTGAGCTATTCACGCCACGTGCTACGGCTCACCCCGGTCGACCGACCGGGCCAGCACGTGCACGCAAGCGCGCTCGACATCGAGCCAACACCGGTAGGCCGGCGCGAAGGGGCGGATTTCTTTGGCAATCACATGACCTGGGTGGCGCTGAACGCACCGCACGATCACCTCGTGATCAAGGTCGCAGCACGGATCACGGTCGTAGAAGCTGGAGAGCCAGACCTGTTTGGCGCACCGCCGTGGGAGGCGTTGCGCGACGAGGTCTTCATGACCAGCGATTTTGCAGGGCTTTCGCCGGCGCACTTTTTGTTTGCAAGCCGGCAGGTTCCGCTTGATCCGGAAATCCGCAACTACGCGCGCGAGAGCTTTCTGCCAGGGAGGCCGGTGCTCGACGGTGCGATCGAGCTGATGCGACGCATCAAACAAGACTTCGTGTATGAGATCGGCGTGACAACGGTTTCAACGACCGCGCCGATGTCGTTCGCGCTGCGCCGAGGCGTTTGTCAGGACTTCGCCCACATCATGATTTCCGGGCTGCGCGGGCTCGGCATTCCGGCCGCCTACGTGAGCGGCTATCTGCGCACCGCGCAGACACCCGAGGACGTGACCCTGCAAGGCGCCAACGCCATGCATGCCTGGGTGCTGGTCTGGTGCGGCGGCAGCATCGGCTGGTACGGCCTCGATCCAACCAACGCGGTGCATGCCGGCACCGAGCACGTGACGCTCGCGGTTGGCCGCGACTACGCCGATGTCGCGCCAATCGACGGCGTCGTGTTTGCCTCCGGCGGCCAGAAGATCGACGTGAGCGTGGCGGTGATTCCGGTGGGGTGAAGTACCAAAGCTGACCCGGCTTCCCTATCGATAAATAAGTCATCGTTGTCACAAGCCCGCTTCTGACAAACAGCGCCGTCACAGCGGCGTGTTCTTTCAGCCTCATCCTCCTTGGAATAGCGCGGTGTTACGTGCGAAGCTGACCTGCGCGTTAAAATCGCCGGACTTGAAACAAAAGCAGAGGATGGGAGGACATGAGAATCGCCAATCGATTTCGCTCGAAAGCTGTTCTGGCTGCGCTGGTAGCGCTGATCGCACACGCAACTTCTGACCAAGCGCTTGCCGCTGACCCGATCAGGATTGGGTTCAGCATGGCGGTCACGGGCGCGTTCGCAGGCAACGGCAAGGCCGCGTTGCTGGCAACGCAGATGTGGGCGGAGGACCAGAATGCCAAAGGTGGGCTGCTGGGCCGTCCGGTCGAATTGGTCTACTACGATGATCAGAGCAATCCCTCGCAGGTGCCCGGGATCTACACCAAGTTGCTCGACGTCGACAAAGTCGACCTCGTCATCTCCGGCTACGGCACCAACATCATCGGACCGGCCATGCCGGTGGTCATGGAGCACAACAAAGTGTTCATGTCGCTCGCGGGACTAAGGGTCAACGACCAGTTTCACTACGACAAGTATTTCCAAATCCAGCCCCTCGGACCCGATGCGCATCTCACTTTTGCGCAGGGCTTCTTTGACGTCGCGATGACCATGGATCCCAAGCCGAAGACGGTGGCGATCTCGGTTGCCGATTCAGAGTTTCCGCAGACCTCAGCCATCGGCGCGCGCGAATGGGCCAAGAAATACGGGCTCGATGTCACCTATGATCGGAGCTTCCCACCCAACACGGTCGACTTCGCGCCGATTGTGCGCGCGATCCAGGCCACCAACCCGGACATCGTCTACATCACCTGCTTTCCGCCCAACACCGTCGGCATCGTGCGCAGCGTTCGCGAGGCCTCCTTCAAGCCGAGGCTGATCGGAGGCGGAATGGTTGGTCCTCAATATGCGGCGGTGAAACAGCAGCTCGGCCCGCAACTCAACGGCTTTGTATCATTCGAAGATTTCGTCCCGGAACCGACGACGAATTTCCCCGGCATCAAGGAGTTCCTCAGCCGTTACAAGCCGAAGGCCGTCGCTGCCGGCATCGATGCGCTCGGATATTACCTGCCGCCATTTTCCTATGCCGGAATGCAGATCATCGCCGCGGCGGCGGAGGCGACCAACGGGCTCGATCAGAACAAGATGGCGGACTACATCCACAAGGCGGCGCACCACACGATCGTCGGCGACGTTCGGTTCGGCGCGGACGGGGAGTGGGAGCAGGCCCGGCTTTTCCTGGTGCAATACCAGGGAATTGTTGGAAATGGGCTCGAGCAGTTCGAGCGGCCCGGGACGCAGGTCATTCTGTTTCCGCCTGCCTACAAATCTGGGACGCTGCAGTATCCGTTGCCCAGCCCCTGAGCCGCATTGGGAGGAACAAAATGTTTCGTGGCACAAAAGACGTGATGCTGCCGACAACGATCACGGGTTCGCTGCCGCGGCCGAGCTGGTACACGGAAAATCTTGGCACGCGACATTTTCTCGAAGCCATGGTCGGCCGCCGCTTCCGCGAGCAATACGAGGATGCACTGACCTGCTACTTGCGCGATCAGGAACTCGCCGGTCTCGACATCGTCACGGACGGCGACTGCCGGTTCGATGACGACGTCGGCGGCCAGAGCTGGACCGGTTACCCGGCAAACCACATGAGTGGGTTGGACGTCGAGCATCCCGTGGCAACGCCGGCGGGACGCGGCGGCGTGTTTTTCCCGCGTGGACATATTCTGCATGACTATCTTGAATCGCGCGTGATGCCGGTCGTCACCGGCCCGGTCGGGCGCGGCAATCTGCAATACACGGCGATGTGGAAGGCCGCGCAACGGTTCACCGATCGGCCAGTCAAGTTTGGCGCGGTCTCAGCCGAGATCGTCGGCTTTGCGCTGCAGGACCGGCACTACAAGAGCGTGCCCGATCGCATGTTCGCCATCGCTGACGCTTTCAATGAAGAATATCACGAGCTTGCCGACGCCGGTTGTCCGGTGATCCAGATCGAGGAGCCGCAGATTCACTTGATCGCGCTACGTTTGGTTCAGGACAAGGTCATCACGCCGCAGTTCATGGTCGAGGTCTTCAACCGCACCGTCAAAGGACTGCGCGCGAAGACCGAAGTCTGGGCGCATTCCTGTTGGGGCAACCCTTCGCAGCAGCGCATGTTTGCGCAAGTGCAAAGCTACAAGCCGGCGTTGGAGACCTACAACAATGTCGATGCCGACGTGATCACGTTCGAGTCTTCAAGTTCGGGCGGCATCGATCTCGAGGCGATCGGCAAGACGATTACCGAAAAGAAGATCGCGATCGGCGTCATCGATCATCACGTCCTTCAAGTCGAGACGCCGGACCAGGTGGCGGCGCAAATCCGCGCTGCGCTCAAACACATCCCGCCCGAGCGACTCGTCATCTCGACCGATTGCGGCATGGGGCGCGAGGGGATGAGCCGCCGCCACGCGTTCTACAAAATGGTCTCTTTGGTGCTGGGCACCAACATGGTGCGCAAGGAATTGGGATTTCCTGAAGCGAAGTGTCTGGCCGCCGATGAGCGTTATTCGCTGGTGGTGCCGGCGGAGTAAACGGATCCAGCCCGTCAGGCTGGATCGTCGCAGCAACCCTTAATCCTCGACCAGATTTTTCTGAATCGAGGGCGACGCGATCTCCGGCGCCGGCACCAGCGACGTCTCGCGTCCGATCGAGGCGAGGGCGGTGCGGAGTTTGCCGTCGGCGCGATCAAGAAGTGCGTCGGCTTGTTGACGATTGCAGCCTTGCAACAACAACACGGCCAGCTTGACGCTGCCGTCCGCATCGCGCAGCGCGCCTTGCGCCTCGTCGCGATTACACCCGGTCAGGCGCTGCAGCATGGTCTCGCTGCGGCGAACGAGTTTCTGATTGACCGCCTGCACGTCGACCATGAGGCCTTCGTAGACGCGGCCGAGCCGGATCATCACCAATGACGAGAGCAGGTTCATGGCGATGCGCTGCGCCGTGCCGGCCTTCATGCGCGTCGAGCCGGCGATCGCCTCCGGCCCGGTATCGAGCCAGATCGGATGGTCGGCTTCTTCCAGGAGCGGCGTGCCACGGTTGTTGGCAATGCCGATGGTCAGGGCGGCCTGTTTCTTGGCTTCGCGCTGGCACGCCAAGGTGAACGGGGTCGTCCCGCTGGCCGCGACCGCGATCACGACGTCGCCGACCGCGACCCGATGCTGGCGCATCAGGCGGGCCGCCTGCTCGGCTTCGTCCTCGGCGCCCTCGACCGAGCGCAACAAGGCGTCCTTGCCGCCGGCCATGAGCAGCAGCAGCCGATCCTGCGGCCAATTGAACGTGGGAATGAGCTCGGCGCCATCCTGAACCGCGAGGCGCCCGGACGTGCCGGCACCCGCATAGATCAGGCGACCGCCTTGCTTTAGTCGCGCCTCCATGGCGCGGGCCGCGCGTTCGATCGCCGGGCGTGCGTTGCGCACCGCCGCAACGGCAGTGAACTGGCCCTCAATCATGGCGTCGAGAATGTCAGACGGCTCCCAGACATCGATATCCGAATATCTGGGGCTGGCGCGTTCAGTTTCCATCAAGCCCGTGGTACCCCATGAATCGCCTGTCGCTCCACAGCGACTAAGCTTACCCCTCACGACGGGTATCATACGTCCCTGACGGGAATTCGTCCATGAATACGATCGAGGCCGAAACCAAAGTTGGGATGGCGGACGAGTTTCGCGAGGCGCCCGACGCGGTCAGGCGCCAGGCGGACGCGTTGGCCGAACCACTGCGCGCGCTCGTGAGGCGCCTGCGCGACCGGCCGCCGCAGGTCGTCGTGACCTGCGCGCGCGGCAGCTCCGCGCATGCGGCCACCTTCGGCAAGCATTTGATTGAACGACGTTTTGGGATTCCAGTCGCCGCCGCCGCCCCCAACATCGCGACGGTCTACCATCGGCCGCTCGAGCTTTCCGGGCAGTTATTTTTGGCGATTTCCCAGTCCGGGCGCAGCGACGACCTGATCGAAACGGCAGCGCTAGCGAGATCCGCGGGCGCGCTGACGGTTGCGATGGTGAACCAGACCGAGAGCCCGCTCGCGAAGGCGTGCGAATTCGTTTTGCCCATCGCGGCCGGGCCGGAGCGCAGTGTCGCCGCGACAAAAAGCTTCGTCGCCTCGCTCGCAGCACTGCTGCGGCTGATGGCGGAATGGCAAAGTGATTCGGTGCTCAGCGCGGCGATCGGGCGGCTGCCGGACCGGCTGGCAGCGGCTTCGAACCTCGACTGGGGCGCCGCCCTGGACCTGCTCGCCACCTCGGACAGCCTTGTGGCCATTGGCCGCGGGCCCACGCTCGCAATCGCGCGCGAGGCCGCGCTCAAGCTCAAGGAAACCTGCGATCTGCATGCGGAAGCCTTCAGCGGCGCCGAGTTCCGGCACGGCCCGATCGCGCTCGTCTCGACCCGATTTCCGATCCTGATGTTCTTGCCGACTGATGAGGCCGCAACCGGCCTTCCGGGGCTCGCGGCTGATCTCAACCAAAAAGGCGCGCGCGTCTTCGTCGCCGCGCCGGACGGCGCGCTGCCGGCACTTGAACATGATCACCCCGACACCGACGCCGTCTCCCTGATCCAGAGCTTCTATGGCTTCCTGGTGCGGCTCGCGGCGCGGCGCGGCATGGATATCGATCAGCCGCGCCACTTGCAGAAGGTCACCCGCACCCGATGAGTTCGTCGCGCCACGCCGTCGCGGCAAGCCATGTCTTCGACGGCACGGGGCTGCATCGCGACAGCGCTGTCGTGATCGAGGGAACCGACGTTGTCGCGATCGAAGCGCGGAACAACTTGCCCCCCACTCTGCCGGTACGCACGGTTCCACCCGGCGCCTGGCTCGCACCCGGCTTCATCGATACGCAGGTGAACGGTGGTGGCGACATCCTGTTCAATGACGAACCGACCGTGGAGGGAATCGCCGCGATCGCGGCGGCGCATCGCCGTTTCGGCACCACCGCGCTCCTGCCGACCTTGATCAGCGATACGGCGGAGATCAGTGCGAAAGCAATCGCTGCGGCTGCGGCGGCGCATGCCAAGATGCCGAGCGTGCTCGGCATTCACCTCGAGGGACCGTTTCTGTCGCCGGAACGGCCGGGGGTGCACAATCCAGGCGTATTGCGCCGGCCCGATGCCGTCGACCTGAAGATGATCACGCAGGGCGGACACGGCGTCACGCTCGTGACCCTCGCGCCCGAGCAGGTGCGGGCCGGCTTCATCAACGAACTGGCGGCTGCCGGCGTGCGGGTCGCGCTCGGACATTCGGTCGCAACTTACGCCCAGACCCGCGCCGCGATGCAGGAAGGCCTGACCGGCTTCACCCACCTGTTCAACGCCATGCGCCCACTGGCGAGCCGCGAGCCGGGACCGATCGCGGCCGCGCTCGAATCGCCATCCGCCTGGTTCGGCATGATCGTCGATGGTGTTCATGTCGACCCGGCCATGCTGCGGCTCGCTTTGCGCGGGCTCGCGCAGCCGGTGCTCGTCACGGACGCCATGCCGCCCGTTGGTGGAACCCAGCGGGGATTTTCGCTCTACGGCAGTGAGATTGCGGTGCGCGATGGCCGCTGCCTGCGCGCTGACGGCACGCTCGCCGGATCGATGCTCGACATGGCGAGCGCGGTGCGCAACTGCGTCGACCAGCTGGGCGTCCCGGTCACCGACGCGTTGCGGTTCGCGTCTAGCAATCCGGCGAACTTCCTCGGGCTGGGGAACCGGCTCGGACGGCTGGCCCCGGGCTATCGAGCGGATCTCGTCGCCTTCGACCCGGACACGATCGACGTGATGGCGACGTGGGTCGCCGGTACTGCATCGGACGAATAACGGCCGTCCACGTGGTTGCCCACTCGGGGAAGAATTGCCCACGCTTGACCGCGCCGATCTTCTCCACAAGAACTGATAGCTGAGGCGACGGCACATCGCGGAGGAAACGAGCTTGCACCGAAAGGCGATTGCAGCAGTTGCAGCCGCTGTGTTGGCATGCATCGCGCCGCTTTGGTCCCAAGCCCACGCCGAGTATCCCGACCGCTCGATCAAAATCATCTGTGCCTATGCGGCGGGTGGTGGCGGCGACCTCATGGTGCGCTGGTATGCCAACGGCCTGCGCGAGCTGACTGGCAAACCCGTCACCGTCGAGAACAAGGTCGGCGCCAACGGCCACCTCGGCAACCAGGCCGCCATGGATGCACGGCCCGACGGCTACACCATGATCATCACCGGTGCGTCCGCCTGGGTGGGCAATCCGCTGCTGATGAAGGGCATCGACTACGATCCGATGACTGCGTTGGCCCCGATCACGACCCTGAACGAGCTCGGCCTCATCCTGGTGGTCAACCCGAAGCTGCCGATCCATTCGGTCGCCGATCTCACCGCTTTCATCAAAGCCAAGAACGGTAAGGCGCTCTACGGCGTGCAGACGTCGAGCGCGCTGGTCGCGACCAACCTCTACCTGCAGAAGATTGGCGCCGAGGCGACGCGGGTTGCTTACAAGAGTGCGGGCGATGCTGCCGCGGACATCGCGGCCGGGCTGATCGATTTCTATTTCCCAGACGCGACGTTGGCGATGTCGCAGGCGGCGCAAGGGCGCGTGCGCATGCTCGCGTCGACGCCGGCGAAGCGCGTCTCGGTCGCGCCGGACCTTCCGACCATGCAGGAAGCCGGTGTTCCTGGCTTCGACTACTCGGTCGTGTGGGCAGCGTGGTTCCCAAAGGGAACGCCGGAGCCGATCATCCACAAGATGCATGATTGGCTGGTGCAGATCGTCGAGCGGCCGGATACCAAGAAGTTCCTGTTCGAGGCTGGCGCTGATCAGCGTCCTTCAGACTCGCCGGCCGAAATGGCCGCCGTGGTCCAGCGCGAATACGCCAAGTGGCAGCAGATCGTGCAGGCGGCGAAGATCGAAAAGGAATAGCGGACCGCGGGCCGAGTGACATGACCAACGTTGCAGCAAATACATCAACCCCGGTGCGTACCAAGTCGGGTGCGGCGAGCAAGCGGCTGCTCGAGGTGCGCGATCTCTCGGTTTCCTTCAACGACGGCAGCGACTGGTTCGAGGTTCTCAACAAAGTCTCCTTCGACGTGAAGCCGGGCGAGACAGTCGGCGTCGTCGGCGAAAGCGGCTGCGGCAAGTCGCTCACCGCGCTGTCCATCCTGGGGCTGCTGCCGCGCCGCGGCTGTCGCCGCACCGGACAGATTCTGTTTGATGGTGGCGACTTGGTGGCGTTTGGCGAAGGCGACATGCGCAAGGTCCGCGGCCGAAAGATCGGCATGATCTTCCAGGAGCCGATGAGCGCGCTCGATCCGGTGTTCACGGTCGGGCATCAGATTACCGAGACGGTGCGCGCGCACTTCAAGGTCTCGAGCCGCGAGGCGCACGAGCGCGCCGTCGCAGCGCTGGCCGCGGTCGGCATTCCGTCGCCGCGCAATTGCGCCGCCATGTATCCGATGAGCCTCTCGGGCGGGATGCGGCAGCGGGTGATGATCGCCATGGCGCTCGTCTGCGAGCCGCAGTTGTTGATCGCCGACGAACCAACAACCGCGCTCGACGTGACGATCCAAGCACAGATCATGGATTTGTTGGAGGAGCTCAGCCAGCGCACCGGTACGGCGCTGCTCTTCATCACCCACAATCTTGGACTCGTCGCGGAAAGCTGCTCGCGCATGTTGACCATGTACGCAGGCCAAGTCGTCGAGAACGGTCCGGTTGATGAAATCCTCTCGCGTCCGCTGCATCCCTACACAGCCGGACTGCTTGGCTCGTTGCCGCAGGCGCGGCACCGCAAGTCCAAGCTACCCTCCATTCCGGGCCGCGTGCCGTCGCCGCGTGACATGCCGGCCGGATGCCGGTTTGCGCCGCGCTGCAGCTACGTGGAAGCCGCCTGCCGCGCGCCGCAGCAATTGCTTGCTCAGGGCGAGCGTCACGCGCGCTGTTGGCGCTCCGACACACTGGTTCTGCCGGGAGCGGCGGTGTGAGCGATATTCTCACAGTCGAGGATCTCGGGATCGGGTTCCCGGCGCGCCAGCGTCACCAGGTGATCAAGGCCGTCGACGGCGTCGATTTCCGCGTGGCGCAGGGCGAGACCTTCGGGGTGATCGGCGAATCCGGCTCGGGCAAGTCGACGCTCGGGCGCTGTATCGTGTGTCTGGTGCGGCCGAGCAGAGGACGGATCCTGCACGACGGCACCGATCCGTTCGCGCTGAGTGCGGGAGAGTTGCGGCAGCGCCGGCGCTCATTCCAAATCATCTTCCAGGATCCGAACGCGGCGCTCGATCCGCGCATGACCATCCTCGACAGCGTACGCGAGCCGCTCGATGTCGCGCGCATCGGCACGCCGCAAGAAAGACGTCGCCGCGCATTCACCATGCTCGACCGGGTGGCGCTGTCACCCGAATTGGCCACCCGCTATCCGCATGAAATCTCCGGCGGCCAGAAGCAGCGCGCCAATATCGCCCGCGCCCTTGTGCTCGAGCCGCGCCTGATCGTGTGCGATGAGGTCGTAGCCGCGCTCGACGTGTCGATCCAGGCTGACATGCTCAACCTGTTCGCCGAGCTGCAGCGCGAGTTCTCGCTCACCTACGTGTTCATCAGCCATGACCTGCGCGTGGTCGCGCACGTGAGCGATCGCGTCGCGGTGATGTATTTCGGCATACTGGTCGAGCTTGGCCCGGCGCAGGCCCTCATGGCCGCGCCGCAGCATCCCTACACGCAAGCGCTGCTCTCGGCCGAGCCGGAGCCGATCCCGGCGCACTTGCGCACCAAAGAACGGGTCATCCTCAAGGGCGAAATCCCCAGCGCGCTGGCGCCGCCGAGCGGATGCCGGTTTCACACGCGGTGCCCGTTGGCGGTGGCGGAGTGCTCGGCGCGCGTACCGGAGTGGCGCGAGATCTCTCCGGGCCACTTCGCGGCCTGCCATTTTGCTGGAAAATCAGCTGCAGTGCCGGTTGAAGCAACGGCGAACCAAGCATAAGCGAGGTGCGCTCGGCAACGCGGCGCGCTATGACTTCGATCAGATAAGGGCGATGAAACCGTCTGGGAGGATTTGAAATGAGCAACGATATTGATCTGCTGAGGTTGGATCGGCGCAGAGTCATGCAGGCGACCGCCGCGGCCGCGGGCGCGCTGCTGCTGCCAGGGACGAGCTTCGCGGAGGATGCACCGCGCAAGGGCGGTACGTTGCGCGTCGCCATGCCCTACAATCCGGGCTCGGTCGACCCGATGACTGGCCGCAACCTGACCGACTTCAACGTGCTCTACGGTGTGTTCGACGCGCTGGTCGATTTTGAGCCGCTCACGCTCGAGCTCAAGCCCGGCCTGGCGAAGAGCTGGAAGTTCGCGGATCTGAAGACGCTGGTGCTCGAGCTGCAAGAGGGCGTCACCTTTCACGACGGCTCACCGTTCAACGCCGACGCGGTCAAATTCAACCTCGACCGCTACAAGAACGACCCCCGCTCCAACGTGAAATCGGACCTCAGCTCGGTGGAGAGCGTCGAGGTCAACGCGCCCAACAAGGTCACCATCCGTTTGAACAAGCCCAATGTCGGGCTGCCGGTGATCCTCACCAACCGGGTCGGCCTGATGGTGTCGCCCAAATCGATCCAGGAAAAGGGCCCGAACGTCGATCGCAACCCGGTTGGCACCGGGCCGTTCAAATTCGTGAGCTGGCAGGACAACGACAGCTTCGTGCTCAATCGCAACGAGAATTACTGGAAACCGGGGCTGCCCTATCTGGACGCTCTCAACATGCGCATCATTAGCGAGCTGAACACCGTGGTGCGTACAGTCACCGCAGGCGAGTGCGATGTCGCGCTCAATCTGCAGCCGCAGCAAAAGGTCGTTGCCGATCGCGCCGGCGGCGTGGTGACGAAAGTGTTTCCGTCGCTCGTTCCTTACCTCGCATTCATCAACTACGGGCGTCCGCCGCTCGACAATTTGCAGGTGCGCCAAGCGCTCAACTACGCGATCAACCGCGACGAGATCAACAAAGTGGCGGCGCTGGGTCTCGGCCAACCGTCGAGCACGATCCTCTCAAAGGCGCACTGGGCCTGCGATCCGGAGACGGTCAACTACTACACCTACGACCCGGCGAAGGCGAAGAAGCTCCTCGCCGACGCGGGCCATCCGGACGGGATTGACATCGAAACCATCGGTTGGGCTGACCAGACCGCCATGCAGCGGCAGGAGATCATCATCTCGCAGCTGGCCAAGGTCGGCATTCGCATCAAGCTCACGCCGTTGTCGCCGCAGCAGGCCGTGCAGGCCTTCATGATCGACAAGAAAGGCGCGATGTTCATCTCACCGTCCTCGCCCTTCGCGGACCCGAGCCAGTTCTATGAGAATCTGTTCGGCAAGGACGCGCTGCGCAATGCCGGGCGTGTCGAGCTTCCCGGTTTCCGCGAGTTGCTGGACGCCACCATGGATACGCCGGACCAGAACGCCCGCAAGGCCGCATTCGCGAAGCTGCAGCGCTTCACTGTCGAAAATGCGCTGTCGCTGGTGCAGTTCATCGCGCCGGCGATTGGCGTGATGAGTGGCAAGGTGCAGAACTACAAGGACGGATTGCCGGCGACGCCGAAGTTCACTGAAGTGTGGCTCTCCGCCTGAGTTTTCGGACAGCGAGACATCGCGATGGGCAAAATTCTGCGATTGGTTGGCCGGCGCCTGTGGCAACTGCTGCCGATCATCGTATTTGCCACGTTCGTGGTGTTCTCGCTGTTGCAGCTGGTGCCCGGCGATCCGGCGGTCGTGCTGGCGGGCGACTACGCATCCGAGCAGCGCATCGCCGAGATCCGCCAGCTCTACGGGCTCGATCAGCCGTTCCTGGTCCAGTACGGCGTGTGGCTCCTGCATGCGCTCGAGGGCAACCTCGGGCGCTCGCTGTTGACCAGTGAATCGGTCTCGCAACTGATCCTCTACCGGTTGCCGAACACGCTGCTGATCGCGGTCTATGCACTGGTGATCGCCGGTGTGGTCGGCGTGGCGCTGGGTGTCGCGGCAGCAACCCGCGTCGGCACGCGGCTCGACGCGTTCATCACCGGGCTTGCTTCGCTTGGCGTCGCGCTGCCGAGCTTCTGGCTCGCCATGATCCTGGTTGCGACGCTGTCGCTCGGGCTGCACTGGTTCCCGACCACCGGCGCCGCGCCGCTGCTGACCGACCCGTGGGGCGCAATCATGCACGCGACCCTGCCGGCGGTCGCGCTCGCGGTCGGCGTCATCGCCGAGCTGGCGCGCCAGGTGCGCAGCGCACTGATCGAAGTGCTCAACTCGCAATATATCCGCACCCTGCGGGCGAAAGGCTTGTCGTCCGGCGCCGTCCTCTGGAAGCACGGCTTGCGCAATATCAGCGTGACCCTGCTGACGCTGCTCGGCCTGCAGGTAAACCGGCTGTTCTCCGGCGCGGTGGTGATCGAGGCCGTGTTCGCCATACCGGGTGTCGGCAGCCTGGTTGCCAACTCGGCGCTCAACAAAGACTTTCCGGTGGTGCAGGGCGTGGTCTTGGTGCTGGTGGTTATCGTGATCCTGATCAACCTATTGGTCGACGTGCTCAGCGCGTTGCTCGACCCGCGGGCGGCTGAAGCATGACCGCCGCCCTCGACCTTCCGGTTCCGCCGCAGCGCTCGCGCACCAAGGCAATCCTGCGCTGGATGCGCCGTGACGTGCGGGCGGTGGTCAGTCTCTCCTTCTTGTTGCTGCTGCTGATCGTCTCGATCTTTGCGCCGGTGCTGGCGCCGTACTCGCCGATCGACCAGGACGTCACCCAGTTGCTGCTGCCGCCAAGCGCCGCGCCCTGGCTTGGCACCGATGATCTGGGTCGCGACGTGCTCAGCCGCCTGATCTGGGGCGCGCCGAACTCGCTCTATGCGTCATTCCTCGCCGTCGGTGTCGGCATCGTGCTCGGGGTGCCGATCGGACTGCTGATCGGGTTCCTGGGTGGCTGGTTCGACGAAGTGACGAGCCGCTTCATCGACGCGCTGCTGTCGTTTCCGCCGATCGTGCTCGCGATCGCGGTCACCGGCGCGCTGGGCATTGGCTTGACCAACGCGATGCTCTCCGTCGGGTTCGTGTTTGCTCCGGTGCTGGCGCGGCTCGTGCGCGCCCAGACCCTGGTGGTCAAGAATGCGCTCTATGTCGATGCCGCGCGCGGCTTTGGGGCAAGCACCAGCCATATCATCATCAAGCACATCGTGCCGAACGCGATCCAGCCGGTGATCGTACAGGTCACCCTGATGCTCGCAATCGCGCTGCTGGCCGAAGCGAGCCTGAGCTTCCTGTCGCTTGGCGTGCAGCCGCCGGCGGCGAGCTGGGGCGGCATGCTGGCGCGCGCCTACAACTACATCGAGATAGCGCCCGAGCAGATGTATGCGCCGGGGCTTGCGATCCTGCTCACCGCGCTTGCCTTCAATGCGCTCGGTGAATCGATCCGGGTTGCGCTTGATCCGACCATGAAGCGGCGGTGAGGCGTCACCATGCAAATCCCCGCCGGTGAGTTCTCGTTCACGCGGCTGGAGAAAGTGATCTTCGGCGCCGGGTCCATTGCCAAGATCGGACAGGAGCTCGACCGCCGCGGCCTGACGCGCGCCGTGGTCGTTACCGGCAAGTCGCTCGGCCAATCGAGTCTGCTTGATCAGGTCACCGGCGCGCTAGGTGCACGCTGCGCCGGCGTGTTCAAGGGCATTTCCCAGCACGTGCCGATGCAGTCCGTGCGTGCTCTCACCGAGGAATTGCGCCGGCTCGAGGCGGACGCGGTGGTGAGCTTCGGCGGCGGCAGTCCGATCGACGCCAGCAAGGTCGCGATCGCCTCGATCCTCAATGGCCGCGACATGACGCTTGCCGGCGGCGAGCTCGATTGGGCGCAGGCGATGGCGCCGCGCGGAAACCAGACAGCGCTGCTACACGTCGCCGTTCCAACCACCCTCTCGGCCGCCGAATACACGCCGGCCGGAGGCACGACCGACGAGGCAACGCACGTGAAGCGCGGCGTGCTCGATGCCCGACTGCAGCCCGCGGTGATCATCAACGATCCGGCACTCACGCTCGCCACGCCCGATTGGCTGTGGGTCGCAACCGGCATGCGCGCGCTCGATCATGCGGTGGAGGCGATCTACTCGACGCGGCACCAGTTGTTCACCGACGCGCTCGCCGCCAAAGCAATCCGGCTTCTGTTTGCGCACCTGCCGGGCTCGATTCGCAGCGGCGGCGACGAGCAACTCGCGCATCGCGGCTACTGCCAGATGGCGGCGTGGTTCTCGCTCTATGGCGCGATCAATGTACGGCTCGGCATCTCCCACGCGCTCGGCCACAAGATCGGCCCAACCTGGAACGTGCCGCACGGGGTCACGTCGTGCATTACCCTGCCGCACGGAATGCGGTTCATGGCCGAGATCGCGCCGGAGCGCTTCGAGCCGATCGCCGAGGCGCTGGGCGTTGCGTTCGATGCGGCCAACCCGAAGCCGTCGGCATTGGCCTGTGCCGACCGGGTCGCCGCCTTCATCACCGGGTTCGACGTTCCGAACTCGCTGCGCAAAGCCGGCGTCAAGCGCGAGGAGGTGGCCCGCATCGTCAAGCCCGTGCAGAAGGAGGTCAACTTCGCCGGCGTGGTCGACCGGCCCGTCACGGTCGATGAGATCGCCGGTTTGCTTGACGCCGCTTATGATTGATTAACCCTAAATTCATACCAATTTTGTCGCAATTGCTCAGTTTGCCATAGTTTTTGCACTTTCAATTCGTCTTCTCGTTGCATTGGGGAATGCATCACGGGGAAACACCAAAGTGCGCAGAATCCTGCTCGCGACGCTCGTCGCGCTCTCCACGCTTGCGCCCGCCACTGCCGAGGTCCGTATCAAATCGAGCCCGGGGGGTCAGATCGGCGAATTTCTGGACATGTATGCCGAGGTGAAGGATAGCGGCCAAAAGGTCGTCATCGA
>Ga0306920_100005988_pt1 | contig 15783 bp, 15 predicted proteins | sample flu12Cox44000170_FD_204666 | JGI IMG/M metagenome (GOLD analysis project Ga0306920, IMG submission 204666) | Lab enrichment of tropical soil microbial communities from Luquillo Experimental Forest, Puerto Rico - flux4day.12C.oxic.44.000.170 (v2)... | ecosystem: Environmental > Terrestrial >... | reverse complement strand
GATCCAGCAGCGCGCCTTTGAGGTGGTGCCTTATATTCCGACCGGGCAATACGAGTTCAAAACCGCCCTGCGCAAAAACCTCAAAGGCTATATTGAAGCGCCGGCATTCTTCTTGTGGAACGTCGAAAAGACCTGAACGAGCGCCACCTTCCTTCTGCAGTCACCACGACCGTCGCAGTACTCGTCGTCGCTAGCGGTTTGAAGTCGGGTTGAAACCAGCGCTGGGCGATCAGTCGGCACGACCGCACTGCCGATCACCGCAGTCAGCAAGATCGTGTACTGGCGCTCGTCGATAATGTGATTGGTCAGCCGAACAGCGCCGAAATCGACCCGAAGGTCAGCCCGGTCGACACCATCAAGGTCGTGTACATTCCCTCCCTGCGCTCGAACCGGAAGATGCGTGTCAACGGCAGGATGCCGACAAACTTTGTGATCATCTTGACTGCGAGATGGATCACGATCAGATCGGCGGCATCAACAATGACATCGGCACGCACCAGCGAGCCCAGCCTTGCGAAAAACCACGGCGTCACTCGCGGCAAGAGGAACATTGCGGCCAGCGTGGCGAGGGCGAAGCCCACCAGCCAGAAATTGTAGTTGGCGAACACCAGGCCGAGCGCCAGTACGGTTCCGATATCCTTTATGAAGCACGCGGCCACCGCGACCCACGGCAGTGAAGCCGTGATCAACGCGAGCCCGATCCATAGCGCCGACTAGAACGAGATATGGTCCATCCCCAAGCCCTCTTATCCGGCGGCAGGTCTTGCCGGAAATCAGCCCCGGGAGGGCAATCGGGATAGGCGGGAGCCTGGCGGCTTCTCCCCTCCCACACCACCGTGCGTACGGGTCCGTACACGGCGGTTCGGTGGCTGAGGCGGCGCTTTAGGGCAGCAAGGAAGCAAGGCCGAGCCGGCCGAGGAAGGCATTGGGCAGTGCAATGGCAAGCGCCGGGCTGCTGCTGAGCCGTCATGGACGGTGCGCGCTGCCGGCGGTCTGGGCCCGCCAGATCCTTGCCCACGCCGCGATGGCGCAGCTCCGCAAAACGGGTGCGCCCGCGCCGCCACTGCTTCCAGGCGATGCAACGCAAGCGTCGCCTGACCCACCCGTCCAAGTTGCGCAACACCGACGGCGTCTCGCAGATCCCGAAGTAGCCGCGCCACCCGATGAGATAGCGTGACAGCTCGGCGGTGATCTGCGCGAGGTCGGCGCCGCCTGTCCGCCGCGTCAGTTCCCGTACCCGGCTCTTGAACCGGGCGAGCGCCTGCGGCGCGATGCGCCGCCGCGGCGTGCCCGATGTGAAGCTGAAGCCCAGGAATTTGCGCTGCGACGGCATTGCGACCGCGCTCTTGGGCAGGTTGAGCCGGAGCTTCAGACGGCGTCGAGATAGCCTGCGAGGCTCGCCATCACCGTTCACCAGCGCGGCGGCTGCGCACATAAATTTTGCAGTCGTCGGCATAGCGGACAAAGCGATGGCCGCGGCGCTCCAGCTCCCGGTCCAGCTCGTCCAGCATCAGGTTCGACAACAGCGGCGAGAGCGGCCCGCCTTGCGGCGTCCCCTCGTCGGTCGGCCCGACCAGCCGATCGGTCAGCACGCCCGCGGTCAGAAAGCCGCGGATCAGCCGCAGAAGACGCCGGTTGGACACCCGCTTCGCCACCAGCCCCATCAGTATGCCGTGATTGACCCTCGCAAAGAATTTCTCGATGTCGAGGTCCACCACCCAGCGGTCGCCCGCGGCGATGTAATTATAAGTTTGCGCCGCGCGCACCGCACCCTGCGCCGAGCGCCCCGGGCGGAAGCCGTGGCTGTACTCGGAAAAGCTCGGATCCCAGACCGCTTGCAGAACCTGCAGCACCGCCTGCTGGATGAAGCGGTCGAGCACCGTCGGGAGGCCGAGCGGTCGTTTGCCACCCGCCGCCTTCGGGATCTCGGCCCGCCGCGCCGGCTGCGGCCGGTAGGTGCCGGTCACGAGGTGGTTCCGGATCTCGGGCCGGTGCTCCTTCAGGTAGGGCCCCAGTTCGTCGACGGTCATGCCGTCGGATCCCCGGCGCCGCCGGACTTGTGCCAGCGCCTTCCGCAGATTGTCGCGTTCGACGATCACTTCCATCTGCGGCCCCACAGCCGCCAGGCTTTCGACCCCAAGGTTCGCCGCCGCGGGTTTCGGTCCCTTCCTCCGCCGCGCTTCGGGCGTCGCCCGTCGACGCCGCGGGAAGGCCGACTCCAGCTCGATCTTCTGCCACATGACCCCCCGAGACCCCTGGTCCTACTGGCTTCGCCACCGTTCGGGTCTTCGCCCCGGGTCAGACCCTCGGCTACTATGCCCTCTGCTGACTTCCCCGCCGCGATCACACACGTTGCCGTCCGCTCAGTCCGGGATGCCGGGCACGGCGTGGAGCTCCCGAGGTAAGACCGACCGCCTTTGCCGCACGCCTGCCGGATTTGCCACCCCGGCCCTTGATGGCCTTGGACTTTGCGATCATTTGCCCGCTCGTCCGGCCGGGTAGGCCTCTTTATCCGGTTCTTGTCCATCAAGCCGCGGCTTTGCTCCACGCTTCCTTCGGACCCCGCCTCGCGGCGACGCCCTTGCGCTTCCCTAACACCGTCAATCGGCGAGCGGGTTGGGACGGAATTGGAAATGGAAGGCGATCGGAACCGTGCCCTTGCCGCCTTCCTTGAGCCACGGCGCCCGGTCGCCGCTTGTCGTCCACACCCCGCGACCTTTCCATCCGCCATTGGGGTCGTCGATGCGGCCGTCGAGGCCCTTGGCATAAAAGCTCAGCGGGTAGGGGACGCGCAGCAGCACCCATTTGCCGTCGACCAACGCCAACAGCGCGTCGTTCTCGTTGCCGGTCGAGATCGGCACGTCGTTCCCGAGCCCCAAGATATTGTGCTGGTCGACCCAGGTGTAATAGGAGGCCTCGGCACTGTTGTCGCCGATGCCGGCAAAGCCCGGCCCGGGATACCGGTAAAAGCTCCAGCCCTCGGGGCACTGGTCGCCGGTGGCCTTGGGCCCGTTCAGCGGGCCCTTGCACTTCTTCCGGTCAAAGCTGCCGAGATGGCCGCTGCCGAGCGACACCCACACGACACCCTTCGAATCGATATCGGCGCCGCGCGGTGCAAAGCCGGGCGGCGGTACGTTGTAGACCTCGGTGAGTGCGGTCGCCGGTGGGTTCGCGCCGGGATCCAGCCGGACGATCGTGCCCTTCATGCTGAAAGTCGTGCCCCACACCGAGCGGTCGACCGGGCTCGGCATGATCGCGTAGATGCCGCCTTCGAGCCGCTTGTCCTTTTGCGGATCGACCGCCTGGTTCGGCTCGACATAGGCGTTGCGCTTGCCGTTGCCGTCGGTGTCGACCACCAATGCGGTCCAGCCCTGCGCCTTGGCGGCGTCGCCGGTTTCGTCGAACACCTTGGTGTCGAGCCAGCCGATAACCGGCCCGCCGCCGCTCGTCCACAATGTGTCATGGTCGTCAAAGCCAAATTGCAGGTGGTGGGTGCCAAAGCAGGTGTCGATAAAGGTGTACTTCATCGTCTTCGGGTCGAGCATCGCCAGCTGGCGGCTGCTCTCCTTGAGCGGAAACAGCTTGGCCGAGGGATGATCGGAGCCTTCCTTGCAAAAGGCGGGATTGTCGCGCCCGCGCACCGCGGCGGTCAGCCACACCCGACCCTTCCGGTCGATCATCATATTGTGGTTGTTGACCCGCGTGTCCCAGATCTGCCGGTCGCCCCAATAGGCCGACGGCATCGCCGGCTTTTCGGTCGCGGCGTGCCCGATGCCGAGCGACAATGGCATCGCGGGATCACGCACCGGCGCATGAAAGACCGTGACGGTGTTGGTCGCCGGATCGAGGATCGGCAGATCGTCGCCGGCATATTCCGGCGACCCGTACTCCTTGCCGCCGGCGTTGACCGTCGGGTCGCGCTTGTCGGTCGAGATTAAATCGTGCAGGTACTTGTCGGGCCACCCCCAATCCCACTCGGTGACGACGAGGTTGCGTTCCACACCTTGCGGCCGCGGCGGCTGCGCGTGGGGCAGCTCGCCCTTGGCGATGCGGTCGGTCCAATCGGCGAAGTATTTGAACGGCGCACCCCCCAGTTGCCCGGCCAGCGGGTTTACCATAAACGGCGCCGACTGGCCTGACTGGACACGCCGCATCCAGGCGTCGGTGCTGGTCTTCTGGTCCGCGAAGGCGGCAGGGATCGTGCGCGTCGATTCCTGGCCGAGCTGGTGGCAGCCGACGCAGGCTCGGTTCTTGACGATGCTCAGCCAGTCCTGCTGCGTGATGTTGGCGGGGATGCCGTTCTCGCCGCCGAACTCCTTCTTGTCCGGGATCGTCAGCAGCGAATACCAATAGATCGCGGGGTAATAATGCGCCGCATCGGCGGCGCTAGGTGCCGGTGCGGCGGTGAGATCGAGCCGCTGGCCCGGCTTGGCGCGGATCTTCGGCGAATCGACCAAACCGTAGCCGCGCACCCAGACACTATAATCGGCCTGCGGCAGGTCCGGCACCAGATAGCGGCCCTGATCGTCGGTCACGACGATGCGCCTGAACTGCGTCGGCAATTCGGTGGTCTCGGCGATGACCCAGACACCCGCCTCGCGGCCCTGCGGGCTGGAGACAACGCCGCCGATGTCCTTTACGCCGACCGCGACGGCGGCAGGATCGTTCTGCGCTTGCGCCCGGACGGGAACCGACATCCCGGCCAGCAACGCCGCGGCGACAACAAGTATTGGCAGCCTTTTGCCCATCTTCATAAGGCCCTCCCTGCCGGCGCCGGCGGGCCACCCTGTTGCGGCAGACCCGATCTCCGAACCGGCCCGGCCGATTTTACCGAAGCCTCGCCGGGAGTCTAGCGAGCGTGCCCGACCAGAGTCGCGAGCGGCAGATGTCGCCCCACCGATCGAATGGCCGTTCTGGCGTTGGCTGGCAAGCTGCCATTTGTTGCGCGGCCTCCCACCGCAGGCTCAGATTCGGGCGAGCGCCACCCGAATTCCGGTGGGATCAGCTTGGCAGGTGCTTTCCCCGAACGGCTCATTGGCGACATTCGCAGGCGTTTTCAGTTCTTCAAGGCACTGAAGCCCAAGTTCCGCAAGGATCACCCTTGTCGTGGCCTCGCACGCCGATCGCGATTTACCGGAACCGAGCCGACCGCTTCTGTTTACCCTTGCGAGCGAGCGGGCAGACCGGGTCCGTCGGCACGGCTGGTGGTCACCCCAATGCAGCGACATCCGACAAATACGGTTGCTTCTCGTGGTCGAAGCCGCGCGCCATGTTTACTGCGGAAATGCCGCACAGCGTCTGTGTTCGTGCGCACATAGCCGGCGTATCGGTGCACGGGCCGGTTATCAAGCTGATCGTCAGCCCGATTTCCGCAAGCATCCGTTTTGCGCCAATCGCACCGAGCGCGTGGGCTGCAGCAAGGATTACCTCGAGATCGGTGCGGCGCGCTTTCAGACATGCAAGGAATTTGGGCACATTGGCTCCGAGCACATCGCCGCCGCATTCCACCACTAGGGCTTCGGCCGGCAGCGAGCGGCAGAAATCGAGTGCATTGGCAAAGATGTCGCTCATCCCTACGCGACCCGACGGGTAGGTCGTCGACAGGCCGAAATCGATGCAATCGAAAGCGTGCGCCGCGCCAAAATCCTGGTATATCGCGATCTCCGCGACCGACGGGGTGCCGGCTGCTTTCAAGGCGATCACCCTCGTATGGTTCTGCACGAAGCGCTGACAGCAAACCTTCACTCTAGCATATGTTGTATTCGAGACAAGGGTCTTTGACGCGCTGGTTGCGCATCCGACATAAGCGAACCCGAATCCGATATGCTTGCTGTTGTCGAGTGAACATTATGCACCAGTTCCGCGCGTCCGACTGCAGGCACGACGCGCGCTGTCAGCACCGCAGAGGCCCCTCGCGCCAGCCAAGGGGGATGTGACTGCGCGAGCCGACCGCCTCTCAGTTCAGCGCGTCGAGCAATGACTTCGCCTCCCTGACGTCTTGCGTACCGAAACCCTCGCTGAACCAGCCGTAGACGGGGGCGAGAAGATCGCGGGCTTCGCAGTGGCGGCCCTGGTCGCGGCGAAGCCTGGCGAGGCTCGCCGCGGCACGCAATTCCCAGAGCTTGGCCTCTTGTCTTTTGGCGACGCTCAGGGCTTTTCGATACGGCTTCTCGGCGCCCTCGCCACGTCCTTGGCGCAGCAGCAACCGACCTTTATGTCGGTTCAGCTCTGCTGCAAACCAGTGCGCTCCTGTTCGTTCGACGATCTGCAAGGCGTCGTCCAAGAGCGCCAACGCCTCCTCTATTTGACCCGCGGCCTCACAGGCCCCTGCCAAGAGAGCAATATGATAGGGCACCCACGCCTCGCCCCCGGTGGCCCGGTCAGCGGTCGAACCGCTGCGCAGCAGAGATATGCCCTCCGCCACATCGCCAGTTTTGATCTTGACCCAACCGTGAAAGATCGTTCCGATCGCACGCCAGCGGGGAAACCTTGCTCGATTGTGACTGCAGCCGCCTGGTCCGCTCACTCGCCGAGAGCTGCATCGTCTCCGACAAGCGACAGCAGCACCGAGCCCGAGTGCCAAGCCACAGCCAGAGACGGCGGGTGAGCCAAAGCCCGCGCCTCGGCGATTGCCGCGTTATTGTGCGCCAGCGCGCGGTTCGGAAAGCCGAGACAGAAGGGCGCAATCCCCCAAATACCCCTGTGATACTACCTGGTGGTGGATCGTGGCCTGGTGAACTAGTGCGCGGTGGGCAATGGGATCATAAAACACAAGCACGTTCTCCACATGGGACCGGCAAGCAGCAAACCTGCCGACAAACATCGGGTCTCGACCCGAGGACAGGTGACCCAGAACGAGCCCAGCGGAGTCGTTGCGCTGGCGGCTCAGATGCAGCAGATCCTCGTCCAGGCGTTGCGCCAATTCGAACTCGCCGCGGGCGGCGTGAAAGCGCGACTGCCCATAGGGGACGTGAAGGAACGCCGAGGGGGAACCGAGCTGCTCCCACAGCTCTCTGGCGCGCGCGTAAGCATGGCCTGTTTCCGACGCGGCCAAGCCTTTGACCAAGCGCAACGCGGCACCCAACGAACTGCAAATTCAAGCTCCTGGCGCTGGCGTTCAGGGGTTTCGGGTAAGCGCGCCAGCTGGTCCAGCCCCTTTTGGAATTGAGCGGCCGCTTCTGCCATGGCTGAGCGCGGGGCGGAGCTGTGACCGGCCTTGCTCCAGCACGTCACATATTTTTCAATGAGGCCGGCCTCGGCATAATGCTGCGCGAAGAGTTCGGACTGGTTGTCAATCTGCTCGGGCGAATGGGTTTCAAGCGCCTCGGCGATCCGCGCGTGCAATTGCTGGCGGGCATTGCGCAGCAAGCTGCCGTGAGCCGCATCCTGCACCAGCACGTGCTTAAAGGTGTAGACCGCGTCCGGGGGCGCGCCGCGCTGAAATATCAGCTCGGAGGAGACAAGGCGACCCAGCGCCGCTTGCAGCTCGTCCTCGGGAAGACCGGCGACGGCAGACAGCAGCGTAAACGAAAATTCGCGTCCGATCGCCGCGCCAATCTGCGCCACCCGCCTCACTGGCGACAACCGGTCAAGCCGCGCCAGTAATGAGTCGTGCAAACTTGTTGGGATCGCGAATGGCGGCAACGAGTTTGCACATAGCGGCCCGCCTCGGCGCGCAGCAGGCCGCTCTCCAACACGCTCTTGGTCAATTCCTCGACAAACAGCGGGACGCCGTCGGTGCGATCGGCGATCTGGTCGACAACCTCATCGGGCAATGCCTTGCCGCCGGCGATCTGCTGGACCAATGCGGTCCTGTCATGTCGGTCCAGACGATTGAGCGCCAACATCGTTACCTGCGGCCGGCCGGTCCAGGGCCGCTGGAACTCGAGGCGAAACGTCACGATCAGCAGCACCGGCAGACCGCGCGCCCGCTCGACGGTGAGGTCGAGCAATTCGCGCGAGGTCGGATCGATCCAATGCGCGTCCTCGAAGAGCACTAAAACCGGCTGCCGGCGCGCGAGACCCTCGAGCTGCCGGATCAACGCCTCCAGTGTCCATTCCTTCTTCTGCTCTGGCGTAAGTTGGGCAGAGGACGGCGCCCCGAGGCCGGCAATGAGAGCAGATCGGCGAGCAATGCGACCTCCTCGTCCGGCGGCCCCGAACGGCTTCGAGCTTTTGCAGCTTTGCCGCGGGCGAATCGTCGCGCGCGAACCCCGCCGGGCTTTGCCTCCTTCTCCTTAGTGCGCACGAGGTTCCAGCTTTGGCAATGGTACCCAAGCTTTTCTCGCTGCAGCAATACTGCCCAGAGGCCGCTGTCGACAAGCAGATGTAGCGATGTAGCAGACTTGCCATCAAGTGGTGATGCGGTCATCGCAATTCGGGCTTCGCGTGGCTCGTCGGTGAGGATGCGCGGGCCAGAGCCTCAACCGGCACGACTGGCCGATGTCCGGCTTGACCAAAATTAGCGCGAGCCTACCGGTCGGCGCGTCTGTGCACGGCCGGGCCGCGCATGTCGAAGACGCGCGAGCCCAATAAAAACCGCCTGATTTGTCGTAGCTCAGGGGAAAGATCGGGCTACGTAGGTAGCGAAGCTTGGGAGGTCGATGCGGAGCTAATACTTTGTCTGAAACGTATAATTGCAACTGGGAGAGACGATATGAGCAGTGAGATTGTTTCCCTCGATGTGCCCGGTCATTTGTACAAACCCCTTTCGCGCGCGAGCAGAGGCTTTGAAAATCCCATTTTCACCAATCCACCCGCTTAATGTGGTGTCGAATCGCGGGACATATGCAAACCGAACCTGGCCCTTGGAGATTCTCAAAGGGTAAAGCGCACCGAGCGGCGGCTCGGTACAGTCGCCACTGATTACTTTTGTAAGAACAAGTTCTCCCATGTATTGGCCATCGAACTTGGCCGAGCCCTGCGCCCAGGCCAGGCTCGCAAGTCCCGTACCGAGCAAGAGCCCCAATCCCAGCCACCCCAGCACCAGACATCTCTGCATTTCTTCTTCCCGCTTCAATTGTGCTTGCCGGTTATAACGAGCGAAGCCCCTTCAAAACTAGAGCCGACGGCCCTTCTCCGACAGGCTGCGGAAGGTGACCGACCAGCGCGTCACCTCCATAGCGGCGATGCTGTGTCCCATTCATGCCGTACCTCACCCATCAGATGATAGACCGACCGCGGTGTCAGCAATGCCGACCCCCGATCGAAACCGCCGCGCTTGCGTCGTCGAAAGCGCATCGTCGCTGGAGCTCCGAGCGAGATGCCGAGAACGTGCTCGAACACCGGCCGGTCCCGGTGCCAGCCAATTCCGGCACCCGGGTCGTAGCGGATCAGGAGGGCTTGGACGAATTCGTCCGGTTGTAGTCGGGCGAACCGCGCCGCCCTGGCACGCAGCGGCAACAGCCAATCGGGTATCGGCTCGGCCGGGACGAAGCTGGCATCGTCGAAGTCGTAGTGCCAGCCATAGGAGGCGGTGAGCCGCTTGCCCAGCCACCCATGAAAACGGAAAGGGGAGAGCTCCGCCGCGTTGATCGACGCGATCAACGTCTGCTCCTCGTCCGGCGTGACGAATGCACGAGCCTGCGACAGCCCGGCAAGACCCGGTTCATCGAATAGATCGAGCTGGTTGGGTAGTAGGTCCATTCTTTTGGGACTAGTGTCGGCCACCCCTATGTGGAAAGCCAGCACCGGGCGCGAAAGCTTCGCGTCCTCCGCCAAACGACGCCCTCTTCCCTGCACGTAAGTGAAACGAGCGGGCTAAGAGCTTGTCGATTCCTTGAGCCGTTCCACCGAAACTCGCGTAGGTTCTGCCGGCCGCAAATCCCGGCGTGCCAACAGGGCGAAGGGGAGAAATCTATTGGATTCAAAGCGACGGGGTGTGGCTCCCTGCAGTATAAGGATGGCAGCGGCATGAAATGGGATCGCGACGCCGATGTCGTCGTGATCGGCGCCGGAGCTACCGGACTTCCCGCCGCCATTGTTGCGCGTGAGGCGGGCGCATCGGTGATCCTGGTCGAGGCGGAAAAGGATATCGGCGGTCACGCCATCATCAGTGGCGGCAATATTCCGCTTGGCGGCGGGACCAGCGTTCAGAAGAAATATGGCATAGAAGATTCCCCAGACCTTTTGTTCCGCGATCTCACCGACTGGTCGGTGGTCGGGCCAAACGGCTTCCCCGATTACCGGTACAACGATCGCGAAATCATCCGCGCCTTCGCCGACAACAGTGCGGCCACCTTTGAGTGGCTGGTTGCGCACGGTGTCGTTTTTGTCGACAAGGCGCCCGATGCCCTTGGCGGAAACTCGGTCGGAAATTCGGTGCCGCGCGAGATGCACTGCGCCGTGATGCACTGGCCGATGGCTCACACCGGCGAGCCGGCTGATCCCATGACCCAAAAGACCCGCTCCTCGGGCAACGGATTGATGCGCTCGCTCGAGATTGCAGCCAAAAACGCAGGTGTGGAGATATTGCTCGAGTGCCGAATGACCTCGATCCACCGGCAGGCTCCCAACTCCGGACCGGTGCTCGGTATCGCGGTCGACCACAAGGGCACGCGATCCAATATCCGCGCGCACAAGGCCGTCGTCGTCGGCACCGGCGGCTCAACCGGCAATGTCAATTTCCGACGCATGTTCGACCCGCGACTGACCGAAGAATATTGCGGCCTGGCTGGAATGCCGTGGTCCGACCAGGATGCCAGCGGCGAGCTGGCGGCGATGGCGATCGGTGCGTCACTGTGGGGTTTTTACAACCAGATTGGTGAATTCGGTTCCAATGTGACCAAACCCGGCTCGATCGGATGCCAATATAATTACCGGCATCTCCAGTGGATGCCGGGCAGCCCCGTATTCGATCGTGCTCGCGCGACCGGTCTCAGGGTCGCCAATTGGCAGGACGTCATCCTAGTCAACATGCTCGGCAAACGCTTTTACGATGAGACCGGCGGGCAATACATCGCCAACAACTATAATTCGCTCGATCCCTATGTTCAGGGCAGCTGGCGCAATGCCAAGAACCTCAAATGGAACCCCAACAATTTCTTGAATGCCGCACTCGCCGGTATCGACGACGGACACAATGGCGGCGGCCCGATCTGGGCCATTTTTGATAGCGATGCGGTAGTCCGCGAAGAATGGACGCCTGCGCCGCCCTATGTCGATATCGATGCCGGCTTCTTCTTCAGCGCCAATAGCGTCTTCGAGCTCGCCGAGAAGATCCTGATGAAATATCAGCGAGTGCCGATGCCGCCGGCGAACCTGGAGAAAACCGTCGCTCGATATAATTCCTTTGTCGATTCAGGCGTCGACGAGGATTTTGGCAAGCCCCAGCCGATGTACAGGATCGCCCGCCCGCCATTCTATGCCGCCTGGGCGACGCCGGTGGTGCACGACACCCGCGCCGGGCTGCGCATCAATGCCAGGTGTCAGGTCATCGACATGAACGGCGCGGTGATCCCGGGCCTCTATTGCGGTGGGGAATCGGCTGGCGGCTTCAGCCAGCACGGCCTCGCTCGTGCCGCCTGTCAAGGCTACATCGCCGGCAATGCGGCGGTGAGCGGTTACTGACCGATGGCGTGGCGCATCGGCGTCGATTCCGGCGGCACCTTCACCGATATCTGCCTATTCGACGAGGAGAGCGGAAACACTGCGGTTTGGAAGGTTGGCTCGACCCCCGAGGACCCATCGCGGGCTGTCGTAGAGGGGGTTGGCGAAGCGCTCGCCCGGGTCGCGGCGGCCGCAAGCAATGTCTCCTACTTTGGCCATGGGACAACAGTCGCGACCAACGCGTTGATCCAGCATCGCGGCGCACCAACCGGGTTGATCACCAGCGACGGCTTTCGCGATCTTCTCGAGATCGGCCGGCAAAGGCGACCCAATCTTTACGATCTCCAGGCAGACAAATCGCCCGTTTTGGTTGAGCGCCGGGTGCGCCGGCAAGTGCCGGAACGATTGCGCCACAACGGGCGTGTCGAAACCGCACTCGACGAAGCGGCTGTCCGCGATGCGGTCCGGGATTTGCGAGACGCTGGCGTCCAAGCCGTCGCAATCTGCTTTTTGTACAGTTTCCTCGATGCCAAGCATGAGGACGCGGTGCTACGCATCGTTGGCGCGGAATTTCCCAAGGCTTTCGTTTGCGCCTCGCATGAGGTCGCGCCCGAGTTTCGCGAATACGAGCGGCTGTCGACGACGGTGGTCAACGCGTATCTCGGCCCGGTCATAGCGTACTATATGCGCGGCGTTGCTGAGCGGCTGAGTGCACTCGGTGTCGCCGCGACTCCTTATCTGACGCAGTCGAACGGCGGCGTCATCGGGTTCGCCACTGCGGCTCGGCTGCCGATCCGAACCGTATTGTCGGGCCCGAGCACCGGCGTCGTTGGCGCCCAGGTAATAGCGCGGCTTGCCGGCGCACACGATGTCATCACCTTCGACATGGGCGGCACCTCCACCGATGTCGCACTGATGCGGGGCGGCGAGCGAGGCTCGCGCGCGAGGCGGTGATCCATGGCTATCCGATCAAGGCCCCGATGCTCGACATCCATACGGTGGGTGCCGGCGGCGGCTCGATCGCGTTTGTTGATCGCGGCGGATTACTCAAGGTCGGACCGAAGAGCGCCGGCGCCGATCCGGGTCCCGCCTGCTACGACCGCGGCAATGACGAGCCGACGGTCACGGATGCCAACGTTGTATTGCGGACCCTGAACCCGACCCACCTGCCGGGTGGCCGCATGAACATCCGACCGGATCGCGCGCGTGCGGCGATCGACCGTCTCGCAGCGACGTTGGGCGTGGATTCGCTGACGACTGCACAGGGCATCATTGCCGTGGTCACCGCGAACATGGCGCGTGCGATCCGCGTGATCAGCGTGCAGCGCGGCCATGACGCGCGCGATTACACCTTGATCGCGTTCGGCGGTGCAGGACCGTTGCACGCCGCGCGGCTCGCAATCGAGCTCGACATCCGCCGCGTGCTAGTGCCGCGCAACCCCGGCATTCTTTGCGCGATGGGCTTGCTGCTCGCAGATTTACGCGCTGATTTCGCGGTAACACGGTTGCTGGCGCTGTCTTCCTCGGTCCTCAGCGAGATCGAGACGATCGTTACCGAACTGCACCGCCGTTGCGCGGTATGGTTCGGCGATGCGGGCATCGAAGCCAATGACCAGCGCGTCGCGTTGTCGGTCGACATGCGCTATGCCGGACAAAATTACAAGCTTTCCGTGTCATTGCCGGCCGGTCCGGTGACACGAGCGACGATCGATGCGCTTGCCACGGGGTTTGCTGCTGCGCACCAGCGGCTCTATGGCTTTGTCGCCGACGAAGAACCGATGCAACTCGTAACCTTCCGCGCCGAGGCGACCGGGATTGTGCGCAAGGCGGATCTTAGACCGTCCGCCGACGCTGGTCGTGACCCACACGAAGCAGAGCTCGCTCGGCGCGACGTGTGGTTGCGCGAGACCGGAGGATTTGTTTCCTGTCCAGTGTACGACCGCGAGAGGCTGCGTGCCGGCAACCGCATTGAAGGTCCCGCGATCGTCGAGCAGATGGATGCCACGACTTTGATCGCACCCGGCACTACCGCCACCGTCAACCCGTACCTCAATCTGCGGTTGGAGCTGCCATGAGCGCCAATATAGAAAATGTAGAAAATAAAATGGGGTCTATAAAATGGGGTCTATAAAATGGGGTCTATAAAATGGGGTCAGAGTCGATTTACCGATTTACAGTCCACCACTCGCCAGAAAGGGTCGCACCACAAAATCGACTCTGACCCCATTTTCTCGCGCCAACACGATCGACCCGATCACGGTCGAGGTGATCGACAGCGCGCTGTCGTCGATCGTCGAGGAGATGGGCGAGGCCCTGATCCGCGCCAGCTTCTCGACCAACATCAAGGAACGCCGCGACTGCTCGACCGCGCTGTTCGACACGCGTGGCACGACCTTATGCCAGGCCGAGCACATTCCGATGCATCTCGGCAGCTTTATCGGGATCGTCCCCGAAATCCTGAAGCGCCACCCGGTCGAAAAGATGCAGCCGGGCGATGTGTTCATTGGCAACGACGCCTATGCCGGTGCCGGCACCCACCTGCCCGACATCGTGCTCGGCGAGCCGATTTTTGTGGAGGGCCGCATTGTCGCCTGGGCGGTCAACACCGCGCACCACGCCGATTTCGCCGATCGCGGCCATGCCCACATCTACCAGGAGGGGCTGCGCATTCCGCCGATCCGCCTCTATCGCGCCGGCGAATTGCACAGCGATGTGCAGGAGCTGATCCTGCTCAACTGCCAGGTCCCGCGCGAGCGGCTGTCCGATCTGCGGGTGCAGATGGCGGCAAACCGGTTGGGCGTGCAGCGCATGCAAGCGCTGTGCGGCAAATACGGCACCGAAACCGTGCTCGCGGTCGGCGATGCCCTGCAGGACTATGCCGAGCGCAAGGTGCGCGCCGGGATCGCGGCATTGCCCGACGGCACCTACCGCTTCGCCGACACCTACGACAATCCCGAGCTCGGCCGCGCCCTTCCGGTATCGGTCGAGATCACGATCGAGGGCAGCGAAATGCGGCTGCATTTCGAGAGCCCGCGGCAGGTGCGCGCCGGGATCAACATGATCTACACTGCGCTGTTATCGAGCGTCAATTACGCGGTCAAGTCGGTGGTCGATCCCACGATCCTGCCGAATTCCGGGCTCGCCCGCCCAATCACCGTGACCGCACTGCCCGCCCGGCACCGTGATGAATGCCGTCCATCCGGCCGCGGTCAACGGCCGCACCAGCACCTGTCAGCGCGCCGCCGACCTGGTGATCGGCGCCTTGGCGCAGGCCGCACCGGAGCGCTGCATCGCCGCTGGCAACGGCTCCTGCGCGACTGCGAGCTTCGCCGGCGCCGACCCACGGGACGGGCACCTCTGGGTCTATCTCGAAACCATCGGCGGCGGCTCCGGCGCACGCGCCCACAAGGACGGGCTCGACGGTGTCCACGTGCACATGACCAACACCTCGAACCTGCCTGTCGAAGCACTCGAGGTCGAATATCCGTTGATGGTGCTGCGCTACGAACTGGTGGACGGCTCGGGTGGCGCCGGCCGGTCCCGCGGCGGCATGGGACTGCGGCGGGTGTACCGCGCCGAAGCGGAATGCCACCTGGGGCTCGACGGCTTGCGGCTGCTGACGCCGCCGTGGGGTCTCGCAGGCGGTCATCCTGGCGGACGTCGAAATCATCACTCCGGGTGCGGGCGGCTATGGCCCGCCTGCCGAGCGCGATCCCGCGGCGGTCAAGTGCGACATCGCCGACGGGCGCACCGATCTCGCCACCGCGGCGGCAGCATATCCCACGTCTCGGAGATGACCGGAGCGGGCGCGGAGCCCCCTAGCCGAGCACCGCTATCGATACCGGAGGACGGAGGTCCAGGCATACCGACAGCGCCTGGTGCACGTCACTGTTCAAAAAGCCCTGGAACAGGGCTTCGTCCTGCGGGCGCGAATTGTCCAACACCGGCAGCACACTTTGCGTCATTGAGTAGTCGAAGCGCGGCGCCCATTTGCGCGCTCCCAACCGCGCCGTGGTCGAGCAGTTGTCGACCATGTAGGCGACGTCCTTGAAGTCCATGTAGGGGTTGAGCGAATCAATTGCCTCGATGATCGATTCATTGACGATCTCTGAATAGGGATGCCCCTTGGCGTGCAGGATGTCGACCTGCGCCATCATCGTTGCGACGTAGACGCCGGCGGTCACCGGATCGATTTCCGACTGGCGATTGCTGCGCAACGAGCGGCCGACTTGCCAC